>Ga0163144_10010820_pt1 | contig 19394 bp, 13 predicted proteins | sample OliLak19BULKMAT1_FD_123175 | JGI IMG/M metagenome (GOLD analysis project Ga0163144, IMG submission 123175) | Freshwater microbial mat bacterial communities from Lake Vanda, McMurdo Dry Valleys, Antarctica - Oligotrophic Lake LV.19.BULKMAT1 | ecosystem: Environmental > Aquatic > Freshwater >... | reverse complement strand
TGATTTTGGCCGCGCCCGTCTGGAAGAGATCAGGTGAGCCTCACAACCTTTGCAGCAGCTCAACTCATTCGAGCTCTCCCCCGCGTCCCCCTCAGTCGAATCGTGGGTCGTCTGTGTCAACAGAGCTTGCCCCCTTCCGTTTCGGGTCTCGTTCAGAAGGTTTACTGCAAAGCGTATCCCGTCGATCTGAGCGAAGCGTCCGAGGCGGGACCTTTCCCGAGTTTCGACGCGTTTTTTACGCGCTCACTGCGTCCTGGTCTCCGACCTATCGCGGACGATCACATCGTTTCCCCGGCCGACGGCAAGCTCTCCGCGGTCGGCCCAATCGATGCCGGCGGTCGCATCATTGTCAAACGTCAAGCTTACGACGTCGCTGAGCTGATTGGCGATGCGAGTGATGCGGAGCGTTACCGCGGCGGTGAATTCTGCGTCGTCTATCTCGCCCCGAGCGACTACCACCGCGTGCATTCGCCTGCCGATGGAACGATTGGCGTCATCCGCGGAATTCCCGGCGACCTCTATCCGGTGAATTCGATCGGCGAAGCACACATCGACGGGCTTTTCGTGCGCAACAATCGGGTCTGCTTCTGCATCGACACGCTGCATCACGGACGGGTGAGCGTCATCATGGTGGGCGCGACGATCGTCGGCCGAATCAGCGCTAGCTTCATCCCCGAACCCGCAGTGCCGCCCGGCGTTTCTCGGCTCGCGCCGCCGGAGCCAATCGAGCGGGGTGATGAACTGGGCATGTTCCACCTTGGTTCGACGGCCGTCGTCTTGCTCGAGCCCGGCGTTCACCTCGGTCGTGCGACGGGGGCCGTCCGCTACGGGCAGTCGCTCTCGAGGAACACATGAGTGACGGGCCCGAGCACAGCCCGGAGTCTTCGCCGCCAGCAGCGGCGGAGCCTCCGCAGCAGGAAGCTGCAGCCCCTGCGATTGTGCCCATGCGCGTCATGCGCGTGATCTCAGTCGGAAATGACGGGGCGAGCGCGTCGGACGGTCCGAGTCCGGACAGCGCGGATGGACCTTCCGGAGGTGCCTCACTCGCTCCCGCTCCAACAGTCGCGCCAGCACCAGATTGGGCTCCGCAAGGCGGGGCGAGCGACGGTCCCGAGTGGAGCGCCCACGAGGAAGAGCTGGGCGAAGAAGAGTTCGAAGAAGACGAGCCGACGCCTGCCGCGCTGTCGGACGAAGATCTCGAAGACTCGCACTCCGAAGAGGCGCCGCCTGTCGTCGAAGAATCCGAGCCGACCCCTCTGCCGTTGGTGACCAAGTCGGTGCGCCCGCCCGCTCCCGAGCCGCAGGCTGCTGCGGCGGAGCTCGCGCCTCCACCCGTACCGAGCGATCGCAAACCGCCGACTCCGCCGCAGCGCTCCGCCAAGCCTGCTTTGCCCTCGGCCAAGGCGCGCCGTAAACCGTGGTGGGAGGAAGTTTTCGGCGACGACTTTTCGCGAGCACACAAGGCCCTGTCCGAAACGCAAGTCAGCCACGAGGCGGACTTCATCGCGGGGACCCTCGAGCTCGGCAAAGGCGCGGTCGTCTTGGACTTGTGTTGCGGCCAGGGCCAGCACGCGGTCGAACTGAGCCGTCGTGGTTTTCCAGTCGTGGGCTACGATCTGTCGGTATTCCAGCTGGCCGTCGCTGCCGACTATGCCCAGTCGGCGCACCAGAAGATCAACTTTTTGCAAGGCGACATGCGCGAAATGGCCTTCGACGCAATGTTCAGCGCCATCGTCTGTTGGGACACCTCGTTCGGTTACTTCGAAGAGGAGAAGAACGTCGACGTGGCGAAGCGCATGTTCGCAGCGCTCAAGCCGGGTGGCAGCTTGCTGCTCGACATCATGAATCGCGACTATTCCGCTCGCGAAGCGCCCAGCAATCACTGGTTCGAGGGTGACGGCTGCATCTGCATGGATGACATGAGCCTCGACTGGATCACGAGCCGCCTCAAGGTGAAGCGCTCGGTCATTTTGGATGACGGTCGCAGCAAAGAACTCACCTACTCGATTCGTCTCTACAGTCTGTCCGAGATCGGCAAGATCCTTCACGACGTCGGCTTTCGCGTCACCTCGGTCAGCGGACACACCTCGACCCCCGGCGCGTTCCTCGGTTCTCGCTCACCGCGCATCATCATTCGGGCCGAACGCCCCGAGTGACTGCGCCGAGTTCAGTTGGGGCAAGCAACGGTGGGACCCGTGGCGCTGTCCGTGCACGAGCATTCGCCGCCGAGTGCCTTGTTCACGCACGCGCAGCTTGGCTTGTCAGGGCACTCGGGGACCCAGGCGCACGCTGGTCCGCCCGGCGCGCCCGAGTCGCAGTAGGCTCCCAACGGGCAAATCCCCTGGCCACACGACAGGCAGCTCTGATCGTTGCAGCTCGGCGCAGGTGGCGGCTCCGGTTCATCGGGCTCATCTGCTTCGACTTCGGTGGTCGTGGACTCGCTCGAAGTTGGGGTCTCGACCGGTGCTGACGCACCGCCACAAGCAGCGGCGAGCAGTCCGACAGCGAGCAGTCCGACAGCGAGCCGAGCGACGCGGAGCAGTCCGACAGCGAGCGGAGCGACAGCGAGCGGAGCGACAGCGAGCGGAGCGACGCGGAGTAACCAGGAGCCAAACGGACGACACATATGCGACGCCTCATACACCGGTCGGATCGAGTCCGGCGAGGGCGCTTTCGACCAGACGCCTGTCGCGCGCGCTCACTTCGCCGCGCCCCGCGCGAGCGAGCGCATAGCGAAGCGCGGCGGCCTCGAGCGGCGTCAGCATCACTGAGCGCGTATAGTCGAACTCGTCGACTCGGTAGATTAGCTGGACCCCGTCCGGCGTCTCGTACTCGTCGATCATCGTGGCCTCGGGTGCGACCCGCGCAGCCGAATCGGTGCTCCGCAGTTCGGGCCAAGGCTCGGTCAATTCCTTGAGCACGCTGCGCACCACCTGCGCGCGACGACGCACGCGGTGGGTGATTTCGTTCTGGAACAGTGAGAAGTACTTGTTGCGCGAGTAGGTTCCCGGCGCGAGCACGAGCGCGACCAACAGGGCGTCCGCATCCGGCAGGACCGGTGCAGTGTCGCTGCGTGTCGAGGCTGGGTTCATGGGATCACTGGGCCCCGCTCCGCGCGAGCAGCTCGGCTTGGTGGAAGGCTACCACCGCGCCGACGAGTTCGGCGAGGTCTCCCTCGATGATGCGATCCAATTTGTAGAGAGTCAGGCCGATGCGGTGATCGGTGAGCCGATTTTGGGGAAAGCTGTAGGTGCGAATCTTCTCCGACCTGTCGCCGGCGCCCACTTGACTCCGTCGCTCGTCGCGGATGGCGTCCTCCTGTCGACTGGTCTCGATGTCGAGCAGGCGGCTGCGGAGGATCTTGAGCGCTTTGGCTTTGTTCTTGATCTGGCTGCGCTCGGCCATGCAGCGAACCGACAGACCGCTCGGCAAGTGCGTCACTTGGACGGCGCTGTTCGTGGTGTTGACGCCCTGACCTCCAGGCCCGCTGGCTGCAGCGATGTCGAAGCGCAAGTCCTTCTCCTCGAGGACCAGGTCGACCTCGTCGACTTCGGGCAGAACGGCGACGGTGGCGGTCGAAGTGTGCACGCGCCCCTGCGTTTCGGTTGCCGGGACGCGTTGCACACGATGCACGCCGCTTTCGAATTTCAGCTTCGAATAGACATTGTCGCCTGAAATCAGAGCGATCACTTCCTTGAGCCCGCCGGCGCTTGCTTCGCTCTGGGTCAGCAACTCCACCTTCCAGCCGACCTGTTCCGCGTAGCGGCAGTACATGCGGAACAGGTCTGCGGCGAACAGGGCGGCTTCCTCACCGCCGGTGCCGCCGCGAATCTCGAGCACCGTGTTCTTTTCGTCGTTCGGATCTCGCGGCAGCAGTAAGATCTGAATCTCGCGTTCCAGTTCGACCAGCTCGGCCTCGAGCGCGGGCAATTCTTCTCTGACCAGCACGCCGAGCTCCGGATCGTTGAGCATCTCGCGGTCGTCACGAATTTGCTTCTCGACGCTTCGATGTCGGGTGAAGGCCGATGCGATGGGCTCCAGCCGTCGATGTTCGCGGTTCAGCTCGTTCAGTCGACGGGTGTCGGCGAGCACCAGAGGGTCGCAGAGGAGCTCACCGACCTCTTCGAGGCGGCGCACGAATTGTTGGAGCCGGTCGAGGGGAATCACGGGGGCGCGGCCGGACGTTCCCAGAAGCGCGCGGCTCGAGCAACGCGAGCGGAGCGGGCTGGCCAGGCCGGGGCGCTCGGCTTGGTCCCCAGGGCCCCGTTTTGGCGCGGGTTCGACTCGCGGGCGGGCGGGTTCGGCCTTTCTTCGAGGGATCCTCTTGCCCTCGGGCAGCTCGGCGACCGATGATGCTGCGGTGGCCGCACAAGTCGCAGAACCTCGCGAGAAGGCTGGCAAAGTTGCTGCCTGGTTGATTGAAAAGGGTCGTCCGGACGAGGCAGTGGGCTTGCTTTCGGCTTGGGCCGTTTCGGGGGGCAACGACACTGCCGGTCAGAGCCTGTTGGCCGAGGCACTTCGCGTCGATCCAAGTGCGAAAATCGCGCAGCAGGCGTTCGAGCGCATGGAGGGCATCACGGGTGACCACGCCATCCTCGACCAAGCCGTCGCGACCTACAGCGCCGATTACGTCTCCAAGATCGAGTCGGAGATGCGCAAGCCGAGTTTTCGGCGCGCGCAGATGGGCTTCAACAACAACATCAAGTTCAGGGACGCCGTCTTCCACGTGCAAACGGAAGACAGCGGCCTCGACGCGCCTCACATCATCAGCCACCTGTTCGCCGACGGCGGTCGGGTCATCAAGAGCCACAAACGCAGCTACGAGCGTGAGGTGAGTCGCCCCGACGTCGCCGAGTTCGTGCGGGCGCTGATGAAGAGTCAGCATCTCGAAATGGTCATGAAGTTGCGCGATGGCAGCTTCGACCAGATCATCTTGGGCAAGGAAATCGGCGGTCTTTCGCTGCTCACCGAGCCGCCGAACGTAGACATCCTCAAGCTGAAGAAAAAGACCGGCGAGCAGCCGGCCACGCCTGCGGCTCCGGCTCCCACGACGGCCGAGATCCTGTTCAAGCTGCACGTGCTGCGCAGCCTGAGTGGTGGTCCCGAAAGCTACGGTGTGCCTGGAGCGCGAGCAGTGCTCGGCACCAAAGGAGGGATCGCTCTCGAAGGCGAGCGCTTTTGTCACCCTGAGGAAGCCGTGTTGCTCTACCGCGAGGGCGGGCTGTTCCTCGAAGATCTCGACGGTGGCAACGGCGTGTTTTTGCGTGTGCGCGGCAGCGTCGAGCTGGAGTTGGGTGACGAATTCGTCGTTGGTGATCAACTGCTGCGCGTCGAGAAGAACCCGATTGCCGACGACGGCCCCGATCCCGATCCGACCTACTTCTACTCGTCCCCCAAGTGGCCCTCGTCGTTTCGCGTCGTCCAGCAGTTCGAGGGTGGCGCACGCGGCGCTGCTGCTGTCGCGCGCGGCAACGCGCTGCAAGTGGGGTCGGCCGTCGGTGACCTGGTGTTCCCCGACGATCCGCTGGTCTCCGAGCAGCACTGCCTGATCGAAGAACAGGCAGGCACGGTCGTACTCACCGACCTGGGTTCACGCACCGGTATTTTCGTACGCGTACGTGGTCAGCAGGCCCTGCTCAACGGCGACGAGCTGCTGGTCGGGCGCACGCGCCTGTCGGTCGAGCTGACGCCGACTGCAGCCTGACTTCAGACGGCTCGGTCGCGAGCCGCGGGGTCGCTCGGGCCGGGGCCACAAAAGCAAAACGCCGAAGCGAGCGAACTCGCCTCGGCCTTTCACTGAGCTGCGGCTCTACGTCCCGAAGGAACGTCGTTCCCAAGGGAACTCGAGTCGCGCCGCTCGAATCCGGCTCACGGAGCAGCGGCGGGTGCTGCTTCTGCAGCGGGCTCAGCGGGCGTCTCAGCGGGCGTCTCTGCAGCGGGAGCTGCGTCGCCAGCCGCCTCGGTTGCCTCAGCAGCCTCGGGAGCCTCTGCGGGGGGGGTGCTGCCGCCGCAAGCGAGAGCGAAAGCAACGAACGGAACAGCGAAAACAGAGTTACGGATGATCATTGTGAATTTCTCCCTACGTAGGATCGGCGCCAAGCTCCGAATGGGTTCGGACCGAGCGCTCTCAGGACGGACTGGCTAACAAATACGGCTCGCGCCGTCAGCGTTTTTTTGCAGTCCGCGTACGAAATTGACCTAAGATTATGATATCACGAAACTTATGAATGAACGTGCGGGAAGCACGGCCCCCGGGTCGAGGGCCTGCGTTCCAGTGACGCAGCGTTTTCGCTCTGTCAGCGCACTGTGAGCGCTGAGTCCCTCGGGGCGACCGCAATCCACACTGTGTGCATTCGCCCACCCTTTTGGGGACCACGAGCCCGCACCGGCAACACTTCGACCTTGAAGCCCGCATGACCCAGGCGCCGCGTGAATGCGGAGTCGTCGAACGCGGACCACACCGCAAGTACACCACCTGGTCGTAGCGCAGCACGCGCCGCTTCGAGTCCTTGCCACGAGTACAGCCAGTCGTTGCCCGAGTGGCTGATTCCGCGTGGTCCATTGTCGACGTCGAGCAAAATGGCGTCGAAGGGTTCGCTGGGCTGGGCGATGACGTCGCAGACGTTGCCCGCATGCACGGAGGCGCGGGGATCGGCGAGCGGAAAGCCCGCGACCGAGCCGAGCGGCCCGCGATTCCAACGCACGATGCCGGGCACCAGCTCGGCCACGACGACGTGGCCTTCTTTGCCCACACGTTGGAGCGAACGCGCCAGCGTGAAGCCCATGCCCAAGCCGCCGATCAACACGCGGCTCGTGCCGAGGTCGATGAGACGATCGCACGCCAGGTCGGCGAGCGCTTGCTCCGAGAAGGACGCGCCGCTCGCCATCAGCTCGCGCCCGTCGACATGAATGACGAACTCGTGGCCCCGTCGATAGAGATGCATCACGCCGCCCTCGGGGATGGGCGCGCTGTCGATCAAGTCGAGCGGAATCACTCTGCCGCACTTAGCATGGCTCTTCGACTCGGCCCGAGCGCTGCCCTAGACTCACTAGCGTGAACGCACTTCGCAGCTTCCGCAGTGGTTTTCTGCCGCTCTTGGCCGCGGGCTCCCTCCTGCTGTTGGCCTGCGCGATTGGGGTGCACTGGGGCCGCTCGACGGCGCCGCAGGAATCGCCGACCGTTCAGACGATCCTGCGGCCGTCCCCCAGCGTGATCGTGGCCATGCGTGAGCTGAGCCGGCTCGAAGGGGCAGTCTTTCACATCGAGCGTGTCGTCGACCTCAAGGAGAAGCAGTCGCGCTTCTTCGAGCTGTTTCAGGCCCAGGACGCCATTTTGCTCGTGGCCGCCGGAGACGTGGTCGCAGGCGTCGACTTGGCCGAAGTGGCCGAAGGCGACATTCGAGTCGATCTACGAAAGAACGCCGTTGTGGTTCGGTTGCCCGCAGCGCGCGTCCTTTCGCGGCGGCTCGACAACGAACGGACCTACGTACATACCCGCACGACGGACGTCTTGGCGAAGAAGCAGGAGAACTTGGAGACGCGCGCCCGGCAAGAAGCGGAAGCCTCGCTCGAACAGGCCGCACTCCAAGGTGGCATCCTTGGACAAGCCGAGAAGAGCGTCGCCCACACCGTCGAGGTGCTGCTCAAGTCGCTGGGCTTCGTCGACGTGAGCGTCAGCTTCAAGAAGGGCGATGAAGTCGTCGTGACCCCGCCTGGGTGAACGGATCACGACCCGGCTTCGAGCTCCGCTTTCACTTCGCGCGTAGCGTTGCGAATGCGCCCATCGATGTGGAAGAGGTCACCGACCTTGCGACAACGGTTCACTTTGAGCTGGAAATCGCCGACAAAAACCTGGTCTTGGTGGACTGCGCATTGAACCGTCGAGCCGGGCGGCGAAGGCAAAGGACTTGCCAAAGTCGCCTTGTCACCTTGGAGCGTGACGAGTTCGGCGAGCTCCCCCGTCTTGAGTGCGATCTGCTTCATGCCGTTCAATAGTCCTTACGCCCGCGTTGCACCGCTTGCGCTGCTTCGCGATCGGCATCGCGCGCCTTGATGGTCGCGCGCTTGTCGTAGGTCTTCTTGCCGCGCGCCACGGCTACTTCGAGCTTGGCCCGGCCACCCTTGAAATAGACCTTGGTGGGGACGACGGTCATGCCTTCGCGTTCGACGGCTGCGCGCAGCTTGTCGATCTCGGCGCGATGCATGAGCAGCTTGCGTGGACGCAGCTCGCCGTGACCGAAGGCGGCGTGCTTCATCGGGGCGATGCGCATGCCCATGACCCAGACTTCGCCGTTGCGATCGACGTCGACCCACGACTCGCCCAGGCCTGGAGCGGTTTCGCGCAGCGAGCGCGCTTCACTACCGATCAAGACGAGGCCGGCCTCGTACTTTTCGCCGAGTTCGTAGTCGAACTTGGCGCGGCGATTCGTCGCTAGCAGGCGATCGCCGGGCGGCGCGGACGCGCCCTTTTTCTCGGCCTTGGCCATGGGACTACGGAAGCTATGCGTCAGGGTCGGGCAAGGCAAGAAGCCGCAAGTTGCGCCAAAGCCATTGTGCGCAATGCTCCGGCCCATGCTGCCGACCCGGCTCCGAGGGGCCAGAATCCACAACCTCCGCGGCATCGATCTCGACGTGCGTCCTGGCGAGGTCGTCGTTTTCACGGGGGTCTCCGGCGCCGGCAAGAGTTCGCTCGGGCTCGACACCTTGTACGCCGAAGGACAGCGCCGTTTCGTCGAGAGCTTCAGCCCCTACGCCAGGCAGTTCTTGGAGAGGCTCGAGCGTCCGCCGATGGACAGCCTCGAGCCGGTGGGCGCTGGTGTGGCCGTCGATCGCAGCGCGCCGGTCAAGAGTTCGCGTTCGACTCTGGCCACCATGGCCGATCTGGAACCGTACTTGGCTGGGCTGTTCGCCAAGGAGTCGGCAGCGCATTGTCCGGTCCACGATCGGGCGGGGGTCGAACTCGACGTGGCTTCTGCGGCAGAGCGCGTGCTCTCGCGCTTCTCGGCCGAACAGGTGCTCGTTACCTCGCCCTTGGCCATCGCTGGCAAGGAAGAATACCTCGGGATCGTCGGCGATCTGTCGCGCGAGGGCTACCGCCGCGTCGTCTGCGCGGGCGAAGTGTTCGAGATCGACAAGCTCAAGCCGTCTCAAGCAGAAAAGGCCGGTCGCGTCTTCGTCGTGCTCGATCGCATCGAGAGCGAAAAGTCGAGCGGAGCCCGCTTACGCGAAGCGCTCGAAGTTTCGTTTCGACGCAGCAGCGAAAGTTGGGTGTTCGGCACGGGTGACCCACTGCATCTGCGGCTCGGTCTCTCGTGTCCCGAGTGCGCCCGCCCGCTCGCGCCGCCGCGCCCCGGTTACTTTTCGTACGAGTCACCGCTTGGCGCCTGCCAGAATTGCCGTGGCTTCGGCCGTGTGCTGGGCATCGATCTCGCCAAGGTCATCCCCGATGATCGCCTGACACTCAAAGCTGGCGCCATTCGGCCGTGGCGCGGCGAGTCGATGGCGTGGGAGCGCAAGCAACTCCAGAAGTTCTGCCAGGAGGAAGGCATCGCCTTCGATCTGCCCTGGAAGGACCTACCAAAGGCGCACCAAGCGCTGTTGTTCTCGGGTAGCGGCAAGAAGAAGCGCAGCGATTTTTGGGGCATTTCCGGCTGGTTCAGCTGGCTCGAGACCAAGGCCTACAAGATGCACGTGCGCGTCTTCTTGTCGCGCTTTCGCGCTTACGATCCTTGCCCCGTCTGTCACGGCGCGCGTCTCAACGAACAAGCGCGCGGCTACAAACTCGGCGGGCGTGACTTGGCAGCTTGGCACAAGCTCGAAGTGGACGAGGTCTTGCGCGAATTGAATGCGCTGTTGCTCCAATCCCCCCACGGCAAGTTGGTGCAGCGCGAGCTCGGCTCCCGTCTTTCGTACCTGTCGCGCGTGGGCCTCGGCTATCTGTCGCTCGATCGGCAAGCCCGGACGCTGTCCGGCGGGGAAGCGCAGCGCGTCACGCTGACCGCGGCGCTGGGCACCTCGCTGCACAACGCCATGTTCGTCCTCGACGAGCCGACGGTCGGCCTGCACCCCGCCGACATCGCCGAGCTTGGCGCGCTGATTGCCGAGCTGGCTCAGCGAGGCAACACCGTGCTTGTGCTCGAACACGAACCGTTGTTGATCGCCGCAGCCGATCGCGTCGTCGAACTGGGTCCGCAAGCGGGTGAACGCGGCGGTCAGATCGTCTTCGACGGCACGGTGGCCGAGGCCCAGAAATTCGGCGGAGCCACGGCGCGGGCCTTGGCCGGACCGCAGCTTTCCGTCGCGCAAAAGCGCGGGAATCAGGGCGTTTTGGGCATCCGTGGCGCGAGCGAGCACAACCTCAAGGGAGTAGACTGCGACGTGCCCCTCGGACAGCTGGTGGGCGTGAGCGGGCCCAGCGGCTCGGGCAAGAGCAGCCTGATTGTCGACGTGCTCTATCGCGCAGTCGCGCGCAACCTGGGCGTCAGCGACGTCGAAGCTGCCGGTCGGCATTCGACCATCGAGGGCTTGGACGCAGTCAAGGCCGTCGAACTCGTCGATCAATCGGCGCTCGGTCGTACCTCGCGCGGTAACCCAGCCACCTACACCAAAGCCTGGGACGCCATCCGCAAAACGTTCGCAGCCGAGCCACAGGCCGAGTTGCTCGGACTAACGGCTTCGCATTTTTCTTTCAACGTTGCGGGTGGACGCTGCGAAGCTTGTTCGGGTGAAGGCCACGAGACGGTCGAGATGCAGTTCTTGGCGGACGTTTCGCTGGTCTGTCCCGTTTGCTCCGGGCGCCGTTTCAAGGACGAAGTGCTGACCGTCCGGCATCAGGGACTGACGATTGCGGAGGTGCTCGAGTTGACGATCGACGAGACCTTGGCCCTGTTTTCGGTCACGAACGCCATTCGCCGCGCCCTGGCTCCCCTCGTCAGCCTCGGACTCGGCTACTTGCGTCTCGGCCAGCCGCTCTCGACGCTGTCGGGCGGTGAGGCGCAGCGGCTCAAGCTGGCGCGCGCCCTTTCGGCTCCCAAGCCTGGCACCTTGTACGTGCTCGACGAGCCCAGCGCCGGTTTGCACGCCGACGAAATCGAACTACTCGTGCAGGCGTTGCGCGTACTCGTGCGCGCGGGAGGCACCGTGCTGTTCGTCGACCACGACTTGTCGCTGCTCTGCGCGGCCGACTGGGTGCTCGAACTCGGTCCAAGCGGCGGCGCGGCTGGAGGGCAACTGCTGTTTGCAGGTACCCCGAGTGGACTCGAGCGTGCGGACACGCCGACGGGGCGCGCCCTGGCCGCCACGCGGCGTGGTCCCGTACATGCACCGGCGAAGAAAAAAGCCAAGCCCCCAGCCAAGCCGGCCGCGCTCACTGTCGTCGGTGCGCGCGAGCACACCTTGCAGGGCATCGACGTCACCATCCCGCATCAAAAGCTCACGGTGGTGACGGGTCCGAGCGGCTCGGGCAAAAGCACCTTGGCCTTCGACGTCGTGTTCGCCGAGGGCCAGCGCCGCTTCTTGGAGACGCTGAGCCCCTATGCCCGGCGCTTCCTGCCTACGATGCCGCGGCCCAGCGTGGATTCGGTCGAAGGTGTGCCGCCATCGATCGCGCTCGAGCAGCGGACGACCCGCGTGGGAGCCCGCTCGACCGTGGCAACAGTCACGGAGGTCGCGCACTACCTGCGCCTGGCGTACGCGAAGTTGGGCGTGCCGCATTGTCCAACGCACGACGTTCCCATCGCGCACACGTCCGCTGAAGAACTCTTGGCTCTGGCCAAAAGCACGCCGGGTCGTGGCGAGCTCCACGCTCCAGTCGTTCGCGGGCGCAAGGGTACGTATTTGGACGTGTTCACCTCGGCGGCGCGTGGAGGCATCGTTTGGGCCTTGGCCGACGGCAAGAGAGTCGGCACGGACGCGCCTCCCAAGCTGGCAAAGACCAAGGAACACGATCTCGATCTGGTCGTGAACGCGAGCCTGAAGTTCAGCGAGCTGACGCTCGAAGAGTTGCGCGTGGCGCTCCGTTGGGGTCGCGGCAGCGTCGTACTTTGGACCGACAAGGAGCAGCGGACTCTTTCGCTCGGCGGAGCGTGCCCCATTTGCGGATTCTCGGTCGGCGAGATCGATCCGCGCTATTTTTCGTTCAATACGACTCAGGGACAGTGCGCGAGCTGCGAAGGCATGGGCCAGGTTCCCGAGCCGAAGGTTCGCGGAAAAAAGGCTCAAAAGACGAGCGAGCCCGCCATCTGCCCCGATTGCCAAGGCACGCGCTTGGCGCCATTTCCGCGCGGAGTTCGTCTATTGGGCATGCGCTACGCGGATCTGACCCATCAGTCGGTCAAAGAGCTGCGTGTCTCGATGAAGAAGTGGAAGTTCGCGGGCAAGAGCGCGCTGATCGCGCAGCCGATTCTCGCCGAACTCGGCCGGCGCTTGGAGTTCTTGGGCGAAGTAGGGCTCGATTACTTGTCGCTCGATCGCAGCGCGTCGGGCCTTTCGGGTGGCGAGCTGCAGCGCTTGCGACTTGCGGCGCAGCTGGGCGCCGGATTGACTGGCGCGCTCTATGTGCTCGACGAGCCGACGATCGGCCTGCATCCGCGCGACACGAGTCGTTTGCTGGGCAACTTGAGGCGTCTGGTCGATACCGGCAGCACAGTGTTGCTCGTCGAACACGACGAAGACGCCATTCGTGCGGCCGACTACCTGATCGATCTCGGTCCCGGCGGCGGCTCGCGGGGCGGGCGGCTGCAGGCCGTGGGTACACCAGCGCAGGTGTTGGCCCATCCCGATTCGCCGACTGGTCGCGCTTTGTCCGCGGCGCGCGTGGCGCGCGAGCCACGTCCCATCGACAAGAAGACGCCGTTTCTGAAGATGACAGGCGCGACCTGTCACAACCTGCACGGGGCTGACGCTCGCTTCCCACTCGGGCGCATGAGCGTCGTCGCCGGCGTCAGCGGCTCAGGCAAGAGCAGTCTCGTGCAGAGCGTGCTGCTACCGGCCCTGCAACGAAAACTCGAACGCGTGGGAGCTCAGCCTGGCAGCTACCGGAGCCTGACGGGCTACGAACCGATCAAGCGAGCGATCGCGGTCGATCAAGCGCCCATCGGACGAACCCCGCGCAGCATACCGGCCACGTTCTTGGGCATCTTCGACGAGATTCGACAGATCTTCGCGCGTTCGCCCGAGGCTCAAGTGCGCGGCTTCTCCGCCGCGCGCTTTTCGTTCAACACGGCGGCGGGCGGCGGCCGATGCCCGACGTGCGAGGGCCAAGGCGTGCTCTCGCACGAGATGAGCTTCTTGCCCGACGTCGTCACCACCTGTCCGGGTTGCGATGGCCTGCGTTTCGAAGATCGCACGCTCGAAGTTCGCTATTTGGACCGGAACATCGGCGAGATGCTGCAGCTGTCGGCCGAGGATGCGGTCGAGGTATTCGCCGCGCATCCGCGCATTCGCGCGCCTCTGGAGATTCTGCGCCAGCTGGGCGCCGGCTACATCACCTTGGGGCAGGGCTCACACACCCTTTCTGGTGGTGAAGCCCAGCGTCTCAAGTTGGCGGCCGAGCTGAGTGCCGGTGCGCGCCACGAACCGACGCTGTACGTGCTCGACGAACCGACCACCGGTTTGCACATCGCCGACGTCGAGAAACTGCTCGCCGTACTCGATCGCCTGGTCGAGCGGGGCGACACGCTCGTCGTCATCGAGCATCATCCGGACGTGATCTGCAGCGCGGACTGGATCGTCGAGCTTGGCCCCGAAGGTGGCCCCGAGGGCGGGCAAATCGTGGCCGAAGGCACCGTTGCCGAAGTTCGCCGCAAAAAAACCGCGACGGGCCGCGTCCTCGCGGCCCTTTGAGTTCGCCCCCGGCGGCGGCGGGGCTCAGCTCACTCTGCCGGCTGGAACGACGCACGCTCGGAGCTCTCGTATTCGTTCTCGATCTCGTCGTTTTGGTGCGGGTCGAGGGGTACGTAGCCTGCCAGAGCCATGCGCATGACTCCTGGCAAGATCACCAGAGTGAGCGCAGTGCCCACGAACATGCCGATGACGACGACCGTGGCGAGCGGCTGCTGCACTTCGGCGCCGGCGCTCGTGGCCATCGCCATGGGCAAGAAGCCGAGAGCGGCGACGGTGGCCGTGGTGAGCACGGCTCGTACGACGTGGGCCGTGCCATCGACGATCGACGACTCGAGGCTGTCGCCCAGGTGCAAGCGTCGCCTGACTTCCGTCGCGATGATGACGCCGTTGAGCACGCCGATGCCGCCCAGCGCGATGAAACCGACGGCCGCAGGCAAGCTGAACGGCATGCCACGCAGCATGAGTCCGATCATGCCGCCCATGAGCGACAGCGGCACCAGGGCGAAGACCGCGATGGCGAAGCGGATGTTCTGGAACATCCAGAGCAACATGCCGAAGATGATCGCGATGACGACGGGCACGACGATGGCCAGGCGCTTCTTGGCTCGCTCGAAGTTCTTGAACTGGCCGCCCCACTCGACCACGTAGTTCGACGGCAGCTCGACGTTCTTCTGCACTGCGGCCTTTGCCTCGGACACCCAAGAGACCAGATCGCGACCGCGCAAGTTCACGTCGACGCGGATGGCGCGCTTGCGATCCTGACGCCGCACCGCCGTAGGCCCGTCGCCTTCGGTCAGTTTCAAAACTTCTTTCAGCGGCACGCTCATGCCTTTCGGCGTCGAGACGAACAGATCGCCAATGGCGGCCGCGGTCGGCTCGGCCGCCGGTTGCAGCACGCGAATGTCGAAACGGCGCTCTTGCTCGTACAGGCTGCCGACGGGCACGCCCTCGCGCGAGGCGCGCAAGACCATGAAAGCGTCTTCGACCTTGATGCCGTAGCGAGCCAGGCGCGAGCGATCGGCCTCGGCGTTGATCATGGGCGCGCCCAGGACGCGCTCGACGCGCAAATCGCCGGTGCCACGGATGCTTTGGACGACTTTACCGATCTGGTTGGCGACTCGGGTCATGTCCTCGAGCTCGATGCCGAAAATTTGAATCTGTACGTCGGCGCGCGAACCGCTAATCAATTGGTTCGTACGGTCTTCGATCGGCTGGGACACGGACACGTAGGTGCCCGGTACCGTCGTTTCGATGCCGTCCTTGAAGATTTGGGACAGATCGTCGAAGTCGTGGGCGGTTTGCCAGTCCCCCGGTGGGATGAGGCGCGTGAGGATGTCCGTCGCGTCGTTGCCGACTGGATCCGTCGCGACCTCGGCGCGCCCGCACATGCCTAGAGTCGTCACGACTTCGGGGTAGGAGAGGAGCTTCTTCTCGACGAGCAGATCGAGCCGTCGGGCTTCGTCCAACGACACGCCTGGCGCGCGACGGATGCTGACGACAGCGTCGCCTTCGAAGATGCGCGGCACGAATTCGGCTCCCATCTGGCCAAATGCCCAGCCGACAACTCCGAGTGCCACGAACGAACCGACCACTAGAGGGATGCGCAGGCGCAAGGCCGTGGGCGCAAGCTCGGCGTATTTCTGCGCAACCCACTCGAGCCAGCGCGGTCCGTGTCCCTTGGAGGGGGGCACCATCACGACCAGCACTGCAGGGAAGAAGACGACGGCGTACACCAACGCGCCAAACAGCGCGCACGCCATGGTGATGGCCATCGGTCGGAACATCTTGCCTTCGACGCCTTCGAGCGCGAGCAAGGGCATGTAGACGAGCATGATGATGGCGACGGCGAACGCCACCGGCCGAGCCACAGTGGAGGCGATGTCGCCGTAGGCGCGGGCGCGCCCCAGCCCCACGAGCTTTCTGCCGGCCGTGGCCGCGATAATCGCCTCCAAGATGACGATCGGCCCGTCGACCAAGAAGCCGAAATCGATGGCGCCCAGCGACATCAAGTTGCCGGTCACGTCAAAGGCAAGCATGCCGAGCAGAGCTACGCTCATGGCAGCAGGAATGCCGATGACGACGGCCAAAGCGCCGCGGACGGTGCCCAAGAACAACGCCAAGACGAGTGTGACGATGAGCACGCCTTCGATCAGGTTCTTGATCACGGTCGAGATGGTGCGTCCCACGAAATCCGCGCGATCGTAGATGACTTCGACCTGCACGCCTGCGGGCAGAGTCTTCTGGATTTCGCTGACGCGCGTGGCCACGTCGCGGACGACGTCGCGACTGTTGGCGCCGAGGAGCATCATGACGATGCCGTAAACGGCCTCGCCCTTGCCATTGTGAGTGATGACTCCGTAGCGGAGGGCCGCGTCGACGCCGACGTCCGCGACGTGGCGTACCAACACGGGCGTGCCGTCCTTGTCGCTGCGGATGACGACCTGCCTGATCTCGTCGAGCGAGCGCAGCATGCCGTCGCCGCGGACCGTGAATGCTTCTTCGCCGCGTTCGACGTAGCCGCCGCCCACGCTGACGTTGGCCGCTTTGAGGGCCTCGACCACTTCCGGCAAGGTCACGCCTTGAGCGACCAGGCGGGCGCGTTCGACCTTGACCTGGAACTGCTTGAGTTCCCCGCCCATCGTATTGACCTCGACGACGCCGGGCACGCTGCGGATGCGCGGCACGATGTCCCAATCCAGCATCGTGCGAAGCTGCATGGGCGAGTGATGGTCGCTGCGCACCACGAACTGGTAGATCTCGCCGAGCCCTGAAGTCACCGGAGCCAGTTCAGGTGTGGTCGCAACAGGTGGCAATTCCACGCCGCGCAGGCGCTCGAGCACCAGCTGCCGGGCGAACCAGACGTCTGTGCCGTCCTTGAAGACCAGCGTGGTCACGGACAGACCAGAACGGGAAACGCTGCGCAATTCGTCCGCGCCGGGGGTGCCGTTCAGAGCGTTCTCTATCGGCATGGTCACGGTGCGCTCTACTTCGACGGGGGTGAGACCCGAGGCCGAGGTGAGCACTGTCACCTGCACCGTGGAGACGTCGGGTAAGGCATCAATCGGCAGGTATTGCGCTGCGACGATGCCTGCGACGAGCAGGGCGGCGAGGAACCCGAGGACCGCGCCCCGGTAGCGAATGGAGGCGACGACAAGCTTACCGAGCATTTTTTACCTGAAGAGTTCACTCTTGAGCGCAAACACGCCCTTGGACACGACTTGCTGACCCGCGGTGAGGCCGCTGGTGATCTGTTGTTCCTCGCCGTTCGTCTTGCCCAGCTGCACCGGCACGGTGCGCACGGAGGTGGGTCCGTCGTTGACGAAAACGGTGGGCTCACCATCGATGATTGTGACGGCGTCGCTGGGCACGAACAAAACCGGGCTGTTGGAGCCGTGTTGAGTGTGAATCTCGGCGGTGACGGCCTGACCGGGGCGCAGCTTGCGTGAGCGATTGTCGATCTCGATGCGCACGTCCGCGCTGCGCGTGTCCGGATTGATCTGCGCGCCGATATGGGCGACGCGGCCAGCGATGGTCACCTCCGGATCGCTGAGCAAACCGATCTCGACCTGATCGTCGATGCGAATGCCGCCCAGGTTCTTCTCGAACACGGCCAGCTCGACCCATAGGTGATCGAGGTTGGCGATCTTGAAGGCCACCAGGTTCGCTTCGACCGATTGGCCCGTCGACAGAAAGCGCTCGACCACGGTCCCGTCGATGGGGGCCACCATACCGTGCTGACCGAGAGCACCTTGGTTGGAGCCGCCGAGCGCCGAAACGCGCTGACTGGCGGCGTGCAGCATCGCGTCGTACTTCTTGAGGGTCGACTGTGCGACTTCGGCTTCGCGCGCGGTGGACAATTGCTGTTCGAGCAACCGTTCCTCGCGCTTCGAGTTCAAGTCGGCGGCTTCACGCTCGGCGCGCAGCGTCGTGACGGCGGCTTGGGCCTCACCCAGCTCGGCGCTGTCGACCTGAGCCAAGAGGTCACCCTTCTTCACTTCATCGCCTTCGAACTTGTGCACCGAACGCACGAGACCGCGCATGCGCGTGCCGACGGCCGCCACGTACTCGGGATCGAGCGCGACGTTGCCGATCACCGAGATGACGGGCGTCAGCTGACCGATTTTGACCTCGCTACTGGCCAAACCGATGCGTTTGGCGAACGCAGCCGAGAAGACGATGCGCTTGCCCTCCAGATGCGGCACGTCGACCGAAGCTGCCGGCTTTTCCTCTTTGCCGCTCGAAACGGACAAGAGCACTCCGGCCAGAATGACAACCGCTCCGCCGCCAATCCACGCCTGCTTTTTCCACTTGGTCTTGGCGTCGTTGGCTTGAACGGGCGGCGGTGTATGAGCAGCTTGTTCGGCTGAAGGAGAGTGGGTGGCTTGGTGGTTGGCGGTCATGGGAGGTCTCCAGTCAAATGCACGAGCTCGCCCAGGAGCCACCATTGGCGCTCGATTAAATCGAGGCTTTGGAGCTTCAACATGGCTTGGTCTCGTCGGGTCATCAGCACGATGAACCAGTCGTCTTTTCCGGCCTGCAGAGTGGCTTGAGCCGCCTCGACGGCCTCGTTGGCCGCAGGCAAGGCGACTTGGGAGAGGACCTCGTGCGCCTTCTGCAGTTGCTTGTATTGCTGCACGACACCCGAGATGCGGGTATCGATGTAGCTCTGCCGAATGCTGCGCTCGGTCTGCGCTCGCAGACGCTCGGCATCGGCACGTGCAATCTCGCCCTGGTTGGCGCGGAAGGCCGGCAATTCGTAGGCCACTCCCGCACCGAGTCGCACTTCGCCCTGGTCGCCGCGACCACCAACGAGCATGAGCTGGAAGTTGCCCCAACTCTCGCGCTGCAACCGGTCGCTCTGCGAGCCGTAGTACTGCGCTTCCGCTTCGGCTGCGGCGATGGCGGGCGCCAATTCCTTTTCGCCCTTGGCGAGGTAGCCGTCCATCGCGAAGTCGGGCGGATGCAAAGAAGGCGCACTGACGCTGTCGTAGCGTTCACCTGTCAAGCGACTCAGATCGGTGAATGCCACGGCCATGCGCCCATGCGCGTCCTGCAAGAGGACCTGGTTTTTGGCGTGTTCCACACGCGCAATCGTAGCGTCGCGCAAGATGGCGTCGCCGGCCTGAAGCCGCGCCTCGTACAGATCCGCGGTGGTCTTGGAATTGCGTACTACTTCTTCCAGGACGCGCAGGCGCTCCGCCGCGACCACGACGACGCCATAGGCGTTCACCGCTTCGCCGAGCGCGGACGCTTCCGCTTGGTCGAGAGTCTTTTGGTGCAACGAGACGTACGCTTCGGCTTCGGCGATGCGTTTGCCGCGCTGCCCGACCAGTTCAATCGGCAACCAAAAGGTACCGATGTAAGAGATGCCGTTCGTGGCGCCGTTGTTGCCGTGCTGTCCGACGAGCTCGAAATAGGGGTTGCCGAGCGGCGGGCGTTTCGCGTTGACGAAGCCCGAGCGGCTTACGTCGAGCGCAGCGGTTCCGAGTCGAACTTGAGGTGCCTTCTTCTCCGCCCTTTTCAGCACCTCTTGCAGGGAAGGAACCGGCAGG
>Ga0163144_10010819_pt1 | contig 19395 bp, 15 predicted proteins | sample OliLak19BULKMAT1_FD_123175 | JGI IMG/M metagenome (GOLD analysis project Ga0163144, IMG submission 123175) | Freshwater microbial mat bacterial communities from Lake Vanda, McMurdo Dry Valleys, Antarctica - Oligotrophic Lake LV.19.BULKMAT1 | ecosystem: Environmental > Aquatic > Freshwater >... | reverse complement strand
CGGCCCTCCGGCGTTAAAGAACTCCACGCGCTCGGCGTCAATCCGAATCGCGAGCGAGCCGCTGACCTCAATTGCATCGCGCGGGACGAGGGGTAAGACCGGGATAAGCATTGGGGGCTCTTTAGTTGCACGAATTATTGCCGCTCCAAGGCACCAATTCAACGAATAAACCCCAAAAACGGGTGCATGTCAGGAGCCCTGCAGTGAAGAAGGTTTTGCCCGGGGTGTTAGAGGACGGATTGCCCCCGGAGATCCTCTCGTATTGGTCCTGCGTGAGCTCGAACTTGGAGATGAAATACGCGTCCAAGTGAAACACGAAGGGCGGGCCCAGGTGGTCATCGACCTTCAAGTTGTGCGGCAGCGTGTCGGGATCGTACGCGCTTCGATCGAACCCGATCGAATAATCGTCGGCGGGGATCAGGACGAAGATCAGCGCGCCGCCGAGCGCGGGCTGGATCGCGTCCCCCTCGAGTGAACGCACGGGGACCTCGCCCGTCACGAACGCCGCGAACTCCTCGAGCCCCGACGTGGGATCCGGCCCGACGGGAACGAGCCCTTCCTCGGGCACCAGCGCGAGGCCCTTGTACTGCGGATTCACGGCGACACGTTCCCGCGCCGCGGTCCATTCGTCGGCCCGCGCTGTGACCGTCTGGTGCAAGAGCGCTGCGGCTCGCGCGCAGCGCCCTCGAATCACCTCGACCGGCCCACCCGGCGCCGCGAGCCCTTGAATCCGGTCGATCAGCGCCTGCCCCTGGGTCGCGATCGAGCCCGGGAAGCTGGCCGACGACGTGAGCGTGGCGAGAGCGGCGCGGTGGCGCTCGAGCCGGTCCTCGAGGCCACCCGCATCACGCAACCAGTTCTCCATGGCGTCGACGCGGGTCGAGTGAATGGGCCAGAGCGTGTCGACCTCTTCCTCGAGCCTCGCGACCAGCGCCAAGTCCTCGAACCAAGCGGCGATGCGTCGAGCGCGGGCTTCATCGAGGCGAGCATCGACGATGATCGTCGAGACGATGCCCGCGAGGACCAGCAGGGCGGTGACAACGAGCGTCGCGAGTGGATGCCGCCGCACGAGCCGCACCAAGCGACCCAGCGCGACAGGCGGGCGCGCGACCGTCGGGCGCCCGGCGAGCTGGCGCTCCAGGTCATCCGCGAAGTCCGCGACGCTCGGATAGCGCCGATTCGGCTCGGAGGCGAGCGCCATCGCGAGGATCGCCTCGAGGTCGCCGGCCAGCGCCGTGACGAACCTCGACGCGGACGCGGCCTCACCGTCCGCGACGATGCGCAGGGCCTCGAGGGTCGAGCGCCCACGAACCGCCAGCGGGAGCTCGCCCGTCAATAGCTCGAAGAGGATGGCGCCCAGGGCGAATTGGTCTGCGCGCGCGTCGATGACTCCCCCACGGGCCTGCTCGGGGGCCATGTACGAAAGGGTGCCGAGGACCTGTCCCGTGATCGTCAACGTGTGGAACAACTCGGACTCGGACACGAGCCGCGCGACACCGAAGTCGAGCACGCGCACGCGGCTCGCGCCGGAGCTCGATTCACGGAGCACCAGCACGTTCTCAGGTTTCAGATCGCGATGCACGACGCCCTGTGCGTGGGCGTAGGCGACCGCCCGCGCCACCTCAACGACGAGCTCGATGCGCCCTCTCTGGTTGAGGCCAGCCGCCTCCGCGAATACGTTCAGCGGTGCGCCGTCGACGAACTCCATGGCGAACCAAGGCTGTCGCCCGTGGCCGAGCTCGACGAACCCAGACGCGAACACGGGCACGATGCCGGGGTGCGAGAGGCGCGCGAGCAGCGCGATCTCGCGGTCGAATCGATCCGCGCCGGCCCCGGTCGCCTGATCCATGCGCAACAGCTTGAGCGCGACAGATCGATCGGGCGCGGACTGTTGCGCGAGGTACACGACGCCGTTCGAACCGAAACCGAGCAGACGCAGAACGCGGTATTCACCGATCGTCTCGGGCAACGCTGGCCGAAACGGCTCGGGGACCCGTTCACGCGGTTGCTCGAGGAAGCGGCCAAGGTCATTCGCCTGCTCGACCAGGGCGATCGCCTCATCGAGCTCCGGTCCAGGAGGCAAGTGCTCGACGAGAAAACGACGTCGCTCGGCCGGCGGCCGATCGAGCGCAGCGTGGAGAATCGCACGGTACGAGACGGGCCCAGGCAGGTCATGGGCTTGTGTCATCTGACCGCAATTCTGCCCGAGCGCTCCGCTTCCGGCAAGCGCTCGACGTCGGCCTACCCCTCACGTCGACACGAGCATCTTCACGAGGTTGACGAGCCCCGCGCCCTGCTGCTCGCGCACGCGTCCGAGGTCGGTGCACGAAGCGAGCAGGATGCGCTTGACCCTGTCGGGTTGCCCGATGAACTCCTGGCGCCGCGAGAGGAAGGCAGCGAGGACACCGGACACATGGGGCGCTGCCATGCTGGTGCCGCTCATCGCGACGTACAGGTCCTCAGCACTCCGGGCGCCCCTGCGTAGGTCGTGTCGACACGAGAGGATGCGTTCGCCCGGCGCGACCAGGTCCGGCTTTTGGCGCCCGTCCGCGGTCGGGCCGCGCGACGAGAAGTAAGAGATACCGTACGTGTGCGGGTTCTCCTTGTGCACCGAACCGACGACAATCGCGTCCTCGAGGTTCGCGGGGTCCCCAACGGAGAGGCCCATATTCGCCGGCAAGGGCCCGCTCGAGCTCTCGAGCAGCGCGAAGCCCTCGTTCCCGGCGGCGATGACGACGAGCACGCCCTGCCGCCAGAGCCGCGCGAGTTCACGGCAGAGCGGCGAGTGCCCGCACGCGTAACTCGACTGATCGAATGCGCCGCCCAAGGAGAGGTTGACGCCGTGCACGACGAGGCGTCCGGCGCGCTCGTTCGAATCGGCGACATGGTCGAGCGCCTTGATGATCCAAGCGTCGTCGCCTTCGGCGTTATCGTCGAGGACCTTGTACACGACGAGCTTGGCCCGCGGCGCCATGCCCGCTAGCGTGCGCGCTTCGCCGCCACGCTTGGACGACGCGATGGAGTAAGTGCCCGCGATGATGCCGGCGACGTGCGTGCCGTGGCCATCCTCGTCCGGGGCTTGTCCGTCAACGACTTTGCCTCGCCGCGTGCAATCGTACCTCTGCGCCACCGTCCCTGCGGCGAAATGCGGGTGCGCCTCGTTCACGCCCGAGTCGAGCACGGCCCACGTGATGCCCTCGCCCGTGGCGCGGTAGGCAATCTGCGCGGGGAGCGCTTGAACGGTGTTCGCGGAGACGTCCACGAGCGCGCGCTTCTTGGCGTTTTTCCAGATACGACGCAGCGTACTTCCGCCGATGCGTGCCGCGAGCACCTCGGTCTCGTGGCGCGTCAGGCGGGCAGCGATGAAGCGAGTGAGGGGATCGATCGCGAGCTCGTCGAGGTCGTTGCCGCCCTCGTGCGCGAGGCCCTCGAGCGCCGCGACGATCTTGTCGCGGGTCTCGGCGAGACTGCCCTCGACGCCCACCTCGGCGAGCTCGATGAGAACCGAGTGGCGCGTCTCGCGCTCGCCGTCCTCGAGCTCGCGCGCCACGTCGCGCGCGATCGTAAAACCCGCGACCGGCTGGAACAGCGCCGTGTCGACCGCTTCACGCACCGCGGCGCGCACGCGCGGAATCGCGAGGTAGCCGGTGCCTGAATGGGGATGCCGCGGACTGTCCTTGTTCCATTCGAGGTCGTCCACGATCGCCACGTCCCCGTACCGCGCGATGTCGCCGTCGAGGCGCTTGTCCGCCGCGACGACATCCAACAGGTCGGCGACGTTGAGCCACGCACCCACGCAGGAAGGGACACGCAGCTTCTTCTGGCCGCTCAGCCGCTTCAGTTGGTCCTGACACTCCTGGATGCCGAGCGGCGATCCGATCGTCAGGAAGAGCTCGACGGTGCTCTCGCCGACGAGCTCGCGCTCGAGCTCCTTCAGCGCGAGGTAGGCGATCATCGAGCCCTGGCTGTGTCCCACGACGACGAACGGACCGCCACCGGCGCGGAGGCGCTCACGGACGCTCGCCAGCATCATGTCGCGGCGCTCCTGGACGTAGAACAGATCGTGGACGTCCTCCAGGAACGACTTCGTCAGCCGTCGTGTGATCCGCCGCCGCCACGGCGCGGGCAGCAGCAGGATCTTCCCGCCGACCTGAAGCGCGCCGAACCGTGCGCCCGAGAACGCCTCCTCGGAGGCGAGCATCTTCGCCGCGATACCACGCAGCGTCGGGTCATCGAAGTCCACCCCGAGCGCGTCGTTCAGGACGTCGTCACCGAACTCGACGCCCTGCGCCGCGACGCGGCGCGCGTCGTGATCGTCACCGTCGACGAAGTCGTCGGAGCCGCATCCGCCCTTGCTCGGCTCGGGATACCGAACACGGCTGACCCAGTACGCAAGGCGGCTGCGTGCCCCGAGATCGAACCCGAAGAGCGCCCGATCCCATTGGCACTTCAACACGGACGCGGCGGGTTTGTTGCCAATTCCGTGCACGTAGAGCACGGTCCTCGCCTTTCCACTGAGGCGCGCCCGCAGGGCTTTGACGGCCTCGCCCGACGCCGCGAGGGAGCGTTCGATCGACTCGAATTCGTGCTCGGGCGCCGCGGTTGTGGGCTTGGTTCGACGGCTCGTTCGTTTCTTCGGCATGGCGATCGGGCTCCGAGGGCGACGGATCCCCGCGTCGATGCGCGGGAGTTGGACGGTGCTCCGCGTGGCTTCACGCGATGCGGCCGACTTCACTCGATGGTGACGGGGATGTCGGTCGGACGGCTCTTGAACTTCGAGGTCGTCGGCAGCTCGACGCGCACGATGGCGTCGCCGGGGCGCGCGTTGTCGGGGACCCGCACGGGGCCGTGGACGAGCATGCCTCAGCAGCGCTCGTGCAGCTCGGCGCGGACGCGCTGTTCCTTGCCGTCCTCGTCCGTGTAGATGAGGGTCGCGATGGCGTGCTCGCCCTCGGGCAGGAGCTTCTCGTTCCCACACGAGAACGCGCCACGGCTGGAGCCCTTGGCGCCGACGAAGACCTTGAAATCCGTGCTCGCGCCCACGCGCAGCTTGTCACACATCCAATGCTCGAATTCGAGCGGCCGGTCGTAACCGGGGACGTAGAGCGTGGCCTCGGCCGGCGAGTCGCCGAAGGACGCGTAGGTCTCGCGGTACGGGCCGAAGCCCCCCATCGTCTTCGTCTTGCCCTGCCACAACATCTGGTAGCGCACGCTGGCTTTGGTCCAGGTCAGCACGAACTCTGTGTGGACGACCTCGGTGCCGGGCTGTGTGAGGTCTCCGACCTCGAACCGCGCGCCGCCGTCCTTGGCCACGCCGACGAAGCGCTCGCCCTCTTCGCCCAGCACGCCGTCGCCGTCGCGATCGACGTAGAGCACGTCGTAGGCCTCGGCGTCCGCGCTGCTCTTGTCGAGCACGAGCCACATCCGCTGCGTGCCGCGTTGCTCACCGCGCGGTTCGAAGAGGAACATCCCGTAACGCGGCGCGGCCACGTACTTCGGCTGGGTAACGATCGTCCGCGGCACCGCGGCGAAGTCGATCGGCGGCGGCTCGTGAGCCGCCGACAACGCGGCCTGGACCGCGACGAGGGTGGATAGAAGCATCGGCATAGTGGTCCGAGGCTACCACGTCGCGCCGAGACTGAGGACTGACACCGAATCACCGACGCGGCGTCATCGCTCAACGATAGCGCGGGGGCGTCGTTCCACACGTCGCAAACAAGAGATCGACCTCCACCGTCGTGGACGTTGAATGCGGGAGTTACAAGCGCAGGATCGAGAGCCGTCCGAGCTCGCTGTGCTCGAGAGTCTCGACGATCCGGTAGCCTCGCCGTTGGAGTCAGCGCACCAGCGCCTCCGCCTCTCCGTCATCGGCGACGCCTACGGCGAGGTCGATGTCCTTCGTCATGCGCGGCTCGACGTGCAGGCCGTAAGCAAAGTCCCCAGCGAGGGCGCAGCGACCATCAAGCGCGCACACGTCCGCGTACGCCTGATGGAGCGTCGCGAGCATGTCCGTCACTGAGGATCCTCGCGAGGCGCTCGGGCGCGACCGGCACGAATGGACCGTCGCCCTGACGCGACCCAGCCCGTTCACGCAGCCATTGCGCGCGCCGCTTCTCGACGGCGCCTGGCGCGGGATCCAGCTTCGCGAACCGCGCGCGAGCCAGCGCGATGCCTGCTGCAAAGAGCTGCACGATCTCGGAGGATCGTTCGCGCATCAGAAAATCTTCGCCGGGGAGAAGCGCTGCTCTCAGCTCGGCCCATTCCGCCGGGCCTAGTTCGGTGCCTATCTCAGGGCGAAGCTCGCGTGCAACGGTCCCCGCGGTGCTGGCAAGTCGAGGCTGGTCGGGCTGGTCGAGATACCGGCGGAGAGATTCGCTGACGACCTCGCTCGCAGAGTCGTGGACGCCACAACGGACGCGGTCGTCCAGCAGTCGCGCTAGCTCCGGAGTGAGAGACACATGGAGGTCGACTCGGCCAGCATCCGGTTTGTCATTCCTCTCCATTCTCGCAATCTAGCACGGCGTGTTCCACGTTGTGGGATCGGGTCCGCAACCAACGTCGATGTGGCGACATCGATCTGGCACGATCGCGCCCCGGTACGGGTCCGGACACTCTGGGCCGAAGGGCCCGACACGTCAGCGACCCCGCAGGCGCACTTCGCGGCGGCCTTCGAGGGCGTCCTCGAGGACGCCGCGGTGCAGGTACTCGATCGCGCTGCCCGCGGGCAGGCCGCGCGCGAGGCGCGTGATGACGAGGCGCGGGGCCTCCTCCGACACACAATCGAGGCGACCCGCGGTGGTCGCGGCTTCGAGCGCCTCGAGCACGAGCGCGGCGGTGGCCTCGCCCTCCTTGTCGGGGTCGGTCGCGAGGATCAGCTCGCGCACCTCGCCGCTGGCGACGCGGCGCACGAGCGACTCGACCTCGAGGTGGCGCTCGTCGATGCCCTCGCCCGGGTGCAGCGCCCCCATCAGCACGTGGTAACGACCGCGGAACACGCCGGCGCGCTCGAGCGCCTCGACGTGGCGCGGCTCTTCGACCACGGCGACGACGCCGGCGTCGCGAGTCGCGTCCGCGCAAATCGTGCACGGGTCGGCCTCGCAAATGTTGCGGCACTGACTGCAGCGACGCGCCTCGGCGCGCGCGCGTCGCAACGCGTGCTCGAGCTCTTCGCCGGCCTCGGGGTCACGCAACACGTGGAACGTGAGGCGCTCCGCGGTCACACGACCGACGCCGGGCAGGCGGCGCAACGCCTCGATGAGCGCTTCGACCGGGGCGGGATAGGCCATGGGCTCGGGTGCGCGAGGTCACGCGTTCGGGACTACAGAAAGCCCGGCAGGTTGAGCCCACCGGTCACCTCCGCGAGGCGCTCCGTCGTGCGCCGGTGCGCCTTCTCCTGCGCGTCGCGCACGGCGCTCGCCACGAGCTCTTCGACTTGCGCGCGGCCCGCGCCGCGAAAGGCGGCGTCGTGGATCTCGATGCGCATGAGGTTGCCATCACCCGAGACGTAGGCCTTGGCCGCCTGGGCGATGTGCCCGTCGCTCGCGATGCCTTCGATCACGAGCGCGCGCAGCTCGGCCCGGGCGTCGTCGATGGCGCGCTGCATGCGCTGGGCCTGCGCCAAGAGGTTGCCCATGTCACCCGGAGAGCTGGTCATGCTGTGCCCAAGGTACGGGGTGATCCGCGCGAGACCAACGTCGGAACGACGATCAGCCTTCGATGCGACCGCCGAAGCGCTGCGCGACCTCGTCGACGAAGGGATCGGGGGGCAGCTGGCCGCGGGTAGTGTGGTCCTCGAGGTCGACCTCGATCGGGCGCCCCACGACCTCGCTGAACACCTTGGTCACGAGGCGCTGGTTGCGCCGGTCCGACGTGAGGGTGCGCTCGGACTCGGCCTGCGCCACGAGGCGCACGGAGGCGTTGCGGTCGCTGAAACGCACGAGGGTGCCGCGGCGGCGCAGGATGTCCGCGAGCGGCGCGGCGCGTTGGTCGAGCTCGGTCAGGAACGCGGCCCACGCGTCGGCGGTGCTGTTCGTCGTGACTTTCGGGCGCGGCGGCGCGGCGGGAGTGGTCGGGGCGTTCTCGGTGGAGGGCTGCTCCGGTGACGACAGAGCGGGCGACGGCGGAGTCGAGGTCCGAGCGACACGTGTCGCCGCCTCGGGTGCTGAGGACGCGGCCGCAGCCTGCGCGGGGGCCGTCGCGAAGGCCCGTGGCGCGGACGCCGCGGGCTGAGCTCGCGGGTCGGTCGACGGCTCCATTGCGCGTGGCGCCGTTGCGCGCGGCATTTCGTAGTCCCGCTCCACGACCCCTGTGTTCCCTGTGTTCGGGCCGAGGCTGGGGCCCGCGCTGGGGCCCGCGCTGGGGCCCGCGCCGGCGAGGCGCGACTCGAGCGCCAAGAGGCGCTCGCCGAGCTCGCCGAGGTCGAGGCCACCCTCGGGCCGACACAGGTCCAGCAACGTCGCCTCGAGCACGACCCGCGCGAGGGGCTGCATGTGCACCGGCCCCATGCGCTCGCGCGCCATGAGCAGCTCTTGCAACCACACCTCGAGGCGCGCTGCGCCCGCGCGCTCGGCGCGCTCGCGCCACGCGTGGCGCCAGGCCTCGGACGCGCGCCCCGCCACCATCGGCGCGTCGGCGCCGCACAGGAGCAGCACGAGCGCCGTGCGCACTTGGTCGAGCAGCGCGCCGAGCAGCTCGGCCTCGCCGCCCTCTTCGGCCGGCAACGCACGCAACACGGCGGCCTTGTCGTAATCGAGGAGCGCATCGACGAGCGCCGTGAGGGTGTCGCTCCGCCCATCACCCGCGAGGCGCGCGCAGTCGAGCAGCGTCGGTCGCCGCCCCGCGGCCGCGAGCAGCTGGTCCGCCATCGACAGCGCGTCGCGCATGCCGCCGCGCGCGCGGGTCGCGAGGGCAGCGGTCACGCCGGCCTCGGGCTCGATACCCTCGAGCTGGAAGACGTGTTCGAGCTGGGCCGCGATCTCCGACTCGGACAGCGGCGACAGGCGCAGGACCTGGCACCGCGACGAGATCGTGTCGGGGACCTTGTGCAGCTCGGTCGTCGCGAACAGGAATTTGACGTGCGGCGGCGGCTCCTCGAGGGTCTTCAGGAGCGCGTTGAACGCCGCCCGCGAGAGCATGTGCACCTCGTCGACGAGGAACACCTTGAAACGCGCCCGCAGGGGCACGTACCCAGCCTGGTCGCGCAGGTCGCGAATATGGTCGACACCCGTGTTCGACGCGGCGTCGATCTCGAGCAGGTCCGCCTCGGCGCCCGCGTCGAAGGCGCGGCAGCGCTCGCACGTCCCGCACGGCTCGGGGGTCGGGCCCTTTTCGCAATTGAGGGCCTTCGCGAAGAGGCGCGCGGAGGTCGTCTTGCCCGTGCCGCGCGGGCCGTGGAAGAGGTACGCGTGGCCGATGCGGCCCTCAGCGATGGCCCCGCGCAGGGTGCGCGTGACCACCTCTTGCCCGCGGACCTCGGAGAACTCCTTGGGCCGATACTTGCGCGCGAGGACGACGTAGGACATCGGGGACGATGGTAACCGGCTGGAGATCGAGACCAGAGGTACCGAACCCGACCCAAAAATATGGCGAGAGTGGCGCGCGCTCCGCGCGCGCCACTCTCGCCCTATTTCGGGGTCGGGTTCGGTACCTCTGGTCTCGATCAGCCCGAGGGCGGATGTATTGGAGGGCCCGGGCACCTCGCGCAGACCACGGAGACCTTAGGGCTGCTCCGTTCCCGGCCTGACCCGGTTCGGACCCGCGACCTCGCGTGGGACCGGACCCACCAACACATCCTCTTGGGCACATCCTCTTGGGCACATCCTCGGCACACCCGCGCGCGCGGGGTGGCGGAGAGGGAGGGATTCGAACCCTCGGTACCCGTAAAGGTACACACGCTTTCCAAGCGTGCACATTCGGCCACTCTGTCACCTCTCCAGGTGAACTGCGTCTCGCGCACTCCGCGCGCCGTCACCACCGCGCTGGGTGGTGGCGGAGAGGGAGGGATTTGAACCCTCGAAGGAGTTACCCCCTTACTGGTTTTCGAAACCAGCCCATTCAGCCTCTCTGGCACCTCTCCGTCCTAGGTCCCGATCCTTCGGGGCCTGTACTACTCTGTGGTACTACTCTGCGGAGCTACTCTGCGGAATTACTCTGCGGAATTACTCTGCGGACCCCGAGTCCTCGGGGCCGGTTCTGTCTCGTGCGCGTTTGCTGCGGAAGAAGCCCTGCAGCAGCGCTCGCGCCTCGTCGGCGAGCACGTCCTCCGTGATCGTCGCGCGGTGGTTCAGGCGCGTGTCGGTGAGGACCTCGCCGAGGGACACCGCGCCGCCGAACTTCGGGTCGCGCAACGCCCAGACAACGCGCGCCACACGGGCGTGGGACAACGCGCCGGCGCACATGAAACACGGCTCGACCGTCGTGTAGACCGTCGTGCCGGGCAAGCGCATGTCACCGGTCGCGGCGAAGGCCTCGCGCAGCGCTTCGAACTCAGCGTGCGCCGTGGCGTCGCGTCGCTCGCGGCAGCGGTTGCGACCGCTGCCGAGCACGACCCCGTCGCGTACGACGATAGCGCCGATCGGCACCTCATCGGCGTCGAGCGCCGCGCGCGCCTGGTCGAGGGCGAGGCGCATCCATTGCTCGTCGCGGGCTCGCGCCTCGCGCGCCTCTGTGTCGTCGACCTGGGGCTGCTCGCCTCGCTCTGTCATGCGTCCACTACGTGGCGCGCCCAGCGCGCCAGTCAATCGTCAGTTGTCAAAACCGCGCGCGGTCAATCCGCGCAGCGAGTGCTGCACCCCCATCCGGGGGGCTGGTACGCCCGAGTGGACTCGAACCACTAACCTTCTGATCCGTAGTCAGATGCTCTATCCAATTGAGCTACGGGCGCGTCGAGGGGGAAGGTTGTAGCCTCGCCCCGCGAGGGGTGTCAAGCGAGCGGGGCGGGAAGTTCCGGCGCCGCGCCACGCGCGAAGGCGGGACGAGGGCCGCGAAGCCAAGACGAGGACGTGGCTAGGCGCCCGCCGCGCGCTACCCTTGGCCTCCCCATGACGGCGAAGCCTCACCACGGACATCTGATTCGGCTGGCAGACCTCTCGGACGAGCGACTCGAGGACGTCCTGGAGCTGGCGCGCCGCTTCGGCGCCGGGGCCCAGCGCAGAGAGCTCGGCGGGCGCTCGGTCGGCCTCCTCTTCTTCCGCCAGTCCCTGCGCACCCGCACCTCGTTCGAGGTCGCGCTCAACCAGCTCGGCGGCCACGCCGTGCAGCTGTCTGTCGGCTCGGACACATGGGACCTCGAAGCGCGTTCCGGGGGTGTCATGGACGGCTCGGCGCCCGAGCACGTGCGCGACGCCGCGGCGGTCCTGTCCACCTATGTCGACGCCCTCGCGATCCGGCCGGCGCCCAAGGGCCGCTCGTGGGAGGTCGATCGACGCGACGAAGAGATCCGCGCTTGGGCCGAACACGCGCACGTGCCGGTGATCAACATGGAGAGCACGCTGTGGCACCCGCTGCAGGGCCTCGCCGACCTGCTGACGATGCGCGCGGCGCTCGGCGACCTGCGCGGGCGCGAGCTGGCGATCGTATGGACGCCGTCGCCCGATCCGCAGGGGCCCGCGGTGGTGAACACCGTGTTGCACGCGGCCGTGCGCGAGGGCATGCGCGTGCGCGTCGCCCACCCGGCGGGCTTCGACCTCGACAGCGGCATCGTCGAGGACGCGCGCGCCCTCGCCGCGCAGCGCGGCGGCGCGCTCGAATTCGTGCGCGAAGCGCGCGACGCGGTCCACGGCGCGCACGTCGTCTACGCGCGTTCGTGGTGCGGGCTCTCGTCGTACGGCCAGCCGCTCGTCGCGGCCAACCGAGTCGCTGGCGGGCGCGGCTGGCTCATCGACGAGGCGTTGATGCGGCTCGGCGCGGACGCGCGCCTCATGCACCCGATGCCGGTGCGGCGCAACCTCGAAGTCACGGACGACGTGCTCGACGGTCCGCGCAGTTTGATCTATCGTCAGGCCGAGAATCGGCTGCACACGCAGAAGGGTCTCCTGACTCTTCTGCTGCGCGACTGAGCGCGACGTCCCGCGTTGTCTCGCGTCGGAGCGGGAACCGGGAACAGCAGAGAGCGAGCGCGATCGCGTGAGGGCGCGATCGACGATTCAAGTCATTTGGGGGGAGCACGCGACATGACCGCACCGGATTTTGTCCACCTACACGTCCACAGCGAGTACAGCCTGCTGGACGGCGCCAACCGCATCGGGGACATGGTCAAGGCCTGCAAGGCCGACGGCCAGCGCGCCGTGGCCCTGACGGACCACGGCAACATGTACGGCGCGATCGAGCTGTACCAGAAGGCGCGCGCGGCGGACGTGAAGCCGATCCTCGGGTGCGAGCTCTACATCGCGAAGCGCTCGATGCGCGAGAAGCACAACAAGCGCGACGGGAACGGCTACAGCCACCTGACGCTGCTCGCGCGCAGCAACGAGGGTTACAAGAACCTCGTCAAGCTCAGCTCGGCCGGATTTGTCGATGGCTTTCACTTCAAGCCGCGCATCGACCTCGAGCTGCTCGAGCGGCACGCGGCGGGCCTGACGTGCCTCTCGGGTTGCCTCGCGGGCGAGATCAACCAGTTGACGCGCTCCGGCAAGGAGCAAGAGGCCGAGGACCTCGCGGTGCGTTTTCGCGACCTCTTCGGTCCGGAGCACTTCTGGCTCGAGCTGCAGCGCAACGGCATCCAGATCCAGGCCGACGCGAACGAGGCCCTCGTGCGCATCCACGAGCGCACAGGCATCCCGCTGGTCGCGACGAACGACATCCACTATCTGCGCGCGGAGGATTGTCACGCGCAGGACGTGCTCCTCTGCATCAACACGGGCGCGAAGAAGGCCGACAAGGACCGCTTCCGTTTCGACTCGAACACGCTCTTCTTCGCGACGCGCGAGGAGATGGCGCACATGTTCCGCGACCTGCCGGGAGCGCTGTCAGCGACCGTCGACGTCGCGGACCAGGTCGACGTCGAGCTGCAGTTCGGCAAGTACCACGTGCCGGAGTTCAAGTCCGACTCGGGCGAGGCCTCGGACGCGTTGTTCGATCGTTTGCTCGACGAGCGCCGCGCCACGCTCTACGGCGCCGAGCACACGGCGTCGAAAGAGCGCCTCGCCCACGAGACCCAGGTCATCCGCGAGCTCGGGTTCGTCTCGTACTTCCTGATCGTGTGGGATCTGATCCGTTGGGCGCGCGAGAATGGCATCCCGGTAGGCCCGGGGCGCGGCTCGGCGGCCGGCTCGATCGTCGCGTACCTGCTCGATATTACGCGCCTCGATCCCTTGAAGTACGACCTGCTGTTCGAGCGCTTCTTGAATTCGAGCCGCGTGTCGATGCCCGACATCGACATCGACTTCTGCAAGGACGGCCGCGAGCGCGTCATCGAATACACGCGTCAACGGTACGGCAAGGAATGCGTCACGCAGATCGTGACGTTCGGGACGATGGCGTCGCGGACCGTGGTGCGCGACGTGGGTCGCGCCCTCGATCTGCCTCTGCGCGAGATCGACAAGATCGCCAAAAAGATCCCGGCGGGACCGAACGCGCCGAGCCTCGCAGAGGCGCTCCTGACCGACGGCGACCTGCAGGCGTTTCGTGACCAGGGCCCCGAATGGGCCGAGCTGTTCCAGTACTCGACCGCGCTCGAGGGCATGGCGCGCCACGTGTCGACACACGCCGCCGGCGTCGTGATCACGCCCGGCCCGACGGTCGAATTCGTGCCCCTCGGCCGCAATGGCGAGGACATCACGACCCAGTACCCGGCGCCGCAACTCGAGGAGCTCGGGCTCCTCAAGATGGATTACTTGGGGCTGCGGACGCTCACGATCATCGAGAAGACGCTGCGCAACATCGCGCGTCTCGGCGGCACGCCGCCCGACATCGACACCCTGCCGCTCGACGACAAGAAGGTCTTCGAGCTCTTGATGGCTGGCGACACCCTCGGCGTGTTCCAGCTCGAATCCGAGGGCATGCGCAAGCTCCTCGCGCGCCTGCGGCCGGACTGTTTCGACGACGTGGTCGCGGTGCTCGCGCTGTATCGACCGGGCCCGCTGGAGTCGGGCATGGTCGACATGTTCTGTAACCGCAAACACGGCCTCGAGCCGATCAGCTACCCGCACGGCACCCTCTCGGAGATCCTCGGCAACACCTACGGTTGCCTCGTCTACCAAGAGCAGGTCATGCTCGCGTCGGTGGCCCTCGGCGGGTTCTCGCTGAACGACTCGGACAACCTGCGCAAGGCGATGGGCAAGAAGAAGCCCGAGATCATGCAGAAGTTCTCGGCGCAGTTCCTGGACGGCGCCGAGGGCAACGGCTGCGCGCGCACGGTGGCGCAGGAGGTCTGGGACAACATCATCAAGTTCGGTGGTTACGGCTTCAACAAGTCGCACTCGGCCGCTTACGCGCTGATCACGTACCAGACGGCGTATCTGAAGGCCCACCACCGCACGGCGTTCCTCGCGGCGAACTTCTCGTGCGAGATGGGCGACTCGGACAAGGTCAAGGCGTTCCTCGACGACTGCCGCAAGGCGCGCATCGAGGTCCAGTGGCCGAGCGCGCTCGAGTCCGAGTGGGAGTTCGTGCCGCGCGAGTCAGGCGGCCAGCGCTCGATCCGTTTCGGCTTCGGCGCGGTCAAGGGCACGGGCCAGAAGGCGATCGACGCGCTGGTGCGTGCGCGCGTGCGGCTCGCCGCCGAGGGCTCGACGCGCCCCGGCTTCCACGAGCTCGTGACCGCCGTCGATCCCCACGAAATGGGCAAGGTCGCGTGGGAGGCCGTCATCAAGGCCGGCGCCTTCGACGAGCTGGGCCACAACCGCGGCGCTGTTCTGGTCGCCCTCGAGAAGGCGATGCGCGACGCGTCCGACAAGGCCAAGGACCGCCGCGCGGGCCAGGCCTCGATGTTCGACGCCTTCGGCGGCGACGAGCCGGCGGCGAACCAGGCCGCCCAGGACGGCGTCGACGAACGCGACGCGGTGAGCCGCGCCGAGGTGCTGCGCCTCGAGTACGAGGCGCTCGGTTATTACATCTCGGGCCACCCGCTCGAGGAGCGCGCGGGCCTCGTGTCGCTGCTCTCGAGCTCGTCGATCGCCAAGCTGGTCGAGTGTCCCGGCGGCACCGAGGTGCGCCTCGCGGGCCTCGTCCTCCAGAAGGCCGAGCTGATCGTGAAGTCGGGCAAGATGGCGGGCTCAAAGATGTGCCGTTTCCGTCTGGAGGACCTCTCGGGTTCGATCGGCGTGACGTGTTTCCCGCGCACCTACGAGGAGTCGAAGCACATGCTCGAGGACGGCGCCGTGCTACTCGTGCGCGGCAAGCTCGAGGAGGGCGCCGAGGAGCCCGCGCTGCTCCTGGACGAGGTCTGGAACCTGACCGACGCCTTGGCAAAGTTCCAGGGCGGCCTCCAGCTCCAGGTGGCGCCGGAGGACCGCCCCATTCTCGATGACCTCGTCGCCACCTGCACGCGCCACCACGGCCCGAGCGCCCTCTTCCTCCAAGCCCGCGGCCACGACGGCCTGACCCGCCGCGTCCGCGCGGGCCGCGAGCGCGGCGTGCAGATCACCGAGGACCTGGCGAGAGAGCTGGTCGAACTCCTGGGCCGCGACCGGGTGGGCCTGGTGCGGGTCTGACGCCCAGGCAGCGCGTACGGAGTCGCACCACTTCTACCCGTTTTTATCCACGCGGCGGCTCCGCTACTCGCCGCGCGGACGAAAACGGGTAGAAATCGTGCGGCTCCGTACCTTGGTGTTGGCGACGAGTATGGCCCGCTTCAAGTCAGCAAGCGGCCCTCGGCGAGGTCGCGCATGAATTCGCGGACCGGCAAGACCGGGAGCCCCGCGACGACGAGCCGGTGCGCGCCGCCGTACACGCCGAACCCCGCGCTGAGCGCGCCCTCCGCGATCAACCCTGTGAGCGTTGCGCCGAATTCGCTGCGCCACTTGTCAGCGACCTTGACCTCGAACCCGATGCGCCGTTTGCCGCGTTCCCAAACGAAATCCACTTCGCTACCCGAAGGGGTGCGCCAGTACGAGAGGGCACCTCCGAGGTTCTGCTCGTTGATTGCCGCGCGCAGCTCGTGGAGGATGAGCGTCTCGAAGAGGTGTCCCCTTTCCTCTCGTTCTAAAGGCTCGCGAGTCCGCCCCGCGAGTGCGCGCGCGACGCCAGAATCGAAGAGGTAGAACTTGGGGTGTTGCACCTCCTTGATCCGGGCGCGTGGGCGCCACGCGGGCAGCCACGTCCCAACGAGCGTGTCGACCAGAACCTCGAAGTAACGCGCGACTGTCGGACGAGCGATGCCAGCATCCCTCGCGACGCCGGAGACGTTGACGACGTTCGCGTTCACGAGCGCTGCGACCTCGAGGAATCGGCCGAAGACACCGATGTCCCGTGCGAGAGCCTCCTGTTGGATCTCCTCGCGCAAGTAAGTCCCTACGTACGCGTCGAGTAGGTCGACGGCGAGTTCGGGCGCACTGCGAATCTGCGGCAGGCACCCAGTCCCGAGGAGATTGTCTAGATCGAACTCGTAGTCGAGCTCGGCGCCAGTAAGCGGAAGGAACTGACGCGTGATCGCTCTCCCTGCCAACAGGTTCGTGTCGAGTCGGCGCAGCTTGCGCGCGCTGGATCCGCTCAGCGCGAATCGGTGCCGTGCACCCGTCTCGGCGATCAGCGCATGGACTTCGTCCAACAAGGCGGGAAGCCTCTGCACCTCGTCGACGACGACCCATGTGCCCTTGGGAAGGGCGAGGATCCGCGCGCGGAACTGCGCAGGGTCTCGCGTGAGCGCGAGCACGGTCTCCATTCGCAGGAGATCGAACCAGACAGCGCCAGGAAGCTCTTGGCGCAACCAGGTGCTCTTGCCGGTGCCGCGCGGCCCGAAGAGGAAGAAGCTGTGTGTCGGGAGCGGCAGCCGCCTGGTATACATAGCGAGCAGAATAGCGGTAAAAATGCTCGCGCGCTATACAGATCAGAAGCGGAGGTGCAGCCGGTTGCGTTTCGTTATGAGGCACAGCCGGAGTCGGGACTCACGTTCCAGGCGGCGCCGGAGGACCGCCCCATTCTCGATGATCTTGTCGCCACCTGCACGCGCCACCACGGCCCGAGCGCCCTCTTCCTCCAAGCCCGCGGCCACGACGGCCTGACCCGCCGCGTCCGCGCGGGCCGCGAACGCGGTGTGCAGATCACCGAGGACCTGGCGAAGGAGCTGGTCGAACTCCTGGGCCGCGACCGGGTGGGCTTGGTGCGGGTCTGACGCCCAGGCAGGGGTCAAATCAATCCCGCGTACGGAGTCGCACCACTTCTACCCGTTTTTATCCACGCGGCGGCTTCGCCACTCGCCGCGCGGATGAAAACGGGTAGAAATCGTGCGACTCCGTACCTCGTGGGTCGATGGGTCAAAACTCGCCGACCGCCTCCGCACCTCCGACCCCGGCCAATTCGACACGATTTCGCCCACCATGCTTCGCGCGATACAACGCTCCGTCTGCTTGCTGAAGCATCTCATCTGCGCCAAGCCCCGCCTGCAAAGTCGCGACGCCGATACTCGCGGTGATCGAGATCGAGGTCAACCCACTCGGCGTCCTTACCGAGATGACTGGGTTCGCAATTCGAGCTCGGACTCGTTCGGCTAGAGCCCGGGCCCTGGCTCTCGAGGTCTCGATTGCGATCACGACGAACTCGTCTCCACCGTAGCGCACGATGATGTCCGACAGTCGGCAAGTAGCCCGCAGCCGTCTGGAAATTTCACGTTGCACATCGTCTCCGGCGCCGTGACCGAACTGGTCGTTCACAGCTTTGAAGTGGTCGATGTCGATAATTAGGCAGCCGAGTTCGCGTCCGTACCGATGTGCGGCATCGATCAAGCCCGCGAATTTGTCGGCCAAAGCCGATCGGTTATACAAGCCGGTCAAAGGGTCGATATCCGCGCGGGCGCTCAGTGCCTCGATCCGTGACCGGGTACGCAGAACGGCCTGAATGCGGGCGCATAATTCCCGGTAGTTGTACGGTTTGTCCACAAAATCTACGGCCCCGTTCATCAGACCCCTCGCCCGGATCTCGTGGTCTCCACGGCCCGAAAGGAAGATGATCGACGGCGCCGTAGAAACCGGTCGACTCAGCTCCTCGCAAATATCGAGGCCGCTGCGTCCCGGCATGACGAGATCCAGAAGAACGACGCTAGGCCGAACTTTCTCCGAGACGATCAGCGCTTCTTCGCCGGAACACGAGGTGAAAACCGTATAGCCGTCGAGCCGGAGCAAGAGCGCTAGGGATTCTCGCGCATCTTTCTCGTCTTCGACGACGAGGATCGTGTGCGCCGTCGGCGACTCGTCTCGAGCATCTAGATTTTCACTTGGAGCCATAGTGGGATTTGAGGCATTTTGCCCGTGGTAGTAGCACGCCTGCAGCACGTTCTCAATGCGTCTTTCCGGAAATCCTGTGGTGGAAGAATCCGGACATGACTAAGCGACCTTGAAGGTTCCTGGAAGGTGACGCCTAGGGTGATGCAAACGGCGGGCGCGGGCCGTTAGAGCGGCCGCCACTCGCGCTCAGCGGCTTGAGCGAACGTGAATGTTGGACAATGCGGGCGACACGCGAGCCTCTCTCTTAGCCCTCGTGGCGCCAAGGTGAACCGTCGCAAGAGTCGACTCCGTGTGCTCCTCCGGCGGGCGGTTGTAGCACGGCGCCCACCGCTAAATGTGAAGCTCTCCTGGCCGCGGACTCATGCGCCGGACGAAGCTCGTCAGCCTCGTTCTAGCGCGCTGGGATTCGATCCAACGACACGTGGACCGAGGCGCTGTATTGATAACGAAGTTCGTTGAGGCCCAAGTCGGAGGAGCCTGGGGCTGGCTGATCCGAGCGCCCTCCGACGATGCGCGAAAACCCGGGATTCCGTCTCGGGGCCCGAATTCGGCGCGGGCTCGTGCCCCTTCAAGGGCCCCGAGGGCGCCCCGCAACAGATCCCACGAAGGCGCGAGTTCGCGCGGGTCAGCTTCGGCTCTTCATGGCGTTGACGGCGACTACGGACTCTTCGATCTGGTCGAGGGCCGACTCGAAACGTAGCCGGTGCGCCTCGAACAGCTCGCGCGCTGCACGGTTCGTCGGGGCGCGCTTCATGGCTTCGGCGCAAGCTCTGCGGCGGGCCTCAGGCGATTCCTCGGACAGGGCGGTGCCAAGGCGACGGGCGGCGTCCAGGAAGGCCGCCCGGGCCTTGCGATCGAGCGTGGATCCTCGACTCGAGCTCGGCTCATCGTCCACGTATTACGTCGCACGCCCAATGGCGAAGACCGCCGGTTCTCGTCGCAGGATCGATGGCACAGCCAGGGCCGTCGCGGCGAGCGTGAGTGAGGCCCCGAGCACGCGCAAACTGGCTCGCAATGG
>Ga0163144_10010818_pt1 | contig 19398 bp, 23 predicted proteins | sample OliLak19BULKMAT1_FD_123175 | JGI IMG/M metagenome (GOLD analysis project Ga0163144, IMG submission 123175) | Freshwater microbial mat bacterial communities from Lake Vanda, McMurdo Dry Valleys, Antarctica - Oligotrophic Lake LV.19.BULKMAT1 | ecosystem: Environmental > Aquatic > Freshwater >... | reverse complement strand
GCGTCCGGCAGGGCGCGGCTGACGATCACGCTCATGGCGTAGTCGAGATAGGAGCGTTTCAGCTCGTCCTCGATCGAGATGATCGAGATGTCGCCACCCGGGGCAGAGGGGCCGGCGCCTCCGCCGTTTGCAGGCGGGAGGGCGTCGTCGTAGCTGTCGTCGGTCAAGGAATATTGGCTTTAGATGGCCGGAATCGGAACGTGATCCGCTGTCCGGTTTTGTAGCATCCAGAACCCCGTGAGGCAAAGATTCGCCGGGCTTTCCGGTGGTCGCCGCCTCTTCCGTCAAAGGACGAAATCCATGCGCTTGATCGCCCTCGCCGCCGTCACCGCCACCCTGCCTCTGGCGGCCTGTGCCAGCGTCATCACGAGCAACCCTGTCGACCCGGTCATGGTCCGCGCCACGCCGGGCGATTTTGGCGAGGCGCAACTGGTGGCCGCCTCGGGTGCGCGCATCGGACGGGCTGTTCTGACACAGGGTCCGACGGGTCTGTTGATCCGCATCGAGGCGACCGGCCTGACGCCGGGATGGCACGGAGTGCATATCCACGCGACCGGGGAATGCGCCGCGCCCTTTACCTCTGCCGGTGCCCACGTGAACCACGGCGAACCCAGGGCCCCGCACGGCCTGCTGAACGCCGAAGGGCCCGACGACGGGGACCTGCCCAACATCTTTGCGGCAGCGGACGGAGCGATCAACGCCGAAGTGTTCACCACGCAGGCTCGCATCGCCCGGGCCGGTCCGGGCCAGTGGCTGTGGGACGCGGACGGCTCGGCCATCGTCATCCACGCCAATGCGGATGATCATGTCAGCCAGCCGATCGGTGGAGCCGGTGATCGCGTGGCCTGCGGGGTGATGGCGGCGGGTTAGGCCTTCGCCGCGCCGGCCCTCAGGCCCCGCTCCGCGAGCGCGACCACGGCGACGCCGGCCATCGTCAGGGCGGCACCGGTCAGGATCTGCGGCGTCAGCACATCGCCCAGCAGGCCCCAGCCGATGGCGATCGAGACCACAGGCGTGGCGAGAAAATAGGGCGTCACCCGACCGGCCTCGCGCTTCTGCACCAGCCAGAACACCATACTGGTGGCAAAGACCGACGAGATGATCCCCGCCCACAGCAGACAAACCCAGATCAGGGGCGTAGCCGCGCGCACGGCCTCGACCTGACCGGTCTCGAACGTGGCCGAGCCGAACGCGAGGGTCGGCAGGGCGACGAAGGCGAGCAGTCCCTGCATCTTGAGCGGCGGGATGGAGATGGTCCGGCGCGCGATCACGGTCGTGACCCCCCAGAAGGCGGATGCCGCGACGACCAGCAGGATGGCGGGCCAGTCTTGGAGGGCATGGCGATCGGCCGACATCCAGGCGACGCCGGCCAGTGACACCACCATACCGATGAGGGCGGCGATCGACAGCCGCTCGCCCAGCAAGAGGAAGGCGAACAGGGCCGTGAAGGGGATCCACAGCTGCGACGCCACCGACACCGGGCTGACGTCCTCGGCCAGAGCGAACCCCAGATAGAGCAGCCCGTAGTGCAGCGGTCCGCCCAGGATGACGATCAGCACGAGGCTCTTCCAGTTCGGAAAGGGCGGACGCACAAAGGGGATCAGGCACAGGGCGGCGATGGCGAAGCGGATGGCCCCGGTCAGCAGCGGCGGCAGCACCTCGGTCGCCACCTTGGCAGCCGCATTGTTCGCGCCCCAGATGACCACGATGGCCGCGATCGCGCCGATCTCCAGCAGGGTCAGCGGGCTGTTGGGCTTGTCGGAGGTTACGGGCACAGGCGGGTCATCGCACGGGCGGGACGACGATGCGCGTCACACTGGGTGACAGGGCGTTTCCGTTGACATGTACGTGTCTGAGGCAGAACATGTGCATATGCTTGAGATCACCGCCACCGATTTGCGGAAAGACCTGTTCAAGGTTCTGGACCGCCTGTCCGCAGGCGAAGAGGTACGCGTGCGCCGCAAGGGCCAGATCCTGAGCCTGAAAGCGGTCCGTGCAGAGGACGACGCGATTACCGAGCATCAGCGAAAGTTCCAGGCGGGTCTGGCGCGGGGCGTGCGCGAAGACTGGCGGGATTTTGACGCCGGCGACATCACCGACAATCGCCACATCGAGTGGACGCCCGAGGACAACTGAGCCTGGCTGTTCATCTCGACACCAACGTTCTGCTCTGGCTGTCTCAAGGCAGACCGAAGGTGCTCGGTGCCGAGGCGTTTCGGCTCGCTGGCCGGCAGGCATGGCTTATCTCGCCAGCGGTTCTTCTCGAACTCCAAATTCTGCACGAAATTAAACGGATCAGGAGGACTCCAGACGAGGTGCTGGATTCGGCGCGTCGTCTCGGCGACCTGAGGCAGTCGACGGCCGTCTTCGCGGAGGTCGTCGAGGCCGCACGAATGCTGTCCTGGACCCGTGACCCGATCGATCGACTTGTCACGGCGCACGCAATTGCCGACGGAGCCAAGCTCCTGACGGCGGATGCAACCATCCGCGCCCACTTCAAGGACGCCGTCTGGGATTGACGGCGTCCTTGTCGCGGTCGTTCTAGAACGGGATGTCGTCGTTCAGGTCGTAGCTTTCCTTGGGGCCGCCAGGCTTGTTGGCGCCGCCGGTTGAGAAGCCTGACGAATAGTCGTCGTCACCGCGACCGCCGCCCTGGGACGCACCACCGCCCTGCGAGGCTCCGTCGCGTCCGCCCAGCATGGTCAACTCGCCCTTGAAGCGGCCGACGACGATCTCGGTGGAGTATTTCTCCACCCCCTGCTGATCGGTCCATTTGCGGGTCTGGAGCTGGCCTTCGATATAGACGGTCGAACCTTTTTTTACATAGTTTTCAACGACCTTGACGATGTTGTCGTTGAAGATGACGACCCGGTGCCACTCGGTCTTCTCCTTGCGCTCGCCCGAGGCCTTGTCGCGCCAGTTCTCCGACGTCGCGATTGACAGATTGGCGATACGGTCCCCGTTCGGCATGGACCGGATTTCGGGGTCACGGCCCAGATTGCCGATCAGGATGACCTTGTTGACGCTGCCCGCCATGATGAATTTCTTTCTTCAGTTCGCCCACGGACGACGCACGCCCGGGCCAGATAATCCGCGACCCCTCGGGCCACGCCCGCTGGACCGTTAACATTTGTTCCGACTTTGTTCTAGTCCGCCGGGAACGGAGGCGGTGCCGGCGGTGCGGCGTCCTCGACGATCACACCCAGTTCGGTGATGTCGCGCTCAATGGCGCCCGGAACGGCCAGACGGCCGTCGCCGGTCCGCGCCAGGGCAAAGAACCGCGCGCCGTCGAGGGTACGGCTGAACGCGACGCCCCGGCCGTCGATGAAGATGAACTGGCCCTGATAGGCCCCGACAACTTCTCTCCGGGCCCCGCCCATGCGGTTGAACCGCAGCCGCATCTCCTCGAGACGGGCGGCGCACATCTCGATCTGGGCCTGATCGCGGGCGACTACATTGAAGACCACGTCGCGCCCTTCGGGCCGTTCAACGGCATAGCAGACGCCCGGATCGAACGGGGCCTTCACCGGCTGGGCGCAGGCGGCGAGGAACAGGCCGAGCAGGGCCGGGGCGAGGACGACGGGGCGGATCATCCGTTGAGGCCCGGAAACTGGCAGTTGCGATCCTGGTCGGCCAGGATGCGGAAGCGGCTGTTGTCATTGGACTGCTCGACCCGGCGCGGTACCAGCCGCAGGGTCAGATTGCCGTGGCGGCCGTACTGCGCGTCACCGGGGCGCACACAGCTGCCGGCATAGAGCGCCTGGACGCACTGGTTCAAGGTCGTGTCGCCGGAGATCTGTCGCCAGTCGGACCCGGTGAAGCGAAGGCAGGGCGCGCCGGAAACGCGTTCCGCGCGGGGCTGCGGCTCGGAGGCGGGCTTTCCGGAAATCCGCTCCTCCGCCAGGCTCGATCCCCCGTCAAGGCCGCCCCTGTCGGCCTCCGGCAGGGCCGGCGGAGGCGCGAAGGCGGCCGTCGGGGCTGCGGCGAGATTGCCGGTCTCGTCCAGGCCTACATCCAGTGCGTCCGTGGCGAGACCGTTGCGCCGGGCGCAATCCGACAGGGTCGCCATGCCGATGAACTGACCGTCAACGAAGCACCTCAACTCCCGCGTGGGCTCCAGCGCCGGCGCGTCAGCCAGATCGACCTGAAGCCCGCCCGGCGCATCGGTTGGCCCGGCCGGGGGAACGGCTTGCCGGCTCCCGCCAAATACCAGAGCCAGAACAACTGCCGCCAGAACGGCGAGGCCGGCGCCGATCGCCAGGATGACGCGGTTGTCGTTGGGAAACTTCATGGAACGGAGCTCGTTGGGCGTCGGGCCTTTGACGGCTCAATAACCCCGCGAGGACCCTTGGCGTCAACCGCCAAGCGAAACAGGCCCCGCCTATCCGCTGAGCCGGGCGAGCGCGGCCTGATAGTTGGCGATCTGGTTGGTCAGATAGGCCGGGGCCGGCCCGGCGGCGGCGGCCTTGTTTTGGGGCGCGAGCGCGCGATAGGCGTCGCGGATCGCCTTGAGGGCGCCCTGGATCCTCTCTCCGGCGGTCGTGATTGCCGCGGCGTCGTTCAGGGTGAGGCCCCCGGGCAGGTTGAGGCCGAACGTCTTCATCGAAGGGTCCGCCGCCGCCAGTCCGATATAACCCGGCGAGAGGCCCAGACCCAGCAGGGCGTCCCGGCCCGTCTCGCCCGAGTTCAGGATGGCCCCGGTCTTGCCGTCCTTGGCCGTGATCGACAGGCGCTGAACGCCGCCCGTCGTCGTGGTGGTCTCGCCGTCCTTGCCGGTCACGGTGCCGCCCTCGGAAGCCACGGTGACCTTCAGTTTGCCGCCGGACGCCACGGTGATCTTGCGCGCCAGGGTGGCCAGGGTTTCCTTGGCGTCGATGGTCACCGCAGTGGCGCGTCCGCCGTCGGCGGGAGACACATAGAACCGGTCGCCGACCCGCAGCGAGGTCGCTGCGGTCAGGAGCTTGGAGTCGCTCTGGTCGATCTCGCCCTGGGGCAGGCCCAGCCGGTCCAGAACGCTGGCCCCCCCGGACGCGACGGCCAGGGTCAGGGGCTTTGCCTGTTCGCCGTCCCCGGACCAGGTGCGGCTGTATTCGACCGCACCGGTGAGGGGGTCCAGCCGGGTCAGATAGGCCCGGGTCGGGTCGGTGTCCTTGGCCTCCGCAGGCCGATCGGCGACGCCCGTGATCCAGACCTTGCCGTCGTGGACCTTCACATCGGCAGCCGAGTCCTCGCCGGCGCCGCCATACCAGCTGAGCCGATCGGTTCCGGCCGCGACCAGATCCGCCGACAGGGCGGCGACGAAGACATCCTTGCCGCCGGAGTGGGCCGTGGTGACCGCGCCCGCCGCAAGGCCGCTGTCGCGGCTGGTTCCGGTCAGGATGACCCTGCCGTTCGACACTGCGACGCCGGCGATGTCGCCCGAGATGACGCCGAGATCGCGGGTCGCGGCGAGGGTCGGCACGCCCGACGCATCAAGTGTGAAACGCCGGACCACCGCACGGCCGTCCTCGATCCCGGCGGTGTAGAGGTTCGACCCGTCGATGGCGATCGCATCGACTCCGTCGTCGGCGGCGGTTCCGAACTGGGTCTGGCCCACGGGGTTCGCGACGATTCCGGCCGTGGGATAGGGCTCGCCCGCCTTGAACGCCTGGACATAGCCATCCCAGCCGCCCACCGGGACCCCACCCGAGATCGCGGACTTCGACCGGCCGCCGACATAGACCAGGCCGTCTGTGCCGAAGGTGACGCTGGTCGCCCGGTCCTCGGCGCGAGCGCCGCGACGCTGAGTCCACTGCTCCTCACCGTCGCCGTTGAAGACGGTGACGAAGCTGTCGGCGACGTTGGCGACTTCGCCCGCCTTTCCGGCGTCCGTGGTCGAGGTGTTGAGCGCCCCGGTGACCGATCCGGCCACCGCGACATTGCCGCTCGGGTCGACGGCGATAGCATAACCGCTGGCGGTCGAGGCGGCACCCAGGGCGCGGGTGGCGACGAGGCGACCGGCCGAGTCGTATTTCATCAGGGCCACGTCCTGGACACCCTTGACCGGCTGGTTGGCACCCCCGCTGGTGACATCACCGACGATCCAAAGCGAACCGTCGGGTCCCACGGCGCTGGCCCGGATCGCCGAAACGCCGTCCGGCAGCTTTTCCTGCGACAGACGCCCGTCGACCCACTGGGTTTCGCCGACATTGCCGCCCGTGGGTGCCGCGGCGGTTCCGCCGTCACTCTGGAACTTGAGCAGCTGGTTCACCGCCGGCGCGCCGGTCGACTGGACCACGTAGACCGCGTCCGAAGTGTTGGGGGCGGTGAAGCCTACGGTCTCGGTCGAGGTCCCCCGGATCGCCAGCGCCCATTTGTCGGGGTCGGCGGGCAGGGTCACCGGCTTGCCGCCGACCTGGATCGTCCTGGGCTCGGCCTTGATCTGTTCGCGACCAATGCGCGTGGCGAAGCCGGCGGCCTCGAGCTTGCCGTTGATGTGGCTGAGCACCGCATCCAGGGTCCTCGGCGTCGACCCGAGGTCGGCGAGGTCTACGGGGACACTCGTGGTCTGGCTGCCGAGACCGACCGGCACTTTGATGGTGATGGCGAAGCGGGTGTCACCGGCGAAGGCGGCCACCGGCGTGTCGAGCGCGCCTTCATGGACCGGACCGGTGATGGAGTTGGCGCTGTCGCGCGGCACGGCAGCTGTGGTTCTGGACAGGGAGGACGACGTGCCCTGGACCAGCCGCAGTGCCTCGAAGTCGGCCTTGCCGACATAGCCGCCGATCTCGCCCAGGCCCGCGGTAAACCGCTTCTGCACCAGGGCCAGGTCGCTGGACGTCAGGCCCTTGACCGAGGCGCGGTTGGTCAGCGCGTTCAAGGTCTCGAGACCCCGGTAGAGGGCGAACAGCTTCTTGTAGTCGGCCGAGGCCCCCCTCACGTCGAGCTGGGCGGCATCCTCATTGACGAACTTTCGCCCCCCCAGGGCCTGGCGCACGAGGGCGTCCGGCTTGGGCGCGGTCGCGGCAACGGCGCTGCTCCACGGCGCGGTCGGCTGCGCCTTTCGCGTGATGGCAGCGGTCAGCGCGTTCGCGGTCGAAGGGTCGTAGAACCCCCCGTACAGGCCAAGCAGATAGCTGTTGTTGACGGTCACGATCGCCTCCTGGAGTCACTCTGCCTGAGCGGGCTCAATGGGGCATTAACGTCCGGGTGAGGAACGATGGAGGGCGAGACGGGTTTGACTCCACAAGACCGGAACAAAGTCATGATCTTCCCCAGTTCGCTTATCCAGTCCCTGCTAGCCCTTTACGGGTTCGGCGACCGGTCCCACAGCCCGCGACGTCGACCCGCCCCGGTTATGATCGGTCACGGCCGCGATGGGCGCTTCTAGGGTTACTGGAACAGCGACAGGATGATCTGCGGAGCCTGGTTGGCGATCGAGAGCGCCTGGGCTCCGAGTTGTTGCTGCACCTGCAGCGCCTGAAGGCGGGCGCTCTCCTTGGCGAGGTCGGCGTCGACCAGACTTCCGATCCCGGATTCCAGCCTGTCGGTCAGCTTGGACACGAAAGTATTGTGTGCCGTGATCTGCCGGGCCTGGGCACCCACGTCACCGAGCGCCGAGTTCAGGGCCGTGATGGAGTTGTCGAGCTTGGTCAGGGCCGACGTCGCTCCGCTGATCGTCAGCAGGGTGTCGGCGAGGCCGAGTGAGATGATGGATCCGCTGAGCGTCAGATTCTTGCCCGCCAGGGTGATGAAGGAGGTAGCGTCAGCATTGGCCAGGAATTTCAGGCCGCTGGTCAGCGAGCCGTTCAGAATGTTGCCGCCGTCGAAGGACGCGTTCTCCACCGCCGAGGCAATGGACCGCAGAATGGCCTTGAAGTCGGCATTCAGCAGTTCGCGCGACTGGGTCTTCAGCGAGAGATCCTTGGCCGCGACGACCTTTTCCTTCAACTGGTTCAGCAGGTCCGAGATCGATTCGCCTGCCGTCAGGGCGACGTCGGCGATGGCGGTGGCGCGGTCGAGGCTCTGCTTCACAGCCGACAGGGCGCCGATATCGGCCCGCTGACCCTGGGCAATGGCCCAGATCGCGGCATTGTCCTTGGCCCCCTGGACCTTCAGCCCCGTGGAGACCCGGTTCTGGACGCCGGTCAGGTTTTCGTTGGTGCGCGACAGGTTCTGCAGCGCGACGGCCGCGGCGGCATTTGTAAGAACGCTGCTCGTCATAGGTCTTCTAGCCCCGGGATGTTCACCAAGAGGCTAGCCCGTTAACCATGAGCGTATGGTTAACGGCGATTCACCACGCCGATCGCCCGCTCCGGGCGGGCCCGGGCGGTTGTCATGGCTGGTCCCGCGCCCTGAAGGTCAGGCGCTGGTTTCGATCAGTCCCCCGGCGGAATAGTCCCCGCTCTGGGTCATTCGCAGGACCTGTTCCCGGGGCAACTGGCGGATGACTTCGCCGGTCACGCTGTCCAGGGTCTTGTAGATGAAGGTCCCGGCGGCAGGGCCTTCCTCAATGACCAGGCGGTACCGCGCGATCTCTTCGGCCCTCTGGGCGTCGCGTCCCTGCTTGAAATCTCCGCTGGACGTCGACGGCGGCGGGGCGGCTATGGCGGTCGCGACGGGGGCGGTCAGTATCCTTGCATTGTTGTCCATGGCTCCTCAAGCCGGGATGGCCGGCGGCTCCGGGGAAGCGGTCGGGCGGGGCATGATGCCCCGCCCTTCCGTCTTGGTTTATCGGAACAGGCCGAGCAGGATCGAGCTCGAGGAGTTGGCGATCGACAGAGCCTGCACACCCAGCTGTTGCTTGGTTTGCAGCGACTGCAGTCGCGCGCTTTCCTTGGCCAGATCCGCATCGACCAGGTTGCCCACACCGTTTTCAAGGGCGTCCGACAGCTTGCCGACGAAGTTGGCATGGGTGTCGAGAGACTTGGCTCCGGTGCCCAGGCGAGCCAGGGAGGCCGAAACACGGTCGATCGAGGCATTCACCAGGCCCAGGGCCGTAGTGGCGAGGGTTCCGGTGCTGATGGAGGAAGTTGTTGCGACCGTCACGATCGCCTGGCCAAGACGCAGATCTTCATCATTGACCGTGATCGTGGAGCCGGCCGTGTTCGACAGCGCACGAAAGCCGGCCGTATTCGAACCGTTCAGCAGATTGACGCCGTTGAAGCTGGCGTTCCCGACCACCGTGGTGATCTGGTCGCGAATGGCCTTGAAGTCCTCGTTCAGAGCACCGCGAGCGGCGGTCGTCAGCGACCTGTCGGTCGCCGACAGGGCCTTTTCCTTCAGCTGGATCAGCAGGTCGGAAACGGATTCGCCGGCGGCCAGGCTGACGTCGACGGCCGAAGTGCCACGCGCGAGGCTGTCCTTGACGGCGCCCAGGGCGTTGATTTCAGAACGCTGGCCTTGGGCGATAGCCCAGATCGCGCCGTTGTCCTTGGCGGAGTCGACCTTCCTGCCCGTATTGATACGGCTCTGGACGGTGGCCAGTTCCTTGTTCGTGGCTTGGAGGTTTTGGAGGGCAACGAGAGCGCCCGAGTTCGTGTTCACGCTGTTCAGCGCCATGACGAAAGTCCTTGTTTCAAGGTGTCCGACCGTCATTTTGACCGTCGGGAGCATTTTGCTCGGAGCGATCCAAAGCAATCTCCGGGCCAGTCGTCGCATTTTCGACAAACAGGCAAGCCTCTGAAAAGGCTGTATTACCTTACATTAACTATGCGTCTCGCCCGGCAGTTTCTGCCGCAGGAGCGCGTTCGGGGCAGAAATTGCCGGGTACCCGGCAAGGGTTGCCGGGCGCAGCGTCACGGTGACGCAAAAACACCGTGACGGACCATGACATTTCACCGTCGCCACCCCGATGATGGCGACGGCCTCGGCCGCGAACGCACGGCGTCGATCGCGGCCCGCTCGGCCAACAGGGTCTCGACGGCCAGCCGTCGGGCCGTGTCACAGTCGGCGATCTGGCGGCCCCGGATCATATAGCCCGCCTCCAGATCGCCCAGGGTGGGCCCATCGGGGAGCCGATGCAGCTCACATGACCGGACCGCCATCGCCGGCAGGGTCAGGCGCGGCGGAGCAACCGCCGAGATCGGGGGCGATCCGGCACAGTTGGCGGTCATGATCGCGCAGGCGATGAGCACGGGCAGTCGGCAGCGGCAGGGCGGCGTCATCGGCGGTTCTCGCAGTCTGGAGGGATCGGGCGGTCGCGCGGTCTAGCGACCGCGTGGTGCGCAGAGCGGCGTCGAGGCGGACGACCTGACCGGCCTGACCCTCGGCCTCGGCGGAGCGGGCAGCGGCCTCGGCGCGGGCCTGGGCCATCGCCCGGTCGGCGCTTTCGAAACGGCGCCGGGACAGGTCGAAGGGATCCCAGCGGAAGCCGAGTCCGCCGAGGACGAGGACGAGGCCGCTCACGAGGGCCACCGTGGCGACAATCCAGCCCTTCGGCGTCAGCGCCCGCAGCACCGCAGGCGGCGTGATCCACGACCTCATGGGAACACCCTCCGATCCAGTTCGAAATGCGGACCGTCGCGCAGGCGGGGCCAGTCGCCGCCCCAGACCAGGGCGACCCCCCGCGACCGCGCGGCCGATTTGATGGCCCCGGCGATGCGGGGATAGAGCGGCCAGTCCCAACGAACCGTCCCGTCCAACAGCGCCGCCACATCGACCGCGTGACCGGTCAGGTGGCGGGAGTTAAGCGTGCGGCTGGCGCCCGCCTGCACCAGGGCGGCCTGGCGCGCGGTCGTCCGCAGGCCCTCGGTGACCATGAAGTCGACCGGCGTCTCGCGGATCGCCGCCTCGATCACATCAACAAGCGCGGGATGGACGCCCTGCAAACGCGCGCGCGAACGGACGGAAAGCTGAAAGCTCATCGCCCGCTTCCCGCAAGACGCAGGCGCAGGCTGGCCAGGAGGGCGACCAGTTGCTGGGCAGTGGGCGCGACCAGATAGAGCACCAGCGTCAGGGCCAGCAGCGCCATCAGCCCGGACGCCACGCGCGGCAGGGCCTCGGGGGCGGTGCGGTCGATCACCGACCCGAGCAGCCGCCACAGCGCCAGGCTGACGGCGAAAACATACAGCCGTCGCCACAGCCAGCGGGCCTCGGCGAGGGGAAGCAGGGTCTGTGGGTTGGGGTCAGTCACGGGCATCATCCTCATCGAGGTTGGGTCGTGTCCAGGTCCAGTCGGGTCCGGCGAGCGCTCGGTGCTCGTCGCGCGACAGTCGGCGGGGGGTCTGCAGCGCCTCGCGGTCCAGCAGCCGGTCATGCACATCGGGGAAGGGTGTGGGAGAGCGGGCCATCGTCGATCAGCCCTGCACCAGGATCAGCACGACCCCGCCGGCGCCGGCTCCGCCCGGGCCGCCGGACGCCACGCCTGCCCCTCCGCCGCCGCCGCCGGCCCCATGAGCGCCGCCTGGCCCGCCCGCATGGCCGGCTCCCGAGGCCGCCGCGCCGCCTCCGCCTCCGCCGCCGCCCGACGCCGAAACCGTCAAGGCCGGAGCCGCGCCGGCCGTACCGGCCACGCCGCCGCCGGCCCCGCCCGCGCCGGGGCAGGTCAGAACGCCGCCGGTCCCCCCGGCTCCGCCCGCGTGCGCCGTCCCGCCGGCGTCGAGGCCCCCGCCCCCTCCGCCCCCGCCGGGGCCTGCAGGACAGACCAGGGCACCGCCGGTCGCCGCCGTCTCCGTGGTCGAGGTCGGCCCGCCCGCATTGCCTCCGCTAAGACCCGCGCCCCCCGCCCCGGGAGAGGTCCCGGTCCCGGCCTCGCCGCCCCGGGCGGTCAGCAGGGTGATGCCGCCGACGGTCACGATCGTAGCGCCGCCGGACCCTCCGGACGCGCCGCCGGTGCCGATGGCGACAGCGAGCGCGCCGGGCAGGTCCTCGACCCGCCAGGTCTCGGCGGACAGGCCGCCTCCGCCGCCGCCGCCGCCGCCGGAGCGGGCCCCGCTGGCCCCCGATGCCCCGGTCCCGCCGCCGCCGCCGCCGCCCAGGGCGACAACCGTCACCAGCCGGGCCCAGTCGGGCGGGGCGTAGCCGCCGCTGGCGGCGATCCGCACGCTCTCGGCGCGCAAGGCACCGTGCTGGAACCAGACCCGGCCGCCGTCGCCGTCGATGCGCAAGGCCTCATGCCAGGCGGAGCCGTCGTCGCTGACCTTGAGCGTCAGGTCGTCGTCCCCGATCAGGCCCAGTTCGGCGCGGCCGCCGAAGCCGCTCTGGAACAGCAGCGACACGACGTCGGCGGAGCCGTCCTTGTTGAAGGTGATGCGCAGATCGCCGTCGCCGCCCTCGCCCGGCGGCACGGCGGTCCACAAGGCCTTGTTGAGCCGTGCGGCGAAGGGGTTGGCCGCGTCGGCCATGGTGTTGAGTCCGAGGCGGACAAGGTTCTGGAGCTCCGGCGGTGCCGCGCGGGTCCAGCCATCCGGCAGGCGGACAACGAGGTCGCGGGCGTCGAGCACAAAGGCCAGGGCCCCCGGGGGCGTGGGCACACGCGTCCAGCCACCGAGTTCGGCCCGGACCAGATCCCCCGTCGACCAGGCCGACCAGGCCGTCCCGGTCGCCCCGGGCGGCAGAATGTAGAGATCGCCATCGCCCGGATCGGCGGGCTGGGTGGCAAGGGTCCGGCTGATCACGGCCGACTGGGCGAGGGCGTCGAGCCGGGTCAGGGCTTCGTTGACCGTGACGTGTTTCTGAAGCTGGCCGGCCGCCAGATAGGGCAGGTCCAGCCGGGCGCTGTGATGGGCAGGCATTCCGATCTCCGCTTTGATGCGGGATCAGTGTGAGGTCGGTCGGAATGTAGGCGCGCCAAACGCAGCTTGAATCGGCATCCTCCTTGAAATCAAAGACCTTTTCGGCGGGTCCGTTGATAACACCGGCAGGACAGCATGCGGGGAGACCCGTGGAAGGGCTGGAAAGGTCTCCCCGCGGACCGGATCGCGGCTGTCAGGACCCGGACGTCGCGCGAGGCGACGTCACGACGATCTGGTCAGCAAAAGCTACGACGCCCGCGCCGGTCCGGATGCGATCACAGGGCCTGGAGTTCGCCGGAGGCGACCACCGGCCCGTCCGGCTTGTCGGCGGCCGGGGTGTGGCCGGGGGCTTCCATCGAGATGGCCATCGCCGGGGCCTGACCCGCCGCGCCCGCCAGAACGGCGTCCAGCGTGCGGCGTGAGGCCGCCGAGCCGTCGATGGCACCGACCAGCTGGACCCCTGCGCCATCAGGCCGGACCAGCCAGAGATGGGGCACGCCGACATCGCCCGACAGGGCCCGGGTGGGGGCGATGAACAAGTGACCGGTCACGGTGTCATAGGCCAGGGTGACCGCCGGGGCCCCGCTCTCGAGCGAGAGCGTGGCGACGCGGGTCAGACCGCCTGCGGGGGAAGGCTGCACGAGAGGCGGGGGGGCCGGCCGGGCGACCAGGACGGCGAGCGCGACAAGGCTGGCGGCCAGAAGGCTGGTCGAGCCGAAGGCCCAGGCACGCCAGAAGCCGGCGCGACCGTGGTCGTTGGCAGCCGACCCGGCCCCGGAAAGGCCGGCCTCCACGCGCGGCCAGACGCCGGCCGAGGGCTGAACAGGCGCGATCGCCTCCGCCAGGCCGGCGAGCTGCCCGTTCCACGCCTCGACCTCGGCGGCGAAGGCCGGATCGGTGGCTTCGCGGGCGCGGGCGCGGGCCTCTTCCTCAGGCGGTAGGACGCGCAGCGCGAGTTCGCCGGCCAGGGCCGTGGCGTCGTCGGGGCCGGGGTCGTCGGGGGGATGGTCGGTCATGATTCCAGGCAGTTCCTCAGCCGCAACAATCCCCGCCGGATCCAGCTCTTCATCGTCCCCAGGGGCACGTTGTCGCGGCTGGCGAGGGCGTCATAGGTGACGCCTTCCAGAAAGGCGGTGCGGATCGCATCGCGGACCCTGTCCTCAAGCGTATCGAGGCAGAGATGGAGGCGGCCGATCCCTTCGGTGGTTTCGATCGCCTCCGAGGCTAGTGGCGCGCTGTCGGCGAGCTCGTGCGCATCCTCGACCGGGACGCTGCGGCGCATCGGCGCGGCCGCGCGCAGCCGGTCGATCGAACGGTTGCGCGCGATGGTCACCAGCCAGGTAATCGGACTGGCGCGCGTCGCATCGAAGGTCGAGGCCTTCGTCCATACGGTGATATAGGTATCCTGCAAGACGTCCTCGGCCAGTTGGCGGTCGGACAAGATACGCAGGCACACGCCGAGAAGCTTCGCGGAGGTGGCCTCATACACCGTGCGGAAGGCACTGCGGTCGCCCTGGCCCGCCCTTGCCAGCGCCAGCGCCAGCTCCTCTCGCGTCAGCATGGAGGCCATGACTCGTCCCGGCGCAATCAAACTGGCGTGACTAGGCCGTCCGGCGCGCGCTTCGTCAAGCGCGCGTCGACTCAATCGTGCAGATAGACGATCCGCCGCTTCTGCGGATCGGCGCGCATCGCCGCCAGCTGGCGCTCGTGTTCACCGGAGGCGCGGGCCTCGCCCTCGTTCGCCTCGACCCATTGAGTGCTCTCGATGTCCTTCTGCAGCGCCTTGGCCGCCATCAGGTGGCCGGGGAAAAAGAAGTCGACGACATCGGGCGCGAAGGGCACGACCTCGCCGACCACGGTCGTGGCGCTGTCGACGCCCAGATAGCCGATCATGCGAAGGAGGGTGGCGGGCGAGGCCTTGGCCCGCGCCGCCTGGATCAGCAGCCAGCCGCCAGCCCCGACGCTGTAGAGCGTGCCCACGACGGGGATCCAGGTCAGCAGGCCGTCCAGACCGATGCCGAATGGGCCAAAGCCAACAGCCCGGTCGGAGAGCTTCTTGACGCCCTCGACATTGGACCAGATCTTCTCGATATCCCCGATGGACCGCTTCGCCATTTCGCCCTCCCCGGCAGCGACTGGTCAACGCGCCACAACGACTCGTGTTCACACCCAATGCAAGTGCCTGTGGAGGATCGCGCCCTATTGCCCGCGCGATTGCTGCTGACCGTGGTTCTGGGGCTGCTGCTCGCGGTCCCGATGGCCATCGCCGGTGCGGCGCTGAGCGGGATCGGTCATCGCTGGGTCGATCTGCTGGCGCAGTTCACCGGGCCCGCCCTGATCGTGGCGGGCGCGGTGACCGGGGCCGCCATGCTGGTGCGGGCACGGGTCCTGCTGGGGGCCGCCGTCGCCGTCACGGCTCTGATCCTTTTCGCCGGCTCGTCGCAGTGGGCTCCCCCGCGCGGCGAAGGCGTGCCGGGCGGCCCGGGCGTCACCCTTTATTCGGCCAATCTGCACTGGAACAACGGCGATGTCGCAGCCATCGCCCGGTCCGTCGAGGCGTCGGGGGCTGATCTGGTGGTGCTGATCGAGGTCGGCCCGGCCCCGAGCGCCGCCCTGGACCGGATCCTGGCGGGCTATCCTCACCGGATCATGACGCCGCCGATCGATCAAGGCGGCGACGCGGTCCGGTCGGTGATCGCCGGGCGGCACCCGCTGGTTGACCTGCACCTGCAGATCGAGGGGCTGTCGGTCGTCGCCGCACGGGCGGACACGGGAGTGGGGCCCGTGACGGTCGCTGGTGTGCACATGACCCGGCCCTGGCCCTATCAGTTCCAGTGGGGACAGATCCGGCAGGCGCAGGGGCTGACGACCTGGGCCCGGGCGATGACCGGGCCCCTGATCGTGGCCGGCGACTTCAACAGTGTCGCCAGCGCCCGGATCGGACGGCAGATCCGGGCCGAGGGCGGGCTGCTCCCCGCGCCGGGCTGGCCGGGGACCTGGCCTGCGGCCCTGCCCGCCTTCGCCGGGATCACCATCGACCAGGTCTATCGCTCGCCGGAGCTGGCCCTGGTCGAGCGGCGGCTGGGGCTGGCCACCGGCTCCGATCACAGGCCGGTCATCACCCGGTTGGTGCGCGCGACGCCTCGACCAGCGCCCTGAGCCGGTCGAGGTGACCGGCGGCAGGGAAGTCATCCGCGAGCCAGGCATCCTCAAACACCTTGAGCAGGCGTCCGGTCTCCGGCCCGGGGTCGACCCCCAGACGCGCGAGGTCGCGCCCGCCGACGGGCAGGCGCGGGACCGGCCAGGTCTCGACCCGAAACAGGGCGGTACGGGCGACGTCCGCCTGATCCGGCTGAAGGGCCCAGCCGCGCATCAGGCGATCGCGCACCGTCTGGCCGCCCTGACGGTAGATCAGCGTCCTCAGGCTGCGGGCTTCGGTGGCGGGGTCGAGCGGCCCTTCGGCGGCGGCGGTCAGACGGGCCTCCATGGCCCGGGGCAGACGCAGCCCCCGCGCCCGCTCCACCACCACCGCCGGATCGTCCGGCAGCAGCGCCGACAGGCGCAGGACCGGGTCGTCGTCCAGATCGACCAGGGCCTCGAAGGCGGCCGGATCGACCGCGACCGGCAGAACCCGCTCCAGTACCCCGGCGTCGCGCATGGCCCGGACCGCCGGCCGGGGATCGGGCGCGGCCAGCAGTTTCATCAGTTCCTTCGACACCCGTTCGGCCGACAGGCGCGACAGGCCCCCGGAATGGGCGGCGCAGGCGGCGAGCCCTTCGGCGTCCGGATCGCTGCGCCCATACCAGGCGAAGAAGCGGAAGAAGCGCAGGATGCGCAGATAGTCTTCCTCGATCCGGGTGTTGGCATCGCCGACGAAGACGACGCGGCCGGCCAGGGCGTCGGTCACCCCCTCCCCCGTCGGATCGAAGATCGTCCCCGTCCGGTCGGCGTAAAGGGCGTTCAGGCGGAAGTCGCGCCGTGCGGCATCCCCGGCCCAGTCGTCGGTGAAAGCGACCACAGCGCGGCGACCGTCGGTTTCCACGTCGCGACGAAGGGTGGTGATCTCGTGGGGGCGACGGTTCGAGACCGCCGTGACAGTGCCATGGGCAAGGCCGGTCGGGACGACCTTGATCCCTGCCGCCTGCAGCGCCGCCATCGCCTGCTCCGGCGTCAACCGTGTGGCGATGTCGATGTCATCGACGGGCTGACGGACCAGGGCGTTCCGGATACAGCCACCGACGAAGCGGGCGCAGTCGAGGCCGCCGACGGCCTCAAGGGCATCGAACACGGCAGCAGTGGCCGGGTCGTCCAGCCAGGCCTGGCCCTGCAGCCGCACGCTCACGCCGCATCCTCGGCGGTGGCCGCAGGCAGGTCAGCCTCGTCGCCATAAAGCCGCATCCGCAGGGCCCGGATGATGCCCGCGGTGGCCCCCCAGATGTAGCGTTCGTTCCAGGTCATGGCCCAAAACCAGCGTTTGACGCCGGGCGGTGCCTCGAGGTGGTCGCGGCTGTGGTTGGACGGGTCCATCAGAAAGTCCCACGGGGCCTGGAACACCTCAGCCACCTCGTCGGGCGAGGCGGTCAGAGGCGGCAGGCGCTCGATCCAGCCGATCACGGGCGTGACCAGATAGCCGGTGCCGGTCTCATAGGGTTCCGACAGGCCCAGAACGGTGACGGCCCGGGGATCCAGATCGACCTCCTCGCGCGCCTCGCGCAGCGCGGCCTCGACCGCCGTCTCGCCGGGATCCAGCCGTCCGCCGGGAAAGGCGATCTGGCCGGTGTGGCGCGCCAGGCTGTCGGCGCGGCGGGTCAGCAGCACCGCGGCTCCGCCGGCTCCGGCGATCACGGGAACCAGCACGGCAGCCGGCTTCAACGGGCCGTCGTGGAACCGGGCGGCGCCCGGGTTCAGATCGAAGTCGGACCGCGCGGCGCGCGTCTCTGCCCGCCAGTCGTCGACCGGGCCCAGCCGCTCGACCAGCCGGTCTCGGAGCGTGGTCAGACTCATTCGACGCCCGCCCCCGGGGGGCCGAGCGGGAACCAGACACCGTCCGACCGGACCGCCAACTGTCCTTCCCGCAACTCGGCCATCTCGACCAGATCGTAGAAGACGGACCGGACAATGCGCGCCTCCAGCCCTGCCCGGAGATGGATGCGGGGTGCCGGCTCGCCGGTCAGGGGGTCGGTCTCGACGCTCAGGGCGTGGTCCGGCCCGGCGCGCGTCTCGTCGCCGACGTCGGTGGTGAAGACGAGGCCGTCGCCGTCGCGGCGCAGGGCCACGGCGCGGAAAGGCAGGTCCTCGACCGTGATCCGCATCTTCTCGCCGGGCGTGACCAGATGATAGCCGTCGGGATCGTGCCTCAGCACGGTCGAGAACAACCGCACCAGTTCGGCGCGGCCGATGGGCGATCCTTCGTGCATCCAGGTGCCGTCGGCGCGAATGACGATGTCGATGTCGCCGCAATGGGCCGGATGCCACAGATGCACCGGCGGCAGGCCGCCCGCCCCATCCGTAGAACGGGGTGCCTGTTTCGCTGCGGCGGTGACGGCGGCGAGGCCTGTGGAGGGTTCGGGGGCGGTCATTGTTCAGGTGCAGACTGGGTCATGATTGTGAAACTGGACCCTAAACCCTTCCGCTCATCCCGGCGAAAGCCGGGATCCAGTTCTTTTGTGGCTGCCGGCTGCGTCGGATCGTCTTTCGGGGCCCGTACCATGGCAAGGTTCGCCCAGAGCACCGGGTCCCGGCTTTCGCCGGGATGAGCGGCTTTGAGGGGAAGCTCAGGCCGGAAGGGCCAGTCCCGCCGGGACGACGGCCCTGATGGGCAGCCACAACACCCGGCGCGGATCGACCGGTCCGGGCAGGCGAACGCCGGGCGCGGCCTCAAACCCGAAACGCGAGAAATAGGGTTGATCGCCGACCAGCAGGACGCCGGCCACGCTGCGGGCCTGCGCTTCTGCGATACAGGCCTTGACCAGATCGGCCCCCAGGCCACCTCGGCGATAATCCTCGGTCACCGCAATCGGGCCCAGAAACAAGGCGTCCAGACCGTTGATCGTGATCGACCAGAGTCGTACCGAGCCGACGGCGCGGCCGTCCTCGCGGGCAATGAAGGCGGCCGCCATCGTCGCGGATTCGCGCAGTCGCTCGGCCGTCTTGGCGAAGCGGCCGGGGCCAAAGGCAGATAGAACCAGCGCCTCGGCCTCAGCCCGGTCGGCGGCGGTCTCCGGCGTGATGCGGACAGGGCTGGACTGGACGGGGACGGCGGACATGGCGCGCGCACCTAGGGGCATCGGGGGGCCGGATCAAGGCGGCCAGTTCTTTTGTCATTCCGGAGAATGAGAAAAGAAGCCGGCTACCCCGCCTTCGAGAAATCCGGCGCGCGTTTCTGGCTGAAGGCCATGAAGGCCTCCATGGCCTCGGGGCTGGACATCTGCGAGCCGAAGGCCTCGCCCTCGCGCTGCATCAGCGCCCACAGGGCTTCGGCATCGCGCATCAGCCGCTTGGTCTTCTTCAGGGAGTTGGGCGCGCGCGTGGCCAGTTTCGCCGCCAGACCGTCGGCGACGGTGTCGACCTCGGCCGCCGGCACGGCGCGGCTGGCCAGACCCCAGGCCAGGGCGGTCCGGCCGTCGATCGGCTCACCCAGGGCGAACATCTCGAACGCGCGCTGGTGGCCAAGTATCTGCGGCAG
>Ga0163144_10010817_pt1 | contig 19398 bp, 15 predicted proteins | sample OliLak19BULKMAT1_FD_123175 | JGI IMG/M metagenome (GOLD analysis project Ga0163144, IMG submission 123175) | Freshwater microbial mat bacterial communities from Lake Vanda, McMurdo Dry Valleys, Antarctica - Oligotrophic Lake LV.19.BULKMAT1 | ecosystem: Environmental > Aquatic > Freshwater >... | reverse complement strand
GATGGACGATGCGCGGCTCGCGATCGCAGTCGCTCAGGATGCTGCCGCGCATGGCGCGAGCATTCACACGCACAGCGAGCTGATTGCCGTGCGGCCGGCCGCCGACGGACACGAAGTGCAATGGCGCGACCGTGACACGGGCGAGGATCAGCGCGCGATCGCGCGTGTGATCGTCAATGCCACGGGTTCGTGGACCGACGCCACGCGCACGGCGCTCACGCGCATGCTCCGCCCGGGAAGCCCTGATCCGAGCCCCTTGCTGCGCCCCTCGCGCGGAATCCATCTGGTCTACCCCACGCTCACGCGCGGACACGCCGTGCTCGACCTGACGCCCGATGGCCGAGTGCTGTTCGTGATCCCATTCGCGGGCCGCGCGCTGGTGGGCACGACCGAGGTCGAGGTCGACTCGCCGCCGACATCCGAGCAGCGCGCGCCCTCTCTGGAGGAAGCGCGATCGTTGCACGCGGCGCTCGCTCGAGTGATGCCAAGCGCGGCAGACGCCCGGCCGCTCGCGGTGTTCACTGGCATACGACCACTGCTGAGCGCTGCGGGCAGCGTGGGTGGCGTCTCGCGCGAGCATCGTGTGCTGCGCGAGGGTCGCGTGCTCACCGTGGCGGGTGGCAAGTACACGACCTTCCGGGCAATGGCACGCGATACGTTCGTGGCGGCCGCCGAGATCCTCGGACGCGACCGAACGCCACGCGACTCGACTGCACTGCTGCCATTTCCGCCTCCGGAAGACGCTGACGGCCCAACGCTCGGAGCGCACGCAGCGACCACCTGGGCGCGCACACTGCCCGATGCACTGTGCCGCCGCAGCACGCGTTGGCTCGATACCGACCGTGGCCTTGGCATCGCACCCGCGGTCGCCGATGCCATGTCGCGCCGGCTCGGCTGGAGCGGCGGGCGGATCCGCGAGGAGTTGGACCGATACGAATCCACAGTGCGCGAGGAACAGGACTGGCTCGCGCGCGCCCTCCCCCCCGGCGCCTGAGGCGCTCACTCCGGAGACCGTCATGGCCGACGCGCTCATTCTCGCCTTGGATCAGGGCACCACGGGTACCACTGCACTTCTGATGGATCGCAGCGGGCGGGTGCGCGGCCGCGGCTATGCCGAGCTTCCGCAGTACTTCCCCAAGCCGGGCTGGGTGGAGCACGACCCCGAGGAGATCTGGACCAGCGTTCTGCACGCGATTGCTGCCGCAAGACGCGCGGCAAAGCTCACGCGCACGGCCCCGATCGCTGCCATCGGCGTGACGAACCAGCGCGAGACGGTGGTGCTCTGGGACCGCCGCACCGGCGAACCCTATGACCGCGCGATCGTGTGGCAGGACCGGCGCACCAGTGCGCGATGCGACGAACTGAAGCGCAAGGGACTCGAAGCCGACATCCGCCGCCGTACCGGGCTCGTGTGCGATCCCTACTTCTCGGCCACCAAGCTCGAGTGGCGCTTCGCGCATGAACCTCGGCTCGCGCGACTTGCAGCGAGCGGTCGGCTCGCATTCGGCACCGTGGACAGTTGGCTCATCTGGAAGCTCACGGGCGGCGCGGTGCATGCCACCGATCCCACCAACGCCTCGCGCACGCTGCTGTTCGGGCTTCGCTCGCTGGCGTGGGACCCATTGTTGCTCAAGCGGTTCGGTATTCCCGCACGGGCGTTACCGCAAGTGCGGCCCTCGTGCGGCGAGTTCGGCCGCACCCGTGGAGTCGCGGGTGTGCCCGATGGAGTTCCGATCGCGGGTGTGGCGGGAGATCAGCAGGCGGCGCTGTTCGGTCAGGGCTGCGTGCGTGCGGGTCAGAGCAAGAACACCTATGGCACCGGCTGCTTCCTGCTGCTGCACACCGGCGCCAAGCCGGTCGCTTCGCGCGCCGGGCTCCTGACGACCGTGGCCTGTGGCCCGCGTGGTGAGGCCGCCTATGCGCTCGAGGGCAGCGTGTTCATCGGGGGCGCCGCCGTGCAGTGGCTGCGCGATGGCCTTGGGCTGGTGAAGACGGCGCGCGAAACGGAAGCGATCGCGCGCAGCGTGCCCGACTCCGGCGGCGTCGTACTGGTGCCGGCATTCGCCGGACTGGGCGCCCCATACTGGAGATCCGACGTGCGTGGCGCGCTGCTCGGGCTCACGCGCGGCACCACGCGCGCCCATGTCGTGCGTGCGACACTCGAGTCCATGGCGTTCCAGAGCCGCGATCTGGTCGAGGCGATGGCGCGCGATGCCGGCACGCGAGTGCGAGCCCTTCAAGTTGACGGCGGAGCCGTCGCGAACGACTGGCTGATGCAGTACCAAGCGGACGTGCTCGGAGTGCCGGTGCGTCGCCCGCACGTGATCGAGACCACTGCGCTGGGCGCCGGGCTGCTCGCGGGCCTGGGGGCGCGGGTCTGGCGCGCACATCGCGAGCTCGATGCGGCGCGGCGGATCGAGCGCGAGTTCCGGCCACGGCGCAACGCCGCGTGGCGCAAACAGGAATACGCGCGTTGGCAGTCGGCGGTGAAGCTACTGCTGGCCTGATTCGATTCAGCCGACGCGGTCGGCGAGCCCTGCGTACATCGCCTGCCATTCGGGCGACAGGCCCTCGCAGGTGGACAACCAGCGCAGTCCCTGCGGGTCGCTCTGTGGCTCGAGCCGCAGTCGCAACAATCGCTCGATCGACCACTCGGGATGCAGGCGCGCCGTGCGCGTCATGTTCTGCCCGCGTTCGAGCCGACCTTCGACCAATACGCGCAGATACCAGCCCGTTCGGTGGGTCTCCGACACGCGCTTGAGCAGCGTCGGGATGGCCCAATACCGCGAGATGTTCGAACACGGCCCGCGTGGTTGCGACACTTGAAGCTGCACCTCCCCCACTTGATAGGTATCGCCGATGCACACCGTGCGCTCGTCGAGCCCCGTGACGGTCAGGTTCTCGCCGAACGCGCCTGGGCCGAAATCGGTGCGACCCAACTCACGCTGCCAGTCCGGGTAGTGCTCGGCGCTGTAAGTGAGCACCGCCATGTTCGGGCCGCCATGCACATCGGTGCTGAACACTTCGTCGCCCTCCAGCCCAAGGCGTCCCACGGGGATCGGTCCCGCGACTTCGTCCTTGCGGTAGGCCGACTGCCAAGTACGGTCGGGACTGTGGTCCCACGGTGGTCGATCCAATGTGCGGACACGGCCCACGCGGACGGACACCAACTGCGATCCACTCATGAGCCCCCCACTGGCGTCGATGGAATCGGCGCGAAGCACGTCGCATGGCGCACGAGCCCCACGATCACACCACCAGCGCTGCGTCGAGCCACGACAGCATGTCGCGGATCACCGCTTCACGCCCGAGATCGTTGAACACTTCGTGGTACGCGTCCTTGAGCGTGACAAAACGGATCATGCCGTGCGGCGCAGCGCCCGCGAACTCGAGGGCACCCTTGGGGTCGATCACTCGATCGGACATCCCCTGGATCATGAGCGTGGGGACCGCGAGCTGACGGGCCGAGCGCTGGCACCGAATGCGAGCCTCGAGCAGCGCGAAGTAGAGCCGCGGGCTGATTTGGTGGTGCACTCGGGGATCCTGCGAATAGGCTTGGAGCACTTCGGGGTCGCGCGACAGACCCGTGGTATCGAGACCGTTCGGAAATCCTGAGGACGGCGCCGCAACGCGCGCGAACTGCGCGAGGGCGAGCTTCCACCACGGTGGCATCGCGCTGCGCAACGCAGGCGCGCTGACCACGAGCGCGGACAGTTCGCGCGGATGCGTGAGCGCATAGTCGAGCGCCATGAGGCCACCCATGCTGTGACCCAGCAGGATACGCGGCAGAGCGGCGGACTGATCGGGCAGCCCGCGGGGCGCGTTGAACATGGCGGGCACGAACTGATCGCGCACCTGCTCCCACGAAGGAAAATCGCCGCGCGGGCCGATCGCCGCGCCGTGTCCCGGAAGGTCGAGCGCCACACAGGTGAAGCGCGCTTTGACCAACTCGCTCGCGAGCGCGGTGTATCGAGAACTGTATTCGCCGAGTCCGTGCACGATCGCCACTGTCGCCCGTGGACGCTCGGCACACCAGACTCGCCCCGGCAGCACGCGCTGCTTATCGAGGCGGACCTCCACCTCGATCGGCGTCACAGCTCCCAAGGCGGGATTCATCGGGCGCTCCCGCCGCCTTCCTGGCTGGGCGGATCGTCCCCATCCGCGTCGTCATCGTCCTCGTCGCGGTCGTCGCGGTCGTCGTCGTCGTCGTCTTCGGAGTCGTCCGTCTCGATCACCAGATCGTCATCGGGAAACGCCTTGAACACCAACTCCGTCGACGCGAAAGTGGTACCGGTGTTTTTCACGAGCAGCACGACTTGCTCGAAGAAGCTGGGGAGGTCGTCCGTGGCCAGGGTCGCCAGCGGATGCACGACCACCGCCCACAGCTCGTTCCCGCGCATCGCATAACGTGCATCAAGCGCCCGGTCGTAGTTGGCTTGCAGCAACACATGCAGCAGGTCGGGGTCGAGTTCCTCGACGACGCCGATCGGAGACATGATGCGCATTCGATCGTGATCGTCATCACTGAAGACGAAGACCGGGACCTCGCCGCGCATGCCGCGCCAGAAGCCCGGTTGGCCATCGAGTTCCTGCAGATACGAATCCAGCAGCTTGCCCATCGCGGTAGTGGTCATGTGTCCCGCATGATGCCGCAGAACACCGTGGAACGCACGCCAGAGGGTTGGAAGCGACGCCCCTCGCCCGTTAGGATGTCGGCGACACTGACCCCACCCATCGCGAGGACCCCATGGTGTTCGACCCGAACGAGCCGCCCGCCCGTCCCAGCCGCCTCATCATCCCCGGGAGCGAGAACGCATCCGAGGAGAAGCCGCGCATCATCCTGCCGCCCGGCATGACGCGCGAGACGACCGAGGAGCTTCCGGATTTTCCGCGGTTGCGGCGCGTGATGATGTTCCCCTACCGCGATGGCGAACGGGAAGTGATCGTGATCCAGGACCCCATGGGCATCACGCCCGGCCAACCGGTACTCGGAATGGAATCCCTGCCCATTCTCCAGATGCTCGATGGCACTGTGTCCATGAGCGATCTGACCGCGGCCGTGATGCGCGAGAGCAAGGACCTGCGCGTCGGCAACATGATCAAGGAGTTCGTGGCCAAGCTCGACGAAATGCTCCTACTCGAGTCCCCGCGGTTCGAGCGCGCGCTCGCCGATGCGCGCGCGGCATACCACCCGCTCGAGATCCGCCCCGCCGCGCACGAAGGACTGTCCTACCCGGCCGACCGCGCAGAACTCGACGCCATGCTCGACACGCACTTCGGCGCGGCCGAAGCGGCCCGCGAGGCGGCGGGCGATCCCCGCGCGGCGCTCGATGCGGTCCCACGCGCGGTGCTCGCGCCGCACCTCGATCCGCGCCGCGAGGGCGCGCTCATGGCGCGCGCGATTGCCGAGATCGGCGTGGCGCCCAGAGAACCACTGCGCGTCGTCATCCTGGGCACCGGGCACCAACTGAGCGGCGATTTCTTCGCGCTCACCCGCAAGCACTTCCAGACACCGCTGGGCAAGGCGACCTGCGATACCGCGTTCGTCGATCACGTGGCGGCGCGGCTGGGAGAATCCGCCTACCGTTCGGAACTCGTCCACCGCGATGAGCACAGCATCGAGTTCCAGGTGCTCTACCTGCAGAAGCGGCTCGGCGACCGACCCTTCACCATCGTACCGATCCTGTGCGGCGGCTTCTACACGCTGCTCGATGAGCAGCGCACACCGCGGGAGGAGCTGGCGATCGAAACGCTGATCGATGCGCTGCAGGAGGCGGAGCGCACGCTCGGCGGACGCACCCTCTACGTGGCGAGCGTCGACTTCTCCCACGTGGGCCCTCGCTTCGGCGACCAGCGTGTCACCGAGGAAGTCAGCGATCTGGTGCGCAGCGTGGATGACGCTGCCCTCGAGGCGGCACGCGAGGGCGATGCCGACGCGTGGTTCCGTGTGGTCGGCGAGAAGGACGATGCGACCCGCATCTGTGGTTATGCTCCGACTTACGTGATGCTGCGCGCGGCGACGCCCGCTCCGGGTCGCGCGCTCGGCTACGCCCAGAGCCAGGAGCAGGACACCAGTATCGTGAGTGTGGCCGCGATGACCTGGGCTGAGGCCGCAGCGCGGAAGGCCTGATTCTCGCCTCCCGGGTGCATGCCCGAGAGGTCGATTCCGTGGGTTTGCGTCGGCTCGCGCCGGAACGCTACCTTTGAGCTGTGGCCACCTTCCTGTTCAAGACCGAACCCTCGGAATACTCCTACGCCGACCTCGTGCGCGAGAAGCGAGCGGTATGGGAGGGCGTCTCGAATGCGCTCGCACTCATTCATCTTCGGTCGGTGAAGAAGGGCGACACGGTGGTGATCTATCACACCGGCTCCGAGAAGTCGGCCGTGGGCCTCGCCACGGTGGTGAAGGGTCCGTACGCCGATCCCAAGCAGGACAACGACAAGCGAGTCGTGGTCGATCTGAAGCCCGAGCGCATGCTCGGACGTCCCGTCCCCCTCTCCACGTTCAAGACGGACTCCGTCTTGCGGGCGACCGAGTTGGTACGCATCTCGCGGCTGTCGGTGATGCCGCTGAGCGCCGAGCAACTGCAGCGCCTGCTGCAACTCGCGGACGTCTGAGCATGACGCGCGAGCAGGCCCAGAAGCGGATCGAAACGCTCAGCGACGAGATCCGCGATCACGACCACCGCTACTACGTGCTCGACCGCCCGAGCATCGCCGATGCCGCGTACGACACGCTGCTGCGTGAACTGCGCGAACTCGAGACCGAACACCCCGACTTGCGCGCCCCCGATTCGCCCACGCTGCGCGTGGGCGGGGGCCTGCGGGCGGGCTTCCAGAAGGTCAAGCATGCGCGGCCCATGCTGTCACTGGATTCGCTCATGTCGGCCGACGAAGTGGTGGAGTTCGACGCCCGCGTCAAGAAGGGCCTTGGCATCGAGGACGGGCTGTTCGCGACCGAAGTCGTCTATCAGGCGGAGCCCAAGTTCGATGGACTGAGCATCGAGTTGGTGTACGAGGACGGTGTGCTCGTACGTGGTTCCACCCGGGGCGACGGCGAAACCGGCGAGGACGTTCTTGAGAATCTGCGTACGATCCGTGCGGTGCCACTGCGCTTGCGCGAGGACGGACCTGCCGCAGGTCGGCGCGGTCAGATGGCGATTCGTGGCGAGGCGCTGATGCCGCTCGCGGAGTTCGCCGCGCTCAATCGACGATTGATCGAAGCCGACGACGAACCTTTTGCGAACGCGCGGAACGCCGCGGCCGGCACGCTGCGCCAGCTCGACCCATCCATCACCGCTTCGCGCAAACTCGACTTCTACGCCTACGACGTGATGCATAGTGACCACGCCGAGTTCCCCACCCAGCACGCGCTGCTCGAAGCACTTAGGGGGTGGGGATTCCACGTGGAGATGTCCATCCAGCGCTGCGACGGCATCGGTGAAGCGGTGCGCTACCACTCCCAGCTCGGCGAGCAGCGCGATACGCTCGCATACGAGATCGACGGCGTGGTGATCAAGGTGGACGACCGCGCGGCGCACGCGCGATTGGGCATGCGCTCGCGTTCACCCCGCTATGCAGTGGCTTTCAAGTTCCCGCCCCGCGAGGAGATCACGCAGATCCTCGATATCGTGGTGCAGGTGGGCCGTACCGGAAAGCTCACACCCGTGGCGCAGCTGCAGCCCGTGGATGTCTCGGGCGTCACCGTTTCGCGCGCCACATTGCACAATCAGGATGAACTCGATCGCAAGGATGTGCGCATCGGCGACACCGTGCGCGTGCGGCGAGCGGGTGATGTGATTCCTGAAGTGGTCGAGGTGCTCGTCGAGCGCAGGCCCAAGGGCGCCAAACCCTTCACGCTGCCCGACCAATGCCCCGTCTGCGGCGCAGCAGTCGTGCGCGAGGGCGCCGCCCACCTCTGCACGAACGGCCTGTCGTGCCCGGCGCAGCTCGAACGGCACATCGTGCATTTCACCATGCGTGGCGCCATGGACATCGTTGGGCTCGGTGGCAGGACGGTCGCACAACTGCTCGAGAAGAAACTGGTCGCGGACCTTGCCGACATCTATGCGCTCACACCGATCGACCTGTCGTCACTGGATGGCTTCGCCGAGAAGAGCATCGACAATCTGCTTGCGGCGATCGAGACCAGCAAGAAGCCTCGTCTGGATCGATTCCTGTTCGCGCTCGGAATCGAACACGTCGGCGAAACGGTGGCGCGATTGCTCGCGGACCGCTACGGCGCGCTGTCCGGATTGATGGAAGCGACTGAGGAAGAACTCATGACCGTGCACGGTATCGGCCCCGAGGTGGCAGCCTCGGTACACCACTTCTTCTCGAATCCCCGTAATCGCAAGGTACTCGAGCGACTCACCAGGGCGGGTGTGCGGCCGCAGGCGGAGGCACGCGCCGAGGGGCCGCGCCCGCTGGATGGCCAACTCATGATCTTCACTGGGGGACTCGAATCGATGCCCCGCACGGACGCCCAACGACTCGCCGAGCGTGCTGGCGCGCGTATCGCCGGCACGATCAGCCGCAAGGTGACGCTTGTGGTGGCCGGACCTGGGGCCGGCTCCAAGCTGGATGACGCCACGCGGCTGGGAATCCCCGTGATCGACGAGGCGGAGTTCCTGCGCCGCGTGAAGGAATAGCCCTGACCAACGCCGAGATCTCCCGCGCGCTCGAACGTCTTGCAACGCTGCTCGAGATCGACGGCGCGAATCCCTTCCGCGTGCGAGCTCATCGTGAGGCCGCCCGCATCGTGGACTTGCATGCCGAACCCATGACTCGCTTCGCCGCCGAGCCGGGCGCGCTCGAGGAGATCAAGGGCATCGGCAAGGATCTCGCTCAGAAGATCCGCGACCTCGCCGCGACTGGCGACACAGCGATGCTCGCCGAGTTGCGCAGCCGTATCCCCGACGAGGTGGCGGGCTTCACGGAGCTGCAAGGACTCGGGCCCAAGCGCGTGAAGACGCTGTTCGAGGAACTCGGAATCCGCGATCGCACGCAGCTCGAGGCGGCAGCCAAAGCCGGCAAGTTGCGCGGTCTGCCCGGCTTCGGCGAGAAGGTCGAGCAGAATGTCCTCAAGGCCCTCGCCACTGCCTCGCAATGGTCGGGGCGCATGTTGCTCGCCGGCGCATGGCCGCTCGCGCATGCCCTCGCCGACCGCGTCCGCGCCCTCAAAGGAGTGGCGCAGGTCGAGCTCGCGGGTTCGTTCCGACGCCGCAAGGAGACGGTGGGGGATCTCGACCTGCTCGTCACCGGTGGCGACGCCGAGTCCGTGATGCAGGCCTTCACGACGCACGAGTCGGTGGTCGATGTGCTCGGTCGTGGTGAGACCAAGTCGAGTGTGCGCATGCAGAACGGACTGCAGGTCGACCTGCGCGTGGTCCCTGCCGAGAGCTATGGCGCAGCGCTGCTTTACTTCACGGGCTCCAAGGAACACAACATCGAACTGCGCCGCATCGCCCAGGACAAGGGGCTGAGCCTGAATGAGTACGGTCTGACGCGTGGCGAGCAGACGATTGCGGCCCGCACCGAGGAAGAGGTCTATCGCGCCCTCGGCATGGCGTGGATCCCGCCCGAGCTGCGTGAGGCCCGCGGCGAGATCGAACGGGCGATCGCTGGCGACCTGCCCAAGCTGATCGAGCTTGGCGACCTTCGTGGCGACCTGCACATGCACAGCACTCGCAGCGATGGCCGCGATGATCTGGACACCATGGCGCAGGCCGCGCTCGACCGGGGCTATGCTTACATCGCCATCACCGAGCATTCCAAGGCCCTCGCCATGGCCAATGGCTTCGATGCCGCACGCGTGCGCCAGAGCGTTCACGAGATCACAGCGTTGCGCGCCCGGTTCCCCAAGCTCCGGATCCTGCACGGGCTTGAAGTCGACATCCTGAAGGACGGCTCCCTCGATCTCGACGACGAAACGCTCGCGATCCTGGATTGGGTGGTCGTCTCGATTCACTCGCACTTCGAGATGACGCCCGAGGATGCGACCGCGCGTGCCCTGAAAGCGGTGCGCAATCCCTGGGTGCATGTGTTCGGACACCCGAGCGGCCGCTTGATCGGCTCGCGCGAAGGATGTCCGTTCGATGTCGAAGTGGTCGCGGCCGAGGCTGCGGCCCACGGCGTGGCCATGGAGATCAACGCCTCACCGGACCGCCTTGATCTCTCGGACGTGAACGCACGGCTCGCGCGCGAGAAGGGCTGCCGCTTCACGATCAACACGGACGCGCATGCCACGCATCACCTGGACAACATGCGCTTTGGCGTGTTCCAGGCGCGCCGTGCGGGGCTGACCAAGGCGGATGTGCTCAACACCTTGTCTCCCGCCGCGTTCGAGAAAGTCCTGCCGAGGCCGCGCAGCAAGCGACGGAGCAAGCGCCAAGCCTCCTGATCGCGGGGTCCTGATCCATCGCTCGGGCGGGGTGATCCCCCCTCCCCGACCTGCCTCGAACCGCCGATACTTCTGCCATGGATCACTCCGATCCACGCGAAGAGCCCGGCAGGGCCACCTGCCGGGCTCTCACGTTCTGCGCTGCAGCGGTATTACTGGATCTTCTCCGCGATGCTCTTGGCCTGCAGGAACAAAAGCATGTAGTCGCGGCCGCCAGCCTTGCTGTCGGTGCCACTCATGTTGAATCCGCCGAATGGATGGCAGCCCACCATCGCACCCGTGCACTTGCGGTTCAGGTAGAGGTTGCCGACGAAGAACTCGTCGCGGGCCCGCTGTAGTTTGGCCGGGTTCTTGGTATAGAGCGCGCCAGTCAGGCCGTATTCGGTGTTGTTCGCGATGGCGAGCGCGTCGTCGAAGTCCTTGGCACGGATGATGGCCAGCACGGGACCGAAGATCTCCTCCTGTGCCAGCCGTGCCGTGGGGGCGATCCCGTCGAACACGGTGGGCTGCACGAACCAGCCCTCACGCCCCGCGACCGGTCCTCCGCCCATGAGCAGCTTGCCCTCGGTCTTGCCCACCTCGATGTAAGAGAGGATCGTCTTCATCGCGCGCTCACTCGCGACCGGACCCATGTAAGTGCCGTACGTGGCGGGGTCTCCCACATTCACGAACTTGGGGATCGCGGCCATCAACTTCTCGACAAATGCATCGTGCACCGAATCAACCACGATCGCGCGCGAACAGGCCGAGCACTTCTGCCCACCGAATCCGAACGCGGCCTGCGCCACTCCCAATGCCGCGGCGTCCAGATCGGCCTCGTCGTCGATGACGATGCCGTCCTTACCGCCCATTTCAGCGACCACGCGCTTGAGCCAGATCTGTCCCGGTTGCACCTCGGCGGCCAGCTTGTTGATGCCGATTCCGACTTCCTTGGAGCCCGTGAACGAGATGAAGCGCGTCTTCGCATGCCGCACGATCGTGTCGCCCACCACGGCGCCGCCGCCGGAAACGAAGTTGATCACTCCCGCCGGCAGTCCGACTTCCTCCATGAGTGCGAAGAACTGCCAGGCAATCCCCGGCGTGTCACTCGCTGGCTTCAGCACCACGGTATTCCCGGCGACGACCGCGGCAGTGGTCATGCCGACGCAGATGGCGAGCGGGAAGTTCCAGGGCGGAATCACCGCGCCGACGCCGATGGGCAGATACACCATCGTGTCTTTCTCGCCCGGCATCTGGTGCAGCGGCTGCGGCGCGTCATAGCGCAGCATCTCGCGAGCGTAGAAATCGAGGAAGTCGATGGCCTCAGCGGTATCGGCATCGGCCTCATTCCAGCTCTTGCCGATCTCCAGCACCATCCACGCCGAGAAGAAGTGGCGACGCTCCTTCATTCGGCGCGCTGCTTCGATCAAATAGGCGGCTCGCTCGGGAGCGGGCACGCGGCTCCAGCGCTTGAACGTCTCGAACGCGACCTCGACTGCGCCCGCAGCCTGTTCAGCGGTGCCACTCTGGAACCGTCCCAGCACCTCGGATGGCTTGGCGGGATTGGTCGAGTCGAACGTCTTCGGGCCTTTCAATCGTTCGCCACCGATCACAAGCGGGTACTCGGTGCCGAAGCTGGCGCGCACCTCGGCCAGCGCCGCCTCGAACTCCGCGCGGGGACCCGGCTGCGAGAAATCGATGTAGGTGGTGGGAGAGTATTCCGGCAGCGTCTTCAATGAGACCGGCGCGAGACGGCCGGCGGCGACGGGATTCATGCGTCCTCCGTGGGAAGCGGGCGCGCTGCGCAATGGGGCGCGCGCACCGGGGATATCAGCGGGAACGTGGCCAGTCTAGCCGAACGGGATGCGAGGGCAAGGCTGGGGCCGCGATCCACGACGCGGCCCCACCTGCCTAGCGGGCGAGCACCACTCGCTGCGTGCGGCTGGTATCGCCCACCCGCAGCCGCGCAAAATACAGCCCAGTCGAGAGCGGCGTGCCGGCGTCATCGCGGCCATCCCACACGGCATCGTGCGACCCCGCAGGCAGCGCATCGCCGCCGACGAGCGTGCGAACGCGACGTCCCGACAGGTCGAGCACCGTGAGCTCGGCGCGAGCCGCGGCGCCCAGCGTGAATGCGAAACGCGTGCTGCCACGAGCGGGGTTGGGCTGCGCGGGGGCAAAGTCGAGTGCTGCGGTGGAACCACCCGGAACATCGAGCGTGCCCGTGTAGCGGATCACCCGCACCTGCCCCGTGTTGGCGGCATAGGCGATGCTCTGCTTCGCATACCAGATCGAACCATCGGGAGCGATGAGCGCATCCGACATCTGGAGCACGTTCGTCGCCCAGTTGGTGGCACTCGGTTGGCCGGGCGCGGATTCCGCCACCCACGAAGAACCATTCCAGTTCAGGCGGCGGATCCAGCCCGAGAAGAAATCAGCGAAGAACGTATCGCCTTCATACTCGATTGGGAACTTGTCCGCACCGAGTCCCGCCCGGCGATAGATCCCCAACGTGAGAACCGATAGGCCGCCTGAGGCCGAGTGATCGTACGTGTAGATCGGGGCTGTGAATCCGCTTCTCACGGCCTGGCTGCAGGTCGCATTGCTGATGTTCCCCTCGAACATCGGCCACCCCGCGTTGTTCGCTTTGCCGATCACGTCGACTTCTTCCCGCGATCCCTCGCCCACATCGCCGACGAGCAGACGACCCGTGGGCAGACTGGCGCCCGCATCCACATGGAAGCGCCACGGATTGCGAAACCCCATCGCCCACACCAAGCGTGCATTTGAACTGGGGTGATTCGGGAACGGGTTCCCGGCCGGGACGAGCAATGCGCGCGCTGGTGGCCCGCCAGCGCCATCAGGCAGATTACGCACCTCAAGCCTCAGGATCACGCCACGCAGCGAGGTGGTGTCCTGTGCGGCACACATATTGCCATCATCGCCAAGGCTCACGAAGAGCGTGCTGTCCGGTGCGAACCGCAGCGTGCCGCCACTGTGGTTGTAGGCCGCGTCGGGCGCATCGTTGATCAGCTCATAGCGCGTCGCCGGGTTCATGGTGAGCGCACCGTTGTTCGTGAACGCGAGGTCGCCCGTGCAGGTGTAGCGCACGATACGAATGGTGTTCCCGGAAGAGGATTGATGGAAATAGACGTAGGGCTTCGCCGGCCAGCGCGGGTCAACTGCCAGCCCCAACAGGCCGCGCTCCCCGCCTGCCGTGACGGTGTTCGCGACGATGCCGCTGGGGTCGGCCACACCAGGCACGCCATCCACCAGGAGCCTCACGACGCCCGCCTGCTCGACATAGAACAGCCGCCGCCCCGCGTCGACGCCGGCGTCCGGCACGAACGCGAGCCCGGTCGGAAGGTTGAGCGAACCGCGGATCAATTGATCGGTGAAGTCGGTGGGCAGCGTCGCCTGAGCCTGAGCCGGGGACACATGGAGGCAACCAATGGACATTCCCACGGCCAGAATCAGGACCGCGGCGCGCGTCAACATGGAAGGCGTGTTCAGGGACTCTCCTTGGAACCACGGTGCGTCCGGGGGGACGCATGGATCTCGCTCGGGGCGTGAGCGGAGGTTTCCATCGTGGGGTTGGATCGACTGCCCGACGCTCGCCAGGAGGTGCGGTTCGGACATGCCATAAGTGTCCCATAGACCGGCCGGAAGCCCAACCTCTGATGAAATCCCGCCCGGCGTTCAGCGCAGCAGCGTGATGACGTGCGACTTGCGGAACCCCCGGACCTCGAGACGGGCAAAATACTGCCCGGCGGGCAGGCGCTCGCCATCGTCGTCGAGGCCGTCCCACACCACATCCTGGGGTCCAGCCGGGAGCAAAATGCCGTTTTGCAGCGTTCGCACGCGCCGACCGCGGGCGTCGAACAGCCGCAGTTCGATCGGGGCCGATTCCGACAAGTCCAGATCGAAGGTGACCGATCCCACCGCCGGCTGAGGGTGCGAATCGAAGCGCCGGATCGTGAACGAACTCGGCGGCGGTGGGGGCGGTTCGCCCCCCTGATACAGGATGCGGCGCAGCGATCCGCTGCCGGCATTGCGCACGTACCACAGACTGCCATCAGGCCCGACACGGTAGTCGCTCACGAGCGTGAAGCCGGCACCCCAGTTGCTGGCGGTGGGCTGCCCCGGCACAGCGGCCGCGATCGACCAGCCGCCCACGCCCTGCTCGAGCCGCCGCAGGAATCCCGCGGAGTAGTCGCTGAAGAACAGGTCGCCTTCGTATTCGGCAGGCCAGTTCGACGTGGCACCCGGGACCGCGTGGTAAGCGCCTGCGCTCATGATCGAGAGGCCGCCCCCGCTGTGGTCATAAGTGGCGATCGGTGCGATCACCCCAGCGTTGCTGCCCGCGCACGTGCTGAGCGGCACCTCGCCTTCGAACCACGGCCAGCCGAAATCCGCACCGAGCGTCGCGGCGCCCGGCGCTGAAGTCGAAGCGAGACGCAGCAGGTCCAGCTCTTCGAACTGGTCCTGCCCCACGTCGGCGATCACCAGCCACTGACGCTGCATGTCGATCTGGAAGCGGAACGGATTGCGCAGTCCGAACGCGGCGACCAGGCGAGCGTTCGAATCCGCACTCGCCACGAACGGATTGTTGTTCGGCGTGATCATCGCGCGCGGCGCTGATCCGGGCCCCGCGGGGATGCGGCTGACGTCCAGCCGCACGATGACGCCCTTCAAGAGCGTGCTGTCCTGCGCTCCGCAGGGGTCGGCGTCCTCACCGAAGCTGGCGTAGAGCATGCCATCCGGGCCGAAGCGCACCGTGCCGCCATTGTGATTGGGGGCGAAGTCAGGAACATCGGCGATCAGGTCGAAGCGCGAGGCGGGATCCGCGCTCAGCGCACCGCTTCCAACACCCAACAAGTCGCCTGTCAGAGTGAATCGCGAGATGCGGATATTGGTGCCGCTCGCGTCATCGCCGTGCACATAGAGGTAGGGCCGAGCCGGGAATGCCGGGTCGATTGCGATCCCGAGTAGGCCCTTCTCCCCCCCGGCGACGATCCCGGGCACGGTGAGCGCATCGGCAAGCAACACGCCGTCACGGACGAGCCGAACGCCCGCGTCGAGCTGTTGTGCCACCACCACTCGAAAATGCCCCGGCGAATCGGGTACGAAATCGAATGCCACGGGGCGGCTGAGCCCGGTGACGACGGGTTGATCGACGAAGCCCGTGGGAACGGTCTGGGCCTCAGTCGCACTGGAGCTCACGAGCACCGTGATCAACGAAAACAGCGAGACGAAGCAGCGGAGGTCGGAACGCATCATGTCACGCAGCATAGCGCAGCACGGTCCGCGACTCATCCGCCATCGCAGCCGCATCGACCTCCGATTGCACCTGTGCACCCACCCCCAGCATAATGTTCCGCCATGAGACTCGGCGCTTCGTATCGCATGCTCGCAGGCTTGGTCCTGGGTGTGACCCTGGGCGTGATCGCGCATCTGGCATTCGCGGGCCATCCGGCCCTCGAAGCGTTCGTCAAGTTCGTCACCGAGCCCGCGGGCCGGATCTTCCTGCGACTCCTGTTCGTGCTCGTGTTACCGCTGGTGATCTCTGCGCTGGCGCTGGGTGTCGCGGGACTGGGCGACCTGCGCACGTTGGGTCGCATTGGCCTCAAGACCTTCGCCTACACGGTCATCGTCTCGAGCATCGCGGTGCTGATCGGCGTAGGTCTCGTCAATCTGCTCAAGCCCGGCGCGGGTCTGTCGCCGGAGCTCAAGACCCGACTGCTCACCCAGGCGAGCGCCGCTCCGATGCCGGCCACCTCGAGCGGCGCCACCGGCGTGGATTTCGTCGTGGGTCTGGTGCCGAGCAACGCCCTCAAGGCCATGGTCGACGGCGACATGCTCGCCGTGATGGTGTTCGCGCTGCTCCTGGGGATCGGGCTGGCCGCGACGCGCACGGATGCCGCCCGTCGCTTCGAGGAAGCGCTACAGGGCCTGTACGACGTCACCATGCGCCTGCTCGACATGGTCATCCGCGTGGCACCGATTGGCGTGGCGTGCCTGACCTTCACGCTCACCGCGCGACTCGGTTGGGAGGTACTCCAGCAACTTGGCGCCTATGTCGGTGTGGTGTTGCTCGCCCTCGCGATCCAGCAGTTCGTGGTGTACTCCGCGAGCGTCGCGTGGTTCGGCGGCATGAACCCGGTGTTCTTCTTCAAAGGCGTGCGCGAAGCCATGCTCACGGCATTCTCGACCGCGTCCTCGAACGCGACGCTGCCCACATCGTTGGCGGTGGCCGAGCGCGAACTCAAGCTCCCCGCACACGTCAGCCGGTTCGTGCTCACCGTGGGCTCGACCGCGAACCAGAACGGCACCGCGTTGTTCGAGGGCGTCACGGTGCTGTTCCTTGCCCAGTTCTATGGCATCGACCTCTCGCTGCAGCAGCAGTTCACCGTCGTCTTCATCTGCATCCTCGGTGGCATCGGGACGGCCGGTGTACCGGCGGGGTCGTTGCCGGTCGTCGCACTCATCCTGGGGATGGTGGGCGTGCCGGTCGAAGGCATCGGCATGATCCTCGGCGTCGACCGGCTACTCGACATGTGCCGCACCACGTTGAATGTCACGGGTGATCTCGCGGCCGCCGTTGTGGTCTCCCGCGGCGAGAGCGCGCCAGTCGTGGCCGAGGACGCATGAGCCCTCCGACCGCGTTCCGCACGTTGGTCATCGGCGGAGGTATCGCCGGACTGTCGACGGCGTGGCAGCTCGCCCGTCTGGGCGAGGAGCGCATCGCGCTCGTGGAACAGTTCCGTTTCGGACATGCCCACGGCAGCTCGCATGGGCACTCGCGCATCACCCGCAGTAGCTACAGCGACGCGTTGTACGTCGCGCTGATGCAGCACGCGCACCTCGAGGAATGGCCACGACTCGAAGCGGCCTGCGACACCCGCTTGCTGTACCGCAATGACGGCGCGTTCTTCGGCCCCGCCGATGGTCCGTTCGAGGATTACGCACGTGCCGTCGCCACCGTGGGCGCCGATGTCGAGCGCATCGATGTGGCAGAAGCGCGCCGGCGGTTCCCATTGTTCGCCTTCCCCGATTCGGTGGGCGTGCTCCATGACCGCAGCGGCGGCTTGATCGCCGCGGCGGACACGATCGCAGCCCTCGCCCGCCGCTGCTGGATCGACGGCGTCCACGGACTCGAAGAGACCAAGGTGCTCGACATCGATCCGTCCCGCGATCCCGTCGTGGTGACCACGAACCGCGGGACACTGCTCGCCGAACGCGTGGTGATCACGGCCGGCGCGTGGGCAGCGCGACTCGTGCCCGCGCTTGGCGCGCGGCTCACCCCGAAGCGACAGCATGTGGGCTACTTCGAACTCGATGCGCCGCACGAGGCGCAGCAGCTCGGACGCTTCCCAGTCTGGGCCTATCTTGGGAAAGGTCTGGACGGCCTGAGCTATGGACTACCGGAGTTCGGCAACCGCGGGGTGAAGGCTGCCCTGCATTCGCTCGCCGGTGACGCGGACGATCCCGACCACTCGATGGAGCCCGATGCGGCCGTGCTCGATCGGACACAGCGCTTCTTCGCCAGGCAGCTCGCCGTACCGATCCGTGCGCGGGTGCACGCCGAGACGTGCTGGTTCACGAGCACTGAGTCCGAGGACTTCATCCTCGATGCCCTCCCGGGCAGCGACCGCGTCTGGATCGGATCGGCCTGTTCGGGACATGGTTTCAAGTTCGGCCCGTTGGTCGGGCGCATCCTCGCCGAACTGTCACTGCACGGCCGCAGCACCGTGGCGCCATTCGAGCAGGAACGCGCCCGATTCGCCCTCGCGCGCGCCTGACACGCCCCGCTCGCATTGCCGGTACGGGCCGAACGTTAAACGTGTTCAAACACAGGTCAGGCTCCTGTCAATAACATGCAACGCGGACACGAATTGTCCGTCCAACGCTGCGTATCGAGGGTTCAGACCTGACACCCTGAGATACGACGGTGCTAGCGTCGGATTGCTCCCAGGATCCGAGTTCCCCCTTGTTGCCCCACGGCCGGTATCTCACCGGTCTCACAGGAGCCATCATGAAGAACGTGTTCCGCCTCGTGCTTGTCGCTCTCGCTCTCGCTTGCGCTTCGGTTGCGACTGCCGCCCCGGCCACCTACAAGATCGACCAGAATCACACCGAGGTGGGCTTCGACGTGAAGCACTTCTTCTCGAAGGTGCACGGCAGCTTCAAGGAGTTCTCGGGAACGGTCGTGTTCGATCCTGCCGACGTGAAGAACATCAAGATCGATGCCAGTGCCAAGACCGCGAGCGTGTTCACGAACAACGATCGCCGTGACGGTCACCTGCGCGGCGCGGACTTCTTCGCGGCCGACTCGTTCCCGACGATCAGCTTCAAGAGCACCTCGGTGAAGGCGAACGGCAAGGACAAGTACAAGATCACGGGTGACTTCACGATGCGCGGCGTCACCAAGGTCGTGACCTTCGATGGCGAGTTCCTCGGCTCTGGTTCGGTCGGCGCGATGGGAACCAAGGCCGGCTTCACGGCGATGACCGTGATCAATCGTAAGGACTATGGCGTCAACTGGAACAAGACGCTCGATCAGGGTGGCGTGATGCTCGGCGACGATGTCACGATCACGCTCGCGATCGAGGCCGACCTGGTCCCGTAACACGCCAGCGGACCTAACGCAGAAGCGCCCCGTCTCCGATTCCCGGAGGGCGGGGCGCTTCTGCGTTCAACTGCGATGTCGCCGCGATACGACTAGCGGTACAGCGCCTTCATCCGGCCCCACGAAGTGTTCCGCGTCGGGACGCTCTGGTCCTGGATCACCTGACCGCGGATCTCGCCACCCGGCAGACTGGTCGTGTGGATGTTCACATAGGTCAGACCGGCCAGCAGATTGGTCTTCTGCGCGGCCGAGAGATTCCACACGGCATTGGTGAGAGTGCCGTCCTTGTTGCTGTTCGTGAGAATCCAACCCGCCGCCACACCACTGAATCCGAAGGTCACGCCGGCATTGACGCCCGGGGCAGCCGCCGCGTGGAAGTGAGATGCGG
>Ga0163144_10010816_pt1 | contig 19399 bp, 19 predicted proteins | sample OliLak19BULKMAT1_FD_123175 | JGI IMG/M metagenome (GOLD analysis project Ga0163144, IMG submission 123175) | Freshwater microbial mat bacterial communities from Lake Vanda, McMurdo Dry Valleys, Antarctica - Oligotrophic Lake LV.19.BULKMAT1 | ecosystem: Environmental > Aquatic > Freshwater >... | reverse complement strand
GGGTTCGAATTCGGGATTCTCGGGCAGCAGCTCCACGGTCGAGCCCTGGCGGCGCAGGCGCTTCACCGTGACCTCGTTTTCCAGGCGCGCCACGATGATCTGGCCGCTGCGCACGTCGGTGGTGCGGTGCACGGCGAGCAGATCGCCGTCGAGGATGCCCGCATCGCGCATGCTCATGCCGCGCACCTTGAGCAAGTAGTCCGCGCGCGGACTGAACAGATTGGGGTCCATCTGGTAGCGGCCCTGAACATGCTGTTCGGCAAGGATCGGCCGGCCCGCAGCCACGCGGCCGATGACTGCGAGCCCGGGTGGTTCGGCGAGGCGGATGCCGCGCGCCACGCCCTCGGTCAATTCGATGGCGCCCTTGCGGGCCAGCGCCCGCAGGTGATCCTCGGCAGCGTTGGCCGAGGCGAAGCCCAGGGCTCGCGCGATTTCGGCGCGGGTAGGCGGGAAGCCGGTGGCCTCGAGCGTGTCGCGGATGAGCTGCAGGATTTCTTCTTGCCGGGGGGTGAGGGATTCCATGGTCAGGCGGCGTAGCGGCGTCGAGCGGCGTCGGAAACCTTCTGGGTCTCACCGGTCCTCGAGGGATAGCGCATGCCCTCGGGTGCGGGTGCGCGCCCGAGCTTCGCGGGCCGGGTCCCGATGGCAAATTTGGAACGGTCATGAGCGCTGGCCAGCAGCGCCACGGGCGAGCCGGCATCGAAGGCGGCCGCGAGCCGTTCGTCCTCTTCGGGCGACCGGGGCTTGCCGGCGTTGGCGGCGGCCGGACGGGACGCTTTCTTCTTCTCGGCGGGAGCGGGGGGCGATGCGGGGGGTACAACAGGTGCAGTGGCCGGATCGACTATGCCCTCGACCGCGCGCAACGCGTGGAACAGGGCGCGCACCACGTCCCGATGCTGATAGGCGCTGTCGCGCGGGAAGGATGCACCGCTGAGCGGATCGACCCCGCTCGTCAGGGCATTGAGGATGGCGAGGATCCTGGCGTTCTCCATGGCAGCCTCCTGGGAAAGGTCCGGAACGGGACTGTCCGGATGCACAGCTGTAGTTTCATACAGCTTCCCGAGGAAGCGCAAGCAGATTTTTCCGATCGCGGGGCGGCGGGGAAGAATTGCAGGAGAATCAGAAGTATGAGCGCGGCAGCAGGCAGACGCGCCCGCGATCCATGCAAAAAGGCGCACAGCCAGGATCGATGGTCTGTTTTCGAAGTCGGATCGGTACTGACCAGCAACACGCGCTGCCCGGCTTCTGAGAGCCGGACGGCGTGCTTCATCGACTATGTGCACCTCCAAGATCCCGGTGCGCGCCGAAAGCGTGCTGGATCAGCGCGCTGACGCACCGGTCTCGCGCGACAGGAAGGTCGGTAGGAGAAGGGGCAGTTCCAGGCGCAGCTTCCGGCCCTGCGTCACGGACAGGGTCCCTTCGTCGAAGGCGACCCAGCCGGCCAATGAAGCCAGCCACCCAGGCGCGTGATCACAGATCGAGGCGCGCGTTCATTGATGGGAAGCTGTAGCCTCCTCGGCAGCATCCCCGGACGCAACCCGCATGAATGCGAGGCAGCTTCAGTTCAGCTCTTCGCTCGGCGGCACCGGCAGGCTCAGGATTTCGATGCCTTCCTCGCGGAGTTCTTCGGCTACCTCGCGCGAGGCCTGGCCGCGGATCGAGCGACGCGGCGCCTCTCCGTAGTGGATGCGACGCGCGTGCTCGGGAAATTCGCGGCCCACGTTCTCGGTGCTGTCGATGAGTTGCCGCAACGCCTGCCAGACCACCTTGGGGGGTGGAAACGCCGCCACGTGCTCGGGCTGCTCTTCATCGATGGCGGGTTGCGTCGCCGCTTCGCCGCGGCCGTGCCGCGCCATGTGGATCCCCGAGGGTACCCGGGCAATGACGTCGCTTCCGCAGACCGGGCAGATGAGCAGCGGGGTGTCGCGCTGGCTCTCGAAATCCTCGGCCGAGGCGAACCAGGCCTCGAAGCGATGTGCTACCTCGCAAATCAGGTCGTAGACGATCATCTTGTATGCACAGCTTCCTGTATTCGGTTCATGTGGTCTCCGGCAGTCAGACTGCAGCACCCGCGAGACATTTGTCCAGGCCAACCCCGATCATCGCGCGCGGCAGCCCGATTCCGATGAAGACCAGAACGCTACGGCGGGGTTCGCCGCTTACCCAGGGGCCGGCCGGCGTCAGGGTCTGCTGCCGATGGACGCCCTGGAACACCCAGCGCGCCGGGTCGTTCTCGAACGCGAGGATGCCCTTGTACCGGAGCAGGTCCGGGCCGTACCACTGACTCACCATCTGCAGCAGGAAGTCGAAGCGTTCGCGATCGAGCGGACTATCGCTGCGCCAGACGAAGGATTCCACGCCGGTCGTGTGTGTACTCGGGCGCTTGTATCGCGGAAAACCGGGATGCAGCTCGAGGACACTGCCGGGATCGAAGCCTCCCACCTGGGTGACCCATCCGAGCGGAGCGTCGCCGAAGCGCGCGATCCTGATGGCTGCTCGCGGGTTCATGTCTTTCAGCCGCGCCTCCAGCGCTGCGCAGTCGGCAGCCTCGACCAGGTCGGGCTTGGTGATGATCAGCCGATCCGCGAAGCCGACTTGTTCCTGAGCTTCCCGGTGGGCGTCGAGCTGGGCGCCGCCGTGCTTCGCGTCCACCAGCGTCACGACGCCGTCGAGACGATAGCGGGCAGCGATCGTCGGGTCGATCAAGATCGTCTGGACCACGGGCGCCGGCTGCGCCAGGCCGGTGGTCTCGATGACCACGCGGTCGAATGCAAGTGCGCCGGTCTCGAGTCGGAGGGCGAGGTCCGCGAGCGCCTTCTGCAGATCGCCCCGCACGGTGCAGCACAGGCAGCCGTTCTCGGTCTCTACGATTTCAGTCGTGGTGTCGCGCACGAGGATGGCGCTGTCGACGTTCACTTCGCCATACTCGTTCTCGATGACCGCCAAGCGTTGGCCATGGGCATCCGCAAGCAGGCGGTTCAACAGCGTCGTCTTGCCGCTGCCGAGGAAGCCGGTCAGAACGGTGACGGGAATGTGAGCGGCTGGTTGCATCGGTGCGTTCAGGTTTTGCTGGATTCTAACCGCGGTGGTGCGAAGCGCCTCGCGGTCGCCTCTCGACAGTGCATGTGGATCGCCTCGAGGCACCGACATGGTGCGCCGCTGCGACCGCCGTGCACCCGGAACGCACGGCGCGTTCGGTACGGGGCGGCGTGTCGCCTGCTAACGTCATGTTTGGCATGGTGAATGCCCTGCGGACAAGGTGCTGGGCATGGTTTCTGCGGAATAAGCACCGAGGCGTGTTGGCGCGCCTTCGTCGCTCTTATTCTCACCTTCACACTGAAAGGGGACCATCGATGAATCGCAAGCAGTTCCTCAAGACGCTGATCGGCGCCTCGCTCGCCGCCGCGTGGTTCGCCGGCCCCGCGTCGGCCGCCGACACCATCAAGGTCGGCATCCTCCACTCGCTCTCCGGCACGATGGCCATCTCGGAGACGTCATTGAAGGATGTGGCGCTCATGACCATCGACGAAATCAACGCCTCCGGCGGCGTGATGGGCAAGCAACTCGAAGCGGTCGTCGTCGATCCCGCTTCCAACTGGCCGCTGTTCGCGGAAAAGGCGCGTGGCCTGCTCACCCAGGACAAGGTGGCCGTGGTGTTCGGCTGCTGGACTTCGGTATCGCGCAAATCCGTGTTGCCGGTCTTCAAGGAATTGAACGGGCTGCTGTTCTACCCGGTGCAATACGAAGGCGAAGAACTCGAGAAGAACGTGTTCTATACCGGCGCTGCGCCCAACCAGCAGGCGATTCCGGCGGTGGAATACCTGATGTCCAAGGAAGGTGGCGGCGCCAAGCGCTGGGTCCTGCTCGGCACTGACTACGTCTATCCGCGTACCACCAACAAGATCCTGCGCTCGTTCCTGAAGTCCAAGGGCGTCGACGAAAAGGACATCGACGAGGTCTACACACCGTTCGGCCACAGCGACTACCAGACCATCGTGGCCAATATCAAGAAGTTCTCGGCTGGCGGGAAGACTGCTGTGGTGTCCACGATCAACGGCGATTCCAATGTGCCCTTCTACAAGGAACTGGGCAATGCCGGCCTGAAGGCAACCGATGTTCCGGTGGTAGCGTTCTCGGTGGGTGAGGAAGAACTGCGCGGCGTCGACGCCAAGCCGCTCGTTGGCCACCTCGCGGCGTGGAATTACTTCCAATCGATCAAGAACCCCGTCAATGCGGAGTTCATCAAGAAGTGGAAGGCCTACGCCAAGGCCAAGGGTCTGCCCAATGCCGACACGGTCGTGACCAACGACCCGATGGAAGCCACCTACATCGGCATGCACATGTGGAAGCAGGCGGTCGAGAAGGCCAGGACGACCGACGTCGACAAGGTCATCGCGGCGGTCGGCGGCCAGACGTTCAAGGCACCTTCCGGCTTCACCATCAAGATGGACGAGAAGAACCACCATCTGCACAAGCCGGTGTTCATCGGCGAGATCAAGGCGGACGGTCAGTTCAATGTCGTCTGGAAGACCCCCGGACCGGTACGTGCCCAGCCGTGGAGCCCGTTCATCGCGGGTAACGACAAGAAGAAAGACGTGCCGGAAGGCATGTAAGGCCGCACCGGCCGCCGGCTTCGGCTGGCGGCTCAGGTCCCTGCAAATGGATCAACGGCCGGTTGCGCAACATGCCGGCCGCTTTCCCTCATTCCGATTTTTATCCGGACCGATGCGTCGCATTCTGATTCCGTTTGCGTTGCTGCTGCTGCTGGGCGCGTGCCTCGATGCCCACGCAGCGCTCGACGCCGCATTGGTCAAGCTCCTCGGTGGCGAAGATGCCGACGCCCGGGTCGAGGCGATCGCGAAGCTGGGCGCCGTCGCGAGCCCCGAGGCTTTCGCGATCCTGAATGCCCTGAACGAGGAACGACTGTACGTCGCGGCCAACGGCCGCGTACTGGTCGTCGATGGAGACAACAAGGCCTCGGATCCACTGACCGGCGACCAGCTGGATCTGCCGGAGGATGCCGAGTCCATCACCGTGAACAACCGATTGCGGCGTGAACTCGAGAGCGCGCTCGCAGGCCTGAGGCTTTTCTCCGATGATGCGAAAGTGCGCATGCGGGCGGCGCAGGAAGTCCAGCAGAACGCCGGCCCCGCGCAACTGCCGTTGCTCGAGAAGGCGCTCGGCGAAGAGACCGACCAACGCATTCGCGATCGGCTAGACATGGCGGTGGCGACTGTCAACCTGAAAAGCGAGGACGCGGCGAAGCGCAAGCAGGCGGTCGAGAAGCTCGCCGACACCACCAATGCCTCGATCCGCCCGGTGCTCGCCGCGATGATCGAGCCGCGCACGGACGGCGGTTTCGCCGAGCCCGACGCGGGCGTTCGTGCCGCCGTCGTCGATACGCTCGGACGCATCGACCGTCACCTGCTGATCATCGAGTGGGTAGGCAACCTGTTCTACGGGGTGAGCCTCGCGAGCGTGCTGCTGCTGGCCGCGCTGGGACTCGCGATCACGTTCGGACTGATGGGCATCATCAACATGGCCCACGGCGAGCTGCTCATGGTGGGCGCTTATTCCACCTACGTGGTGCAACTCGCCTTCAAGCGCTGGTTTCCCGCTCAGATCGACTGGTACGTGGTGGCCGCCGTGCCGACCGCCTTCCTGATCGCGGCGAGTGTCGGGATGGTTCTCGAACGCACCGTAATCCGCTGGCTTTACGGCCGGCCGCTCGAGACGCTGCTCGCGACCTGGGGTATCAGTCTGGTGCTGATGCAGACCGTGCGCACCCTGTTCGGCGCGCAAAACGTGGAGGTGGCGAACCCAAGCTGGATGTCGGGCGGCGTCACCGTGCTGGGCGGACTGGTCCTCACCTACAACCGGATGGTGATCATCGGCTTCGCGATTTTCGTCGTGGTGATCGTCTGGGCATTGCTCAACAAGACGCGCCTCGGCCTGTTCGTGCGGGCGGTCACGCAGAACCGGCGCATGGCCGACTGCGTCGGCGTACCCACGGGCCGCGTCGACATGCTGACCTTCGGACTCGGTTCCGGCATCGCGGGTCTGGGCGGCGTCGCGCTCTCGCAACTCGGCAACGTCGGTCCGGACCTGGGGCAGAGCTACATCGTGGATTCCTTCATGGTCGTGGTGCTGGGCGGGGTGGGGCAGCTCGCCGGGACGGTGATCGCGGCCTTCGGGCTGGGTGAGCTCAACAAGTTCCTCGAGCCCTACGCCGGGGCGGTGCTGGCGAAGATCGCGATTCTCGTGCTGATCGTGCTCTTCATCCAGAAACGTCCGCAGGGTCTGTTCGCGCTCAAGGGCAGGAGCGCGGACTGATGCTGAAACCGCCGGCTCGTCCAGCGCTGTTTCCGCCCGTCGTGTGGATCGGCGTGCTCGCGGTCGCGGCGATACTCGCGCTGCTGCCGCTGCTCAATCTCATGGCGCCGGATGGCAGCGCCCTGCACATTTCGAGCTTCACGATCGCGCTGCTCGGCAAGTTCATGTGCTTCGCGATCGCCGCGCTTGCGCTCGACCTGGTCTGGGGCTACACCGGCATCCTGAGCCTCGGTCACGGGCTTTTTTTCGCACTCGGAGGCTACGCGCACGGCATGTACCTGATGCGGGCCATCGGTCACGACGGCGTATACAAGTCCGACCTGCCCGATTTCATGGTGTTCCTCGACTGGAAGGCCTACCCCTGGTACTGGTCGTTCACCGACCATTTCTGGTACAGCATGCTGCTCGTGGTGCTGGTGCCCGGATTGCTGGCGTTCGTGTTCGGCTTCTTCGCCTTCCGTTCGCGTATCAAGGGCGTTTATTTCTCGATCATCACGCAGGCACTGACGTATGCGGCAATGCTGCTGTTCTTCCGCAACAACACGGGCTTCGGCGGGAACAACGGATTCACCGACTTCAAGCGCATTCTGGGTTTCACGATCACAGTCCCGCAGACCAAGGCCGTGCTCTATCTGATCACGCTCGCGACATTGCTCGGTGCGCTCGTGCTGGCAAGGTCCATCACCCAGTCGAAGCTCGGGCGCGTCCTGACCGGCATCCGCGACGCCGAAAGCCGGCTGATGTTCGTGGGCTACGATCCGCTGTGGTTCAAGCTGTTCGTGTGGACCCTCTCCGCCGTGCTGTGCGGCATCGCCGGAGCGCTGTACGTACCCCAGGTGGGCATCATCAATCCGAGCGAGATGTCGCCCGCCAATTCCATCGAGATGGTGATCTGGGTGGCGACCGGCGGACGCGGCACGTTGATCGGACCGATCATCGGTGCCGGCGTCGTGAACGGATTGAAGACGTGGTTCACCTCGGTGCTGCCGCAGTATTGGCTGTTCGTCCTCGGCGCAATCTTCGTGCTGGCGACATTGTTCCTGCCCCAAGGCATCGCGGGGCTGGTGCGCAAACTGTGGGCGCGTCGCGCTGCGGCACCCACGGTCGCCGACCCCGCGACCGGAGGCGCCACTTGAGCGAGGCATCGCATTCGGGGGATCTCGCGGGTGGCGCCTCTTCGGGCATCGGCTATGGGCACTTCGCGCAAGAGGGCGTCGACCTGTCGCACGGTACGATGCTGTACCTCGAGGACATCACCGTGTCGTTCGACGGGTTTCGCGCGCTCAACAAGTTGACGCTCGATATAGGAGTGGGCGAACTGCGCTGCGTGATCGGTCCCAACGGCGCCGGCAAGACCACCATGATGGACGTCATCACGGGCAAGACGCGGCCCGATACCGGAACCGCGTTTTTCGGCCAGACTATGGACTTGACGCGCATGACGGAGCCGGAGATCGCGCACGCCGGCATCGGTCGAAAATTCCAGCGCCCGACCGTGTTCGAAAGCCACACGGTGTTCGAGAATCTCGAACTCGCGATGAAGATGGACAAGGGCGTGCGCTCGACGCTGTTCGCGAAACTGACCGGCGCCCAGATCGACGCGATCGGTGCGACGCTCGCGCTGATCCGCCTCGAGAACGAGGCGTTCCGTCCGGCGGGGCTGCTCTCGCACGGCCAGAAGCAGTGGCTCGAGATCGGCATGCTGCTCATGCAGGAACCGAAACTGCTGCTGCTCGACGAGCCGGTCGCAGGCATGACCGACGCGGAGACCGAACGCACGGGAGAGCTGCTGAACGAATTGCGCGGGAAACACTCGCTGATGGTGGTGGAACACGACATGGACTTCGTCGCGAGCATCGCAGTGGGCAGCAAGGTCACCGTGCTGCACGAAGGCTCTGTCCTCGCCGAAGGAACCATGGACGAGGTGCAGGCCGATTCGCGCGTCATCGAAGTCTATCTGGGGCGCTAGCATGGGACCGGACCCACGCGCACGGGTTGCGCTGCTGCCTCCGGGACAAGCGCGATGCTGAACGTCGTCGACGTCAACCAGTACTACGGGGGCAGCCATACGCTGCGCGGTATCTCGTTCGAGGCGCCCACAGGCGAATGCACGGCGCTGCTCGGCCGCAACGGCGTAGGCAAGACCACCTTGCTCAAATGCCTGATGGGCGTGCTGCCCGTGGCGAGCGGCAAGGTGCATTTCGACGGCCGGGACATCACCAGGGTGACGCCGCATCAGCGCGCCGCGCTCGGCATCGCCTACGTTCCCCAGGGCCGGGAGATCTTCGCCCGCCTCACCGTGGAGGAAAACATCCGCATGGGGATGGCGACCAAATCCGCCGGGGCCGCGCGGAATATCCGTGGCGAGGTGTACGAGTTGTTTCCGGTGCTGAAGGAAATGCTCGGCCGCCGTGGCGGCGACCTGTCCGGCGGTCAGCAGCAGCAACTCGCCATCGCGCGGGCGCTCGTGGCCGATCCGAAGCTCATCATCCTGGACGAGCCCACGGAAGGCATCCAGCCGTCCATCATCAAGGATATCGAGCGCGTCATCCGCCTCTTGCGCGAACGCGGCGACATCGCCATCCTGCTGGTCGAGCAGTACTACGATTTCGCACGCGCGCTCGCCGACCGTTACGTGGTGCTCAACCGTGGTCTGGTTGTCAAGAGCGGGCCGGGCGAGGAGATGGATCGGGAGGACGTGCGGGGTTACCTCGCCGTGTGACAGCCACTGGAACGGGTCGATGGAACTGACGCCGAGGGAAAAAGACAAGCTGTTGATATTCACCGCCGCACTGGTGGCGGAGCGCCGCAAGGCGAGGGGACTGAAATTGAACTACCCGGAGGCGACGGCCTTCATCACGGCGGCCGTGCTGGAAGGCGCGCGCGATGGCCGGTCCGTGGCGGAGCTCATGAGCTACGGCACGACTCTGCTCACTCGTGCGGACGTGATGGAAGGCGTGCCGGAGATGATTCCCGACATTCAGGTGGAAGCGACGTTTCCCGACGGAACAAAGCTGGTCACCGTGCACCAACCGATACCGTGAAGCCATGATCCCGGGCGAAATCAGGACGGCCGCCGGCGACATCGAACTCAATGCCGGTCGGCCCACGGTGAGAGTCTCGGTCACCAACACCGGCGATCGGCCAGTGCAGGTCGGCTCGCACTACCACTTCTTCGAAACCAACGAAGCGCTGGCTTTCGATCGCGCCAGGACCCTGGGATTTCGGCTGAACATCCCCGCAGGCACTGCGGTGCGGTTCGAGCCGGGCCAGGCGCGCGAAGTCGAACTCGTCGCCTTTGCCGGCGACCGCATGGTCTTCGGCTTCCAGGGCAAGGTGCAGGGGAAACTCCCGTGACGCTCAGACTCGATCGCGCCGGCTACGCCGGCATGTACGGCCCGACCACGGGAGATCGCGTTCGTCTCGCGGACACCGATCTGTGGATCGAGGTGGAACTGGATCACACGATTCCCGGCGAGGAGGTGAAATTCGGCGGTGGCAAGGTGATCCGCGACGGCATGGGCCAGGGCCAGCGTCCCGACGCCCAGGTTGCCGATACCGTCATCACGAATGCGCTCATCGTCGACCACACCGGCATCGTCAAAGCCGACATCGGTATCAAGCAGGGGCGCATCACGGGCATCGGCAAGGCCGGCAACCCCGACGTGCAGCCGGGCGTGACCATCGCGATCGGCGGCGGCACGGAAGTGATTGCAGGCGAGGGCATGATCGTCACCGCCGGCGGCATCGACACGCACATCCACTTCATCTGTCCGCAACAGATCGAAGAGGCGTTGATGTCCGGCGTCACCACCATGATCGGTGGCGGCACCGGCCCCGCGACCGGCACTTTCGCCACGACCTGCACACCGGGTATCTGGCACATGCACCGCATGCTGCAGTCGGCGGAAGGCTTTCCCATGAATCTCGGCTTCCTCGGAAAAGGCAATGTCAGCCTCCCGGAACCGCTGCGCGAACAGGTCGCCGCCGGGGCCATCGGCCTGAAGCTGCACGAGGACTGGGGCACGACGCCGGCCGCCATCGATAATTGCCTGACCGTTGCGGACGAGATGGACGTGCAAGTCGCGATCCACACCGACACGCTGAACGAATCGGGATTCGTCGAGACGACCATCGCGGCGTTCAAGGGTCGCACCATTCACACGTTCCATACCGAAGGCGCGGGCGGCGGGCACGCGCCCGACATCATCCGGGTGGTCCAGGAAAGCAACGTCCTGCCTTCGTCCACCAACCCGACCCGGCCATTCACGGTGAACACGCTCGAGGAGCATCTCGACATGCTCATGGTCTGCCATCACCTGGACGCCTCGATTCCCGAGGACGTCGCGTTCGCGGAATCGCGCATCCGCCCGCAGACCATCGCGGCGGAAGACATCCTCCACGACCTCGGGGCCATCAGCATGATGTCTTCCGACTCCCAGGCCATGGGTCGAGTGGGGGAGGTGATCATGCGCACGTGGCAGACGGCGCACAAGATGCGTACCCAGCGCGGCGCTTTGTCCGGCGACGGGGCGGGGAACGACAACTTCAGGGTCAAGCGCTACATCGCCAAGTACACCATCAACCCCGCGCTGTCGCACGGCATCGCGCACGAAGTGGGCTCGATCGAGGTCGGCAAGCTGGCCGACCTGGTTCTTTGGCGGCCGGCGTTCTTCGGCGTCAAGCCGAGCCTGATCCTGAAGGGCGGAATGATCGCAGCCGCCGCGATGGGGGATCCGAACGCATCCATCCCGACCCCGCAACCGGTGCACTACCGGCCGATGTTCGGGGCTTTCGGAAGGGCCTGCGCGGCCACGTCGCTGACGTTCGTCTCGGGGGCCGCGCTCGACGCCGGAATCGGCGCCAAGCTCGGGCTTGCCAAGCAGCTGGTGGCGGTCAAGGGAACCCGCGGCCTGTCGAAGCGCGATCTGCCATTCAACAATGCCACGCCGCGGATGGAAGTGAACCCGCAGACCTACGAGGTCCGGGCCGATGGCGCGTTGCTCACCTGCGAGCCGGCGCGCTCGCTGCCGCTGGCACAGCGCTACTTCCTGTTCTGAGTCGGTTCACCAATGAAAAGGCCCGCACCCTTCGGTGCGAGCCTTGCTACGACGCGATCGCATCAGGACCAGGTGAACCTGGATTCCTGATGGCGGGTTTCCCATTCGCGTGTGCGGCGCTCGACGTCGGCGAGGTTTGCCGATTCGGCCAGGTAGCGCTCCAGGTCGGTTTCACGAGTCTTTGAAAAGAGGTCGATCAAGGTTTGGATGACGGCGGACACGGTCAATCTCCTGAAATGTAATGATGCGTTGCAATATATTTATAAAGTACTGATCGACTGACATTCATGAAACTTTATAGTTCAGTAGTGAATTGTTTATGTCGCATAGCAATAACATTCTATGAGTGTTTCGGGAATGTGCGGTAACTAACTGTATTTGAGAAGATATGAGGCATCTGCAATCCATATGAAGAAAGTTGGGTTGCGAGCGTGGACAAACAAGCCCTTCGCTCGCTAGACTCCCCCCAGGCAATCTCGCCAGCCCATCGGGTCGATCCGAGTCGCCCGAATCGATATCGAGCCGGAGGAAAACCATTCATGAATCGCAAACTACTGATTCCGTTACTTCTCGCGCTTGCGAGTGCCGGATCGGCTTCAGCCGCGCAGACGGCCGCACTGCTCGACACGGTCATCGCGGGCGATCACCGCGCCGATGCCACTCGCACACGCGACGTGCACCGGCATCCGAAGGACACCCTGCTGTTCTTCGGCCTCGAACCGGACATGGCGGTGGTCGAGATCTGGCCGTCCACAGGGTGGTACACCGAGGTGCTCGCCCCGGTGCTTCGTGACAGCGGCACGCTCTACGCCGCGCGCTTCCCGGTGAGTTGGGACAAGGCCCCCGACTACGCCAAGCGGCAGGACCAGGCGCTTCAGGCGAAGATGGCAGCGCGGCCCGACGTCTATGGCAAAGTGATCCCGACCGAAATCCTGGCGCCGGATTTCGTGAACGCGGCGCCGAAAGGTTCGGCGGACATGGTCCTGACGTTTCGCAACGTGCACAACTGGGCCAAGGCCGGCAAGGCCGATGCGATGTTCGCGACCTTCTTCGATCTGCTCAAGCCCGGCGGCATCCTCGGCGTCGAAGAGCACCGGGCGAAGCCCGGAACCGCGTTCGAAGACCAGGTGAAGTCCGGCTACATGACCGAGCAGTACGTGATCGAGACTGCCCGGAAGGCCGGCTTCCGATTCGTCGCCAGGTCCGACGTGAATGCCAATCCGATGGACACGAAAGATTACCCGGACGGTGTATGGACCCTGCCGCCGACCTTGCGCCTGGGCGACAAGGACCGGGATCGGTATCTGGCCATCGGCGAAAGCGACCGCATGACGCTCAAGTTCGTGAAGCCCTGATTCATCGATCGGAGTCGGTAGTGCAGGTTAAACTCCACCTCGTTCAAATGCGGGGCGGAGATAACATGAGATCGACACGCAATCTGACGCTGGCTGTCGCGCTGATCGCCGCCACATTGGTTCCGGCCAGCATGCTCCACGCGGGACTCGAAACCGATGAGAAGGGTTTCGTCACCTTGAAACCGGGCGCGGAAGTTTGGGGCGACGTTCCCGGGTATGACGGCATCAAGGTCATGGTGGTGGAGGGCGATCCCGGCAAGGCCGGACCGTACGTGATCCGGGTCAAGTTCTCCCCAGGCACGATGAGCATGCCGCACCAGCACCCGGATGCTCGCCTGATCACGGTCATCAAGGGCACCTGGTACACCGGCAAGGGCGAGAGTTTCGAGCCCGGAAGCACCGAGCCACTGCCCACAGGAGGCTTCATGAAGCATCCGGCCGGATCCGCGCATTACGACGGATCGAAGGACGGCGAAGTGATCGTGCAGATCATGGGCGCCGGGCCGAGCGGCACGGTGTTCTTCAAGCCCGAGCTGGGCAGGACCGGCCGGTCCGTGCCAAAGGAGTGAGCTGCCCGCGTACCCGGTCGCGGCCCGCATGAGTCACGATCGTTCGACGAGCGCCGGTGCGCTCAGCGCCGGCGCAACCGCGTCGTCGGCCTTGCTGCTCGACACGCCGCAGGATGTCCTCTGGTTCGACCGGAATATTCCTTGCCGGACGGCTTGTCCAGCGGGCACCGACATCCCCGGCTATCTCGAAGCGGTCTATCACGGCCGCTACGCGGAGGCATACGCGATCAACCTGCGCGACAACGTGTTCCCGGGCGTGCTCGGGCGGGTCTGTTCGCGTCCCTGCGAAGACGCCTGCCGCCATGGCCGCGAAGGCAACGGTGATTCCGTTGCTATCTGTTTCTCCAAACGTTCCGCCGCCGATCTGATGGGAGAGGCACCCGTGCGCCTGGCGCCGTCCTGCCCCCCCAGTGGACATACCGTCGCCGTGGTCGGTGCGGGCGTGGCAGGCCTGACTGCCGCACGTGAGCTCGCACTGCTGGGCCATCGCGTCACAGTGTTCGAGAAACATGATCGCCCCGGCGGCATGCTCAATCAGGGTATCCCCGCGTTCCGCCTGCCACGCGATCTCATCGAACGCGAAATCGCCCAGGTCATCGCGACCGGGGTCGAGGTCCGGACCGGTGTTGCGGTCGGCCACGACATTGCGCTCGCCCGCCTCGTCGACGAGCATGACGCCGTGGTACTTGCCGCAGGCACGCTGCGGCCGAACGTCATCGGCGTGCCGGGGGCCGACCTGGCAGGCGTGGAGCACGGGCTCGACTTCCTGTTCGAAGTCAACGAGTCGGGTCGCCGCAGCGCAGGCCGCAACGTGGCCGTGATCGGTGGCGGGTACACGGCGATGGATTGCGCCCGGTCCGCATTGCGCCTCGGTGCGCGCGTCACCGTCTACTACCGCCGCCGCCGTGCCGATATGGTCGTGCTCCCGGGAGAACTGGACGAATTCCTGTCCGAAGGTGGAACGTTGGTCAACGAAGCCGCGCCGGTCGCGCTGCTCGGAAGCGCGGAGCATGTGACAGTGGTTCGGCTCGCACGCACGGCAGCCACTGCGGCGCAGGCCGATGGTCGCGCCGGATTCGCAATGGTGACCGATGGCGCGTTCGAGGTGGATGCCGACCACGTGATCCTGGCGACCGGCCAGAGCCCCCGGACCGACTGGATCGATGCTGCGCTGGCGCAGCGTCTGGTGGCCCGGGATGGATGGCTCGCATCCGGCGCAAGCCAGGAAAGCGCTGTGGCCAAGGTGTTCATCGCGGGCGACTTCGCGCTCGGCGCGACCACCTTGATCCGCGCGATCGGCCACGCGAAACACTGTGCCGGCCGGATCGATCGATTCCTCATGGGCCGGGAACGCGTACGGAAGCGCATCGAGGTCGGTCCGATCGGCACCTCGAAGAGCGCCAGGCCGGCGAGTACCGGCCGCACTGCGTCGATGAACGCGATTCCGATCCATCCCATGCCCGTCTTGCCTGCGGACCAGCGTGGCCTGGAGGCCGAGGTCGAGACCGGCTATGCCGAAGCCGCAGCTCGCGCCGAGGCCTCGCGCTGCTACCTCTGCCACTACAAGTTCGAGATCATCGACAGCCGCTGCGTGCTATGCGACGAATGCCTCAAGGTGAAGCCGGTACCCGATTGCATCGTCGAGATCGCGGGGCTGGTGCGCGACGAGGACGGACGCATCACCGGCCACCTGCCGGTGACTGCCGGCAAGACCGATTCGCTCTACTTCAACCGGCTCTGGATCGACCAGGACCGGTGCGTGCGCTGCGGCCAGTGCGAGGCAGTGTGCCCGGTGAACGCAATCACGATCCAGAAAGTGACGCCGGTCAGCGAGACGACGGCCTGACACGTTTGCTTCGTCACGGGATGTCCGTATACTCGGCGCCCGCACCCGTGCCCTCGGAGTTGCAGTGGAGTTGTCGTGTTCCGTCGGTGGGCGCCCTGCAACGGATGAGGAGCGTAACGTCGTGGCGATGATTCTCGCACTCGACATGGCCGGGCATCCCAGCCGCTGGCTCATGATCGACGAAGCCATCACCTACCAGGCCCGCCGCATGGTGGGGTGGTCGATGGGCGAGGTCGTCGCGACCTACCGGGGCGGCCTGTCGCGCATGACCGGAGAGCGCTCCACGTTGTCCACCGCGAGCATCATCGCGATCAAGGGCGCGGCCGAGCTCGTGCGCGATCATCATTGCGAACCGCACCTCACGAACGCGGCGCTGTTCGCCCGCGACCGTCTCCTGTGCGCCTACTGTGGCGGTCACTACCGCGACCGCGAACTGTCGCGCGATCACGTGGTGCCGGTGTATCACGGCGGCAAGGATCGCTGGATGAACGTGGTGACGGCCTGCCGCTCCTGCAATATCCGCAAGGGCGGTCGCACGCCTGAATCCGCGCACATGCCGCTGCTCTACGCGCCCTACGTTCCCAACAAGCACGAGCACCTGATCCTCCAGAATCGCAAGATCCTGCAGGACCAGATGGAGTATCTGATGGCAAAGGTGCCGCGTTACAGTCGCCTGTATGCCTGACTGGTTCCGCGAGGACCGTGCGACGAAACTGCTGCTGGTCGTGTGTGCCCTCCTCGCTCTCACCGGCTGCGAAACCAATCCGGTCACGGGACGCAGGCAATTCATCGTCGTCTCCGAGGACGAAGCGATCGCCTCGTCCGCGCAGGCCTATGGCCAGATGCTGCAACCGTTCCAGAAGAGCGGGAAGCTCGACAACGATCCCACGACCACGGCGCGGATTGTTGCGATCACGGAGCGCCTGATTCCACCGGCGGTCGCCTATCGGCCCGAGACCCAGGACTGGCAGTGGAGCGTGAAGGTGGTCGGCGATCCGAAGACCGTCAATGCATGGTGCATGGCGGGCGGCAAGATGGCGTTCTACACCGGCCTGATCGTCGCGCTGAAACCGACCGACGACGAGATCGCGCAAGTGATGGGTCATGAGATCGCACACGCACTCGCCAAGCACCAGGCTGAAAAGATGTCGCGCGCCATGGCGACGCAATTCGGCGTGAGCGCCGTTGCGATCCTCACCGATGCCCGCTACGCGAAGATGGCGCAACAGGCGGCTTCGGCGGCGGCGATGGTGGCCCTCGACCTGCCCAACAGCCGCGAAGCCGAATCCGAAGCCGATCGCCTCGGCATCGAACTCGCCGCAAAAGCCGGTTACGATCCGAACGCCGCGGTGACGCTGTGGGAAAAGATGGCGAAGGTGTCGGGCGGATCCGGGGAAAGCGACTTCCTGAGTATCCATCCGGCGCCCGAGAAACGCATGGAAACGCTCGCGGCCCTGGTACCGCAGATGACGCCGTTCTACCAGGACAAGTCGCCGAAGCCGGTATTCATGCTGAAGCCGCTGCCGCTCCGCGAGGCGGCGAAGTAACCGATCGCCCTGCCGCCGCGCCGGCGCCCGCCGGTACCTGCCACCCCCTACCGGATGGCAGAGTTGCTATTCCGCGAACCAGTCGCGTAGCATTCACGCGGCTCCGTCGAATCCACTGCAACGAACCAAGGAGAGTGTCCATGGCGACCCCCGAAATCCGCTTCACCAGGCGCAATGCCGCCCGCATCCTCACCGTCGCGATTGCCGGTAGCTTCGGCGTGGCCATCGGTACGGCGAGCGCACAAAGCCTGCAGACGCTCGGCAAGGGCGAAGGCCAGGTCGACATCGTCGCGTGGCCCGGATACATCGAGCGCGGCGAGACCGACAAGAGCTACGACTGGGTCACCGATTTCGAGAAGAAGACCGGCTGCAAGGTCAATGTGAAGACCGCGGGTACATCGGACGAGATGGTCGCGCTGATGAACGAAGGCGGCTTCGATCTGGTCACCGCCTCCGGCGACGCGAGCCTGCGCCTGGTCGCGGGCAAGCGCGTGCAGGAAGTCAACGTCAAGCTGATCCCAAGCTATGCCAACGTGGATCCGCGACTGCAGAAGGCGCCCTGGCACTACGTGGACGGCAAGAACTACGGCGTTCCCTATCAGTGGGGCTACAACGTGCTGGCCTACAACACCAAGGTGTTCAAGAAGCCGCCGACGAGCTGGAACGTCGTGTTCGAGGAGATGAAACTGCCCGACGGCAAGTCCAACAAGGGGCGGGTGCAGGCCTTCGACGGGCCGATCTACATCGCCGATGCCGCGCTGTATCTCAAGTCGACCAAGCCGGCGCTCGGAATCAAGGATCCGTATCAGTTGAACGAAGACCAGTACAAGGCTGCACTCGAACTGCTGCGCAAACAGCGCAAGCTGGTGTCTCGCTACTGGCACGACGCGATGGTCCAGGTCGACGATTTCAAGAACGAAGGCGTGGTCGCGTCGTCCTCGTGGGGCTTCCAGGTGAACCTGCTTCAGAGCGAGAAGAGACCCATCGGCAGCGTGGTGCCGAAGGAAGGCGTCACGGGCTGGGCTGACACGACCATGCTGCACGTCAACGCCAAGAACCCCAACTGCGCCTACCTGTGGATGGAACACTCGCTCAACGGCAACCTGCAGGGCGACCTCGCCGCATGGTTTGGCTCCAACCCTTCGGTGCCGGCTGCCTGCAAGGGCAATGCGCTGCTGGGTGAGAAGGGTTGCGAGACCAACGGCTTCAATGAATTCGACCGCATTTCGTTCTGGAGAACGCCGACCGCCAAGTGCGCCGACCATCCGGAGAAAGGCTGCGTGCCGTATTACCGCTGGGTGTCCGACTACATCGCCGTCCTGGGCGGTCGATGATCGGCCGGAGCGCGCCATCCCGGGTCCCGGCCCATGGCCGGGACTGACCCGACACCCGCGGTCAGCTTCCTCGAAGTCAGCCGCCGGTTCGGCGAGGTGCGCGCCGTCGACAAGGTCTCGTTCGACGTTGCCGACGGCGAGTTCTTTTCCATGCTCGGGCCGTCCGGTTCGGGCAAGACCACCTGCCTGCGCCTGATTGCGGGCTTCGAGCAGCCTTCCTCCGGGCACATCAAAGTGCACGGCGTGAACGTCGAGGGCGTCCCGCCCTACGAACGCGACGTCAACACGGTGTTCCAGGACTACGCGCTGTTCCCGCACATGAGCGTGGGCCAGAACGTCGAGTACGGGTTGATGATCCGCAAGGTGCCGAAGGCCGAGCGGCGCAAGCGTTCGGAAGAGATGTTGGCCCTGATCAAGCTGGACGGCATGTACGCGCGCAAGCCGAGCCAACTCTCCGGCGGCCAGCGCCAGCGCGTCGCGCTCGCCCGCGCGCTCATCAACCGGCCGCGCGTCCTGTTGCTCGACGAACCTCTTGGAGCGCTCGACCTCAAACTGCGCGAATCGATGCAGAACGAATTGAAATCGATCCAGCGCCAGGTCGGCATCACGTTTATCTACGTGACCCATGACCAGGGCGAGGCCTTGTCCATGAGCGACCGCCTCGCCGTGTTCAATCACGGTCGCATCGAACAGATCGGCTCCCCGAGCGAGGTGTACGACCATCCGTCGAGCCAGTTCGTCGCGAGCTTCGTGGGTCAGACCAATCTGCTCGAAGGCTACCTTGCGCAGCGTCTCGGCGGCTTCCCGGCCACTTACGCCGTGCGACCGGAGCGCATCCGCATCCTGGCGCCCGATGCGGAAGTGCCGGCCGGCATGGCGACCATCGACGGTCGTATCGATACCGTGACTTATCTGGGCGCTGCTTCGCGGCTGGAAATCGAAGTCGATGGCGGACGGCTGATGGTCGTCGAGCAGAATCTGGAAGGTGGCACGATGAGCACCGACCGGCACGTCGGCGCCCCTGTCCGCCTCGTGATCGAGCGCAGGCACATCCAGGCCGTAGCGGAGAGCATGTGAACGAGGCGGCGGCGCTGCCCGCGATGCGCTCGCCCCTGCAGCGGCTCTCGTCCGTACTGTACCTGCGGCCCGCCCTGTTGCTGTTCCTGTTGCTGATGCCGCCGCTGTTGTGGCTCGGCGTGATCTACCTCGGATCGCTGTTCACGCTGCTCGCGCACAGCTTCTTCTTTCTCGACGAGTTCTCGGGGGTCATGGTGCGCGAGTTCTCGCTGGTCACCTGGCGCCAGTTTCTGGTCAATCCGGCCAACTGGGATGTCGTGATCCGCTCCGCGGTGATG
>Ga0163144_10010815_pt1 | contig 19400 bp, 18 predicted proteins | sample OliLak19BULKMAT1_FD_123175 | JGI IMG/M metagenome (GOLD analysis project Ga0163144, IMG submission 123175) | Freshwater microbial mat bacterial communities from Lake Vanda, McMurdo Dry Valleys, Antarctica - Oligotrophic Lake LV.19.BULKMAT1 | ecosystem: Environmental > Aquatic > Freshwater >... | reverse complement strand
TTGGTTCTGGTCATAGAAAGCGAACCAGCTTCTTCTTTGATTTTTTTGAATAACTCTTGTTGAAATTCCTGAACGTCGCAAATAGTTCGTATTTCGTACTTTTCTCTTTTGACAGCGATTAATGCCGGAATGTTATCGCGTACCAGTTTGTTGTAATAAACTCTGCTAATTTCTGACATATACCCAATATAATACAATGATAATAACTTAATGGCTACCATGAGCCTCCCCCACCTCCTCCAGAGCCACCACCAGAAGACCCTCTGCCTGAAGATGACGAAGAGCTAGAGGCTGAAGCAAATGAACCAGAGAAAGCATTTAAACTACTGCTGAAAGCTATAGCGTTGAAATTCGCTCCACCTTCCTGTCCGCTATACCAGCCCGGTGGACTAATAGATACACCCTTAAAGACTTCACCCCACTCTTTCTCAACTCCAAAAGCGATAGCGTAGGGCAAAAATTCCATAAACTGTTCCGGGCTTTTGGCTGGTGGGTTATGGAACTTGTAGCGTTCGGTTTCGGTGACCGACAAAAATTTCTTAAAGCCTTGGAGATAGTTCAAGGCTTCGTGATTCTTCTTTGTCCGGCGACTAAGGCCAAACAAAGAAATAATTCCGGAGAAGATGATCAACAATATGAACGGAATAACAGACATACCTAAGATGTCACCGACAGTTGGTATAAATATAGTAGCTAAAAATACCACAGCGAGTATTAGTAAAAATCTCACAGCCTTAGGAAAACTTAGAAAGCTACCTTCGCTGTAGCCACGATCTTTGAGGTCTTTAGTGACACTATCACGGAGTTTTTGTACAGCGGCGTAATTTGTCCGCTGTTTACCAACATCCGTTTTTAATTTTGACAGTTTGATGACCATGCCAACGGTATTACTTATATCAAACATTAATTTAAGTAAAGTCTTTTGAAAATCCGTTTCCACTTCACTAATCGGTCTAAGCAGTGTCACTTCATAATCCGTGGTTTCAAAAATCAGCAGGACCTTATCTTTAGTCTGTTTAATCTTTATAAACCCTTGCTCGGCTAGGTAAATAATTCCAGCCGTAATGTCTTTTGAGTCTAGAGAATTATCGAACAAAACCCCAGTAAACATCGGCTTGAAATCTTCAAGCGGTTCGTACTGAGCTATGACCGGACCCTTAAACCTGAACTCAGTTTTCCATTTATAGACTAATCTTGAAAGCCAAATGAGCCAAACTAAAAAAATAGCCAACCAAGACCACAGTGATATAGTGCGCTCGAGCACAGCCGGGGCTTGAGGCAGAGCGAGCGCTTGAGCAATCGTCAATCCTTTACCCGGAGATAAGGGGCCTGTAGAAAAAGTAACTCCGCCTAAAGAATTGGTAATATCACAAGCAGTACCGACAACATAGCAGTATTGCGCCTCTGAGAGAATTTCTTTTCTAGCATACACATTAGCTACTACTTGCTCGATAAGCACCGTCCATTCATCACCGGTGACGTTCCAGTACAAGTCCACTACTTCACCATAAGTCGACAGCGCTCCGTCTACCTTGTAGACAATTTGATAAGTATGTTCTCCGGAAATGGTTTTGTTAGCATCGCCAATTTGTGCAGACAGACCTTCGTAGACCTGGAGCGTGTACGGCTCACTTAGACCATTTCTGGTAACGCTCATTAGTTCTAAATCAATATACCTTTCTTTATACCAAGCACTAGCAGCCTCAGCATGGGTGGATTTGACGTTACGAAAAATACCGTGTTTTTCGGCCCCTTCAAAGTCATAGACAATAGTCTCAGTCACTACAAACGAACCACTTTCAGCCACTTCAATATCAGCAGTGAAATTCTTTATAACTTCAGCAGAAACGGTCTGAAAAGAAAAAAACCATAAGCCGGTACTGATAAGTAGCAGCATTATGGTTGATTTCATACGTAGCTTTAGAAACTTACTTTTACTGGTTCTTTTTCGACACTACCAGCTTCTAGTTCAAAGTATTGTTCTTCTTTGAAGTTGAAGGTACTTCCCACAATATTTGACGGGAATGAGTCTAGAGCAATCTTTAGATCACGCACATTGCCGTTGTAGAAACGACGTGCAGCTTGGATTTTGTTTTCTGTGTCTACTAGCTCTGTTTGTAGTTGAGCAAAGTTCTGACTAGCTTTTAGGTCTGGGTAAGCTTCAGCTATTGCCAGCAGTTTTCCTAGAGAATCACCTAGGGCAGATTCGGCTCCAGCCATAGCAGTGATTTGTTCTGCGGTAATGTTTGATGGATCAACGTGTATTTGAGTTGCCTTAGCTCGTGCATTGGTCACTTCTTCAAATACGCCTCGCTCATGCGCTGCGTAGCCCTTAACGGCTTCAATCAAGTTTGGAATCAGGTCATAACGACGTTTTAGTTGAACATCAATATCAGCCCATGCTTCTTTAGTTCGTTGCACCAACTGCACAAAACGGTTATATGCAAAAATTGCATAGACTACCACTACTCCTCCAATTACTGCAAAAATTATCCAGGTCATAAAATTTTTTTGACAATCTATTATTTTTAATTAGTTTCATTATACCACAAGAGTACTTTTACTCCAGAGTAGACTCACACGCTAAGCAATTGAACTTTTAATTTTATATTCCCTCTGGTCATTAAATTAGGTCTAGTGTACAAAGAGGGGTCTAGCGTAGCCAGACCCCTCTTTGTAAACACCTGGTTTAGTACATTCCTCCGCCGCCCATTCCACTCATGCCTCCCATATCTGGCATACCTGGTTTATTCTTTTCTGGTTCGTCAGCAATAGCACATTCTGTAGTAAGTAGAATACTAGCCGCTGACACCGCGTGCTGTACCGCTGCTCGTTCTACCTTTACCGGGTCAATGATACCCGCTTTGATCATATCGTCGATCATCTCACCCTTGGCAGCATCAAAGCCGGCATTGCCTCCAGCCGCCTTTACCTTTTCAACGATGACGGCTCCATCGACTTTGCCAGTATTATCAGCGATTTGCTTTAGTGGCATCTCAAGCGCCTTGAGTACAATACTGTAACCAACCATTTCTTCTTTCGATAGTTGCTTCTTAGACAAAAGTTCTTTTTCCACAATGGCGGCCACTCTAGCCAAAGCAGTCCCGCCTCCAGGTACAATTCCCTCTTCAATCGCAGCTCTAGTAGCGTTCACAGCGTCTTCGATCTTTAGCTTGAGGTACTTCATTTCAGTTTCGGTCGCAGCCCCCACTTTGATTACTGCTACTCCGCCTGAAAGTTTAGCGATTCTTTCTTCTATTTTTTCTTTATCAAATTTTGAAGAAACACTTTCTACTTGTGCTTTGAGAGACTTCACCCGGTCATCAATAGCGCTTTTTTTACCAGCACCACCGACAATCACTGTACTGTCTTTAGTCGAGACTACTCGATCAGCCTTTCCTAGTTGAGCAATCTCGGTGTTTTCGAGCTTAAGGCCAACGTCCTCAGAAATAACTTCACAGCCGAGAGTCACAGCTAGGTCAGCCAGGATTTCTTTCTTTCTATCACCGTAACCTGGAGCCTTAATAGCTAAGACTGAAAATCCACCCTTAAGTTTGTTGACCACAAAGGTAGCCAGTGCTTCACCTTCGACATCGTCCGCAATAATCACTAATTCTTTCTTGCCAGTTTGAGCAATCTTTTCTAGTAGTGGCAAGATTTCTTGAACAGAAACAATTTTCTTGTCAGTAATCAGCACGTGGGCATTTTTGTATTCAGCTTCCATTCGTTCTGGGTTGGTTACCATGTACGGCGAAATATAACCGCGGTCAAATTCCATTCCTTCGGTAAATTCAGTTTCGATGCCGAAAGACTGTGATTCTTCAACAGTCACAACGCCGTCCTTACCAACCTTGTCGATAGTCTCAGCAATTTTTTCTCCCAATTCAGCACTTTCAGCTGAAATAGTCGCTACTTGCTTGATTTCATCTACAGAGCTGATCTTAGTCGCCATTTTGTGCAGAGCTTCAACTACATCTCTAGCTGCATGCTCCATCCCAGCCCGTACCGCCATGGAGTTTAGCCCCATAGTAGTTTGCTTTAGACCTTCGTTAAACAGAGCTTGGGTCAATACAGTCGCTGTAGTGGTACCGTCTCCGGCCAACTCATTGGTCTTGTTGGCTACTTCTTTGACAATCTCGGCACCCATATTTTCGAACTTGTCTGAGAGAGTAATTTCTCGAGCAATCGAAACCCCATCATTGGTCACCATTGGACCACCAAAACCCTTATCTAAAATCACGTTGCGTCCCCTAGGACCTAGAGTAACCTTCACCGCGTTAGCCACTGCATCGACACCCTTCTGCAACTTCTTCTTCATGTCTTCTCCAAATATAATCTGTTTAGCCATAATTAATTAGAATTTTTTATCACTGTTAAATTTTGTGCTTGGCGTCCGAGAATTTGACTTAAGAAAGAGTCAAATTCGGGCACAAGCTCCTAATAATAGCTACACTCTTTTACTTACTTGTAAAAATTCCTAAAATACTACTCTCGCCGACGATAAAGTAATCTTTTTTCTCAATTTTTATTTCGTCATAACCGTACTTTGAGAAGATCACGCGGTCACCAACTTTTACGTCAAGCGGTATCCGCTTCTCGCCGTCTTCATCCCATTTTCCTGGTCCAACAGCGACCACCATTCCCTGCTCAGGCTTTTCTTTTTTTGCTGTATCCGGAATAATTATGCCCGAAGGGGAAACTTCTCCCGATTCTGCTTCAGTCAGAGGTCGAACAATCACTCTATCCCCCAAAGGCTTAATCGGACTTTCATTTGTCTTACTATTTTCTGACATATTTGGTTAATACTTAAAGCAAGAAATTATTAAATTTCTAAATCAAACGATTAATGCTGCGCTCAAAAAACTGAAATAACTCACGCAGCGTGTGCATTATACGTTACGTGCATACAGTGTCAAAATCACGACAAAAAAAGACTTAATGAGTATGAATTAGTAGACCAAGAGCGTACCAGGAGTTGCTTTGAGTTCTTCTCATTAAATCTGATCTTATTTAAATTAATACCTTTATGAAGCAACTATTCTTGGTTTAACGGGTTCTAAACACAACAAAATCTATTTTTCGCCGTATCGTAATCTTGATTATAAATAAAAGTGCCTTTCATAACGCGAGTAACATGTATTATACTCAGGACTTACAACTCCGTTTACAAGAATCAAATCGCTTAATTTAACTTCTTGCTACATTTTGGTCTTTCTGCTATTATCTTATTCACATGGAAATCATACAAACAGTGCAGCCAGCGCTGCCCTATGTCCAGATAATTCTCTCAGTCCTACTAGTAGCCTCTATCTTGCTTCAGCAACGCGGCTCTAGTCTTGGCGGAGCCTTTGGTGGTGATAATTTTAGTTCTGCTTTCCACAAGAGACGCGGCGCCGAGCTATTCCTCTTCCATTTTTCAATTGGAATTGCCGTGCTATTTGTCCTAGCCACTTTCCTAAACATTCTTGTGGACAACCTTGTATAGTCCTTCCAAGTGTATTTTTAGCAATAATTTTCACTATTGCTAAATGGCGCGCCCTATTCTCGTTGCCAAAAGAATTTGCAATATATGCATTCACAACCAAAACGTTACACTTTGCTAGATAAATTTATAGCCTTAATAGAAGCTCGAAAACCGAGCGATAAGCTTTTTTTGCGCTTGATGTTTTTCTCGTTACTATTTTTTAGCATCCTCTTTGCCTTTAACTTAAATCAAGAAAAATCTTCTCCTGTACCAGCCCGTGGTGGTTCCTTAATTGAAGGGATTATTGGTATTCCGCGCTTTGTTAATCCAGCCCTAGCAATCACTAGAGCCGACCAGGATGCTGTATCCCTACTATATAGCGGTCTTCTGCGAATAGACTCTAGTGGCAATTTAGTTCCTGATATTGCTGAAAGCATCACTCTTTCTGAAGACGGAACCAAATACGATATCGTTATTAGAAAGGACAGAACCTTTCATGATGGTAGACCAGTTACTTCTCGTGATGTCATTTATACCATTAAGCTAGTTCAAGATCCCAATCTTAAAAGTCCGCTACGAGGAAATTGGAACAACGTCACCATTACAGAAGTTGGTGAATATGAGCTACAAGTAATCTTAACTGAAGCCTACTCTCCTTTCATGGAAAACTTAACTCTTGGTATTATGCCGCAGCACATCTGGAGCACTCTTCCAATTGAACAACTCCCTTTTAGCCAGTACAATACAGAGCCTATAGGCTCAGGACCATTCAGTATCAAACAGATAAAAAGAAGCTCTTCAGGATTAATTAGTAGTTATGTGCTAGTGCCAGCATTAAATAGCCAAAGAAATCCAAACCTATCAACAATTGAATTAGTATTTTTCCAAAATGAGGTAGATTTAGGAAAAGCTTTTACTGAAAAGTTAATTAACAGCACCGTCTATTTACCGAATGAAGCAATTGCGAATCTAGATCCGAGCACACAAATTATTAGTCAAACTATGTCTCGTGTTTTCGGTATTTTCTTTAACCAAAATCGTTCACCGGCACTGCGTGATAAGTCGGTTAGAGAAGCCCTCAGCGTAGCCATTGATCGTAAAAGTTTGATAGCTGAAGTCCTCTCTGGCTACGGTGTCCCCACCACTAAGCCTATTCTCGGAGTCGATGTTACGTTAGAATCATCTAGTACTGATTCTGCTGTAAGTGCCACCTCCTCTTTAGATTTAGCTCGTGAAATCTTACTCGATGGTGGCTGGGAACAAAATGATCTGGGCTTCTGGGATAAAAAAATTAATCAAAATACAGAAACGCTCAGCCTGACAATAAAAACTAGCAATAATATTTTATTTGATAAGACAGTCACCATCGTGGCTGAAAGCTGGCGTCAACTAGGTGTAGAAGTCCAGGTTGAGCAGTATGAGCAGAGCGATTTAGTTCAATCAGTAATCCGCACCAGAGATTTTCAAGCCTTATTATTTGGACTAGACATGAATCGTACCCAGGATTTATATCCTTTTTGGCATTCTTCACAAAAAGATGATCCCGGACTAAACATTTCTCAGTATACTAATATTGCAGTGGATCGTTTACTGGAAAAGACTAAAAACTCACAAAATCAAGTTGAACGAAAACAATTACTACAAGAGATAAGTACGGCCATTAGCGAGGAAGTCCCAGCTATAATGTTGTTTGCTCCAAGCATGGTCTACGTTTTAGATAAAAGTATTATAATCACCCCGATGACAGCTATTGGCAAGCCTTCAGACCGCTTCATGAATGTTTCAGACTGGTACGCCAAGACAGAAATATTATGGCCATTTTTTCAAACACAGAACATTGTTAACGATATAAATTAAATTTATGAATCCAAATCAAAATCAATCACAGAGTCAAAATCAATCACAGAGTCAAAATCTAAAACCAGCTGCAAGTAGAGGCAATTACAGTCAAAGCCGTCCGAGGCGACATACCGGTGGCTCATCAGCTGCAGGACGTAGTCAAAACGGAGTTCATGGACGCACCCGCTCTGAATCTGGCGGACGCGGCAATAACCGACGACGTAACCAGCAGCAAAGACGTCGTAGTAATACTGCTCCAGTACTAACTCACCGAATGACTTTTACTAATGAAAAGAACCCGGTCTTACCAGAAATACTTGATGACGACACTGTTCGTATTATTCCAGTTTCAGGAGTAGAAGAAATTGGACGCAACATGATTATTGTTGAAACCAAAGATGACATCATCGTTATCGATGCCGGTTTCCAGTTTGTTTCTGAGGAAAGTAAAGCTCCAGGAATTAACTACATTCTACCAAACACTCAATATCTTGAGGAGAGAAAGGACAAAATTAGAGCTTTGGTTATTACTCATGGCCACCTCGATCACATTGGCGGTATACCCTTCATTATTGAAAGAATTGGTAATCCACCAATCTACACTCAGTACCTAACCTCCCTGATGATCCTCAAGCGACAGGAGGAATTTCCTCATATTGATCCGGTTACTATGCATATAGTGAAAGAAGGTGAAAGTTTCACTGTCGGAAAAATTAAGATCAAGACCTTCCCTGTTACTCACTCTATTCCTGACGCTATGGGTCTAGGAATTGAGACCAAACACGGCGATGTTGTTATCACGGGCGATATCAAGCTAGTTCATGAAAAAGGCAAGGTGGTAGTAGAAGAAAGTGCGACCTGGGAAAAAGTTGGACTAAACAAAAACTTAGTCTTACTTTGTGACTCAACCAACGCTGACCGCGAAGGTTTCTCTGCTTCTGAAAATCTTGTCTATGAAACTCTCGAAAATATTATTCGCTCAGCTACCGGTCGTCTAGTCATTGGTACCTTCGCCTCTCAGTTCGACCGCTTAATCAACATCATTAAGACTTGTGAGGCCACTGGCAAGAAAGTATTACTTGAAGGTCGTAGTATCAAGACTAATATCGATATTGCTATCCAAGCAAAACTACTCGAGGTACAACCTCGCACCTTTATCAATGCGGGTGACATGGGTGACTACCCTAATGATAAGGTTGTCATCTTATCCACCGGTGCCCAAGGTGAAGAGTTTGCGGCTTTGATGCGCATGGCCACAGACAAACATAAGTTTGTCACCCTCACTGAAAGAGACACCATCGTTCTTTCGTCATCAGTTATTCCCGGAAACGAAATTGCTGTCCAAAAACTCAAAGATAATATTTATCGAAAGAATGTTAAAGTGATTAACTATAAAGGTTCTCATGTTCACTCTTCCGGCCACGGTAACGCCGGCGAACTGGTATGGGTCCACCAAACAGTCAAACCAAAATTCCTAGTACCAGTGCATGGCCATCACTACCACCTAAAAAGTCAGATGTATGCGGCCATAGAGAACGGTTTCCCGAAGGAAAATATTGTAGTGCCAGACAACGGAACTATTATTGATATCAGGAATGGAACTGAACTCATCAGACATTCCGTCAGAATTCCAACTGAATTAGTTATGGTTGACGGCTTTACTGTTGGAACCAAACAGGAAGTAGTTCTTCGCGATCGACTAACTTTGGCCGAAGATGGAATGTTTGTCATTATTGCAACAGTAAATAGTAAGACTGGTAAACTGAGAAAATCGCCAGATATTATCTCCCGAGGCTTTATTTATCTACGTGAAAACCAACAATTACTGTCTGAGGCACGAGTATTAATCAAGCGAACAGTTGAAAAAGAGACTGAACGAATGAACCCCATTGACTTGGATTTGGTCAAAGACCAACTAACTGACGTAGTCAGTGGATTCTTGATGCAAAAAACGCAAAAAGCGCCAATGGTAATTCCAGTATTAATCGGAATCTAATTACCCACGATTTAGAAAGCTGGTAACATAAAATCCATAGTACAATAGTACTATGGATTTTTACCGTCATTGGTTTACGAACTCGAGTGCCAACAAACCAATTACCTATATTTTAGTGTACTTGATTTCGATTATCTTTACTTTCCAGTCACTATTAACCGCCTATAGCAGTTCAACTTATCTAGAAATTTTTACCTTACCCCAATACGTCGGGCTTATCTATGCCTTAGCAGCATTTTTTGCAATTATTATCACCCTGATTTTACCACTTATCCTACAGAAAGTTGGAAATGTCATCACTACCATTGGTCTAATGCTGACAATGTCTTTTGCGTTAATTATTGTAGGTCTAGCTCCGACACCCAATATAACCATCATTGCCTTTATTATCTTTATGGCTATCTCTCCGCAAATCTATTTTAATATTGATATTTTTCTCGAGACACTAATCGGTAATGCCGAAGAAAGTACTGGTTCTAAGCGAGGTTTAATTTTAACCCTAATGAGTGCCGCCGCTTTTTTCTCACCCTTGGCTATGGGTCAAATTATCGGAAATAATAGTAACCTAGCAGGAGTTTATTATGTCGCAGCTTTAATTGGTCTGATTTTTATTGCTATTATTTTATCAAATTTTAGACAGTTCTACGATCCTGATTATCAAGTAATTAAATTTAAGGGTTTGGTTTCAAAAGCTCTGGAAAATAGAAATATTAGTACGGTTTTAGTAACTCAATTTTTACTACAGTTTTTTTATACTTGGGCAATAATTTATTTTCCGCTCTATCTAGCAAACTCCGTTGGTTTTTCGTGGGAAACTATCAGTCACATAATAGCTGTCGGTCTTTTTGCTTTTGTTGTTTTTGAATATCCAATCGGAGTGATTGCCGACAAACATATTGGTGAAAAAGAAATGATGGCTTTTGGTTTCTCGGTCCTAGCCTTATGTTCAGCTAGTATGACTTTTTTTGCTGGAGCCACTATATTTTGGTGGATGGTTCTAATGTTCACTAGTCGTTTTGGTGCTAGTTTAGTCGAAGTTACTACTGAGAGTTATTTTTTTAAACAAGTGAAGAGTCATGACGCCAATCTAATTAGTCTGTTTAGAATGATGAGACCACTAGCAAATCTACTAGGCGCTTTAGTGGGAAGTGCTTCACTATTATTTTTACCGATGAACTACATTTTCATTATTTTGGCCCTAATTATGGCCAGTGGGGCTTTTATAACACAAAGGCTAACAGATACCAAATAGGAGCTTTCTATATATGGTAAATTACATCCTTTCGCTCTACTACGACTGTCCACTTTTTTCTTTTGGCATGGTCATACAAAGCCTGATTAGGATTAAAACAAATTGGAATCTCAACCTGTTCGAGTAAGGGGATGTCGCCTTCAGTATCGCCAACTGCAATTGAATCCTTTAGAGTAAAATTTTGATTTTTCTCTAAAACTCTTTTAACAATATTGGCTTTGTTGCTTATATAATGCTCATCTAGTACCACGCCCGTAAAACAATCTTGGGGACCTAGTTCATAAATCCGCCCATAAACCTTGGTAAAACCATAAGTGACACAGAAATCATCAAGGACAGTCTTCGGTGACTGAGAAATAGCAATAATCTGGTAATCATCTAATTTAAGATCCTGAATCAAGTCTCTCGTATATCGATAGACGCGGTGCTTCTGCTCTGCAACAACAGCTTGTCCTACTGTCGCCAGATCACTATAGTGGATACCCTTAATATGCTTAAGGTAAGTCTGGATTAATGCTTTAATATAGTTCTCATAACTTCCTTGTCGATTGCGCCAAGCATCGTGATCTGCTTGATACTCAGACTCAGCTGAGGCCGGAAATAAATCACGATTAATTAATTCTTTTACTAATTCAATAAGTAAACTAGAACGAAAAACTGTTCCGTCAATATCAAAAAAAGCTAACTTTTGCATACTCATATTTTAACACGAACATTAACTGACGCTGATCCAAACTGGTCGCCAGCTTTGCCACTGTATTTTTTCTATGAGCTCCTCTCGGTATTCACCCAAGACATGCCTTCCAACTCCGGCAATAATAATAGACTCATCTACTCTGACAGACACGGTGTAACCGACAAATCCACCACCATCATCATGGTTATATTCAATTAGTGCTCCCGTCTTAGGCACTAAGCCAATCCTAATACCGTTCTTTCCTTTCAGAATATTTTGCCAAATTCCGGCCAGACGCGGTCTGACTGCCGGCCAATCAATACTTAAACCCTGTCTTTTGAGTTTATAAGTAACATATTCTGATGACTGCAACGGTAGAAATAATTCATTAGTAAAAAATTCATCTTTGATATATTTGCGCAATTTCTGTGTTTCGAGACTATCTTCTGTATAGACTTTACCAGATGCCAAATCCGGGAATATTTCTCCGGCCTGCGATGTTAGATTATCTTTTAAAATCCAACCGGTAGAGTCCCCTAAAATAATACGGGCAAAACGACCCTCATATGCCACAACTTGTGTCAAAGTGGCGTATGGTAAATTGACCAGAACACCGTCATAACTTAAAACTGGGCGATTAAAGACTGGTCCAGGACTAGCTGTAATATAATATTTTTCACCAACAAAATCCGCGTGCTTATTAGAGAAAGCAATGTTATTTCTATTTTCTGCTGTATCCAAGGTATGAATTTCCTTAGATACTGGAAGTTTAAGCAAATCTGGTGGAGACGTAATTAATAAAATTTCTTGGTTACTTTTTCTATTTGATACATTTTGATTCAAACCCCAAACAAAGTTCCAGAGATCTTTTAAGGCAGCCAAGATAGTATTCATGGGGATTTAGCTTATTTTATTCTGATCGTATCAAACGGTATAAATGCGTAGCTAGACCGCCTAAACTGACTAATGTAATAATTATCATTAACATTAAGCCAATTATCGGGATATACATTAGTATATAATACCCAGCGGTACCAAATAAAATAAGCGGCAGCCCAATCTGTCCCCGTTTTTTAGTCTTTTGTAATACGTAAGCTCCTACCATAGTTCCTGAAATTACAATCGCAGAGAAAATTAATGCCAAATAAATGAATATTAGGATGATACCGAGAATACTTCCTAAGGTACTGATCAGTAAAATTACTGAAGCAATCGGTGTCAAGAAAAGTACTCCAAAACCAATTAACGTAGTTCGGAATAGATGGTCGTTAATTTGGGTAGAGATCTTAAACAAAAAACGGCTAAATAATAAATACCAGATCAAGGCTGCAAACAAGATTACCAAAAAAGGTACTACGACGTCTTTTGCTGCTACACTGCCCGTTATCATCACCGGCTGATTTTGTAGCACATTACCTGCAACCACCGCTCCTGCAGCCCTTATAACTTCGTTTACGCTGGTATAGCTAAGATTACCCCTGACATCTGCTCTTTCGCCCAAGGTTACAATACTCGATTTTACTTGAACATCACCTGAAATCACACCGTTAATCCTGATAGTATTTGATGTTCCTAAGACTGACTTGCCAACTTCACCACTGATGTCAGCTTTGTCCCCAAAGAACATCAAGTCTCCGTTAATCTTAGCCGTAGAAAGTACTTTAAGATTACTGGCGAAGACCACCAAGTCTCCCTGGACTTCGCCTGCTATCACTACCTCACCAGCAGCGATGCGCGCATCATCCCCAACGATACCATGAACATCTACTCGTCCCCCGATAATTAGTAAGTCGGTTCCAACCTTTCCATTGACAGTTATGTCGCTACCAATCAAAAGCAGATCCTCAGTCACCTCGCCAGAAATTACAACTGAATTAGCTGCCCAATATAGGTCTCCTTCCACCATCTGATCGACAGAAAAAGTAGCTTCCTCGCCCATCCTTAAAACTGACGCCGCTTCGGAAATAGGCGGCACAAGGAGCAGTAACAGTGAGAGAATAATTAGATGAATTCGGTTCATGATTAAGTTTACAATTACTAGCAATTAAAAAATCAAAAGTCGGTGAATAATATTATACATCTAAATTAGCAGCTGCATTATAACATAAAAATAACCCTTTTTCACAGCCCTATTTATACTTTATCCAGCCTTTACGGAGAAGACTATTTTCTTTATTATCACTATTTAGGTTGCCGTCCTAATAGTGGTTAGTAGCATCACTCATTTTATAGAATGACTTAAGTCCAACTAACATTCTAACTGGTACAAATCAGGTTTACCGTTCCTCGAGTATCAAATTATTGGCTGTTGTAGCACCTACTTTTATTAAGTACTGGACATATAAATAACTAAATAAGAATGCCGCCAGGGCACAAAACATTATTATTGCACTACTTATAATGAACCATTTCATTGAGAGTGGTATTCAATTGGTGTTTGCAAAACCGTTATGATAGTAATAGCTAAAACTAATAAAAACAAAGAGGCGGCAAACAACGCCACCCGCGGACGAGATAATTCCAACTGACCATTGTGCCAGTTGCGTACGTAAAGAAATGAAAAAACAAATTGCCAAAAAGTCATATTAGTATAGTTTCTTATATAGTCTACCAGTAAAAACTAAAATAGTAATCCTCATTAAGAGAATCCGTTCAGGGGAGTTACTTGAAAATTTATATCGAATAGTAATTTTTTCCAAACCTAAAAAAGTAGCCGTAGCACCAAATGATACCAAAAACGCGAACAAAACTGGGAAGCGTTTTAGAATTGATTGCCGCGTAGTAATAACCAAATTACTAAAAGTTGACTCGGCGTTCTGAGTGGCTATTTTTAAATTCTTTAACACCAACTCCGCATCCACTAAAAAGTCCTTAGTTATTTCTTTATTAGTCGGATTAATATTATTTTTCATAAGTAAATAAAAATGAGGAACTTAATTTTTATATAGATTTTTACCCATCTCCCACATCTCCGAATGACCTTGCTTATCCAACCAGTACCACCATTCTGCTCCCCACAGATACTGTTTATCGTACCTGGTTGATTTGGCATAAGCTAAAATATCAGCAAACTTCTCTGGGTTCATTCTAGTAAACTGAACCTCAAGAGATACTTCAGGTACAGGTGCTATCAGCCAAGGTTCAGCAGATAATTCAATTAGGAATGTAGGCTTCTGTCCATAAATAAGGGCCAAGACGTTTTCTTTCACACGATATATTAGCGGTGGTAACACAGTCCTAAACTGTCCCAGTTCTGGATTCCAGAAATGTACATAAACACTAGTGCCAAAGGCATCCCCCCTACTATAAGCTCCGTACCACAGACCCAAATTACCGCTATCAGTAACCAATACCGGTCGAGCTGGATCAAGACTTTTCACTAAGGCTATCTCTCGGTCTAAAAAATCAGTGTCCAAAACCCCACAATGATCAAAAGCAAAAACTTCCAAGAAAGGTTCGTTTTCAACCTGCCAATAAGTAATTGCTGGGCTATTTTTATAACGCTCAACGACTGCAGTCATATATTTTATCTGTTCCTCATTTCTATCTGCTACAGACATATCATTTGTCCAACTTGGCACATGACACTCCGGCCAACGAGGTAGTCGCCGCCCAACACCTAAAATCACGGTAGCTCCAACAGATTCAGCTAGTTTTATCTGATAGTCTAGTTCGGTAAAATTATACTGACCCGGTTCAGGTTCAACCATCGGCCAATGAGCCGCTAATCTCAAGTGTCTTACACCCAGATCATTCAAAATTGCATTGTAGGTCTCTTTCCAATCTAGACCTAGTTCTTCAGCATACATAGTATTAAAAGATACACCGTAAACTATTTCCTGAGGAATTTCCTTTTGGGACAAAAGGACTAACATCAAACTTAATATTAATAGTTTGACGCCTAATACCCACAAAAATATTTTTACCAAAAACATAAATTATTATTAGATAAACAGAATTAAATAACCAACAGCTATCACCGCCACATACAGCACTCGGCGAAATACTTCATGTGGTCTAGTTTCATGCTTAGACACAAAATCTGGCAAGATGGAACCAAAAACAATAGAGGCGATAAGGATAAAAACAAACTTTAGTCCATCCATTGCCTGCACCACCGCCACATCACCCAAATCCGTAGCTTTCAGTAGCATGAAAGCAGCGACTCCAGCCAAGACCTTGGTTAAGATAACTATAGCACCAGTCTTCTTAGTTGTTTTCTTTGACTGCTCTGTTATCTTCTCAAAGTAGGTAGGTACCATCAGGAGCGACAGAGCAAACAAAACAAAACTAATTCTTGACCAGAAAAAACCATCATTAAAATTAGTCTCTTCAAATAATCCTTTCATGGAAATGAAGTGTAAAGCAAAGAAAATACCGCTGTGCAAAACACTAAAAATAACTGTCTTCTTTGGCAATGTTTGAGCTACCAACAGTGTTCCAAGAGACAAGACAATCACCCCCCACATATAGTTTATCAGGAATGGTGTGTTCAAGAAAAAATAACTCAAAGCAAATGTAGCTAAAGCTGAAGTAGCACCAATGACTGGCATGACATTAACCGCCTCAGCATTTTTAAGAGCTTCGTACATTGATACCAGCGCCATAAAGAAAGTGTACGCCGCTAAAAACGACATTCCTATTACTTGTATAGTCGGCTTCGTGACACTTTCGAAAGTAGGTACTCCCAACTCTGCCAAACCAGGTATATATCCTAAAAAGTATATTACCGTCCAGAATCCTGTCAGTAAACAGGAATAAAAAGCGTATACAAAAGGTCGCGGAAGAGCCTTTTCGTCGGAAACAATATACTTATCCAAAAAAGCGACCGCTGCATTTATTAGCTGCCCAATAGTCGCCAGAATAACCCATGACATGTTGCTCTATTCTAACACTGCATTTTGCTCACAAATTTCTTTATACACGTAAGCTGATGGTCGGATCTTTCTCTCCAAAGTTTCATAATTCACTTCGACCAGACCAAATCTTTTAGCAAAGCCAAGTGCCCACTCATAATTGTCTAATAGAGACCAGTACAGATGCCCACGTACGTCAGCACCAGACTGGATTGCTTTCCAGGTACCTTCAACTTGTCTTTTAATATACTCCGCACGACCCTCATCAGTTGCATCAGCCAACCCTCCCTCCGATACGAATAGTGGTTTCCCGTATTTAGCCAACATCATTAGCGCATCGTATATATGATCCGGAGCAAAATTCCAATCCATATCTGTTTTACGCCACCGCCGCTTATCGCCAAATTTAGTATAGAAATAATAATTTAGACCGATAGAATCACAATAATCCTCAACCCGATTCATAAACTTATAAGTCCAAAAATAATTAGCTGCCCAGGCTTTCATTTGATTGAAAGGATTAGCTGTAGCTGCAAAAACAATCACGTGCTTAACCACACTGACTTCAGTTTTTGGCGACACTTCTTTGATAGCAGCGTACGCTGCATTATGAGCTAGCGCCAGATTTTTCATCACCTTAAAATAAGTAAATACTGGTTTGATACCTTTACTAGCGTTTGATTCATATTGCTTGCCTGAGTTAGTGATTGATACCATATCAGTCAAAGAAAAACGCTTAAAAGGCGGCCAGCTACCTCGTAGCCAGCCGTTACTGCCGAAAACATTTGGCTCGTTCATGGTCGAGAAATGATCACAAAGATCTCCCAGTCTGCTAACAACATAAGCGGCGTAACGTGCAAATATCTCTGGGGAATTAGGTTGTTCGAAACTTCCCCTTTCCGAAAACCATAAAGGCAGAGTAAAGTGCCACAAAGTCACAAATGGTTTTATGTTTCGTCCTCTCAGAGACTCCAAAACTCGACGATAATGCTGAATCGCTTCTTCGTCATACCTACCTTCTTCTGGCTCTATCTTTGACCACTCAACTGAAAAGCGATGGGCAGTATGACCTAGACTTTGAGCGATAGCAAAATCTGATTCATAAAGATTAAAGTGATCACAGGCCAATCCACATTCAGGGACCCGGCCTTCACAAGCTGCCTTAGCCCAGTCATTATTTTCAATTCCCCCTTCAACTTGGTAAGAAGCAGTCGCGGCACCCCAATAAAAACCGTCTGGGAATTTTTTTTCTATCATATATACAGGTAGTATAACAAATGGTACAAGTAAAGTTACTGATTAAAATGCCGATTCACAAGAAGAAATTATTAATAGCTAAAACTGTTTCACTTTAACCATTGATAATTTTTTGTTCTTTTCGTCTATTGCCTCAAGTGGTTTCTATGACCAAAATAATTTTTCATCTCTACATATCATACCTGATACGATTGACATATCATGTATGATATGTCAATCGTATCAGCACCGTCACCAAACTTGACCTAATATTCAATGGCTACACTATCGTCTGTCGCAAGACCGTTGTTCTTATAGGTAAGATAATCTTGCCATTTTTTATATAAAGCATTAGTAGCAAACACGTCCTTAGCATTATAATGTGCGATGTCGCGGAACTTTTTATTCCGAAAAAGTTCCGCGACATCATCACCGCCAACCTCAGCTTTTGGGCTCTCAATATCAAACGCTCGGCAAAATAAATGTAGACTTGGACGGCGCTGCATGGCGCCAAAAAATGTTAGTTCATCTTGCAGATCGACATGACGACAACTTTTTTGTTGGTAGGGATAACGTCCTTCAAGTAAATTTTTAGTCGGTTTGACTAAATTTGCTATTGAGCGATGCAACAAAAAAGGAACATCAAACCCCCGCCCGTTGAATGTAACAAAGGTATCATAGTGTCTAGCTCCGTCCCAAAATTCTGTTAACATGTTCGCTTCACTTCTTTGTTTATAGACATACTCCCCCACCTTTTCGTCAGCTTCATTACCGTGGCCAGAGTAGTACACCACTCCGCTTTTGCGTTCTAAATCGTATATACCAATCGCTACAACAAACCCGGTCAATGGTGAAAAACCTAAACCGGCTTTTATATCATCTTTCAAGACCACTTTTTCTTCAATACTTCTACCTGAGTGTTCAACCCAACGTAGTAAAGCAGCTTGAGTTACCTTATCCAAACCCTCCCAGCTCTCACCCACAGTTTCAATGTCGAAGATGAGAGTTTTCATGGAATCTATAGACTAATTGGTGTACCGCTAAAGCAGCCAATTAAACCAGCTCGATTATCTTTTAGGTAGTAGCGATATGACCCGAAGGCACTAGTACCACCGCAGCTATCGGTTACTATATTGTTATCAAGTCCATAAATCGGGTAACCATCAAGAGCATAGCCTATTAATGTCTCACTACCGAATATCTTATAGATTTTATCTTCTTCGTTTCTCATTAAAGAACCTTGAAGAGCAATACCGACAATATCATTACTTAGACAAGTCTTGTTATTACTTGAAAATGAATTAATTGGTAATTGCAAAATAGTGCTGCTAGCTATATCACCTAGCAGTTGATCACCAGCCTCTCTATAAAGAATTCTTGCCCCTTCGGCAACAACGAAGCTCATATCGTCTGAGTCCCACAAGATATTAGAATATGAATATTGAGGACAAAGGAAAATTTCACCGTCCACATTACTTTGCACCGTCTCTGACTCTGGAATATTTACTGTTTCTAACGCTTCTTCCGGAATTTCGGTATTAGCAGAGAGCTGGGCTATTTTCCCTTGCAAGACCTTCAATCGATGAGATCTTTCATCAGACTTAGTTTCTGGTAGCAAAGCTTGGTAAATTACAGCTTCATCAGAAGAATCCTGGAGACTGTAAACAACAGCGGCTTCTTGAACTGTAGTATCTAGGTTACTCAGTGACAACGAAACACTACCAACCAACAAAAAGACAATTGCTAAAAGAAATAAAAGGAAGTCTTTAGTGCGAATTGGCATATTTGTAAATGATAACAGACTTATGCACGAGGCCCAATTTTGATTTCCACAAATTGCTCTACTCGCCTAATGTCAGCAAGTAATTTTGAGCGTTCTTCATTTTTAAGAAATAGATTAAAGACAGAGCGTCCGCCATTACGCGCAAAAACTGCTTTATCTCCAATTTTTTTATTGACGATAATTCGATGAAAGGATTCTAATTGTTCAATTTTTTTGATACCCTTCATTTCTATTATCTTTCCTTCTTTAGCGGCAAACCATTTCATAGCACATGCGAATCCATGGCATTTCTTAGGTA
>Ga0163144_10010814_pt1 | contig 19401 bp, 16 predicted proteins | sample OliLak19BULKMAT1_FD_123175 | JGI IMG/M metagenome (GOLD analysis project Ga0163144, IMG submission 123175) | Freshwater microbial mat bacterial communities from Lake Vanda, McMurdo Dry Valleys, Antarctica - Oligotrophic Lake LV.19.BULKMAT1 | ecosystem: Environmental > Aquatic > Freshwater >... | reverse complement strand
TGCGCACGTCCTCCACGCGCGCCGCTGCAGCGTCTGGCGAGGTCTGCTCCTGGGGCCCGCGGGCCGCAAGCAGACACTCTCGACGCGCGAGCGGGTCACTGTACTTCTTGTGGACCGATGACCGTCCTCGAGGCCAGCGGGAACTGGACGCCGTTCCTGCTGTATTGGCTGTTGCCGTGTTCGGACTGTGCTTCAGTGCTTCAGCTTGTCGCGCTGATTCGAGGAATCACCGAACACCATGGCCTCGAGTCCAATGCCCCAATCTCATGGCGCTTCGTACGTCGAAGTGGAACAAGCGTCGGGGCGACTGTCGTTCGGCCTACACGAGCGGCGTGATGACTTCGATGCGCGCACCAGGCATCGCCGCATGCCGGAGCCGTGCGTCGAACGTGGCCAGCACGCCCCCGTGGCGCGCCGCCAGGCTCGCCAGGTGGGCGTCGGTCACTTGCTGGTGTCCGGTCAGGCGCGCAAGCGCCGGCGCCGGCTGGTCGAGTAGCCGAACGTCATCTGGCCAGAAAGCGTGCCCCTCGCGTGCGGTCATGGCGCGGAGCACCTCGGCCGCCTCCAACGGCGATACCGCATCGGGTATAGCACGCTGGTTCGACGAGACGCGGATGAAGCCGGTTTCGGTGATCGCACACGTGGCCCACCCATCGGTGGAGCGTCGTGCGAACCAGGCATGGGCCGGGGCGTGATGCACGTGATTGGGCCAGGCCAGCGCGATGAGCACGTTCACGTCGAGCAGCGCGGCCACGGGCTACTCGTCATCCAGGGCGCGCCGCACGTCCCCGGGCGTGATGGCTGTGGCGTTTTCGGACACGCGGAACGTGGGGAAGCCTGCGGGGAATGTCAGGTGACGAGGCATCAGCCCGCGCCGAGCTAAGGTCGACACGGCTTCACCGATCGTCAGCCCCTCGGCTTCCGCGATGGCTCGCGCCGCGTCGAGCACGTCATCGTCGAGTTGAAGCGTGGTCCGCACGAAGCCATCGTGCCTGTCGCGAGTTGTGATGTCAAGATGCGATGATGTATCGATGTGGAAGCGTCTTGCAATCAGCGAACATCGTCGTTGCGCCGGCGCGTCACCTGATCCCACACCGTGGCGGCGCCGCCGCCCACGATGCCGCCGATGAGCGCACCCTTCTTGCCCTTCGCCAGCCCACCCACCACGGCGCCGGCCGCCGTGGAGCCGGCAATGATGGCGACGCTCTTCGTCACCGAGCGCTTCGGTCGCCCCACCTCGCGCGTCTGGTAGCGGACCGGCACCGAGCGCGGCCGATACACTTCGACCGGCTCGTTGACCAGGCCCGGCGTCGCATAGGGCCGCCCGGAGTAATCGGCCACGCGTACGACTGAGGCCGGGTATGCCGCGGGCGCGAACCCAGACAGCTGAACCGCTGCAGCAGCAGCGCTCACGCAAGCCACCGAACCCGCGGCCGCGTTCGACGCCTGCCGTACTACCGCGCGTTGGCCTGGCTCGCAGCTCACTTCAAGGCCCTGCGCGACAGCGGATTCAGCGGGCTCAGTGGCTGCGGCCTCAGGCGCACCCGCAGAGAACGACGCGGGATTCGGCGCTCCGAAGATGCCGCCCGCAAAGAACGCGGCGACGATTGCCGCAGTGCTGAGTGCTCCGACGGCCCATCCAGGTAGGTAACGCATGGTCAGGTCCTCCTGACGCGTACCACCATCAAGGACCGTGCCGTCGCAGCCGTCTTGTGGAAAACAGGCGCATTGTGGCGGGCATTCCGCTCGCGAGCGGCGCCCTTACTGCCGGTTCGCCGGCGCAGGCCCCCCTGTCCTGTCCGGAAGGGAGTACACCGCAGCGGCCTATAATCGCCTCGTGAGGCTGATCCGCGTGGCGTCGATTCTGACGGCGGCCTGGCTCGCTGCGCCGTCGCTGCGCGCGGCTGATCAGGTAGCGCTCACGTATCGCGCCGGGCTCGTGCAGCCGGGCGACGTGCTGCACCTGGCGGCGGCCGTGCCCGCGGCAGGGTCAGTGACCGCCACCTGGCACGAGCGCGAAGTGCCGTTCGTGCGCGACGCCGACGGCGCGTGGCGCGCGCTCCTCGGCATCGACGTGGACGCCAAGAGCGGACCCGCACCACTCACGCTCGCGGTCGTGGTGTCAGGCAACGCCACGCTCGCGTCGACCCACACGATCACCGTGTCGCCAAAGGCGGTGCGCACGCGCCGCATCCGTGTCAACCCGAAGTTCGTGACTCCGCCCAAGAGCGCGCTGCCGCGCATCGAGCAGGAAACGGCGCTGCTCAACGCGCTGTTCCGCAAGACCAGCCCGGAGCGCTTCTGGGCGCCGGCGGCCGTGCGCCCGGTGGAAGGCGTGGCGGTGAGCGGGTTTGGCGTGCGCAGCATCCTCAACGGGCTGCCGCGGGGACCGCACAACGGGCTCGACCTCGCCGCCGTCACCGGCACCCCCGTGTATGCGCCCACGCCCGGTGTCGTGGCCTTCGCCCGCGAGTTCTACTTCTCGGGCAACACCGTGATCGTCGATCACGGCCACGGCCTGCTCTCGACGATGGCGCACCTGTCGGTCATCGACGTGAGGGAGGGCGACCGCGTGTCCCAGGGCACGCTGCTCGGCAAGGTGGGCGCCACCGGCCGCGTCACGGGCCCGCACCTGCACTGGGCCGTGCGCCTGCACGGCGATCGCGTGGACCCGTTGAAGCTGCTCGAGGCGCTGACGCCGAAGAAGTAGCGGCGCCGGCTATTTTCCGCCGTCCATCCCCTTGAGCGTGGCCGTGGACGGCCCACGCTGCTTCCGCAAGTCGGCCGACACGCGCTCGGCCTGGCGCAGCGCGCGCAGCACGTTCAAGCCGATGACCTTCCTTACGTCGTCGTCGGAATAACCGCGCTTCAGCAGCTCCGCAGTGAGTGCCGGGTAGGTGGAGACGTCCTCGAGCCCCTGCACCACTTCGGTGATGCCGTCGAAGTCCCCGCCCAGACCGATGTGGTCGATGCCGGCGACCTTGCGGATGTGGTCCACGTGATCGGCCACCTGCGCCACGGTGGCGCGCGGACCAGGATTGGCGGCACGCCACGCGGCCATGGCTGTGGTGGCGCCAGTCTCGTCACCCGGCAGCGCCTGCCGCAGTCGCGCCTGTTCGGCCGACGCGCGCTGGTCGTAGACCACCACCTCGGGCGACGTGAAGCCAGGCACGAAGCTGACCATCACCACGCCGCCGTTCTCTGGCATCTGGCGCAGGACGGCATCGGGCACGTTGCGCGGCACGTCGGCGATGGCGCGCGCGGACGAGTGCGAGAAGATCACGGGTGCCACCGCTACACGCAGCGCGTCGCCCATCGTGTCTGGCGACACGTGGCTCAGGTCCACGAGCATGCCGAGCCAGTTCATCTCGCGCACCATTTCTTCGCCGAACCGCGTCAAGCCGCCGTGCTCGGGCTGGTCCGCGGCCGCATCCGCCCACGGCACGTTGTTGTTGTGGGTGAGGGTCATGTAGCGCGCGCCAAGGGCGTACATCATGCGCAGCGTGGCGAGCGAGCTGTCGACCGAGTGGCCGCCCTCCATGCCGATGAGCGACGCGATCCGGCCCTTCTTGAAGACGCGGTCCACGTCGTCGGCCGTCAGGGCCAGTTCGAACGTCTCGGGCCAGCGCTTCAGCATGCGGTGCACGACGTCGATCTGCTCGAGCGTGGCGGTTACGGCCTCCGGCGCCGGTATCGTGGACGGCACGTAGACTGACCAGAACTGCCCGCCCACGCCGCCCGCCCGCAGACGCGGGATGTCGGTCATGAGCGCGGGCGCGTTCTTGGTGATGTCGGCCTTGGCGAAGTCGCGGCCGGGGTCGATGCCGCGCAGCGCCCACGGGTAGTCGTTGTGGCCGTCGATGAGCGGCACCTGCGCGTGCAGGGCCTTCGCGCGGGCCAGCAGCGTCGACTGTGCGGAGAGATCGGGAGAGGTCATGAGGAAGGCAGCCGTCGCGGACGCACATAGGACAAGGAAGGCGCTACGCATGACTAGATGATATTTCACGAGTTGGTGATCTCGTGAACGGATGATCGGATCCCCGAAGCTCACAGTTTCAGTAATGTCTCGCGCAGGATCTTCGACTGCAGCCGGCTCACCGCCAGTTCCTGACCGTTCGACAACGTGACCATATAGGTGCCGCCGGGCATCGGACTCACGCGCTGGATGAGGTCGAGCGCGGCCAGTGTGCCGCGGCCGAGCCGCACGAAGCGGCGCGGATCGAGCCGCGCTTCGAGCGCGTGCAGCCGGTACGAGATCGTGTAGCGTTCGGACGCAATGGTGGTGAGGTGCAGCAGCTCGCCCTCGGCGACGATCGACGCAATCTGCCGCACCGGCAGGATGACGACTTCGTCGCGCTTGCGCACCGGGATGCGTTCCAGGAACAAACGGCGCGTGGCCGCTTCATAGGCGTTGGCCGCCGCCGACATCGTGCGGATCTTCTCGGGCACGCCAGCCTTGATCCGCGTGCGCGCGCGGTCGAGCGTTGCCCTGAGACGGTCGGACTCGACCGGCTTCAACAGGTAGTCCACGGCGTTCAGCTCGAATGCCTGTACGGCGAACTCGTCGAAGGCCGTCACGAACGCGATGGCCGGCAGCGCGCCGGCCGACACCAGGCGGGCCGCATCGAGGCCGCCCAGTTCGGGCATCTGCAGGTCGAGCAGCGCCAAATCGGGACGGAGCCGCTCGATGAGCTCCACCGCCTCCTTGCCATTCGACGCCTCGCCCACGACCTCCACGTCGGGCCACGTGGTGAGCAGGTTGACGAGGAACTTCCGCGCCGGACGTTCGTCGTCGGCGACGACCACCGTGAGCCGGGCGGTGCTCATCCGACCGCGCGCCTGGCCGCAGTGGGGACGTGGCTGGTGGCAGCGCTACTGACGGGCAGGCGCACTTCCGCCGTAGTGACGCCGTGCACTGCTGAAAGCGAAAGCGAGGCGCGGTCGCCGAAATGACCGGCGAGCCGGCGCTCGACGTTGTTCAGGCCCACGCGGGTGGTGTGCGTATCCGGCTCGGCGGCGAGCGGCGCGCCAGTGTTGAGCACCGAGACGACCAAGGTGTGCTGGTTGCCCTCGGTGTGCAGACGCGCCAGCACCTGCACGTCGCCGCCGCGCACCGACGGCGCTACGCCGTGCTTGATGGCGTTCTCGACGAGCGGCTGCACGATGAGACACGGCATGCTCAGCGCGCGCAGGGCTGGGGGCACGTCGAACTGCACCCGCAAGCGCTCCTCGAAGCGCTCGCGCTCGATGTCCAGATAGTGCTCGACGAGTTCCAGCTCGCGGCCGAGCGTGGTCATCTCGCCTTCGGAGCGCAGCACGCTGCGCAGCAGCGACGTGAGCCGCAGCAGCGTCTTCAGCGCCCGCGGCGGCGCCGATTCGATCAGGTAGCCGATGGTCGTGAGCGCGTTGAAGAGGAAATGCGGATTGATCTGCGAGCGCAGGGCGCGCAGCTCGGCCTCGGTGGCTAACCGCTCCATCTCCTCCTCGCGCAAGCGCTGATCGAAGCGCTCCAGGCTGAGTCGAATCGCATCGAGACGCCGGGCCGCGGCCAGGGCCGCCGCGTCGAGGAAGGCGCGATCGTCCGAGAGGAGCCGTCGGCCGCCCACGAGTTCCCCCACGCGCAGCCGGTAGTGCGGCGCTTCGGTGGTCGGCACCTCGAACTCGGTCGTGAGCCGTGTGTCGGCGGGGATGGCCGCGGTGCCGTCGACCCACCACACCCGGCGCGCGTTCATGGCGGTCGCCACGACCGCCGCCGTGCGGTTGAGCACGTCGTCGGTGGTGTCGCAGCCCTGGAGGGTGGCGCTGAGATGGGCTCGGAGCTGCGCGTAGTCTTGTCGCCCCAGCAGGGCCGAATCGACGAAATGGGAGAGGGCGCGCCGAAGTGCTGGATACAGCACCGCCGTGAGCACCCAACAGGCCAGCAGCAGCGCCTCGGCCAGCGGTCCCGGAGTCAGGGTCGCGAGCGCGCCATAGCAGGCCACCGCAATCGCCACGACTGAGAGCAGCGTGAGCGCGCGCTTCAGGAACAGGTCGGCCAGCGCGAAGCGGTACTCCTGATACAGGATGGCGAAGGCGAGCGGCAGCACCGCGTGGTGCCCTACGAGCTCCGCCACCCACCCACCCGCCTCGTCGTGGAAGTGACCGAGGTGATTGGCCGATACCGCAAAGAGCGCCAGCGCCAGCATCCACAAGGCGCGTCGCCCGTTGGTCTGTGCGCGCGTGAGGAATGCCAGCGGCACCGCAATCGCGCCGAAGGCCACGGTGAGCATCGTGAAGGCCAGGGCCGAGGGCCGGGCATCGCCCAGCGCGAGCGTGCGGAACTGCATGACCGTGGCCGCGGCGCTGCAGGCATAGGCCACGGCGATCACGACGCGGCCGCGCCGCACATCGCGGGCCACCGAGTGCACGACCACGGCCGCCAGCGTGGCGAGGGCCGCAAACGACACCGCGCTCAGCCACGACTCCGGCCCGATGCGGCCTGCGCGGTTCAGCAGGTAGTCGCCCAGCTCGCCGAGGTTCCAGACGAGGCCGAGCACGGCGGTGAAGAGCGGGAGGGCATCGCTGCGGTCGGCCGTGGCCCGGGCGCGCAGCACCAGACCAAGCAACATGGCGCACAGCGTCGCGCCGGTCACGAACCCGACGACGTTCAACAGCTCCGCAGCGTGTGGCGCCCCCACGCCCGAATTGTAGACCCCAGGTCGAGCGCCCCTGCCCAGTCCGTCTCATGAACAGTCGTGCCCTGCCAACGAATGGGTCGCACACGCCAGGTGAATCGCAGTGTCTCCATATGTCACCGGGCCTGTCACGGTGACATTTTCCGCGCTGCAGGAACCGCCAGCGATGCAATACTCGCCATTCTTCAGGGCGCCACCGCTGCCACGCGGGTGCCGCCGCCCTGATCTGGGAGGTTGGCATGACGCGCACAGGAATCCTTTGGTTGGCGGCGACCGGCTGCGCCGTGACACTCGCGGCGGCTGTGCCGCAGGCGGGCCAGCGGCTCGCGCCGACACCTGCGGCCAAGCCCGCGGCGACGCCCGCCCCGGCGACGAAAATCGACCCTCGCGTCGCCAAATTGAAGGACCAGGTGCTGGCTGATGTGTCGTCGCCGGCGATGTTCGACCTGGGTCAGGTGATGACCGATCAGGTCTTCAGCTACGGCGAGCTCGGCTTCCAGGAATTCGAGACGCAGAAGTACCTCACCGGCGTGCTCGAGGACAACGGCTTCGCCATCGAGACCGGCGTGGCCGGCATCCCGACCGCGTGGGTCGCCAAGTGGGGATCGGGCCGGCCGGTGATTGCGCTCGGGTCCGATGTGGACTGCATCCCGCAGGCGTCGCAGAAGCCCGGTGTGGCTTTCCGCGATCAGATCGTCGAGGGCGCACCGGGGCACGGCGAGGGCCACAACTCGGGCACGCCGCTCAACATCGTGGCGGCGCTGGCCGTGAAGCGCATCATGGAGCGCGAGAAGCTGCCCGGCACGATCATGATCTGGCCAGGCGTGGCCGAAGAACAGCTGGGCACCAAGGCTTACTACGTGCGCTCGGGCATGTTCAAGGACGTGGACCTCGTCATGTACAACCACGTCGGCTCCAACCTGGGCACCGGCTGGGGCGATAGCGGCGGCAATGGCCTCATCTCGCTCGAGTACCTGTTCGAAGGCGAAACGGCCCACAGTGCCGGAGCGCCTTGGCGCGGACGCTCGGCCCTCGATGCCGTGGAGCTGATGAACGTCGGCTGGAACTACCGTCGCGAGCACCTGCGCCTGCAGCAGCGCTCGCACTACGTGATCACCAACGGCGGTGACCAGCCCAACGTCGTGCCCCGCAACGCGGGGGTGTGGTACTACCTGCGCGAGACCAGCTACGACGGCATCAAGAATCTGTGGGACATCGCCGACCAGGTGGCGCAGGGCGCCACGCTCATGACCAACACCTCGGTGACCTCGCGCGTGCTCGGGTCGGCCTGGCCGTCCCACATGAACCGCACGATGGCCGAGACGCTGCATGCCAACATCACGCAGGTGGGCCTGCCGCAGTGGAGCGAGGCCGACCTGGCGCTGGCCACGGCCACGCAGAAGGAACTCAAGGTGCCGGTGGTCGGCCTGGTGAAGGAGATCCGCGACCTGCGTGGCGCCGAGCAGATTCCCGACGACGACAAGCGTGGCGGCGGCTCCGACGACATCGGCGACATCTCGTGGACGGTGCCCACCGTGTCGCTGTCGTTCCCGGCCAACTTCCAGGCGGGCCCCGGCCACAACTGGGCCAACGCCATCCCGATGGCCACGCCGATCGCGCACAAGGGCGTGAATTACGGCGCGCGCGCCCAGGCCATGACCCTGCTCGAATTCATGCTGCGGCCCGAGCTCGTCTCGCAGGCGAAGGACTACTTCGTGAACGTGCAGACCAAGAACAAGAAGTACACGCCCCTCATTCGTCCGGGCGACCAGCCGGCCATTCACCTGAACAAGGGCATCATGGACCGCTATCGCGCGGACATGACGAAGTACTACTTCGACAGCACGAAGTACAAGACCTACCTCGATCAGATGAAGGCGCAGTTCGGCTACTCGTATCCGACGGTGCGGCCGGCGGCCACGAGCCAGCAGCACTAGGAGCCGTCGAGATCGGCCTCCATGAAAGCGACCTCGCGACGGGCCGCGCCACTACAATGAACGGCGCATGGCTCGACTCCTAGCGCCGCTCGGACCTCCGACCCTCGTCTCGCGCTTCGGCGCGTTCCTGGCCGAGCAGCATCCGTCGCTCGTGCGCCTCGGGCTCGAGGTGTTCGCCGCCGCTGGCGGTGGCAAGCTGAAGTCGCGTGACAAGGTGGGCCTCGACGCGCTGCGTCCGGTGTTCCGCCGCGAGCTGGCCAGCCGTCTCTACAAGGAGATGTCCGGCGGCGAGACGCTCGACGAGACCACACCCGGCGTGTCGGCGATCCGGCGGCTCGAGCAGGCCCGCGCCCAGGTGCTCGAGGGCTGCGACGGCTGGCTGCAGCGCGAAGCCATTGCGGCCTCGCTCACGAGCGACGAGCGCAAGGAGATCCTGCGCGGCATGTGCCTCACGCGCGCGGTCGACAATCGGCTCAAGCAGTTGTTCATGGGCGGGGAGGTGCGCTGGGGCGTGAAGGCGTTTCCCGGCAAGGGCTTCCGGTCGCTCGGCCAGGAGGCCATTTACGCCGCTGGTCTCCGCTTGAAGCGCGGGGCGAAGTTCCAGGGGGCCGACGGCGCGTGGACCGGCGACGTGATTGCGCCGATGATCCGCGACCTCGGCATCACGCTGGCCATGCGCGGCGACGCCGATGCCGTCGCCATGATCCTGCGCGCGCAGATGGGCAAGGCTGGTGCGCCCATGCACGGCAAGGATCTGCACACCGGCGACTTCGCGTGGGGCGTGCTGCCGGCGGCGGCGCCGCTGGCCATCGGTTCGCTCACGATGGCCGGCATGGCCATGGCGTTCTGGCGTCAGAAGGCCGGACGCGTGGCGCTGTCGTTCATGGGCGAAGGCGGCACGTCGCTCGGCGAGTGGCACGAAGCGATCAACGTGTGCGCGGCACGGCGCCTGCCCGCCGTCTTCTGCATCGAGAACAACCAGACGGCGCTCTCCACGCCGGTGCACGAGAACTCCGCGGCGCGCGTGTTTGCCGACAAGGCGATCGGCTACGGAATTCCCGGCGTCACCATCGATGGCACGGATGCCGATGCGGTGGCCGCGGCGTTCGTCTGGGCGGTCGAGCGCGCCCGCGCCGGCTCCGGCCCAGCGCTCATCGAGCTCGTGGCGATGAGGATGTGCGGACACGCCCACCACGACGACATGCTGTATCTCGGCAAGGACCAGCCGGCGTCGTGGGAATATCCCGTACTGCAGGAACCCGGCTACGTCAATCGCGAGCAGTACGAATTCTGGGCCGCCCGCGATCCGATTGCGCGCTACGCTGCCCGCCTCGAGGCCGAGAAGGTCATCAACGGCACCGAGGTGGGTCGCATCCGCGCGTGGGCTGACACGTTGGTCGAGGCCCAGGCGCAGCGGGTGATTGCCGAGCCGTGGCCAGAGCCCGCCGAGGCCGGGGTTGGCGTATTCAGCGGTGAAGCGCCGCGCCTCCGTATCGAAGTGCTCGAGCCGGCCCGCCGCGACAGCAGCGCGACGCCCCAGGCGCTGCCTGTGCTCGAGCCGTTCTCGCCCTTCGACCCGGCGGGCAGCACCCTGCTCGACGCCGTGATGCTCGGTGTGGGCGACGCGCTGCGCGCCGATTCACGGGTGTTCGTCTATGGCCAGGACGTGGGCGCCGCCTATGGCAACGCCTTCCTGCTGCTGCGGCCGTTGCTCGAGCAATTCGGCGATCGCATCCTCAACTCCACGCTCGCCGAGGGTGCCGTGCTCGGTGTGTGCATCGGTGCCGCGCTGGCGGGGCAGCGCCCGATCGGCGAGATGCAGTTCAACGACTTCGTCGCCACCGGCTTCAATCAGCTCGTGAACAACGCCGCCAAGATTCGTTACCGCTGGGGCGGCGAGGTGCCCATGGTGGTGCGGATGCCGTGGGGCGGCTTGCGCTCGGCGGGTCCATACCACTCGCAGAACACAGAGGCGTGGTTCTATCGCACGCCCGGCTTGAAGATCGTCGTGCCCGCGTCACCAGAGGACGCGCGTGGCCTGATGGCGGCGGCGGTGGCCGACCCCGACCCGGTGCTCTACTACGAGCACATCGCGCTCTACCGCGATCCGCGCCTCAAGCAGATGCTCGGCTCCGATGCCCCTCAGCCCATTCCGATCGGCAAGGCGGCATTGCGGCGCGCCGGCAGCGACCTGGCGCTGATCTCCTACGGGGCGTCGGTGCACGACTGCCTGCGCGTGGCCGACACACTCGCCACCCAAGGCCTCGAGGCGTCAGTGCTCGATCTGCGCTCGCTCGTGCCGCTCGATCGCGAAGCCGTGCTGGCCGTGGCGAAGCACTGCGGCCGTGTCCTCATCGTGCATGAGGATGCGCGCACCGGCGGCATCGGCGAGAGCGTGGCGGCAATCATCCAGGAAGAGGCGTTCGAGTGGCTCGACGCGCCGGTGCGCGTGCTGGGCGCTCTCGACACGCCGGTGCCTTACGCCCCGTCGCTCGAAGAGTTCTATCTCGTCAGCCGCCCAGAGATCGAGCGCGCGGCCAGATTGCTGGCCGGATACTGACGGCCCGCTACGGTGTGGCGCGCTTGCCCGTGAATGGGGCCACGCCCATCCCGTAGTCCATCTCGCCCTTGATGTCGTCGCCGGCGACCGTCGCCTTCGTGCCAATCGAGATCGGGCCATTCGGGCCCGCGAACTCGAACGTGAGCGTGACCTCAGCACCCTTGGCCGTGCCCGTGACCGGGGTGTCGCCCATCTGGCCAGCGAGGCTGCCCTTTACGACATCCCCTTCAACGGCCAGCGTCAGGGCCGCGGTCGTTGCCCCCTGTGGACTGTCGATGTTCAGCATCCACTTGCCAGCAACCTGCGGTTGCGCGAGCGCCGGCCCAGCAGACACCACGGCGAACCCGACCGCGGCCAGCAGTCGGACGGTGCGGAACAGGGGAGACGAGTGGGTCATGCGCGCAGGGTAGCACAGCCCTGCTGGGCGAGATGCAATTCGCCCGTCAGGGCACGAGGCGCACCTGCACCTCGCCGGCCCTCCACCGTCACGAAATGCCCGCCTGGCGGAAACGTGTCTGCGCGCCTGACACTGACGAACGGTCCTGAAGGCGGCCCAAGCGGCATCGCCTACTTGCGCGCCCCGGGGGTGAGCATCGTCTCCTTGCGCTCGCCGCCGCGCAGGTAGACCAGCTTCACTGCGACGTTCACCTTCAGCGCTTCGAGGGCGTAGGTGTAGTCGTAGATGTTGGCAATGGTCTGCTCGCCAATCTGCACGATGACATCGCCCTTCTGGAGGCCCGCCTGTTCCGCGGGACCGCCGCCGATGACGCCGCCGAGCAGCAGGCCCTTCACGTCGGTGGCGTAGTCGGGAATCGTGCCAGTGAAGATGCGCACGCCAGCGCGGCCGCCGCCCGACTGCTGCCCGCTCTGTTCCACCTTGGCGAAGGCGAGCACCTCGGGCTGGCTGCCGACCCGCGACGCGAGCGCCACCGCGAAGTCGACCACGCGGTCGAGGTCTTCGTAGTTAACCTTGTCGGCGGTGTCCGACGGCTTGTGATAGTCCACGTGCGTGCCGGTGAAGAACGCCAGGCTCGGCACGCTCACCTGATTGAAGCTCGCCACGTCGGTAGGCTGGTAGGGATCGTCCTGCAGCACGAGTTCGAACCCGGCCGCGACGTTGGCGCGTTCGATGAGCGGTTTCCACCCGGGGCTCGAGCCGACGGCCTGCACCGTGAGCTTGTTGTCTTGCATGCGGCCGACCATATCGAAGTTGAAGTAGGCCGCGATCTGATCCGCCGCCACCGGCGGCGTCGTGACGAACGCGTTCGAGCCGATCAGGCCGATTTCCTCGGCCGACCAGAAACCGAGCAGCACGTGGCGCGGCCGGATCCGCTGCGTCGCGAGCGCGCGACCGGCCGCCAGTACCGCCGCGGTGCCCGACGCGTTGTCGTCGGCGCCGTGATGGATCTTGCCGGCGTCTTCCTTGGCGGCGAGCGAATTGCCGTGGCTGCCGCGTCCCAGGTGGTCGTAGTGCGCGCCGAGGGCCACCCACGGCTTGGGCAGCGCAATCCGCGCCGTGGCGGGCAGGTAGCCCACCACGTTGAAGCCCTCCTGCTTCTCGCGTTGCACCGCCGCCTTGATGGTGATGGTCACGTCAGGCAACGCGAAGCCCGCCGCGTGCGGGTTCGCCGAATCGAGGGCCTTCTGAATCTCTTCGAGCGTCTTGTCCTTGACGCCGGCAAACAGTGCCTTGGCCACATCGCCCGACACACTCGCCGCCACGATGCCCGATCCGGCCAGGGCCGTGTCGAAGTTCATCGGGATGGTTTCACCGGCGTTGGGCGATCGCGGTCCGGTGACCACGAGCAGGGCCTTGGCCCCACGCTGCCGTGCCTGCATCGCCTTGTAGCGCAGGTCCGCATAGCGCGACAGGATGCCGCGCGTCTTCTGGTCGGCGTCTTCCGGGAAATAGCGGAAGACCACGACGACCTTGTCCTTGACGTCGAGTGTGGCGAAGCTGTCGTAGCCGAAGTTCTGCGACTCGGGCACAACCAGGCCGTAGCCGGCAAACACCGCCGGGCCGCTCACCTCCGCGTTGTCGGAGAAGGACAGCGCCTGCACCTGCGATACCTGATCGAACACGCCCGTGGCACGGGCGTCGGGGGCGGTCACGGTGGCGACCTGCAGCGTGGTGCCGGCATCCTTCACCCCGGCGGTGAAGCTGAAGGGCAGGCGGAAGTCTTGCTGCCCGGGCAGCGGCGTCGCGCCCATCTTCTTCAGCTCGGCCACGAGATGATCGGCGGCGAGCGTTGCGCCTTCCGATCCGGCCTGGCGTCCTGCCAGTCGGTCCGACGCCAGCAACACGACGTCGGCGCGTGTCTTCGACGGCGCTGCCGCAGTGGCTTGCCCAGCCGAGGTCGCAGTCGCGCTGCCGGCGGCGACGAGCAATGCCGCTGCCGCCACGCGCAGAAAAGATGTCGTCATGACCTGGTCCTCGACGGCGGCTGGCCGTCAGTTCTTGCGCGCCGGGGCGTTCTTGAGGGCCGCGAGCGCGGCCTGATGGTTCCACTGCGCCAGGAAAATCTGGCCGGCACCGCCGCCCGAGCGTGCCGAGGTGAAGGCGATCTGCGTGCCGTCTGGCGACGGCACGGGCAGTCCGTCGAAGCCATCGGAATAGGTGACCCGCACCGGCTCCTTCGTGCCCGCCGCGTCCACCATGAAGATCTCGAAGTTCTCGAAGCCGAGCTTGTTCGAGGCAAACAGGAGGTACTCGCCAGACACGTGCATGTAGGGCGCCCAGCTCATCGCCTTGAAGTTCGTGATCTGCCGCTTGTCCGAGCCGTCGGGGTTCATCATCCAGACGTCGGCGATGAGGCCTTGCTCGTCGAAGCGTCGCCACAGAATCTTCTTGCCGTCAGGCGTGAAGAAGGGGCCGCCGTCGTAGCCGGCCGACGTCGTGAGACGGGTCTGCCCTGTGCCATCGGCCTTCATCACGTAGATCTCGGCGAACCAGCTCGCGTCGGTCGCGAGTTGCTTCTCTTCGGCCGCGGTCAGGGTGTGATCGAATGCGCCACGCGTCGACGAAAAAATAATCCACTCGCCACCTGGCGAGTAGCCGGCCTCCGCGTCGTAGCCGCGCGCCGTGGTGAGCCGGCGCAGCGCCTTGGTGCCTTCCGCGTAGGCGTAGATCTCCATTTCCGGGTCGTAGTCCCAGGCGTAGCGCCGTTCCTTGCCGGAGGCGCGGAAGGCGAGTTCTTCGTCTTGATACTGCTTCGACTTCGGATCGTGATGGGTCGAGGCAAAGAGAATCTCGTCGCTGCCGGGACGGAAGAATCCGCACGTGGTCTTGCCCATGCCGGGCGAGATGCGCGTCGTGTCGCCCGACGTGAGGTCCATCACGTAGATCTGATAGAAGGGATTGCCGGCTTCGCGCTCGCTCTGCAGCACCAGGCGCTTGCCGTCGGGCGACCAGTAGCCCTCGCCAGCGCGCTTGCCCTCCACGGTGAGGCGGCGAACCCGCGACAGGAACGAGCGTTCCTGGTTGGGGGCAGCGTCCTGGGCGGACGCCACGGCGACGGCCACGAGCACGGCCAGGGCAAGGGCGGCGATTCTCATCCTGGGCATTCTACCGGGCTCCGCGGGTTGGCGAACTACTTCGGCCGAGGCGCACCCAGCAGGGCACGCATCTTCGTGTTCTGCGGATCGTCACGAAAGGTCTCGAACTCGAGCGTGTACCCTTCGGGATCGAGCGCCACGAAACCACGAATCGGCAGGGTGGCCGAGTCCTTGGCCTCGCCGCGCGTTACGACGCCGTTGCTCGTCAACCACCGGTGCCAGTCGTCGACCCGGCTGGTCACGAAAGCCAGAGCCACCGGCTTCGTCTCCGACGCCCGGTGCATGCCGCGGGTTTCGTCCACGAGGCCGACAAACGACGTGGGCGACACCTGGTAGACCTTCGCCCACCCTTGGTCCACGGTGAGCGTGAGGCCCATCACCTGCTCGTAGAAGCGCATGGCGCGCGGCAAGTCCCGGTAGTAGAGCCACGTGATATTGGCCTCGAAGCCTCCGGGTGGCGCGGCGAGGGGCTGCGCTCGCGCGGGCGTCGCCAACAGCAGTGAGACGAGCAGTGCGGCGCAGATCCTGGTGGTCATCACCGAATTCTATGCCGAGCCATGGCCATCAACGGCAGTCATCCCTCGGCGGAAGAAGCGCGGCCTCAGCGCACGATCGCCGGCGACCACGCCTCGGTCAGGAATCGCCGTGCCGGTGTGGCCTCGTCCACGCTGGCGATCCACACGTTGTTCCCGTCGTCTGACGGGAATTGGTAGAGGATGTGGCTGGCATCGAGCCACTCGACCTGATCGTCGATGTTGCGCGTCTCGCTGGTCAGAGCCTGCGCGGACTTCGTGGCCAGATCGAGCACCCAGAGCTGCCAGCCGCCGCCGTCGGCGGGCGGCCGCGCCCGCTTGAACGCGATCCTGGTGCCGTCGGGCGACAGCGACGGACACTCCACGTCGGCCAGCAGCAGGCGCGTCTCGCGCCGCGCGATGTCACCCGCCACGAGATAAGGGGTGCCGCCGAACGCCAGCGTGGCATAGAACCGGTTGTCGTCGCCCGCGAATGTGACGCCCCAGTAGTTGACGTCGGCGCGCCGCACCTGACGCTCCCCGTCGAACACGGCAAACGTCTCGAGGTTGACCGAACGGGCGTCACTGGTCAGATCGAGCAGGCTCGTACGCGTCGAGAAGGCGGTGTCGGCGTACGAATGTCCTTGCTCGAACACCGTCACGGCGCCCCAGTGGCCGCTCGAGGACACACGCGCGCGGCTCGGAGGCCCGGTGAGGGCCAGCGTCCGCAGCGGCTGGAACTGAGCGTCGAAGACCACAGCCTGGCCCAATGGGCCGACGGTCGTGAGGCACAGTCCGCGGCCGGCAGCGAAATGTACGCGCACGCACGCGAGGGGGGAGTGGTAGCGGGGGCCGTCGGGCGCCGCCAAGGCCACCATCGCTACCCGACCCCATGACGCGTTCGATGCGAGGTGACGGAACATCATGAAGGGCGCCGACGGTGGTGAGGAGAGCGGCGCCGCGCGGTCAGGCCTCTCGGTCTGCCGGCCTGCATCGCGTCGCGCCCGCCCGAGTGACACGGCGACCAGAGCTGCGGCCGCGACGCACACCGCCGCGAACGCCCACACTCGCCACGTGCGTGACGGCGCGGTCATGCCAGGCCCCCGGGACTGTCGAGTGGACGAGACTGGCCGGCGCGGGTCAGCAGCACGCCACCCGCGGCGATGGCCAACAGCAGGGCCACCGCGAAGGTGCCGAGGGCCACCTCACTGCCGCGGAAGGTCCACAGCGCGCCGAACGCCACGGCGGCTCCCGCCCGGACGAGCGTCGTGCCCGTAGCCAGCACGCTCAATCCCGTGGCACGGAGGTGCGCCGGCAGTGCGGCACTTGCCATTGCGGCGAGCACGCCGTCGGTCGCCGCATAGTAGGCGCCGAGGAGCAGCAAGGCCCCAACCAGCAGCAGGGGGCCGGCCGGCGCGAACGCCAACAGCGCATACACCAGGAGCAGGCCGGCGTGGCCGGTCATGAACGTGCGCGGCCGACCCACGCGGTCGGCCAGCATGCCCAGAGGCCCGGCCATCGCGAAGTAGCAGATCGGCGTGCCGACGTAGAGCAGCGGCAGCCACGCCGGGTCGAAGGCCAGCTCGCGCTGCAGCATCAGGTAGAGCAGCGCATCGCTCACGGACGCGGCCGACAGCACGCACGCGGCTCCGGCGATGCCCCCGAACTCCTTCGTGACCACGGTCCGCACGGCGGCCGATCCAGACATGCGAGGCGAGAGCGGGGGCCCGTCGGGCGGGGCCGGTGCATCGACGAGCAGCCCGAGCGCGGCGACGCCGGCCACAGCTACGGCAAAACTGGCGAGGAACACCTGGTCGAAGCGGCCCGGCACGAGCCACAGAATGCCGAAGGCCGCGAGCGGGCCCACCGCGGCGCCGGCGGCATCCATCGCGCGGTGCACGCCGAAGGCGGTGGCCAGGTGCGAGGGCACCGCATGCAGGGCGATGAGGGCGTCGCGTGGCGCCGTGCGGATGCCCTTGCCGAGGCGGTCTGCCACAATCACGCCGACCAGCGCCGGCCACGCCGTGCCCGCGGCGAGGTAGCCCAGCTTGGCGATCGCCGACGCGCCATAGCCGGCGATGGCCACTGTCTTGTGACGCCCCAGACGGTCGGCGGCGAGCGCACTCATGGTGCGCACCACGGCCGCCGCGCCCTGGTAGAGCCCATCGAGCGCGCCGAGCGCCAGCGGCGTCATGCCGAGATGCACCACCACATACATCGGCAGCACGCTCGTGACCATCTCGGACGACACGTCAGTCAGCAAGCTCGTGAGGCCCAAGAACCAGACGGTGGGGCGCACCCGAGCGAAGCCGCGATGGCGCCACGGCCATCGAGCGTACGGGCGAGCTGGGGAAGGACCGCCGAAGTCGTACATCCGGATGGCTGCTGGCCGCACCGTCAATGGTAGCCGAGGGCCGCGTCCGGCGGCCGGACGAGGGAAACGTACGCGGATTGTAATACTTGAGACTGGATCTCATTTTGACCTTGACCGACCAATTCGGTCGCCAATAGCATGGTGCTCGTTCTGAGACAGAGTCTCAATATCATCATGAAGACCTTCCGCACCGTTCTCTTCTGGACACACCTCGTGACGGGCGCCGTTGCCGGGTTCGTCATCGTCATCATGTCGGTCACCGGCGTGGTGTTGACCTACGAGAAGCAGATGCTCGAGTGGGCTGACCGGAGCCAAGCCGGCCTGGTCCCGTCGGCCGCCTCCGCGCCGACACTGGCGCCCTCCGCGCTCGTCGCCGCCGCTGCTGCGGCTCTGCCCGAGGCGCGACCCACCGGGTTGACGGTGCGCGCCGACGCCAGCGCGCCGGTCACGGTGACGTTTGACGGCGGCCGATCGCTGCTCATCGAGCCTCGCAGTGCCGCGAATCTGGGGGATCCGTCGTCGCGGCTGCGTGGCTTCTTCCGCGCGGTCACCAGCTGGCATCGCGTGCTGGCCCTCGAGGGCACGAGCCGGGCCACTGGAAAGGCCATCACCGGAGCGGCGAATCTCGCCTTCCTGTTCATCGTGCTGAGCGGCATCTACCTGTGGATTCCGCGCCTGTGGAGCCGCCCGCAGTTCGCGCAGGTGATGTGGTTCCGCGGCGGGCTGTCGTTCAAGGCCCGCGATTTCAACTGGCACAACGTGATCGGCATCTGGTCCGCGGTGCCCCTGGCGATCGTCGTCGCCGGTGCGGTGCCCATCTCGTATTCCTGGGCCGGCAACCTCGTCTACCGCATGGTCGGCGAGGCGCCGCCGGCGCCCCCGCCGCAGGCGGCGCGGCCTGGCGGACAGGGCGGTGCCGGCGGCCCAGGCGCGACCGGCCGGCCCGGCGGTGGTGGAAGTGAGCGGCGCGACGACGCCGGCGGCGAGTGGCCCGCTATCGACCTGTCGGGTCTGGATGCGGCTTGGCTCGCGGCGCAGGCGCAGGTGCCGGCCTGGCGCACGACGAGCGTGCGCTTTGCCGGTCCCCGAAACGCCCCATTCGTCATCACCCTCGACGAGGGCTACGGCGGGCAGCCGCAACTACGTCGCACTCTCACCGTCGATCGCGTTTCCGGTGCTGTCGTCAAGGCCGAGACGTTCGACCACTTGGGGGCCGGGCGGCGCGCGCGCAGCTGGCTGCGCTTCGCCCACACGGGCGAGTACTACGGCCTCGCGGGTCAGACCATCGCGGGCGTCGTGTCGGCAGGTGGGGCGGTGCTCGTCTACACGGGCGTGGCCCTCGCACTGCGCCGGTGGTGGGCCTGGAGACGACGGCGGGCCCAGCGCTGTGAAGCCTCGCAGGCCGCGTAGGCCGAGCCCTCAGACCGCGAGAGTGAAGAAGGGCCGACCGGGGGCGTGAACACCCGGTGGGCTGATCGAACGCAAGTCCGGTGCGTGCGGCCGTGGGCATTGGACGGGCGGCATTCAGGGCGCGCAATGGATCTCGTCATGAGTTCGAGAACTTCCGTCGTTCGCATCCGTCACGCTCGTGACGCACGCGCGCGTGCCCGCCATTCGCAAGGAGTCGTCGTTCCATGAAGAATCGTCCCTCAGCCTTCGATCGTTCCCTGGTCGCAATTGCGCTGTCCGCTCCGTTCCTCGTCGCTCACGTTCTGCCGCTCCACGCTGCGGGCGCCTGCCAACGACCCGCAGCGCAGTCGAGCGTGCACGGCCGCGTCGTCGACGCCAG
>Ga0163144_10010813_pt1 | contig 19401 bp, 17 predicted proteins | sample OliLak19BULKMAT1_FD_123175 | JGI IMG/M metagenome (GOLD analysis project Ga0163144, IMG submission 123175) | Freshwater microbial mat bacterial communities from Lake Vanda, McMurdo Dry Valleys, Antarctica - Oligotrophic Lake LV.19.BULKMAT1 | ecosystem: Environmental > Aquatic > Freshwater >... | reverse complement strand
CACCGAGATCTTGATCTCGCTGGTGGATATCATCTGGATGTTGATGCCCTCCTCCGACAGCGTGCGGAACATCTTGCTCGCGATGCCCACGTGCGAGCGCATGCCGACGCCGACCATCGAGACCTTGCAGATGCGGTTGTCGCCCACGATTGCGCGGGCACCGATGTGGGCCTTGACGCCTTCGAGGATCGTCAGCGCCTTCTGATAGTCGCCTCGTGGCACGGTGAAGGAGAAATCGGTCATGCCCTCGGTGGACGCATTCTGGATGATCATGTCCACATCGACGTGCGCGTCGCCGATCGGTCCGAGGATCGCGTAGGCGATGCCGGGGCGATCGGGTACGCCCATCACGGTGAGCTTGGCTTCGTCGCGCGCGAATGCGATGCCGGAGATGATCGCCTGTTCCATGGTTTCGTCTTCCTCGAAGGTGATGAGCGTGCCGGAATTCGCCTCTTCATCGATCGGAAGTTCCGGATCGGTGAGGCTTGAGAGTACCCGCAGTCGCACCTTGTACTTGCCCGCGAACTCCACCGAGCGGATCTGCAGCACCTTGGAGCCGAGGCTCGCCATTTCGAGCATTTCCTCGAAGGTGACGGTCTTCAGCCGCCGCGCTTCCGGGACGATGCGCGGGTCGGTGGTGTAAACGCCATCGACGTCGGTATAGATCTGACATTCGTCGGCGCGCAGTGCGGCGGCAAGGGCCACGCCGGTGGTGTCGGAGCCGCCACGCCCCAGCGTGGTGATGTTGCCCAGCTCGTCCACGCCCTGGAAACCTGCGACCACCGGAACGCATCCAGCGGCGAGATCGCCCCGAAGCCGTTGCTCGTCGATGCCGAGAATGCGTGCCTTGGTGAAGGCGCTGTCGGTCTGCACCCGGACCTGTGCACCTGTATAGGAACGCGACAGGACGCCCAACTCCAGCAGCGCCATCGCGGTGAGGGCGATGGTGACCTGCTCGCCGGTGGAGGCAATGACGTCGAGCTCCCGTCCGTCGGGTTGGGTCTGGATGTCCCGGGCGAGTGCAATCAATCGATTGGTCTCGCCGCTCATGGCGGATACGACCACTACGACGGCGTGACCCGCCTTGCGCCATTTCGCGACGCGCCGGGCCACTGCCTTGATGCGCTCGGTCGTGCCCACCGACGTCCCGCCGTACTTTTGGACAATCAACGCCATGCTTCCTGACCCGCCTGCCTGAACGAAAAGGCGGCGATTCTACCGAACGCAATCGCCGAACGCGAGTAAGTCCCCGATTTATAGAGGGGTTCGAATGGCGCGTGGATTCGTGAGGCGTGGCATGGCTTGTGCGTTAAGAGGGAGTGCGACGCGGGGGTGGCTAATCCGACAACCTGATCTGATCGGGCGGGTCCGGAGGCCGGGAGCCACCCCCGCGGCGCACCACTATTCTGCTCCATCCCGGGAGAGCAAATCCATGAGTGTGTTCGTCGTAGTGCTGCTGGCGGTTGCGCTCGTGATGCTGATTTACGGGGTCATGGTGTACAACGCCCTCGTGCAGCTCAAGCACAACGTGTCCAAGGCGTGGGCCAACATCGACGTGCTGCTCAAGCAGCGTCACGACGAACTGCCGAAGCTGGTCGAGACCTGCCGGCAGTACAAGGAATTCGAGCAGGCGACCCTGGAGAAAGTGATCGCGGCTCGTTCGCGCGTGCACGAAGCACGGCAGCAACAGGACATGGGCGCACTGGGTCAGGCAGAAGGGGCGCTACGCGTGGGGCTGGGCAGCATCTTCGCGGTCGCGGAAGCGTATCCGGCGCTCAAGGCAAACGAGAATTTCCAGATGCTGCTCGCCCGCATCTCGGGCCTCGAGAACGCGATCGCCGATCGGCGCGAGTTCTACAACGAATCGGTCAACGTCTACAACGTGCGCATCGAGCAATTTCCCGATGCGATCATCGCCGGCATGTTCAACCACAGCGCGCGCGAGCTTCTCGAATTCTCCGCGGAAGAAAAGCGCGACGTGGACCTGAAGCAACTGTTCGCATAGCACCGGGCGCCGTTCGCGCTCCCGTTCGAACGTGACCGCCGACGCCCGCTTCGCGCGTGGCCCCGAGGCCATCTTCGCTGCACAGACAGCGACCGTTCTTGCCGGCTTTCACTTCGCAGCCGCAGGCGCTTGGATCGCCGTGATGGTCGCCGTCGCGGCGCTCGGACTGGTCGGATGGAAGATGGCGTTCGCGCGCTCCCGCATGATCGCGGACCTGCCGACCTCGCGCGTGGCCTCCGCGGCGCAGGGCTACGTGGAACTGCAGGGGATCGCGGCGCTACATGACGGATACCGTCTGTTCTCGAAGCACGGGAACGCGCCCTGTGTGTGGTATCGCTTCGTGGTCGACGAGAAGATGGGCAGGAACTGGCGGCGCATCGACGACGGCGCCAGTCCCGACACCTTCATCCTGCGCGACCGGACCGGTGACTGCGTGATCGATCCCGAAGGTGCCGAGGTGCTCGCGTCGAACCGGCGAATCTGGCACAGCGCCCCTTATCGATATACCGAGTGGATCATCGGGCCGGGCGACCCGCTTTATGCGCTCGGTGCATTCAGCGCCATCGACTTGGCCGACCCACAGGCGGACCTGAACGCGGACATCCGTACGCTGTTGTCCGAATGGAAACGCAATCAGCCGGACCTGATCGCGCGCTTCGACACCAACGGTGACGGCAAGATCGATCTCGTCGAGTGGGAGCGCGCGCGCGAGGCTGCGCGGGCGCAAGTCGCCAGCCAGCATCGCGACGTGCATCGGCTACCGGGCTTGCACCTCATGCGCAAGCCGGCGGACAACCGGCTGTACGTGCTGTCGAATCTCGATCCCGCAGTCGTGTTGCGACGCTTTCGGTGGTGGTCCATCGCGCAGTTCGGCATCCTGTGCGCGAGTACGGTAGCCGCAGCAGCACTCGCGGTGCGACTGCACCTGCTCTGATCAGGAGAAACCGGCGCCGGTCACCGCGCCGCCGCTCGGATCAGGCCCGCGGCTGCGGTCTGCTTGCCGTCCTCGGCGATCACGAGCGCGGTCTTGCCTCGATCGTCCGCGAGCGACACGTCGGCGCCACGTTCCAGCAACAGTTTCAGCGTATCGATCTTGCCGTTGCCCGCCGCCCACATCAATGCGGTGAGCCGGTGCATGTAGGTCGCATTCACGTCGATCCCGTGGTCGAGCAATAGACGCACGGCATCGGTTCGTCCTGCGCCGGCGGCATACACCATCGCCGTCTTGCGGAGCTGGTCTGCCGCAACGCCGTCCGCACCGGCATCGAACAGCAATTGCATCAGATCGGCGCGCCCATCGAAGGCAGCGGCTATGAGCGGCGTCGTCTTGTCGAGCGCAGGAACGTTCGGATCGGCACCGCGGCCGATCAGGGCCTGCGCCATGACGAGGTTGCCCTTCTTTACGAACAGCATCAACGGTGTTTCACCGTTGCGGTTGCGTGCGTTAACGGCGGCGCCGCGTTCGAGCAGGCCGAGCGCCCGTTCCGAATCGCCCTGTTTCGACACAGCGAGAAGCTGTGCGTTCAAGTTGTACGCGTCCGCGTCGTAGTTCTTTTCTCCCATATTCTGCGGGAATGCGGCCCCCGCCGAAAAAAGGAGAACAAGCGCGACCATCAGTGCCGTCCGGAACCGTCTGGAAAAGGAAATATCGGACCAAAAGTTCATATGGTTGAGAGTCTTGTATCGCGGTGGATTGTCTTATAGTGTCGGCGCGCCCGCAATTGCGCCGGAATCTTTCCCGAAGTTGCAGCAGAATTCATGGCACTTTTTCCCGATGTCATGCCACAACGAGAGGAGTAAGTATGAAAAACATGTCGAGCCTCACTCGGCTTTCCGCTTGCCTGATTGCCGCCGGTTTCTCGGCTGGCGTCATCGCTGGCGAAATCTCCGGTCAGTCCACCACGACCGGCAAGCCGATGTCGAAGAATCTAGTCTCCGTGACCCAGCAGTTGCTGAACGCGTCGGCCGGCGACAAAAACCACTGGTTGCACCCGAACGGCAGCTACGAGCAGACACGTTTCTATCCTGCCTCTCAGATCTACACCGGCAACGTGTCGAAGTTGCGGCCCGCATTCATCTTCCAGACCGCGGTCACCGAGTCGATGGAAACGGCCCCGTTGGTGGTCAACGGCGTGATGTTCCTCACCACTTCGTACAATCACGTCTATGCGCTGGACGCGGTGACGGGCGAAGAGTTCTGGCACTACAAGCACAAGATGGGTCCGGTCACGACGTACTGCTGCGGCCCCAACAACCGCGGCGTGGCCGCGTACAACGACATGCTCTACATGGGCACCCTCGATGCCAAGCTGGTCGCGCTCGACGCGAAGACCGGCAGCATCGTCTGGGAAACCGAGATCGCCGATCCCGAGAAGGGCTACAGCGAGACGATGGCGCCGACGGTCGTCGACGGCAAGGTGCTGATCGGCACCAACGGCGGCGAGTACGGCATCCGCGGTTTTGTGAAGGCGTTCGATGCCAAGACCGGCAACCTGCTCTGGACGTTCAACACGATCCCCGAGAAGGGTCATGAGGGGGTCTGGGCCAAGGCCGATGCCACCGGCCGCGACATGAAGCGCAACATCGCGAACGAGAAGAAGCTGCTTGCCGACAACGGTGGCGACTTCTACCAGACCCTCGGCGGGGGTGTGTGGATGACTCCGGCGGTGGACCTTGCGACCCGCACGGTCTATTTCGTCGCCGGCAACCCCTCGCCTGATCTCTATGGCGACATCCGTCCCGGCGACAACCTCTACACCGATTCGATCATCGCGGTCGACCTGGACTCGGGTATCTACAAGTCGCACTTTCAGTACGTTGCACACGACGTGTGGGACCTGGACGCGGTGAGTCCGCCCATCATCACCACGGCGAAGGGCAAGGATGGCAAGGACCGCAAGGTCGTCATCCACGGCGGCAAGACCGGCCACGTCTATGTGCATGACGCGAAGACGCTCGAGCTGATTCGCTTCTCCGAGGCCATGATCCCGCAGGAGAACATGTGGGTGCTGCCGACCCCTGAAGGTGCCCGCATGCTGCCAGGCGCCAACGGTGGCGTGGAATGGAGCCCGATGGCCGTCAATCCGGGCCTGCGCATGGCCTACGCGGCCAACCTGCACCAGCCGATGACCTATCACGTCGAGGAAGCCGGCTATCCGGGTGGCGACAAGCTGTGGTTGGGCGGCGCATTCAAGGTGATCGCCGGTGAAAAACAGTGGGGTCGCCTGGCCGCCGTCAACATCGATACCGGCAAGCTCGCGTGGAAGGCCGATACCGACCAGCCACTGATGGGCGGCGCGCTCGCCACCGGCGGCAATCTGGTGTTCACCGGCGAGGGCAACGGTGCGTTCAACGCCTACGATGCAAGATCCGGCAAGAAGCTGTGGTCGTTCAACGTCGGCGCCGGCGCAAACAGCCCACCCATCTCCTACACCGTGAACGGCAAGCAGTACATCGGTGTCGCTGCAGGCGGCAATACGCAGCTCGACTTCAAGCGCGGCAACAGCTACGTCGTGTTCACTCTGCCGTGATGAACTAAGCATTGATTCGAGCAGTCCCTGGAAGGGCCGCCCGTGGGCGGCCCTTGTTACATTCCGGACTCGAAGGCAATCCAGTGAAAAATCTCCTCCTATTCTTAGCGGCAGCGCTTCTCGCGGTGCCGCCCCTCGCCGCCTCCGCGCAGAATGCCGAAGCCGGAAAGGCCAAGGCGGCAGCCTGCGCGGCCTGCCACGGTGCCGATGGCAATTCGCCCGCAGCGACATTTCCGATCCTCGCTGGCCAGGCCCAGCGCTATATCTACCTCCAGTTGAAGGACTACAAGGAGGGGCGCCGCAAGAATCCGCTGATGTCGCCCATGGCAGCGAACCTGTCGAAACAGGACATGCTGGATCTCGCCGCCTGGTTCGCCTCCCAGAAAACGAAGCCCACCGGTTTCGTGCCGGACGCCGCCAAGGCCGCGAAGGGCAAGACGATCGCCGATGCCGCGCTGTGCCCCATGTGTCATCTCGGTGGCTTCTCGGGCCAGAACGAGGTGCCGAAGGTCGCAGGTCAATACCAGGAATACATCCTCGCGCAGCTGAAGGCGTTCAAGACCCGGCAGCGCACCAACGATGCCGGCAACATGACGGCCGTGGTGCGCAGTCTCTCTGACGAGGATCTCGACGATCTCTCCCACTACATTGCCGGTCTCTACTGAGCCAACGGTCGTCCCAAGCGGGTCGGTGCGCATCCGATGACGCCGGCTCGCATCGGTTCGGTCATCTGCCTCGGGCCTCACGGTTTTCACCGGGTGCGCCACGTGGAATGGGGTGCCATCGACAATCCGCACGTGGTGGTCTGCGTTCACGGACTGACCCGCAACGGCCGCGATTTCGACGCGCTCGCGCAAAGGCTGTCGTCGCGCTGCCGCGTCATCTGCCCCGATATCGTGGGTCGGGGCCTGAGCGAACGACTCGTTCATCCCGAGGACTACGGCTACCCGCTTTATCTATCCGACATGACCACCCTCCTTGCCCGTACCGGCGCGGAGCAAGTCGACTGGATCGGTACCTCCATGGGCGGCCTCATCGGGATGCTGCTGGCCGCGCAATCGGGGACGCCGATCCGGCAATTGGTGATCAACGATGTCGGCCCTTTCGTGCCCAAGGCAGCGCTCGAACGTCTCGCCTCCTACGTCGGCCAGGATCCCCAGTTCGACACCATCGCGGCACTCGAGCAGTATCTGCGACGGATCTGTGCCCCGTTCGGCCCCCTCACCGATGAGCAATGGCAGCATCTCGCGCAGCACAGCGGAGTGCGCCTCGACAACGGCCGCTACGCTCTCGCCCACGATCCCGCGATCGGTCTCGCGTTTCGCGGACCCATCCGGGATGTGAACCTGTGGCCGGTCTGGAAGGCGATCATGATCCCGACGCTGATCACGCGCGGCGCGCAATCCGATCTGCTGCTCGAACGGACGGCGCTCGAGATGATCGCATCGGCGCCGGCCGGATCGAAGCTCGCGACGTTCGCCGGGGTGGGGCATGCGCCGATGTTCATGGCCGAGGATCAGATTGCCGCCGTCGAGGCGTTTCTGGTTCCCGGTTGATCTTCTCGATCGCGCTCGCAGCCCTGCCCCCTGCCTGACACTCCACCGGCTTCGCCGAGGGAGGGAATACACTGCACCCGCTCACTCGCGACCGCACGAAACGCAGTACACCCCTTCCCTCGCGCGAACGCGCGGGGGCTGGTGGGGATGGGGGCAAAGACTGCGCCGTTGCCGCCATCCCTACCCCTCGCCCGGCGTTGCCGAGGCGAAGAGGAACGTACCGCGCTGTCGAACGATTCATTCCTGTATTGGTGCCACCGCGCTTTGACGCTATCGTTGCGACCTCTCCAACGCTTACTGGGCACCAGGACTCACCATGAACCAAAGAGATTTCCAGCGCCCCGATGCGGCGCTTGTGGAGCAGTACCGCGAAGTGGCGAAGTGCTACAGCGCTTCCTGTGTCTTCGCCGACGTGCAACGACGCACCGGTGTCATGCACAGCGGCTTGAAGCCGATCTTCCGCGCGAAAACCGTCGGTCCGGCAGTGACCGTGAAGCTGTCGCCCGGTGATCTGCAGGATCCGCTCGCCGCGCTCCACGTGGCCAAGGCCGGAGACGTGGTCGTAATCGACGCCGGCGGCGAGACCGAGACTTCCGTATTCGGCGGACTGATGGGGTCGCTGTTCAAGAATCTCGGCGTGCAAGGTGCCGTGATCGATGGTGCCTGCCGAGACATCGACGAGCTGCGCGATCTCGGCTTCGTGGTATTTTCGCGGGCGGTGACCGCTCGCGGCACCCACACGATGTTCTCGGGTCGCAAAGCCGACGTCGAAGTGAACGTGCCGGTCCAGTGCGGTGGCATCCTGGTGAACCCGGGTGACATGGTGATCGCCGACGAGATCGGCGTGACTGTCGTGCCCGCGGTCGATCTCGAGGCGGTCATCAAGCTCGCGCACGAACAGGCCGACCGCGAGGAAGCGACGCGCCAGCGTATCAAGCAGGGACGAACCTTCGACCAATTGCTGGAAGAATTCGGGCGAATCTGATGCAGCGCCCGCATCCGTGATCGCCGTCGACTGGGGCACAACGTCGTTTCGTGCCTATCGCCTCGATGCCGCCGGCATCGTGCTGAAAAGGCGCGAGGCGCCGCTCGGCATCCTCGCCGTGAAGGAGGGCCGCTTCGCCGAGGCGCTGGAATCGCAGGTCTCGGACTGGCTGGAGCACGGCGAAGCCCTGATCGTCATGAGCGGCATGATCGGCAGCCGGCAAGGATGGAAGGAACAGGCCTACGTGCGCTGTCCCGCCGGTGCGTTCGAACTCTCCGCGCAGCTCGGCAGCATCACGTGGGGCATGCACGGCAGGCGCGCCTGGATCGTACCCGGACTGATCACTCGCGATGCGCAGGGCGTGCACGACGTGCTGCGGGGGGAGGAAACACAGCTCATCGGCGTTCTGGACGCGCTCGGAACCGGGTCGCACACGGTCTGCCTGCCCGGAACCCACAGCAAATGGGTACGCATCGACGATCACAGGATCGTTTCGTTCTCGACCCACATGACGGGCGAGATGTTCGCGATCCTGCGCGATCACAGCATCCTGGGTCGCACGATGGAAAACACCGGCGACATTCCGGCCGCCTTCGACGCCGGCGTCGCGCGGGCGCGGGAGCCGGGCGGACTTCTGCACCACCTGTTCGGGGTGAGAGCGGATTCGCTGGCCGGCATGCTGACACCGGAAGCCGCGCACGAGTATCTTTCCGGCTTGCTCATCGGTCACGAGATCGCAACGGTAGCTCCGGAGCGCGGCACGGTACACCTGCTCGGCGCGGCCTCCCTTACGACGCGCTATGAACGGGCTCTTTCCGCCGCCGGATGTGCCGTGCAGCTCATGGATCCGGATGCCGCAGTCCGCGGATTGTTTCGGTTGGCGGCCGGTCTCGCCCAAAGGAATTGACCATGGCCCGTATCGAAGAATGGCTCGCGCAATGTCCGCTCGTGGCGATCCTGCGTGGTGTGCGACCGGAAGAAGTCGTCGATGTCGCGACGGCGATCGAACGAGTGGGCATCCGAATCGTCGAAATTCCAATGAACTCGCCGGACGCGTTCAGCAGCATCGCACTGCTTGCCGGTCGTTTTGCCGATACTCTGCTGATCGGTGGCGGGACAGTCGTGGATTCCACGCAGATCGCGCGCATTGCCGATGCCGGTGGCAAGCTCGTGGTATCGCCGCACGCCGACCCGGCGGTGGTGCAAGCCGCCAAGAAGAAGGGGATGGTCGCCTTGCCGGGGTTCGCCACGCCGACCGAAGCGTTCGCGATGATCGCCGCCGGCGCCGATGGCCTCAAGCTGTTTCCGGCCGAGGCTTATCCACCAAAAGTGTTGCGCGCGTTGCGTGCCGTGTTGCCCAAGGAGATGCCGGTTTTGCCCGTGGGCTCGATCACGCCGGACAACATGGCCGAGTACTGGGCGGCGGGCGCCAACGGCTTCGGACTGGGTTCGGCGCTCTACAAGCCCGGTGATCTGCCTGCCGCGGTCGCCAACAAGGCGGCCGCCTTCATGAAGGCTTTCGGCGGGCTCATCGCGCGCAGCTGACCGCCGTCAGAGACCGCCCATGCAGAGGTACTTCACTTCGAGGAATTCCTCGATGCCGTACTTGCTGCCCTCGCGCCCGAGCCCGGACTGCTTCACTCCGCCAAAGGGCGCGACCTCGTTCGAGATGATCCCGACGTTGATGCCGACCATTCCCGATTCGATCCCTTCGGCCACCCGCCATATGCGTCCGATGTCGCGCGCGTAGAAATACGCCGCAAGGCCGAACTCGGTGTCGTTGGCCATCGCGATCGCTTCGTCTTCCGTCTTGAAACGGAACACCGGTGCCACCGGGCCGAAGGTTTCTTCCTTCGTGACCTTCATCGCGGTGGTCACGTTCGACAGCACGGTCGGTTCGTAGAACAAGCCGCCGAGCGCGTGGCGCTTGCCGCCGACGACGATCTTCGCGCCTTTCGACAGCGCGTCGGCGACGTGTTCCTCCACCTTCGCGATGGCATTCTCGTCGATCAGGGGACCGGTCGTGACACCGGCCTCGGCGCCGTTGCCCACCTTGAGCGCCTTGACTTTCACCGCGAGTTTCTCCACGAACGCATCGTAGACGCCGTCCTGCACGAGAATCCGGTTCGCGCAGACGCAGGTCTGCCCGGCGTTGCGATACTTCGACACCATCGCCCCTTCGACCGCGGCGTCGAGGTCGGCATCGTCGAAGACGATGAAGGGCGCGTTGCCGCCCAGCTCGAGCGACAGCTTCTTGATGGTCGGCGCGCTTTGCGCCATCAGCTTCGCGCCGACCTCGGTCGATCCGGTGAACGTGAGCTTGCGTACGACCGGGCTCGCGGTGAGCTCGGCACCGATCTCGCTCGAACTGCCGGTCAGCACGTTGAACACGCCCTTCGGCACGCCTGCGCGTTCCGCCAGCACGGCGAGCGCGAATGCGGAATACGGCGTCAGGGTCGCGGGCTTGAGCACCATGGTGCAGCCGGCGGCGAGTGCCGGACCGGCCTTGCGGGTGATCATCGCCGCGGGGAAATTCCACGGCGTGATCGCCGCGCACACGCCGATCGGCTGCTTGATCACAACCAGTCGCCGGTCGGCGGCGACCGTGGGGATCACATCGCCGTAGATGCGCTTGCCCTCTTCTGCGAACCACTCGATGAACGACGCGGCATAGGCGATCTCGCCCTTGGATTCAGTGAACGGCTTGCCCTGCTCCGCCGTCATGATGATGCCTAGATCGTCCTGGTTCGCCATCATCAGCTCGAACCATTTGCGCAGGATGGTCGCGCGCTCCTTAGCGGTCTTCGCGCGCCAGCCCGGCAAGGCGGCCGCGGCCGCCGCAATGGCTCGCCGCGTCTCGGCCGCTCCCATTTTGGGAACCGTCCCGAGCACGCCCCCGGACGCGGGATTGACCACGGTGATGGTTGCCTTGGAATCCGCATCGCTCCAGGCGCCGTCGACATAGCACTGCAGGCGCAGCAGGCTCGGGTCCTCGAGGTCGAGCTTCTCGGTGGCGAGTGGCGCGTTCATGGCAGATTCTCCTTATCGGGAATTCATGAAATGGTTGGCAGACCATTTCGTGGACGAATCTCCCCTCGCCCTCCGGGAGAGGGGACGGGGGCGAGGCGGGGGTTTCGAGCCGCATTGCGGCGAGCCCGAACGAGCGGCGGGCGGCATGCAGGCCAGAGCGCGCTCCGCAGGCGAGGTAGTCTGAGCGTTCAACCTGTCATTTGGTTCATGAACGCTCAATAGATCGTGACCCGTGACTGGTGATTCGTGACCCGGTGAAAGCCGGGGCTCGGTTGAATCCGGGACTGGTGGTTCGTGACTCGTGACTGGTGCACGGGGGGTACACCAGTCACCGGTCATGAGTCACCGGTCACGAGTCACCCGATAACGGCCTCTCAAAACGTACCCGGATACGCTCCGCCGTCGATCAGGAAGTTCTGCCCCGTGAGAAACGACGCATGCACGCTGCACACGTAGGCGCAGAGCGTGCCGAATTCATCGGGCGTGCCGAACCGGCCCGCGGGGATGTTCTTCAACCGCGACTCCTTTGCATCCTCGAACGTGATGCCGCTGGTGCGCGCCATGGCCTCCACGCGCGAGAGCATCGTGTCGGTCTCGAACAACCCCGGCAGCAGGTTGTTGATCGTGACGTTGTGAACGATCGTCTTGCGCGACAGTCCGGCGACGAATCCGGTCAGACCGGTACGCGCGCCGTTCGACAGCGCAAGAATGTCGATCGGCGCCTTGACCGCGCTAGAGGTGATGTTGACGATGCGCCCGAAGCGGCGTTCGATCATCCCGTCGACGGTGGCCTTGATCATCTCGATCGGCGTGAGCATGTTGGCGTCGAGCGCCTTGATCCATGTGTCCCGCGTGAAATCGCGGAAATCCCCGGGTGGCGGGCCGCCTGCGTTGTTCACCAGGATGTCGGGGGCGGCGCAGGCCGCGAGCGCCGCAGCGCGGCCATCGGGCGTGGTGATGTCGGCGGCGACCACGGCTACCGTGCTGCCGGTCGCGGCGCGGATCTCCGCGGCGGTATTCTCCAGCGTATCCCGGGTACGGGCGACGATGGTGACGTCGACTCCCTCCCGCGCCAAAGCCATCGCACAACCCTTGCCGAGACCCTTGCTGCCGGCGCAGACGATCGCCTTGCGACCCCGAATTCCCATGTCCATGTCAACCCCTCCGTTGGTTGCGGATTCGTCGGCGAGCGACGACGCATCCCCATGAAAAAAAATGCGCTCAATGCTGAAGCAATCGGGCGCCGTTTGCAAACCGCCGGTTGCTATAATCTCAGCACATGTCACGAGCCGCCCCGATGCGGTGCCGTGCGGCCCTGGCGCTGGTTGCGCTGCTTGCCGGCTGCGCCAGCACTGCTTCCCGCACCCCCGACGATCCCCTCGAACCGTTCAATCGCGCGGTCTACCGCTTCAACGACGTCGCCGACCGCTACGTGGTGAAGCCTGTAGCCGTCGCCTATACGAAGGTGATTCCGCAGTTCGCCCGCACGGGGGTGCGCAATTTCTTCTCGAACGTCGATGACGTGGTCGTGACCTCGAACGACCTGCTGCAGCTCAAGTTCGCCCACGCGGCGAGCGATGCGACGCGGGTCATGGCCAACACGCTGTTCGGCGGCCTCGGCCTGGTCGACGTGGCCTCGAAGCGCGGCATTCAGAAGCGCAGCGAGGATTTCGGCCAGACACTCGGATACTGGGGCGTGGGCAGCGGGCCCTACCTCGTCCTGCCGCTGCTCGGCCCGAGCAACTTCCGTGACGGGCCGGCGCGCTTCGTCGACTCGTATTTCGATCCGGTGTGGTACATCTCGAACGTCCCCGAGCGCAACGTCACGGTCGGGCTGCGCCTGCTGGACAACCGGGCCGCGGTGTTACCCGCCGAGCGCTTCCTCGACCAGGCGTCCGTCGACCGCTATGCATTCCTGCGCGATGCCTACCACCAGCGCCGGATCAATCTCATCTACGACGGCAATCCGCCGCAGTCGGTCGGCGACAATCTCGACGATCCCGGTGAAGGCTCCGCACCTGAACCGGTGCAAGTACCGTTGCCGGTTCCGCTCAGGCGTTAGCTCTCGAGGGCGATCCGCCAGCACTGGTGGATGCGCTGGTTGCGGAAGTCCTCGGGAATGGTTCGGGCCGTGATGTCCTCTACGTACAGCGCGGCGAACGCCGGACCGTCGAGCTTGAAACCACGCAGGTTGGTGGAAAAGTACAGAACCCCGTCCGACTCCAGCAGTGCGGCGACAGCATGCACGAGATCGGCATGGTCGCGTTGCACGTCGAAGGTGCCGCCCATCTTCTTCGAGCTCGAATAAACCGGCGGATCGAGCACGATCACGCCGAAGCGCTCGTTGCGTTTGCGGGCGTCGTGCAACCAGTCCATCACCTCTGCGCGCTCGAGAACGTGCCGTGCCGGATCGATGCCGTTGAGCGCGAAATTGCGCCGCGCCCAGGCAAGATAGGTGTTCGACAGATCGACGCTCACGCTGGCGTCGGCTCCGCCCGCCGCGGCCTGGACCGTGAAGGCCCCGGTGTAGCAGAACAGGTTGAGCATGCGTCGCCCGCGAGCCGCCTCGCGCACCATGGCACGAGTGGCACGGTGATCGAGGAACAAACCGGTATCCAGGTACGCCTCGAGATTGACGATGAACCGCGCACCAGCCTCCGTCACGACGAAATCAACACCCGAACTGCCGGTCTTCTCGTGCTGAAATTCGCGCCGGTTCAGCTTGCGACGCAGCTTGATGGTCACCGCGCCCGGATCGAGCTCCAGGCCTCGCGCGGCGGCCGAGCACAGTTGCTCCAGGCCGTCCGAATCGAAGGCTGCGTCCACCCCGCGCAGGTATTGCTGGAGCAACGCACGATCGCCGTACCGGTCGAGTGCGAACGCAAGCTCGGGAATGTCGCGATCGTAGATCCGGTAACAGGACACCACTTCGCGCCGGGCCCAGCGACCGAGGTGCCGATCGCGCTTGCGCACGCGGTTCTCGAAGTCGTCGAGCAGCGCAGGCTCAAACATCGCTGGCGACGGGGCGAGTGAATCGTGACGAGGTGGTGAACCAGATGCCGATGAAGATCAGAACGATGCCGGCGGCGTGGAACGCCTGCGGCGGTTCGTTCAGGAACAGCGTCGAGAACAGCACACCGTACGCGGGCACGAGGTGGATGAAGATGCTGGCCCGCTGTGGTCCGATGGCGGCGACGCCACGATTGAAGAACAGGTATGCGACCACCGAGGGCATGGTTCCATAGTAGGCAAGTGTTACCGCATTGGCCGCGGTCAACTCGAAGCGCACGCCGGAGGCGAGTTCGATCGCATAGAACACTGCCAGCACCGGCAGGCCGAACAGGATGATCGCCGCGAGAAACGGCAACGTTCCGAGTTCAGGCGGCTTGAACCGCAGCGCGACCGTGTAGAACGCCCACAGCACCATGGCACCGAGCAGCCACAGGTCGCCCGCGTTGAAGCTCAGGTCGCGCAGATTGCCGAGGTCGCCACGCGCGACGATCACCACCACGCCGGCCAGCGAGATCGCCACTCCGAACCCTTGCAGGGGTCGGATGCGCTCCCTCAATAATAGCCAGGCGATCGGGACGATGAAAACCGGAATGAGCGAATTGAACAGCGTGCCGTTGGTCGCGGTCGTGGTCTGGAGCGCGATGTAGCACATCGTGTTGTAGGTCGCCACGCCAACCCCGCCCAGCAGGAACAGCAGCAACCACGAACGCCGCAGCACGTCGCGGTGCCGAACCAGGGTGCGGAAAGCGAACGGCATGACGACCGCGAAGGCGATGCTCCAGCGCCAGAAAGCCATCGCCACCGGCGGAATGTCGGCGCGCATCGCACGCGCGATCACTATGTTCCCCGCCCAGAACAGCGTGGCGAGCGCAAGCAGCAGGTAGGGCGATGGATACCCACGCGGACGAGCCCGTACTTCGGACACGTTCAGTTCAACCGTGCAGCGAGCTTCTGCATCTCCACGATGCGGCCGCGAATGACCTCCGCATCGGCGGCCCCCGGCTCGAGGGCGATGTAGCGTTCGAAATCGGCGAGCGCCGCGCGGAAGCACTCGAGTTCCTGGTAGACGACGCCGCGATCGCGCAGCTCTGCGTGCTCGCCCGGCGCGAGCGGAACGATCCACTCGAGGACCGCGAGTGCCTCGCCCATCTGCCCCGCCTCGAGATAGATGCCCTTTAGGTTGCGGAGCATGCGGACCAGTACCTCCCGCGGCGGCGCCGACACCAGCAGCTCGGATACGATTGCACGGGATACCTCACCGATCCGCGCGTCCCGCAGGCGCTTCTGCAGGTCTTCGAGGGACAGTGACAGACCGCCGAAATAGGGGTCCAGCACGACGATGCCGCCATCCACGGGACACTTCACCAGGAAGTGCCCGGGAAACGATACCCCGCGCAGGTCGAGCCCCAGACGCCTGCCGACCGCGATGTACAGGATCGACAGGCTGAGCGGTATGCCCCGCCGTCGTTCCAGCACTTCGTTCAGGAAGCTGTTGCGAGGATCGTAATAGTTGTCCGGATCGGGCGCGAAACCCAGTTCCTGGAACAGGTACTGATTGAGTGAACCGAGGCGCTCGGTATCCCCGCTCTCGTCGCCGAGACGCTCGCGCAGCTCCCGGGCGTAACCGTCGATGCGGGCGAGATAGTCTTCGACATCGAGGCCGGGATATTGACTCTCGGCGACCAGCAACGCCGCTTCTGCCAGGCAGATCGAATCTTCAGGACGTTCGAGCAGCGCGCATAAGCGCTCGGAGATTCGCAGATCCATCAGTGCCGCGTGGCGTCTCGCTCAACTCTCTTGCTCCGCCGGAACGGGCGGGAGGAATAGCGCCGCAACCTGCCGCTTGGGTGCGGAGACGCCGGACGTCGCAGCCACCACCGTCGCCGGGCGCGGTGCGGCCGGCGTCTGCTCGTACGGCTGGCTGAATAGCGGGTCCTTGGGCTGAGGTACGGATCGGGACGGAGGTCTCGCTTGGGACCTCGGTTCGACTCTGGGTTCTGCCCTGGGTTCGGCTCTGGATTCCGCGCTGGATTCGGCTCTGGATTCGGCGCGATGCGCGCCCGGGCGCAACTCGGGCCGGTCGTCGCGAACCCGCCGGGGATGCCGCGGTGCTTCCGGCGCGGTCGGGTCGAACCCCTCGAGGGTGCGCTCGACGATCCTGGCCTTCAGCAACCGCTCGATCCGTTCCAGATATTCCTTTTCCGGGTCGGACACCAGCGAAATGGCTTCGCCGGACAGACCCGCGCGACCGGTCCGGCCGATGCGGTGAACGTAGTCTTCGGGCGTGTGCGGCAATTCGTAGTTGATCACGCAGGGCAGTTGCTCTATGTCGAGCCCGCGCGCCGCGATGTCGGTGGCGACGAGCACCCGCACCTTGCCTTCCTTGAAGCCGGCGAGCGCATCCGTGCGTTCGAGCTGCGTGCGATTGGAGTGGATCGCGGTGGCGTCGATGCCGTCCTTCACGAGTTGGTGTGCGAGACGGGAAGCGCCCAATCGCGTCCGCACGAACACCAGCACCTGCTTCATATCGCCCTCGATCACCAGGCGCGCCAGGAGCTCGCGCTTGCGTGCTTCCGGCGTGCGGTAGACCGCATGGGTGACTGTTTCCGTGACCGAATTGCGGCGTGAGACTTCCAGCGTGACGGGTTCCTTGAGCAGGCCGTCAGCCAGCCGGCGGATCTCGTCGGAGAAGGTGGCGGAGAACAACAGGCTCTGCCGCTTCGTGGGCAGGAGCGCCAGGATGCGCCGGATGTCGGGCATGAAGCCCATGTCGAGCATCCGGTCGGCTTCGTCCAGCACCAGGAACTCGACCTGGTTCAGCATGACGGTCTTCTGCTGCACGTGATCGAGCAGACGCCCGGGTGTCGCGACCAGGATCTCGACCCCGGCGCGCAGATCTTTCGTCTGCGGAGCGATGTCGATGCCGCCATAGACCACCGTGCTGCGCAGCGGCAGGTACTTGCTGTACCCGACCACGCTCTCGTACACCTGCGCGGCAAGTTCACGCGTCGGTGTCAGGATCAGGGCACGTACCGGATGACGCGCCGGCGACATGCTCGTGTTCGCGTGCTGCTTGAGGCGGTGCAGGAGCGGCAGCGTGAAGCCGGCGGTCTTGCCGGTGCCGGTCTGTGCAGCGCCCATCACGTCCTTGCCGAGGAGCACCGCGGGAATGGCTTTCGCCTGGATCGGGGTGGGCTCGGTGTAGCCCTGCTCTGCAACTGCACGAAGCAATTCTTCGCACAGTCCGAGTTCAGAAAACTGCATGGGTGGATGTATCTCCTGTTGACGGGGACCGAAGGGGCGGGCCCCGGGGAATTGCGTTGCGGCGGATCACGCAGCTACCGGACCGAAGTCCACGCAAGTCGGCCGACAGTCTACAGAAGGGAGATTGATCCACAAAGCCTTTTCGGGTAGGACGCGACCGCGCGTGAGCAGCGCGGCGACCCGGGGAGCTTCGAGCGCCAGGCGGGGCCCAATGACCAGGATTGCAGCGCCGATGCCGGCGCCGTCACGCCACCGATTCGCGGTAGGCGTGCCACGTCGCGTGACCGATCAGCGGCACGACGATCGCGAGTCCCACGCAATAGGTGAAGAAGCCCGCCGCCACCAGCACGACGATGGTCGCGGCCCACAGCAGCATGGGGGCGAGGTTGAGGCGCAACGCGCCGAAACTGGCGATCATTGCGGTCAGCGTGTCCATCTCCGGCCGATCCAGCAGCATCGGGATCGACACGACGCTGGTGGCGAAGACCAGTAAGGCGAAGCCGCTGCCCGCCGCCGCGTAGGCCAGCATGAACACCCAGCCCTCCGGGCTTCCGGCCAGTTCGGCCAACACCCCGTGTTCCATGGGCTCGCCACTGGTGAAGAACAGGGCCACCACGACCACAGAGACCCGTATCCACACGGCCAGCAGCAGCGCGAGGATCAACGCATAAAAGCCGACCGCCGGGGCATTGGACCTCCAGGCGAACAGCGTCTGCGCCAGCGTCGGAGTCTCGCCGAGTTCGCGGCGGCGACTGATATCGTACAGACCGATCGACAGGGACGGCGCGACCAACAGGAAGCCGGTAACGAGTGCCAGTTCGACGGCCGCCGAGGTCACGAACCGCATGAGCGCCGCCCCCATGAGAGCGAACACCACGCCGTAGAACAGGCTGGCGACCGGCGCGGCCCTCAGGTCGACGAGACCGCGAGCCAGCCAACGCCAAGGCGCCCCTGGAGCGACCAACCGCGCCTCCGGAAACGGCTGATCCAGTTCCGGACGTTCCGTACGCTCGATCATTTCCTCCCCCTCCACCACGATATTAGGAAAGACCGGCCTTCGCGGCCCGTTTCGCTTTCCTACCCGCGTTCTGATTCAGGCTCCAGTAGCCTCGGGGCTCCTTCGCGGCGCCTATGCGCAGCCCTCGACAGCGCCTGCCTCACCGGCGCCTCGCTCGGCTCGGGCAGCTCTTCGAACAATCCCGCCACCACAGCCCCGGCATCTCGATCAGTTCGTGTCGTCATGCCAAAGTCTAGCCAGCTGCAAACCACCTTGGAAGGGCTCGGTGAAAAACTCTCAGCCTCTTCCTCAGCCTCTTCGGTCGGCGGCACGGGTCCAGCGCGGATCCGCCCGGTTTGGTGGCCCGACGCGGGCTTGTCGAGGGCGCCGGCGGCACGCTGAGCCGCGTCGGGCTCGCCGCCAGGGCTTTAAAGCAGGGTCGGCTGCAGGTAGACCCTTGCGATTCGCTTCCGGCCAGAGGGCTCTACCCATGCCGGGCGCAGCCAGTCACCGCAACCCGGGGCGCCGGGACGCAATCAGGCTGCTTGTTGCATGTGGCCTCGCGCCGACGCTCGTGGCGGCGTCCGCGCCTGCAGGTCCCATATGCGTGAGGATGCATGCCCACACGGTGGCCCTCGAAGAGCGCCCCGTGTGAGTCTTCGACTACGCTTCGGGAACGCGCGCGGTCATTAGCCAGGTGCTCGACATCGCCCAAACGCCGTCGGTGCGAAGGAATGGCTCGAGCGCGCGGCGAAGCGCCGTCTCGATCTCGCCCTGCAGCGCGCCGGCCTTCTGCCGAGCCAGGCGCAGCGCCTCGCCAGCGGGCCCAATATCGCGTGCAAAGTCGAGCGCTTCGTCGATCGATGCGCCGATGCAGATCGGCGCATCGAAGCGGGCGAACGAGGGCTCGACGAATCCGGCCGCCAGAACTTGATCGCTGACCCGATCCGCGCTTGCCCACGAGAACGGCCCCGGACCGCAGGTCACCTCGTCTTTCGACTTGTCGGCTTCGTCGATGAACT
>Ga0163144_10010812_pt1 | contig 19401 bp, 16 predicted proteins | sample OliLak19BULKMAT1_FD_123175 | JGI IMG/M metagenome (GOLD analysis project Ga0163144, IMG submission 123175) | Freshwater microbial mat bacterial communities from Lake Vanda, McMurdo Dry Valleys, Antarctica - Oligotrophic Lake LV.19.BULKMAT1 | ecosystem: Environmental > Aquatic > Freshwater >... | reverse complement strand
GCGGGCCGTTGCGCGCGCAATCTCGGCCGGACTCAACGTCCGACTCGCTCCGCCAACGGGTGCGAGACAGTCTGATAGCGGCGATTCTGTCCGACACCTCCGATCTGGTCGAAGCGGAGCTGCCGCCGCTGACGCTGCCGTTCTTCCGACAATCGTTCACCGTCCGACCAACCGTCCGTCGGTATTCCCTCGGCACGGTGAAGGCCGAGGAGCAAGCGTCCGCGTCGAGTTGGATCGCACGTTTTCCTCGCGCGACGCTGCGGCTCGACCTGACGCCGGTGTCGTACGCCGGCGACACATCGTTGACGTCAGGACGTCCACAGGTGGTGGTCAGTGGAGTGTCGCCCGTGACGGGACGGGTGGACGTTCGCCTGCGCTCCACCGACACGCTTCGGGTCTTCGGACAGACGATGTCGTTTCCCGGGGCGCTCTCGAACGTGGATGCGCAGGCGCTCGGCGCGATCGGTACCAGTACCGTGGATCTGGATGCCGGGGCGATCGGCATCGCGGCGCGGATCGGCACGCGCTACACCCTCACGCAGCCGGTCGGAAACGACGGCATCTCGGTGATGTTGCGCGGCGGCCTGGAATACGATCTCAAGCCAGGCGGTGCGGAAGTGGTGAGCTGGCGTGGGACGACGGTGCGTGCCGGCGCAGGTATCTCTCGCGCTACGAGCAGCACGACCGTTGGCGCCTCGGTCGAGGTGACACGGAGCTTCTCCGATTCGCTCGGCGGCAGGAATCTCTTTCCTGGCGGCGGGGCACTCACATTCGATGGTCGGCTGCTGCGGTTCGTTGGCGCCGACGGCACCGGGTTCGTGACTGCCAATGCATTCTACTCACGCCCTCTCGACATCGAACGTCCGGATCAGCCGACGCGATTGATTCCCATCGGTGACTTCGCGGCCCTCACGGTCGCCGGCGCCTGGCCCGTGCGAGCCGTGACGCTGCTGCCGACCATCGCGCTGATGCGCGAATCGAGCAGCGCCACGGCGCTGGTGAACGGCACGGTCGTCAATGGGGTGGTCGTCAACCGGGTGACGACACAGCTGAATGCGAGCGGCTTCACCAGCAGCCTGAGTCTTGGCCTGGCCATTCCCCTCGGCCGGTTCGTGACGGTGACTCCGGAAGCTGGTGGCGCATTCGGCACGGTGTCACAGACGGTGTCGTCCAGTTTTCCGCGACGCATCGGCCGGCCGATCGTGCGGTCGCAGGGATTCAGTGACCCGCTTCGCGGCGGCTGGTTCGCGCTCGAGATTTCGATTTCGCAGTAGCGACGCGTCAGCGCTCGGAGGGAGCTGGGCCACCGCGCATGGCTCTTCACAGCCCCCCAGGCGATAGTTAGCCTCGCCTGACGGTCACACGCCCTCGGTTCTCCTCCCCGAACAGCCTGCCGATAATGACTCGACGCCTGATCGCTGCCGTCACTCTGATCGCAGTGGCTCCGCTCGCTGCACAGCGCCCGGTGGGGCTGCCGCGCATCGCGACCATCGCGCAGGTGATAGCGCGCGGCGACTCGCTCCAGCTGCCTGGCGCCTGGACCGCCCCTCCCGGTGACGCGCTCTCGCACCACACCGCTGGCTTTGCGACGACGCTCTGCGGCGCCGTCTTCATTACTGGCCTCACGCCCGCCGATGCCGCGGCGAACATCGGTTTCTTCACCGGGCCGCTGGCATCACGATCAGAGGTGGTGGACACGGTCATTGACCGCGCCACACAGACCGTTCGACTGACGCTCAGGAACGGTGTCACGCGCGTGGCGCGCCGGTACGGGAGTCAGGGCTGTGTGCCGCTGCCGATTGGTGCCGACAGCGTGATGTTCACGCCATCGGTGGTCACGTCCAGTTTGCCGCCAGCGGCGTCGACACCGTGGCCGATGGGCGACGTACTGTCGACCGCACCGCTGCCCGGAAACATCGACACCACGTTACTCGCGCGTGCGATGGCCGAGGGTTTCGGTCCACCGGAGGCGATGACGCTGGCGCTGGTCGTCACCTACAAGGGGCGGATCATCGCCGAGCGGTACGCGCCGGGCATCGGGATTCACACGCCGCTGGAAAGCTGGTCGATGGGCAAGAGTCTCACCGGCACCCTGGTGGCACGACTGATTCAGATGGGGACGTACACCCTCGATCAGTCGGCCCCATTCCCCGAGTGGCAGACGGCGGGCGACGCACGCCAGTCGATTCGTATCCGGGACATCATGCAGATGTCGAGCGGCCTCCGCTTGCGCGCGCCGCAGGATCCGGACTACAAGGCTGCACTTGGCTATCCGGATCATCTCTACCTGTACACCGGATCGGCGAACTCGTACGCATGGGCTGCCACGCGTCCGCAGCAGTGGGCCCCAGGCGCGGTCGGCCGGTATCGCAATGTGGATCCCGTGCTCGCCAGCTATCTCGTCAGGCTCGGTGCCGAGAAGCGCGGCGAGAACTACCACGCCTTTCCGACCCGCGCGCTGTTCGACAAGATCGGGATGCGGGATGTCGTGATCTACACCGATCCCTTCGGCAACTACCTCGGGCAAGGCGCGGAAGTGATTGCGGCGCGCGATTGGGCGCGACTGGGCAACCTGTACCTGCAGGATGGTGTGTGGAACGGAGAGCGCCTGCTGCCGAAGGGGTACGTGAAGTACGCGAGCACGCTGGCGCCAGGGTGGCTCGCCGACGGCCGACCGGTGTATGGTGGCGGCTTCTTCTGGATCAATGGGGATGGAGAAGAACCGATGCCGAGAGAGGCGTACGCGATGCTCGGCGCTGGTGGGCAGAGTGCCTGGATCATCCCGTCGCACGATCTGGTGATCGTTCGCATCGGTAAATACCGCGGGGCGGATGCTGGCGAAGCGGCGCGACAGAAGGGCACCGCGATGCTGCTCCAGGCCTTCAAGCGATAACGGCGGCCGATGGACCGCGCTGCCACGGATTCCGAGCCTTGAGGCTGATCCCCAACGCAGGTCGCGTCGTGTCATTCTTCGTTGCGTACATCATTCGGGCCGCGGCGCTTGGTCTGCTGCCGGCTGTGCTCGGGGGCCAGAGCGTGTCCGGACAGCTGTCGATTCTGGAGAGGGCGGGGGGGCGCACGGGCGACCTCGCGAATGCGGTCGTGTGGCTCGAGCCGCAGTCGGCGTCGTCGGCCTTCGCCCGTGAGCCTGCGACCATTGCGATGGAGGGGAAGCAATTCATTCCGCATGTACAAGTGGTGGCGGTCGGAGGCGCGGTGGATTATCCGAATCACGATCCGTTCCGGCACAATGTCTTCTCGAATTCAGGACCGGCGGAATTCGATCTCGGGCTGTACGCGCGGGGCGACAGCAAACGCATCCAGTTCGATCGCGCCGGCGTCTATCCGATCTTCTGCAACATTCACGCGAAAATGGTGGCGTATGTGCTGGCCGTGCCGAGTCCGTACATGGTGCGACCTGGTGCCGATGGCCGATTCACGTTCGCCGGTGTGCCGTCGGGGAATTACACTCTCAAGGTGTGGCACGAACGTGGCGGCGTGGTGTCGAAACCGGTCTCGCTTCCGGCCGATGGCGCGAACATGCTGACCGTGCAGCTCGACGCGCGCAGCTATCAACTCGTGCCGCACAAGAACAAGTTCGGCGCCAACTACACCACCAGCGGCAGTGAACGGTACTAGCGCGCCTGCCGTACCCTCGAGTGCGCGGGGCAGTCGCCTGACCTGGCGGCTGTTCATGCTCGTCGGCGCCGTGGTGACGGCGGCGCTCGCGTTGTCGCTGACGATTCTCACCGTCATCGCAACGCGGACCGCGACGCTCGCCAGTGCGCAGGCTCTCGACCGCGCCGCCCGACTCGTGACCGTGCTGCTCGACAACCGTGAGCAGAGCCTCGCGCGCGCGGCCGATGTGTTCGTGCAGAATCCGATCTTCCGGTCGCTGGTGCTCTCGCAGAACACCGATGACTTGCGTGATCAGGCCGGTGAAGCTGCCGATCGGATTGGCGCGACCTGGATCCAGATCGTGAGCGCGTCCGGCGACCGACTGGCCAGGAGCGACGACCTCGCGGCGCCTCGCGTGTCGCTGATGGGATCCGCGCTGATTGCCCGTGCGCTCGGTGGTGACGTCGCGACTGGCTTCGGCGCGTCGGCGGACACGTTGCTGCTGCAGGTGATCGCGGTGCCGGTGTCGGTGCCGTCGGCCAGCGGGCAGCAGTCGGTGGGCGCCTTCATGGCCGCCCAGGCGATCGACTCGGCGCTGGCGGCGAAGGTGAAGGGGGCGACAGCGACTGACGTGGTGTTCTATGTGCTCGATACCGCGATGGTCCCCCACGTGAGCGCGTCGACCCTTGGTCGCGCGCCGGAAATCCAGCAACTACTGGCGCGGGCCACCGTCTCACGCGCCACGCGACGTGGTGACTCGGTGCCACGCTTCGACGTGACGCTGGCCGCCGAGGAGTATGTGGGCCGCTCGGTGGTATTGCGGTCTGCCGGTGGCGATCCGCTCGGCGGATTCCTGGCGCTCCGATCGCGCGCGGTCGAACTCGCGCCGTTCAATACGCTGCGACGCTGGATTCTCTTCGCCGGACTGCTGAGCCTCTTGCTCGGTGCAGGTGTGGCGTACCTGGTCGCCCGATCGATCGCGGAGCCGGTGCTGCAGCTGGCCGCGGCCACGCGTCGCGCTGCGGAGGGCGACTACGATGCCGACGTCACCGATACCGCGCCAGATGAAGTTGGTGAGCTGGCGGTTGCGGTGCGCACCATGCTGCTCGACCTGCGCGAGAAGCGGGCGTTGGTGTCGCTCCTGCAGACGTCCGCACCGGCTGTTACAGCGCGCCTCGCGGAGGGAACGACGGCGATCGAGCCAGGCAGCGTGGTGGCGTCGCGGTATGAGATTCGCTCCATTCTTGGTACCGGTGGCGCAGGCGTCGTCTACAAGGCCTTCGACCGCGAGCTCGGTGAAGTCGTCGCACTCAAGACACTCCATCCTGACTCGGTGGCACAGGACCCCGCGGCCGTGGAACGGTTGAAGAGCGAGATCCGGCTCGCGCGTCGAATTGCGCACCGCGGGGTTGTGCGAACCTATGATCTTGGCGAAAGCACCGGGATGTACTTCCTCACGATGGAGTATGTCTCGGGCACGGTGCTCAGTGATCTTCTCGAGCGTGACCACCGGCTTCCCGTGTCGGCGGTGTACTCGATTGCCCGGCAAATCGCCCGTGCACTGGAAGTCGCGCACGAGCAGGGCATCATTCACCGCGACATCAAGCCGCAGAACATCATGCTGCAGGCGGATGGCACCCTGAAAGTGATGGACTTCGGCATCGCGAGGCTCGCCGTGCGAACGACGGCGCTGACCCAGATCGGCATGGCGGTCGGAACGCCGGGCTACATGGCGCCCGAGCAACTGATGGATGGTGATGTCGACGCACGGGCGGATCTGTATGCCTGCGGGGCCGTGCTGTACGAATGCCTGACCGGTCAGCTGCCATACGATCCTGCGAATCCGGTGTTGATGATCGGCCGGATCGTCTCGGGAGCCCCGGTGTCACCACCACACGAGCTTGTGCCCGGTGTGCCACTCCCGCTCTCGGCGCTCGTGATGCGGTTGTTGTCGAGCGACGTGGAGCGTCGCACGCCGAGTGCCGAAGCGCTCCATGCAGAGCTGGTTGCGGCTGAAACGCCGCGGTGAGCAGTGTGAGCAACCCGGTTCCGGTTCGGGTCCTTTGTCACGGCCAGCGCCGACACTTCAGCGAACGGAAAGTCGAGGGTCGCGCCGGAGAATCAGCGTCTTCCTGGCGGTGATCATCCCTTCCATCTGTGGCCCCATTGGCGCACCGCGAAGTTGCTCCCGGTACCGCTGCCAGTCGGCGAGCGAACGAATGCCGTGGATGCGAACAAAATCCCAGCCGTCGCTGACCAGCATCCGCCCTGTTTCGGACCACTCGTACAGCTTTCGCTGCTGCTCGAATGGACGGATCGAGCCGAAGAGAAGCGTGGTGAATCGTGTTCGGGCATCGGGTACGATTCGCAGGTACTCGAACACCGTGAGTCCGGAACCCTCCGTGGCCGCATCACTGAGTGCCGGCAGCATCTCCACAAACTGATCGTGATGCGTCTGCGTCATGCTCGAGAGCGTGCCGTAGAGAGCGAATGCAGACTGTCCCGACGCTCCGGGTCGGCGCAGCGTCTCGTTCGACGCGTCCATGCCGGCCATGCCGTCAAAGGTGCTGATGACGACGAGATCGAGTGGTTCCGGGCTTTCGGCTTCGCGATAGCCGCGGAATCGCTTCAGCGCCGCGTTCTCGGTGTAAATCGGCTTCAGTTGCTGCTCATAGATCGTCACGGCCTCGGCGGTGCGGCCGGGCTGAAAGAGAAAGGTGACGATCTGGCGGACCTCTGTCGGCCGCGACGGCGACTGAGCGACGAGCCCGCGCAGCGGAAACCACAACGTGAGCGCAGCAATGATGACTGGCATCGTTCGACTTTCGCGTCGTTCCGATCGCATGGAGTACCGGTGGTTTTCGTGGATTATGAGCACGGGAGCGCCGCCCGCTTCTGTGACAGGAAGTCTATGGCGGTGCGGCGAGGTGTGATCGGTCTCGAACTGAATTACAGGGTATTGCGGAATCCCTGCGTGGGATGCTTGATAGCATTGGCTCACGCAACCCGCAGCACAAATCTCCGGTTCCGCCGACCGGGCCTCACGTCACTGGTGTACTCATGCGCTTGTTGATTCTCTCTGCCGTGCCGCTGCTCTGCGCCGGCGCGCCTGGTGAGCTGGTTGCCCAGACGGCTCCCCGCCAGACGGAATCCGACGCCTATACACGTTACGAACTCCTCGCGCCCGGCTCCGGCAAGTTTCGCATCATCTACGAAGTCAGCGCCACGACGCCCGGTGCCGTGGCGTATTTCAACCCGATCAGGCGCGGCAGCGTTGCCACTGATGAAAGTGTCTTCGACCGGGCGTCCGGCAAGCCGCTCCGGTTCGAGGAGGTGGGGGCGGCCGTCGCGCGCGATGGCGGCGTTCGGGGCGACAGCCTGCAGACCTACATCCGCGTTCAGCTGGCGCGAGCCGTCCCGCCGGACGGTGCCGAGCAGCGCGTGCTGATCCTCAAGACATATGAAGACGCAACCAGCTACTTCCTTCGCGGCGACACACTCGTCTTCACTCGTCCGCTCGGCATCAAGCGCAACGCGGTCGTGCTGCCGTCGGGATACGAGCTGGTGTCATCGAGTTTTCCGGCCCAGGTGCTGCAGGAAGCGGACGGTCGGATCGGGATCAGTTTCTGGAACGACACGCCGAGCGAGGCAGCCGTGACGCTCCGTGCGATGCCGGAACGCGCGCTGCGCGCAACCGTGTCGTCAGTCGCAGCGCGACTCGGTGAACGTGCCCATCAGGATCGCGAAATCGTCTACTTCCTCCAGCAGCCCGAAACTCACGCGTTCGATCTGTACCATGACTACACCGAATCGCGACCGGGAACGAGCACCTACCTGAACGTGGTGCGAGCGGGAAGCACGGTGACCAATCCCCGGGCACTGAATCTCGACACCGGCGAACCGCTGGCGCACGAGACGCTCAAGGGAGACGCGATCACGAAGGCAGGGCTGTCGGTGCCCGATCTGACGCCGCAAACCGAAGTGGTGGTCTTTCGATTTCCGGCGATCGTCGCCGGCACCACACTGCGCCTTCGCATGTTCGAGACGTACACCGATCCGGCGCGATACACGGTGGTGAACGATGAGCTGGTATGGGATCGCGCCTTGGGTCGTCCTGCCAATGCCGTGGTGCTGCCGACGGGCTGGGTGCTGACGAACAGTGCCGTGCCGGCGACGGTCACGACGCTGCCCGATGGACGCATCCGGCTCGATTTCATCAACCCACGTGACGATGCCATCAACGTTCTGATTACTGCTCGACGACGGTAACGCAGAGCGAAACCGTTGCGCTGGTGACTCGCTTCAAATTACGCGAAGAATCGGATGAACAGCTGGCAGAACAGCGCGCCGGCCAGCGTCATCGAGAAACCCCACAGCAGCAGCTGCCGGAAGAGGCGCTTGGCGTCGTCGCCACCGCGTGGCAGCGCCGAAATGCAGAGGGCACCGATGGTCGAGAGTGGTGAAACATCCACCAGCGCTGCCCCGACATTGATGCTCATCGCGACCTGCAATGGATCGCCGCCGCCCAGCTTCTGCACCAGCCCCGGCACCGCCGGAATGAACGCCGGATACACCACCCCCGACGTCGAGCTGTAGGTCGAGATCAGGCCCGTGACACCGGCAATCGCGCCGTTGACGGTATCCGGTGACGCGATCCGTGCCAGCAGTGTGGTGAACAGGTCCATGCCACCCGTCTTCTCGAGCACGCCGATCAGGACGCTCACGCCGCACACCATCAGAATCACGGCCCACGGAACTTCCCTGACCGTTGCCGCGTCGTCGCCAAGGCCGGAGAGAATCAGGATGCTGGCTGCGATGAACGCCGACAGGCCCGGGTTCAGCTTGAACGCGACGACCGCAATGACCCAGAGTGCGACGATTCCAATCGTACTCCAGTGTCGTGCCGTGAGCGGTTGACGAGTGCCGATCTGCTCGACGGATTCCGCCCTGAGCAATGCCGGCCCGCCGAACAGAACCCACGCGGCGAGGGCGGCGAGGGCGTGCGCGGTGAAGTTCGCCGACCACACGCCCCAGAGATGATCACCAAGCCCGATCTTCGTCATCGAACTGTGTACGATCACACCGACGGCGCTGATCGGCGAAAGATTTCCCGCATTGGCGCCGTTGCCCACCATCAGTGCGGCCAGAAACACGGGCATGCGTGCCTGCACCGCGATGCCCATGGCGATCGGCGCCAGCAGTGCGGTGGCCGAGATCGCGCCCGGACCGGCGGTCGAGAGGGCGCACGCCATTACAAAGAAGAGCAGTGGCAGTGCCGCCGCGTGGCCGCGCAAGAGACTGATCGTGGACTGCGCGATGGCATTCATCGTGCCGTTCGCCTGCGCCACGCCAAACAGTACGCTGACGCCGACCAGCGTCAGGAAAAGCGTGTTCGGAAAAGTGGCCATCACTGCGTCCACCTTCCACCCGGCGGCAAAGATTGCGATCGGCCACGCCAGCGCCACGGCCAGCACTCCCACGTTGATGCGCGACGTGAGGCTGCCGGCGATCACCACCAGCAACGCCAGCAGAGAGAGCATTGCAGGTGTCATGTCAGGGTGCCGGTGGCAACAGGTGCTTCTGGACTTTCCCGAGCGCGGTGCGCGGCAGCGCGTCGATGCGGACGAAGCTCCGCGGAATCTTGAAGGAGGCCAGTTGCGTGCGGAGATGTGATTCGAGGTCGGCGAGGTCGAGGTGTGCATCACCAACGATGTACGCCACCGGTACCTCGCCGCGAGTCGCGTCAGGCCGACCAACCACGGTGGCCTCGTGAATCCCGGGTTGCTCGAGCAGCAGTTCCTCGATCTCTCGCGGATAGATGTTGAAGCCGCCCGAGATGATCAACTCACTGCGCCGTCCTTCGAGCGTGATGTATCCGTCTGCGGCGCGGCGTCCGATATCACCGGTGCGGAACCAGCCGTCGGAGAACGCTGCCGCATTGGCGTCAGGGCGGTTCCAGTACCCCGCACAGACGTTCGGTCCACGCACCCAGAGTTCGCCACTCGTACCCTCGGCGACGTCCATCCCGTCGTCGCTCACGATGCGCACTGCGGTCAGCGGCAGCGGCAGGCCAATCGTTCCGGGTCGACGTTCACCGATATACGGGTTGCTCACGTTCATCAGCGTTTCCGTCATGCCGTAGCGTTCGAGAATCACGTGACCGTACCGCTCGCGGAACGCCTCCAGCACCTGGGCTGGCAGCGGAGCCGACCCGCAGACGAAGAGACGCGCCCTGTCGCCAATCGCGCGCGCGGTCGTCGCTTCGAGCTCCAGTAGTCGGATGTACATCGTTGGCACGCCGAAGAACACGGTGGGCACGTACTCCGCGAACACCGCCGCTGCACGCGACGCCTCGAAACGCGTCACCAGCTTCATGTGACAGCCAGCGAGCAGCCAGCAATGGATCGCATTGCCCAGCCCATGCACATGAAACAGCGGTAACGTACAGAGCAGGCGATCGTCGCGCTGCATGCCCCAGCTCGCGTTCAGCACGATCCCATTGCTGGCGAAGTTTCCGTGCGTGAGTATCGCGCCCTTCGACGCACCGGTCGTACCCGAGGTATAGACCAGCGCCAGCGGCGTGTCCGCGTCGCACACTGTCTCGGCCACCATCGCCGGACGCTCGTGAAGGCTGGTCAGCGCGTCACACTTGCGCGCCAGTTGCGCGACATCCCACGCCACCACCCCTGCTGCGAGGTCAGGCGTGCGGTCGGGCGTCGTGACCACGGCCACCGGCGCCGCGTCGCCCACGATGTGAGCAATCTCGCGCGACTGGTACAGCACGTTGATCGGGACTACGATCAGCCCGAGCTTGACCGCGGCAAGCCAGAGGTCGATGATCTCGACCCGATTGGTCAGCAAAAAAGCCAGGCGATCACCGCACCGGAGTCCCCGATCGTACAGCACCTGCGCCAGCCGGTTGCTGCGGATCTCGAGATCGCCAAAGGTGAACGACGCGACCACCCCCGATGCGGATTCGGCGTCCAGAGCGGAACGGTGCGACGCGCCGAGGAGTGAGTGATCGAGCAGGGGGAGCAGTGACACGGCATGGCAGGGTAGAGGTCGATGTCACGATACTGCCATGTTGCGGGAATGTGAACGTCTTGCGAAGCCAGGCGGCGTTGCGTCGGAGCGATAGAGCTGCCATCCTGCCATGGGTTCGTGCGCACCGCCGATCTGTTCACTCAGTACCGCCACCCCGGAGGATGCGTTGCGGTTGTCGATCGCCATGGCTACGAGGGTGCTCGGCGTTGTGGCCCTCAGCACCGGCAGCGGGTGTGCACCGCGAACCAGCGCCGTCGGAACGCCGCTCGAAGGGTCGCGACCAACCGTGACGTATGCGTGCACGGCGGTGCTCGCGCTTCGCGTTCGACTGGATGCGTCCAGCGCGTCGGTCACGATCGATGGTGATGGGCCGTACACGCTGTCGCAAGTCTCTGGGCGTTCGGGATTCACGGTCTACAGCGACGGGCAACGCGTGCTTGAAATTCGCGACTCCATCGTGTCGTTCGGCCTGACGCCTCGCATTCTTCAGGCGTGTATCCGATCGCACTGAGTCAGGGCCGTTCAGACCAGCGAACGCGTTCCGCACCCGCGTCCGGATCGTAGCCGGTATGTCGGAGGGTGCCGTCACCGCTGCTCCGGAAATCGCGTGGCGCCAACGAACTCCCGCCAGCTCTTCGCATCGGTGTGCTGATACTCCCGCCAGTGCGTGATCCGTCCGTCCCTCACGCGAGCCAGGATCGCGCCGTGATAGCGATGCGTGCCTTCATACGTGTACTCCGCCGCCCCAATCTGCTGCGCCTCGTCGAACAGGATCAGATGCCACGACATGTACTGTTCGAATCCGTCGTCCGCAGAGAAGAACGTCTGCAGTGCGGCGCGTCCATCCAGCTGGTAGCGAACCGGATCGCCGTACTGCACATCCAACGCAAAGTGGTCGGCCACGGAGGCGTAGTCGCGTCTGCGCCAGCCCTCAGCCAGCGCCTCGAGCAGAGCCTGAAACTCAGCGGAGGTCATCGTTGCTGCATTCGACCAGGTTCAGTTTCGCGCACCAGTGAATCGATCCAGTAGATGTCAAAAGTCGTTCCAGAATGGATAACCGCAACTTCGTGGTGCATCGCGCCAGGATCCCGTCGCGTCACCGATTGTACTCGCTGAGCCAGTGAAACTGCCGCTCGGCCAGCTGGAAGTGGCGTGCCGTCCGGCCAAGCTCGACGCTCACCGTGTCATTGCGAATGACCATCTGCAGCCGGATGGTGCTCGTGTCGGGCACCTCGTAGCGCATCCTGAACAGGAACGTGCTGTCGCCGGGGATGGTCGACGTCTTCCAGACGGCGGCAGTGCGCGTCGCCGTATCCGGCTTGTATCGGAAGTACGCGCGTCGATATCGCTGCTGAAAGAATTGATCACGGCTGTCGATGCTGCCTGCACGATTGCTGTCGAAGATCACGTCTTCCCAACGAATGGTGTCGGTGGGAGTCGCGGGCACGACGACGCCATTGACCATGTAGCGAGTCACGGCATAGACACCAGTCCGGAACGGTCCCCGCTCCGGTGGCACCTTCGCGCTCTGGAAACTTTCATACCCGCTCATGAACGGCGCGTACACCAGCTGGAAGAGAAAAAACACCTTGACTGCTCGGCTCCCCCAGATCTGCCACGGCACGGTCAGCGGTTGGTCGTACAGCCGCGTGGCCGGTACCGATCGATTCAACACCAGGAAGTTGAACAGGCGAGACGCGTCCATCGCCAGCAGGAAGAGACACGCCACCAGCAGATGCGACGAGTACAACTTGACTGGTACGTCGTAACTCAGGTTGAGCATGACCACGTTCAGAAAGGCGCCGGCGGCCACGAACAACCCCGCCGTGATCGTCGGGCGGCAGAGCAGCAGCAGTCCCGCCACTGTCTCCATCACCCCGGAGAACACCTGATACGACGTGGAGTATCCGACGAACAGCCAGGAGAAGCGCATTGGCAGCAGGTCGCCGAGTGGCGTTGCCAGCTGGCTGGTCGTGGGAAAGCCCATCTGCAGAGCGAACACCTTCTCGAACCCATATCCAAGCGCAGCGGATGCGACGTAGTACCGCACGATCAACCGGAGCCAGTAGCTGAGTGACCGATAGGCGCGGCGCCGGTGGTCGATCAAGCTCCATGCGATGCACACGATCAGCGCGAGGCTGAGATACAGCCAGAGCTGGGTCCAGGAGTATGACGTGTCGCCGCTGCCGTTCATCGGAATGAGCGTCTCGCGGACGTGAAAGAACCGCTCGTTACTCGCATACACCGCCCAGCCGACGACTTGGTCGTAGAACCCGAAGACGAACGACACACCGGGCAGGTCGCTGAACCACGACCAGGGTGTGATCTGCAGCAGCCAGTAGACGAAGAAGAACCGGAAGAGGACGCGCTGCCAGAGCGGCCACACCGCTCGGGGTACGTTGCGGCGCGCATCTGGTGCCGCTGTTGGTGCGACTTCCTGAACTGGTGCTTCCACCTCCATCGACTCTCCCAGTGTTTGTTTTCGCTACGGTCTCAGGGCACGTGTTGCCGCGTGATATCCGCACATGCCATGAATCCCCGCCCCCGGTGGTGTCGCAGCCGAGCAGAGGTGCACAGCGGTGACCGGCGTCGAGTAGGTGCGCCAGGTAGGTCTGAACAGCAGGTTCAACAACACATTGGCACCGCCGCCGATGTCGCCACCGACCAGATTCGCATTGCTCGTTTCGAGCTCCACAGGTGAGTGCGTACTCCGCGCGATGACGACGTCGCGAAACCCGGGCGCGAAGCGCTCCATCTGCGCTTCGATGCGCGCGGTCATGTCGGTGCTGGATCCATTCGGGACCCGGCAGTAGCCCCACGCCGTGTGCTTGCCCGGTGGCGCACGGTTCGCGTCAAACAGACTCGGTTGCGTGACGAGCACGAAGGGACGCTCGGCATACTCACCGCGCCAGGGGGCGGCTTCTGCTCTCGCGATCTCGCCGAGCGTGCCGCCGACATGGACCGTGCTCGCCTGCAGGCACTCCGGCGCAGCCCACGGGATTGGCCCGTTCAGCGCCCAGTCGATCTTGAAGACGCCGGGCCCATTTGTGTATCGTTTCATTCGCTCGGAAAAGCCGCGCGGGAGTCGATCGCCCATGATGCGGGCCATCGCCTGCGGTGACGTATCGAACAGCAACTGAGCGGCGCCACCGAGTTGCTCATGACGGTCGATCCTGCTGCCGACTTCGATCTCGCCACCGAGCGAACGAAAGTGAGCCGCGAGAGCATCCGCAACTGACTGCGAGCCACGCGATGCAACAGGCCAGCCGTGTACATGCGCCACCGCCGACAGCACCAGTGCAATCGCAGCACTGCCGAGATACGACAGCGGAACGATCGAATGCGCGGCGACGCCGGCGAAGAGGGCGCGTGCGCGCTCTGTCTCGAACACCAGACTGGCATAACGCTGCGCGGGCACGATGGCCTGCACTCCGAAGCGCGCGTACGACACCGGGTGCTGAGGAAAACCAATCGGTGCCAGCAGATCGGGCGCGAGGTTCGCCCACGATTGCGCGAGTGCGCCGATGGTCCGCCGGTATCGTGTGCGATCCGTGCCCAGTTCCTCGGCGGTCCGTTCGACGTCGTTCCAGAGCATGACGGCACGGCCGCCATCGAGTGGATGCGCCGCCGCAGCTGACGGCGTGATCCACTCGAGTCCATGTTCCGCCAGCGGCAGCGATCGGAAGAACGGGGACGCCACGGCCATGGGATGCACTGACGAACACAGATCGTGCACAAACCCTGGCTCCGTCAAGGCCGCCGAGCGAAGCCCGCCACCGATGGTGTCATTCGCTTCATGGATCACGGTTCGCAGGCCGCGCTGCGCGGCGACGATGCCGGCAGCGAGGCCATTGGGTCCTGAGCCGATGACGGCGACATCGTAGGCAGACGGCACGGCGGGAAGTTATACGTCGTCGGGCGCCAGAGCGCCGGTCAGTACCGCCAGCTGCGCAGATCCGACCCGGCCGGTGCGGTCGTCAGCATGCGCTCCACCGCCCAGGGCAAAACCATCTGCGGATAGCGCAGTCGCGAATACGCATTGCTGCGTGTGTGATCGCCGTTCCAGCAATGCTCATCACGATCGCCGTAGTCCACGACCGCATCAGCCGCCGGCGACGCCGTGTGCAGGAATTTCTCCACCTCGTAGACCGCATTGTTGAGACAATAGTTGTCCATGTCACCGACGTAGATGCGCAACTTGCCCTTCAGCTTCGGCCCCAGCGTCGCCCAGTCGCGCTTGAGGATGAACGACAGGTCCCAGTGATCGCGCCAGTAGGCGGCGACGGTGGGGTCGATCCTGCCCGTCTCGCGGTTCCAGATCCGCGCTGGATACCCGTCCGGCCCGACAGGGGAATACGTCGACTCCCAGACATCGAATTGATCACCAGAGCGGCCGCGCGAACCAATCGCGGACTCGAAGTGGTTCATGTCCATTACCGTCGCATCCACGTGACCGAGATAGTTGCGATGCGCTGGTCGAGGGGTGCGCTTGAACTGACTGGTGAGATAATAGGCGTTGGTGTCGCTGTAGATGTTCACGGTGGTGTAGTGCCGGAAGTCGATCGGATCCGGACATGCCACCCAGGCGCCGTTGTATTCGTCGGGGTAGAACATCTGCACCGCCATCGATTCCCAGCCGCCGGTCGATCCGCCGAACACGAAGCGCGCCCAGCCCTGACCCAGTCCACGGTATCGCTTCTCGATTTCGGGAATCAGTTCATACTGAATCGCGTCGCCGTAAGGGCCGGTGTTGGCGGAGTTCACGGCATACGAATCGTCGTAGTACGGCGTCGGATGCTGGATCTCGATCATCAGGGCCCGTGGAAAACCCTTGGCCGTCCAGTCCTTGTAGAAATCGTACGCCAGCTGTTGCTGAATGCGATTGTAGCCGGCGAGCTGGAATCGCTCGCTGAAGTCCGGCTTCAGTGTCGTGTCGGGTGGTGTCTCGCGCCACCCGCCGAGGGACATCGGGAAGTGCCCGTGGCTGATCGCGAGGGGATATCGGGATCCCGGGTGCTCGTCAAAGCCCCACGGCAACAGCACCCACGCCGCCAGGTACATGTCGCGCCCCCAGAACTTCGACAGCCGCTCGCTGCGGATCTTCACGTGCTTCACGTACTTCGTTTCCTTCGTCGCCGGATCGGGGAGTGCAGCGATCTCGTTGTCGAGCGACAATGCAATCGACACTGGACGCGCCGGATCCCACCTGATCGTGCGCGGCGTGCTGTAGAGATTTCCGGGCTTCGATGCCCACTGCTGCCCTTCGCCGCGATCCGGTGCCAGCTTCAGCACCCGGCCGTCGGCCAGCCGGTAGGTCTCGTATCGATTGAGGAAGGCCTGCACGCGGTAGGTGCCGGCGGGGACGTCCTTCAGGCTGCGGATCGGAAAGCCAAACGCGTCACCGGGGATGACTTTCGACGAGCCCGGTGCCCAGCCGTCCACATCGCTGCCGAAGATGAGCTGCGTCTTCGCGCCGAACTGGATCTGGAATCGTGGCTCGGCGGTGGAGTCCGTCGACAGCAGAAAGAGCAGGCGGCCATCCTGCGGAGCCGTGGCGCGCGCGGTTGGCAGGGTGACGGCCACGCGGGGCTGTGCGTGCGCTGTCGCCGGCGTCACTGCGAGGGCGACGAGCAGACACCGTGCGTGGCGCTCGAGCGAGTGTCGATTCATGCAGTGGGCGGATGCGGGTGGGGAGACGACGCGGATACGGAAGTGGCACTTCATTCGGGGTCGGTCGAGTCTATGGCGTGGTCCCCGGCCGCGCGAGGACCGGCTGGCGTGGCCGCGGTGGGTGCGGATCTGGTCGATGACCGCCGGCTGGGTGATGAAGGTGGCGATCCGCATCGTGGTGTGGCACGCGCGGGCGATTGGCGCACCAGACAGAGTATCGCGTGGCGACGTGCCCCGGGTCCGGGATGTGCCCCCGGACCCAGGCGAGGAAGTTGCGCAGGTCAACGGTCTCGGCACCCGCGATGGGGCCAGGTCAGCATCCGGGCGACGATGCCCCCCGCGAGATCCCGCCGCTCGCCGGTCAGCTTGGCGTGACAGCTGGGCAGAAGTCGCGGCCGTTGTACGAGAATACCAAACACGTATTCGCGCGCGCACTCGTCGCAGCGGATGCGAGCGAAGCGGTGCTCCAGCACACCGCAGGCGAGGAACGTGTCCGCCACCTCGCCGACCACCGAACGCTCCGGGCCGCACCCGCGCGCGGAGCGGTCGTCGTCGACGGTCTCCAGCCGCCGCCGATGGTCCGACACCAACCGAAACAGCGGCGAGGCCTGGGGGCGTCGGGGCTGGTGGACGCCGCGGACCGCCGGCGCCGCGGCGTCCATGCGCGATCCGTCACCGCGGAGCGCCGAACATACGCGCGACCGGCGCGCAGACCGTCACCACCGCCTGCGCGAGGGGCTTTTCCGAGGCAACGTCCGGGTGTCGCGGGTCTGTCAACTTTGGAACGCAACAATCAGCGTCGTGGCGCATCGCGTAGCATCCGTCGGTCCGCTCGCAGCAGACACTCGCGGCATGCCGATCCCAGCGCGTCACTGCGGAACAGACCGTGAGCAGCCTGGCACTTCCGTGGCGCCTTCCAGTCACTGTCAGCGTCTGGCGCGACGGCCGGTCCGCATCGCAACGTCCCCGCCTCAGACGGCGCAGGGAGCATGTTCGGTCTTCATCAGGACGCGGGGAACGTCACCGCCGTCCCCAAACGGCGAAGCCGGACATAAGAAACAGGTCACCCGGTGTACTGAGTGCAACGTGCACTATGACGAGGTGTGCGGTGAGCGCGCCGAGCATGATGGTCCCGAGCATCGCGGCTCCAATTCTCCCAGTCTTCGACACCATGACGAGTGCGGCTTCGGTGAGCTCGAGGATGCCCGTGACGCATCGAAACCACTGTCCAAAGCCAACTGCGGTGAAGAGCGCGACCATCTCCGGCTTCCTTATCATTCTCGCCTGGACGAAGGCGGCGGCAAAATGCACGACGCCACAGGTGCCCGCTTCAGATCGCCCTGAACTATTTCATCGACGGCACGTGTGCCACAACCTGGGCGACGGCGATCTCGGTGCCCTGGTAAAAGCCCGACGCTTTGTTTTTCTCACAGTCAGCTTCATCCCGATGCAGCGCGGTGAACACGTAGCGCGTTCCGGTTCCCGCAGTCTCCAACGAGACAATGGCGGTGATCGGAATGTCGTCAAAGACCGCCGGGCGATAGTCGGGAAACAGCATCGAAGTCCAGACAAGTCGCTCCATCGGAATCACGTCCAGAAAACAGCCGAGGTTGGGCACCTCCTGACCGTCTCCCGCTGCGATGTCGATGCTGAAGATGCCGCCCGGTCGCACGTCCATTTCGCACTTCGACACTCGACCCCAAGCCCTGGGCATGCACCACTCCTTGAGATGTTCCGGTTTCGTCAACGCGTCCCAGACGAGATGCCGGGGTGCGTCGATCAACCGTTCGAGCGCGAAATCAAGTGTCGGATTGATCGTGAAGGGCTTGCTCATGATTTGGATTCCTTCTCCCTGAGTTGTCTGACGTAGTCGTCGAACCGGTCCAATCGGGTTTCCCACAACTGACGCCGCGCGGTCAACCAGTCTTCAACGACCTTGAACCGTTCTGGTGCGAGCTCATACGTCCGCACCCGCCCTCGCTTCTTCGTCTTCACCAGTCGGCTCTGTTCGAGCACCGACAGGTGCTGCACGAACGAGGGAAGTTTCATGTCGAACGGGGCTGCCAGCTCGCCGACTGTGGCTGGTCCGACGGACAGGTGCTCCAAAACCTTCCGCCGAGTCGGATTGGACAAGGCATGAAACACGTCGTCAGCGACTGCGGAGTGAACCATTGCAGCACCATCCGATTAGTTGGATTCCCCGATCTGGCTGAGAGAGTCTATCACCGAGTAACACTAAGGGCAGCGCCTAAGTATATGGTTGTCCGCCTCATTAGAACTCTATCGCTGGCAAGATCCGACACCAACCGAACGAGCGGCGACGCCTGTCGGCGTCGGAGACGCGCTGACGCCGCGCGCGGCCGGCGCTGCATCGACCATATGCGCTCCCAAACGCGGGAGCGTCGAGCAGACGCCCCACTCGCACACAAACCGCCACGTTGCTGTGCGCGACGGGCCAGCCCGACGCAACCTTCGGGAGCCGCCGGCTGAACGATGCTTGCTGCTGATGAGCGGACACGCCATCAGCGCATCGCGCCACCTTCGTCGGTCCGTTCGCAAGAAAAGGCAGAGTCAGCCAGATGCCCATCAATGTCTGTCGTTCGTCAAACGACTACTCCGCGTATGCCCCCGCCGCCATCAGCGTCGCCATTCATGATCCAACTCGTCGCAAGCCTGGCCGGCTTCGATGCCCACCGCAGTCTTCAGGTCAGCGGTATCGTCGGCCGTCGGTGCGAAGCGTCGCGCCTCGATGATCACGAGCTGGTACACGACACCGTTCGCCGACGGCGTGAGTTGACCACCGCGACTGCCGAGTGATGCACCGCCCGCCGAGTCGTCGAGCGCCCGCAGATCGCGCGTGACGTCACTGCGTAGGGGCCACCGCCGAAGACGGTGTCTCCCTGATGACACGTCCTGCAGGATCGGTTTTCCAACGTCCCCGGCAGGCGGCAGGGACACAGCCTGGGCCTTCGCGCGCCCAGGAACGGCAAGGAGCCACGCAACGTATGCCATCGCCAGCAAACATCCGGTCACACGTGTCGCGTCACGCCGCGCGTCGTCAGCCTTTGC
>Ga0163144_10010811_pt1 | contig 19402 bp, 15 predicted proteins | sample OliLak19BULKMAT1_FD_123175 | JGI IMG/M metagenome (GOLD analysis project Ga0163144, IMG submission 123175) | Freshwater microbial mat bacterial communities from Lake Vanda, McMurdo Dry Valleys, Antarctica - Oligotrophic Lake LV.19.BULKMAT1 | ecosystem: Environmental > Aquatic > Freshwater >... | reverse complement strand
TTGGTAGAGCAGCGGACTGAAAATCCGCGTGTCGTTGGTTCGATTCCGACCCTGGCCACCAATCCCCGCCATTTTGCGCGCTGGTGTGAGCTTCCTCGAGTATCCGTTGCGCCCGTGACTGCGCTGCATTTTTGAACGCCCGGCTGGACCTGGCCACGTTCGACGGTAGCGGTATTGTCTTGTCACCGACACCCGCCCAGACCGGGCTGGCGCGCTACTCGACGACCCCGCGCCGCGCAGATGGCGTCCTCGCCCGCTTTTCACCGGGCCTGCGAGGGGCTGATCCCGGCCGGCGTAGAGCTTGCCGCGTCGCAAGGGGCTGCGCACGAGCCAGCGTGGCGCTGGCCTCGCTACTCGCCTTCATCGGTCACTACCTCGACATCAGTGACGCTAAGGACCCTGTTCAACATTATCTTTGCATTCGGCTGTTCCTGAGCAGCTGCCGCGGCGTTGCGATGCTTGGCAATAACCCGCTATTGCCTGCGAATCGCGCCTTGCTGCAATCACTCAGGAACACCCTCGATGGTGACAAGATAATTTTGACCAGGGTCCTAAACGCCGGGCCAGACTGTCGAGCGACCTCCTCTCGGTCGCCCCGGGAAGCAGCAGCAGCAACCTCCGGGTGATAAACGATGCAGGGCTCACGCACAGCGCGTCCCTGCATGCCGTGTGCTGCAGGCGGGCCGGTTTAGAACAGCGTTTCCTGCTCTATTGAATAGAGCAGATCCGCGCCCTGCCGCGCACCGGATTCCCCTTCTACGCTCCAGCGTTGCGTGAGCTCGTAGTTCACGAACACGGACCACAGGCGATCGAAAGGATTGAACTCGGAGCGCACCTTCATGCGCGGCGAGAGCTGCTTGCCGGCGACGAAGCTCGTGTCCCGCACGGTGTCGCCGCCGCTGATCCCGAGCTCGTCGAGCGCGAACCAGTCGCGCAGCTGATCGGTGATGCCGGTTGCCTGTTCGAGTCCGAGGCCGAGCGCGGCCTTGGAGAGCAGGCTTGCGGCGGACTTGTCGGCGCCGCTGAGTGGCTTGCCGGTGATGACATAGGACAGCGTCTCGAGATCTGCCATCGTCGGCAACGAGTACAAACGCACGATCGGCGTCTGCACCGTGCCCGTAATCCGCACACCGGCCGTCACGTCGATGTCCGGCCTGACCGCCAGCACGTCGAGCCGGGGGTTGTCGATTGGGCCGGCAAAGAGCAGTTCCCCGGTCCTGATCTCCAAGGTCTGTCGGTAGGCGACGTACTTGCCGTCCTTCAGTGCGACACGACCGTCGGCAAAGCCGAGGCTGCGCGCGTCCTTGGTGAACTGCAGCGCGCCGATGAGCTTCGCGTCGAGCCCAAGCCCCGTGACGCGCGCATCCTCCCCCACGCTGACGCGAACCTCGCCCGTCACGTGCTCGCGGTAGTACCGCAGTCCGGATGATTCAGCGCGGTCGTTGACGACCACCTCGCCCGCGACGTCCACGATCACCTCGTCTGCGCTCACGGCAACCGCATCCGGCGGCAGTTTCTGCAACCTCGCGTGGAGCAGCGGGAGGCCCAGCGTGCCGCGCAGGCGCACGTTCTCGAGCGTGCCGTCGAGGTGGAGATCCGGCGCGATGTCGGCGTCGAGTTCGGCGCGCCGGAGCACCGTGAAACGTTCGCTCGACACGTGCAGATCAAACGGCCACGCGGGCGCGCGTTCGACGTGACCGGTCACGGCCAGACGCTGCCCGCCCTGACCAAGCGCGAGATCGAGGTCGATGCGCCTGGGCGTGCGCATTGCGGCGTCGAACTGCACGGCATCGAGCTCGACACCGATGCGCTCGAGACGCACGCGCCCGTCGACCAGTCTGCCCTGCGCGCTCACCGCGGGGCCGGTGAGCGGCCCCTGCACCGTTGCCGTGAGTTCAAGATGCCCCTCGCTACCGTCGAGCGCCGGCACCAGCGTGGCGAGCGCGCCGAGATCGAGCCGCGCCACGCGCAGCGTCGTGTCGAGGATCGACGTGCCGTCTGAATCGCGCAGCGTGCCGCCCGCGCTCACCTGGCCAAGTTCGGCACTGTTTGCCGTGAATTCGAACCGTTGCCCGCCCTCCACCGCGCTGAACTCCACCGCGAGCGGCGCAAAGCGCAGGCGTGTGTCGCGCGCGTTCGCCTCCCGTACTGTGAGCGTCACACCATTGCCACTGATAGGCCCGCGCAGCTGCCAGGTGCCGTGCGCGTGCGTGGCGGTGAGCTCGCCGTCGAGCGCGCCCTCGATCGCTACTTGCGGCGGCAACCATGGCGCAGCCAGCGACATCGGCACGCGTGTGATCCGTGCGTGCAGGCGGCCGCCGTCGGCGGCGAGATCGTCCGCGTCCACGCAAACGTGCGCCGTGTCCTGGATGAGGCAGAGCGGCGTCAGCGACAGTGCGCCGGCGGCGTAGCGCCAACTGGCAGCGTCGCCAAGCTGCCAGCGGCCAAGTGCGGGCCACGTCAGCGACAGCGCGCTCACCGCACCATCGATACGGCCGTCGACGTACTGCCCGCGCGAACGCAACTGCAGCCGCCGCTCGCCCTGCCCGACGTCGAGTTCAATCGTGTGCGCGGCGAGCGTGCCTTTCGCTTCGAGCAGCAGGGTGCCGAGCACGGTGTCACCGGAACGCAGGTTCGCGGCGTCGAGCGTCAGCGTCGAGGGGGCCGTCGGGGACACCAATGCCCGCAGGCTCGCGTGGCCCACGCGTAAGTCCCCCGCGGCGAGCGAGTTCGCCGTGAGTTCGGTGTCGAGCACCAGTGCCGTCGGCGTGCCGCGCACGGTGCCCTTGCCCTGCACGGCACCCGAGAGGCTCGCGTCGATCTCGTCGATCGCGGGTGCCTCGAGTTCGAATTCGAGCGCGAGCTCACGCCCGGCTGTGCCATCGAGCGCGAGGCGGTTGCGTCCGATGCGCAGGCGCAGATCGCGCAGTGCGATCTCCGTGCTGGCGGTATCGAGATCGATGTTTCCGTGCGCTGCAATGGTGTGCTGACGCCAGCGCCCGCTGGCTCCGGTGAGTTCGACCAGCACGCGCGAGCCGTCGAGCGCGACGCGCGCGGTGGCATCAAGGGTCGTCGACAGGCCTGCGCGCAGGCGCTCGAGATCGATGCGGCGAACATCGAGATCGAACTCGCCGCGGCGTGACGCAAGCGAAGTGAGGGCGCCGCGCACGTCCAGCGTGCCATCGAGCAGCGCCGCATGTAGCGCGGTGATTTCCAGACGATCGTCACCGAGCGCGCCCTCGACGCGCACGTCGACACCGCCAACACGCGCCTCCTCGACGCGGGCGTCGAGCGTGATGGCGAGATTGGGAAAGGAACCGTCGATCCCGATCTGCCCGCGCGGTGAACGCAGGCTTGTCGAGCCGAACACCAGCGCGAGCGACTGCCAGTCACCGCGCAGACTCACCCGCGGCCGATCGCCCGGTTCGACTTGCGCGTGGAGCACAATTGGCGACGGCTGCGTGAGCGTCTGATCGATGTCGAGCCGGCCGCCGTGCCACGCAATCTCACCGCCTCCCTCGATGCTTGCCACGCCGAACACTGGCGCGGCGGGCTGCACGCGCCAGTGCAGCCGCGCGCGCGGTCCGCCGCGCGTGCTGTCCGGCAGGCGCTTGACGTCAAACGTGACGCCCAGCGCGGGTTGACCCGGCAACTGCAGGGTCGTGTCGACTGCGATCGCGATCGTCTCGACGCTACCATCAACGCTGAACCCGACGTCTGCGATGCGCGCATCCACGCCGTGTGCGGCAAGCCAGGGGCCCGGTGCGGCGTTGCCGCGCAGCTTGACCGTCGGCGAGGCCGACGCCACGTCGACCACGCCCTCGAGCACGGCTGAAAACGGCGCGGACAGCGTCAGCGCCACTGCGACGCCGGATCTAGGCCCGCCCAGCTTCACATGGCCGGCGAGCCGTGTCGTCGCGCCGTCACGTTCGAATTCCCCCGTGTAATCGACCTCGGCCGCAAGCGATTCGCCACCGTCGTGCACGGCCGCGTGGCCCTGCGCGCGATGCGCTCCAAGCTCGAGCGCGAAGCTGCGCAGTGAAAGATTGCCGTCTTCGGCGTACGCGCTGGCCGTGAAGCGATCGATTTGCCGACGCGTGTCGCCGGTGGCGATGGCGAGATCGCGCACCTCGATCTCCTCGATGTCGATGGGCAGCGGGACGCGTGGCGCACCCCTGTCCGCTGACGCGCCCGTCTCTGTCACGCGCAGTTCACCGCGGGCGAGTGTCAAGCGTTCGATGGCGAGCGTCCCGCGCAGCAGTGCCTGCGGCCGCCAGCGGAGCGCCGCGTGTTCGAGCTTAAGCACCACGCCCGGGGTGCGCAGTTCGAGGTCTGTGACGTCGAGACCGCGCGCGAGCGTTCCGTCCAGCGTCGCGTAGCGCAGATCGAACGCGCGCATGCCGAGCAGCACGATTATGCGCGTGCCCTGTGCCGTGAATGCGAGCCACGTGACAGCCATGGCGACGACGACCGCCACCACCGTGAGCGGCAGCAGCACCGAACGCCATGCGCGACGCCAGATCGCCGCCGCGTTCACAGGTCCGGCCCCACGCGCAGATGCAGGCGGATCTGCGCGGATGCGTCTAGCGGATGGACGAGATCGGCGCGGATCGGGCCGATGGGCGATCGCCAGCGTACGCCGCCGCCGACACCGGTCTTGATGCCGGTGTCGCTGCCGTCACCACCGAAGGCATTGCCGGCATCGACGAAGCCGGCAATGCTCCAGCGCTCGGTGAGCACATGCTCGTACTCGGCACTCGCGACGCCCAGATAGCGGCCGCCAATGACGTTGCCGTTGCCGTCGACGGGGCCGAGATCCTGGAAGCCATAGCCGCGGATACTGATGTCGCCGCCGGCGAAGAAGCGCAGTGCCGGCGTCAGTCGCGAGAATTCGCTGACCCACGTCGCACCGAGATCCGAACGTAGCATCACGCGATCGCGCCAAGGCAGCGTGCCAATAAAAGCGGTAGACAACAGCGCGCGGACGACGCTCGTGTCCGATGCGACGTGTTCGCTCGCCGCTTTCACTTCTGCGCGCACGCGATAGCCGCGCGTCGGGTAGAGTTCGTCGTCGAGACTCGTCTTTGCGTAGCGCAGGCCGGGGATCAGGAAAAACGCGGTCTGATCTGCGCCCGCAATGTCGAACTGCTGCTGGTTGAACTCGATGAAGCGCGTCTCAACGAAGCCGAAGGGCCGTTCGCGCGTTTCGGACAGCGTGGCCTGCGCTTCGAGCGTGTTGAAGGTGTCGACGTCCTCGCGCCGCAGGCCTGCCTGCAGGCTCAACCATTCGGTGCGCGGATGCTCGCGCGGTATGCGGTATTCGGCCGAAAGCTGCTGCGCGATACTGGACGCGCGCGCACCGGCGACGATACGGTGACCGCGATCGTTGAAGCGACGGTCGAGATACTCGAGGCGCGTGCGCACCGTTTCGTCGGTGGAGAAACCGACGCCGGCGCGCAGGCTGTAGCGCTTGCGCGGGACCAGCGTCACGTCGACCGGCACGCGCTCGCCACTGCGAGCGCCGATCTGCGGCCGGATCTCGATGCTCTCGAAGTAGTCGCTCGAACGCAGGGCGTCGTTCATTTCCGCGATTCGCGCGCTCGAATAGGCCTGGCCGGCTTCGAACTCGAGAAAGCGGCGGATGACGCTATCCCTGATGGCATAGGGCGTTTGCGTCAGGCGCAGGTCGCCAAAGTTGTAGCGCGCGCCCGAGGCGAACACGAGAGTTGCGCTGGCGCGCTGCCGGGATGGCTGGACGCGTAGTTCGTGCGCGGTGAAGCGTCCGTTAAAATAGCCGTGGTCGGCCGCCCAGCTCTCGATGCGGGATTTCGTGCTGCGGTAGACGCCGTGATCGAGCGGTCTGTCAGGTAGCAGCGGCAGAGTCTCGAGGTAGGCCGCGAAGGCCAGATCGCTGGCGGCCGGGCCGACGAGCGTCATCTCGACGTCCGTCAATTGCAACCGCGGCCCCGGCGTCACGGCGATGTGCAGCACCGGGCAGCGACCGGCTTCACGCGCGAGCGCCGTGTTGATGGCGGGTGCGTAATAGCCCAGGGCGCGCAGCGCCTGGCGCGCCTCACCCGTCGCTTCCACCGTCAGCAAGTCCTGCAACCGAGCCGGGCTGTCGCAGCGTTCGCGCAGGAGGCCGACATGGGCACGGATGTTGTCCGCGATGTTGCCGTCAACGCCAGCGATGTCGGCGGCGACGGTGGGTGCCTGCGCGTTCCCGTCTGCGTCCGCGCTGTCCTTCGTCCACGGCAGCGCGCCGCAGCCGGCAAGGCACGCGGCCATGCACCACAACAGCGGGCGAAGTGACGGGCTAAGCGGGTCTGGCAGCATGGGATCCGTGCGTCGCGTGATGGGGGCGCGCGGTCAACGCGGAACACAGGCGCAGCGCCTCGTGCCGCGCCCCTGCCATCAACACGATCGACTAGCCCATCGAGACCGTGACGCCTGCCGAAGGGTTATACCTTCCCGGATCCGGCCATCAAGGGCAAGCAGCGATGACCTGCTTCAACACTCTCGAATCACTGACGTTCGTCAGACAGCGCGCCACCAGACAGACAGGATGACACGGCGTCGGCAGGCAGTGATGGGCAGCCTGGATTGTCTGCAACCCGGCCGTGTGGCAACTCCCGACAGTCGCGCGCTGTTGAAACGGAGCCCTGCGGCACGGAACCGGCGATTGCCAGCTGAAGCGTGACTGTCGATTTTCTGCCCCGTCGTTCGACCATGCGATGGGCCCGGCTCGCAAGCAGTGCAACGGGCGTCCATGATCTGTCTCAATCACCCCGTTTCAAGGAGGCTGTGCGGCCCGTTATGTCGACGGCTTCGTGCTCGCCGTGCCCAGGAAGAATCTCGCGGACTACCGCCGCCTGGCGCGCAAGGCGGGCAGAATTTGGCGCGAGCACGGCGCGCTCGAATACATCTCACACACTCGCGCCATGCCGGCTGGCGCGTCAGGCCCCCGATCCCGCCTGGCTTGCCGGAGCGCCACCCGCTGCGGGGCAATGACGATCTGCCGCGGTGCCCTGCCCCGGCCCCGTGGCGGACGGGCGCGGCAGCGGACGCACCACACTGGCCGGCTGCTATCATCGGCGACTCTTCAGCTTAGCCAGAGGGATAGCCGTGCCCGATGCGATCTCGTGCCGACTGCCGCAACGCTACTGGGCCTGGGCGCTGTGTATCGCCGCCACCGGAGTGTGCCTGGTGCTGGCCACGCGATCCGCGTGGTGGTGGTGGCCGGCGTTCGCGGCCGGGGTGCTTTCCGTCATCGGCTACCTGGATTACTCGCAGACGCGCCAGGCGATCCGCCGCAACTATCCGATGATCGCGCACTTGCGCTTCTTCTTCGAATACATTCGCCCAGAAATCCGGCAGTACTTCATCGAGGCCGATACCGAAGAACTGCCGTATTCGCGCGCGCAGCGTTCGATTGTCTACCAGCGCGCCAAAGGCGTGCCGGACAAGCGCCCGTTCGGCACCCAGCTCGACGTCTATCAGCCGGATTACGAGTGGATCAATCATTCGATAGCGCCAAGCGACATCCCGAGCCACGACTTTCGCGTCACTGTCGGCGAAGCGGGCTGCGCGCAACCCTACTCGGCGAGCGTCTTCAATATTTCGGCGATGAGTTTCGGCGCGCTGTCGGCCAACGCCGTGCTCGCGCTGAATGCCGGCGCGCGCAAGGGCGGCTTCTATCACGACACCGGCGAGGGTTCGATCTCGCGCCATCATCGCGAGCCCGGTGGCGATCTCGTCTGGGAAATCGGCTCGGGTTACTTCGGCTGCCGCGATGCGCAGGGCCGTTTTGATCCCGAACGCTTTCGCGAGAACGCGGTGTCGGATCAGGTAAAAATGATCGAAATCAAGCTGTCGCAGGGCGCAAAGCCCGGCCACGGCGGGGTGCTGCCAGGCCCCAAGGTCACGGCGGAAATCGCCGAGGCGCGCGGCGTGCCGCCGGGCACGGACTGCGTCTCGCCGGCGCGCCATTCCGCGTTCAGCACCCCGCTCGACCTGCTGCACTTCGTGGCGCAGTTGCGCGAACTCGCCGGCGGCAAGCCGGTCGGGCTCAAGTTCGCGATCGGTCATCCGTGGGAATGGTTTTCGATGGTCAAGGCGATGCTGGAAACCGGTATCGCGCCGGACTTTCTCGTGATCGACGGCGGTGAAGGCGGCACCGGCGCTGCGCCGCTCGAGTTCGCCGATCACGTCGGCGCGCCGCTGCGCGAAGCCCTGATGCTGGTCCACAACACGCTAGTCGGCGTGAATCTGCGTGATCGGGTCAAGCTCGGAGCGTCGGCGAAAATCGTCACTGCCTTCGACATCGCGCGCACGATCGCCACCGGCGCGGACTGGTGCAATGCCGCGCGCGGCTATATGTTCGCGCTCGGCTGCCTGCAGGCGCAGACCTGTCACACCGGGCACTGCCCGACCGGCGTCACCACGCAGGATCCGCAGCGGATGCGCGCGCTGGTGGTGCCGGACAAGGCCGAACGCGTCTTCCACTTCCACCAGCAGACGCTGCATGCGCTGAAGGAACTGCTCGCCGCAGCGGGCCTCGTGCATCCCAACCAGCTCGGGCCGGAACATGTGATCCGCCGGGTGTCGGCCACCGAGGTCCGTTCGCTGGCGGCGCTCCATCCGTGGCTGCAGCCCGGCGCGCTGCTGACGGCGGTGCCAGATCACCCGGTGTTCAAAGTGTTCTGGGCGCTCGCCCGCGCGGACACCTTCGCGGCACCACCGAGCGTGCTGTCGATGCACTCGACCAAATCCCTGTAAGCGCTCCGCTCCCGTTCGCCTAACCGCCGGCAGGGCGGTGCCCGGTGGCGCCCGTCAGCGTGGCCGGGGCCAACACGGATCGCCGGACCCGGCTTATCGGATTGATGCAATGAATCGCGGGCAAGGGCTCACGGGTCTCGTTACCTGGTGCGACCGCGCTCCCTTGATCCGGGATCCCGCCCGCATGGGTGGCGTTGCATCGGGCTCAGGCAACAGCTTCTTGCGCTCTGACGTGCGCGCTCACCGCGTTTGCCGGCCTGCCCGGCGCCACTGTCGGGCGGCCTTCTCCGCGCGACCGGCCGTGCCCGATTCGTTGCGCTGACGGATCGGGCGCGGCCGACGCGGCCATCAGTTCGCCGGCGCGCTGCCCGCCTGACTGTAGGCAGTAAAGCCCACGACCGACACTTCCGGCGAGTAGCTGCCATCCGGCCGCGCGGCCAGCGGTCGTTCCGGCACGAACTTGAATTGACGTGACTCACCCGGTGCGAGCGGCGACGTCACGGGCACGGTGATACTCCAGCCCGGATCGTGACTGCCGGGCCGCTGCTCATCGCGCCAGAGCCACTGATAGGACACACGCAGCCTGAGGTCTTCGATGCGCTGATCGCCCTGGTTGATGATCAAGGCGCGCACAGTGCTGCCCGTCAATTGAACCTGCTCGACCTTCACGCGGGTGATATCCAGCACGGGGACGATTTCGTCGGCGAAGGTCGGGCCACCGAAGGTGGACAATGCGACGCCCGCGATCAACGCACGAAGATGACGATGATCATGCATGGCAACTGCTCCTGAAGGGCGGAAAGGGACCTGCACGGACACGAGGCCGCGTACTGGTTTGAACTCAGAGTGTATGCGCAATTGTCGCATCAAGCTGTGACTGCCTCCGTGACAAGGGCCTTGCATCACTGCCAAGGCCAGCGAGGGCGCCGCCTGCAAGGTGTGGGGCCGTCGAGGAGCGCCGTTTATTCAGGGATGAGCATCGCAGCCGTTGTTCACCCACCTGCCGGCGCGGATTGCGCCGCGCGCCATGCTGGGCAGCGATGCCGGCTGTTCACCTGGGGTGCCCTGTTGCTGGTGATGGCGATGGTGGCGGGCCGGTGCTCGCCATCGTCGTTCTTCCTGCTCGGCAGAAAGCCGCGTCCGTGACGCACGCCGGTCTGTCATTTGTGCAAAACTGGGGGTAATGGCTGCCGTCACCCCGACTATCGATTGACGCAGCGATCAGGCCAACGAACCGTCGCCGGCACAGGACTGCCTGCGCGGCCGCTGCGCATCATTCCCGACCCTTCGCGCACGGATCCCTGCGATGAAATGCTTCACTTGCGGCTGCGGCCAGCGCCTCGCCTTCGACAACGTGCAATGTCTGGCCTGCGGCCGGCGGCTGGCGTTTGCACCCGAGCAGATGTTGCTGGTGGCGCTGGAGACGCTGCGGGGCGGCGGCTGGCAGATCCTCGGCGATACACGCGCGGCGCCGCGCCAGTTGTGCCGGCACTACGAACCGACCGGCATCTGCAACTGGCTCTGTCCGCCCGGCGCGCCCGGCGGCTACTGCATCAGCTGCGCGATGACCCAGGAAATCCCGGATCTCGGTGTCGGTGGTCATTTCGAGTTGTGGAAGCGCCTCGAAGCAGCGAAGCGGCGCCTCGTCTATGGGCTGCTGGCGCTGCGGCTGCCGTTGTCGGGCGGCGCCTGGCCGGCCGATGGTCTGCGCTTTTCATTTCTTGCCGACACCCCGACACGCCAAATCGTCAGCGGACATGAGAACGGGCTCGTCACGCTCGCGATCGCCGAAGCAGACGACGCCGCGCGGGCGATCGTCCGGGAATCGCTCGGCGAGCCCTATCGCACGCTGCTCGGCCATCTGCGGCACGAAGCCGGCCACTACTATTGGGCGCGCCTCGTCGCGGGCAGCGGCTGGTTACCGCGTTTTCGCGCGCTGTTCGGTGATGAAGGGGCTGATTACGCCAACGCTCTCGCGCATCACTATCGCCTCGGCGCACCGGCAAACTGGCCGGATACCTGTGTCTCGGCTTACGCGTCCGCCCACCCATTCGAGGACTGGGCCGAAACCTGGGCCCACTACCTGCACATTCGGGACACGCTGGACACGGCGCGCGCGCACGGCATCAGCGTGGCCGATGCCCCTATGGCACTGGACGCCGCCGCCGATCACTGGGACTTCAAGCAGCTCGTGAATGCCTGGCTGCCCGTCACGCTGGCCGTCAATGAACTGAACCGCTCGATGGGCCTGCCAGACATGTATCCATTCGTGCTGCCGCCGGCGGCCCTCGACAAGCTGCAGTTCGTGCACGACGTCGTCGCGGCCGTGCCGAAATCCTGGCAGCCGCAGCTGCAGTGAGGGGACAAACCCTGAGCGCCCCGCACCGCGGACACGCACTTTTGCACGAAGCGTGAACGGCGGCTCGTTGTCGAGTCCACCAATCGCGCTAAAGTCAGCGCCCCCGGGCTGCCCGGACGCTTGAAGGAGCATGACCAATGATTCGACGACTGATGATCTGTGCATGGCTGTGCGTGCCCGTGTTCGCCGGATCGGCGGCCAGCGCACCGCCGGCAGAGGCGGGCAAGCAGCTGATCAGCACGACTGTCGAGGCGCTGCGCGCGGCGCTGGCCGCCGATCCGGCGCTGAGCCGCGGCGAGCGGCCGGCAGAGGTGATGGCGCTGGTCGAAGACGTAGTGCTGCCGCACCTCGATACTCAGATGTCCGGACGTCTCATTCTCGGCCAGCACTGGCGCACGGCCACGCCTGGGCAGCGCGAGCGCTTCATCGCCGGCTACCGCGATCTGCTGCTGCGAACCTACGCGGTGCACGCCACGGACTATCTTGCGGCCGAGGTGGCGATCCTGTCCGCTGCGCCCACCGGCTCCGAAGGTCGCCTGCTGCAGGTCCGCACGCGCGTTACGCGGCCCGGCAAGCCGGTGGCCGCCGTCGACTACCGGCTGGTCGCGCACAGCGACGGCTGGAAGGTCTTCGATGCAGTGATCCAGGGCGTGAGCATGGTCAGCACCCTGCGCACGGCGGTGGCCGCGGAAATCCGCCGCAACGGCATCGATGCCCTGAACGACCGCCTGCAGACCATGGCCAACGACCCGGCGCTGGCGGTGCCGGTGCCCACCCGGAACTGATCGGGCGGCTGCACGGCGTAGAATTGACAGGTCTGGCGGCGCTCCTGCCGCCGGCGCAGGGAACGAGCGATGCCAGACCATTCACTTCCGCCGCATGCGCGCCCGTTCGTGCAGGAGACGGCCACGACCAGAACGCTGCACTTCGCCGCCGCCGAAGTGCAGAGCCGGATGGACATCCGCCAGCCCGACGCGCTGAACCTTGCCTACACGCGGATGATGATGGGCTTTCTGCTGTTCAAGCCGGCCCCAACGCGCATCTGCATGATCGGGCTCGGCGGCGGCTCGCTCGCGAAGTTCTGTCATCGTCATCTGACGGCCACGCAGATTGTGGTCGTGGAACTGAACCCGCATGTCATTGCGCTGCGCGACAACTTCAATGTGCCGCGTGACAGTGCGCGCTTCACGATAGTCGAGGCCGACGGCGCCGCCTTCCTGCGCGCAACCGCCGCGCGTTACGATGTCCTGCTGGTGGATGCCTACGACGCCCAGGGCCTGCCGGAGCCGCTGGGCACCCAGCGCTTCTTTGACGACAGCTGCACGGCGCTGACGCCGGACGGCATTCTCGTCGTGAACCTGCACGCCGACCATCCGCATCACGCAATCCACGTCGACCGCATCGCGCGCAGCTTCGACGGCGCGTCGCTCGTTGTCGACGACACCACCCGCGACAATCGCATCGTGTTCGCCGAAAAGGGCCGCCCGCCGCCGGGCCTGCGCATCGGCCCGCTGCGGCGCCCGGCACCGCTCGACGAGTCTGCGTGGCAGCCGCTGCAGGCGTCGATGGCGCGGATCCTGGCCGCCTTGAAGGTGGTTGAGCGATAAGGGTGGCTAAATTCAATTCCCGCCCCGCCGTATCCGCTCGGCGATGTCCGCGCAGCTCATCAGATCGGCGTATTTCTGGCCCATATCGAACAGGTTCGCCTCATGCGGGCCGAGGGCTCGGTCGCCGACACCGTCGCTGGCGACGATGGTGCGAAAGTTGTGGCTCAGGGAATCGACGACCGAAGCGCGCACGCAGCCTGAGGTGGTGCAGCCGGTGACGATCACGGTGTCGACCCCTTTGCCGCTCAGCCACGGCGCGAGCATCGTGTTGAAGAAGGCCGACGGCTGGGTCTTGCGCACGATCAGTTCGCCGGACTGCGGCGTGAGAGCCTCGACGATCTGAGACGCCGGCGCATGCTCGGTGAGGCGTTCTAGGCCCTTCGCCTTCAGACAGAACACACCTGCGTCGGCGCCGTCGTCGGCATATACCACGCGCGTATGGGCGACCGGCAGACCGCACGCGCGTGCCACGGCCAGCAGTTCACGTGTTTTCGCCACGGCGTCGAGGATATTGCCGCCACCGTAAATCGCCGGATCGGTGAAGCCGACGACGAAGTCGACGATCAGCAGCGCCGGGCGGGCGCCAAAACCGACGGCATGGCCGAAGCCCTGCTGCTGGAAAATGTCCGCTTCACGCATGCTGACAGCCTCGCACGAGAGTGGCCGCAGCATAGCAGAGGCCCTGTCATCGTCCGTGCTTGATCCACGTCAACATGCGCGACGTGACCTCGTCGCAAGGTGCCCGTTCACGAGTGCCACGAGAGGACGGATCGTCGATGCCAACACAAGCCGCCGAATGGTCGCTGACACGGCGCGGCCTGCTGACGCGCGCGATCGCGGCCGGGCTGCTGGCCAGCCAGGGCCTGCCGGCCGTCGTGCGAACCGTCTGCGCGGCACCCGTCGCCGGCCCCGGTCTGCGCGCGGCACAACTGCTGGCGGTGTGTCGCACGCTGTTCCCGCATGACTTTCTGGGTGACGACACCTACGCGATCGGCGCCCAACACATCGAAGACAAGGCCGCCGCCGATCCGGCTGCTGCCACGGTGATCGAGCAGGCGCTCGCTGCCCTGCCCGCTGATTTCTCCAGCCTCGATCAGACCGCCCGCGAGTTAGCGCTGCGCGCGCTGGCAAAGCAGGAATTCGTGCCACTGGCCCGGCAGTCCACGGTCGCGGGCGTTTACGGCACGCCGGCAGTGTGGACCCACTTCAGCTATCCCGGTCCGTCAGTCGCCTTCGGCGGCTACGTTGATCGGCCGCTCGTCGACCTGCCGTGGATCGAGCACACGCAGGCATGAAAACGAGCTTTGATCTGAATGACGAATCCGTCGTCGTGGTGATCGGTTCCGGCGCCGGCGGCGGCACGCTGTCAGCAGCGCTGACCCGGCTCGGCGTGAAGGTGGTGTGTCTCGAGGCCGGCGCCATGCCGATGATCGAGCAGAACCTGCCGGCGGTCTACGGGCGTACGCGCTGGGCCGATCCGCGCACGCATGAGGGCGATCTGAACCCGGCGCTGCCGGTGATGATCGCGAAAGCGGTCGGCGGCACTACGGTGTTCTGGAGCGGCGTGACGCTGCGGCGTCAGCCGCATGAATTCCGCTCACGGACCAGCTATGGCGCGCTGCCCGGCGCGAGCCTCATCGACTGGCCGCTCGACTACGACGAACTTGCACCTTTCTACGATCTCGCCGAACAGCGCATGGGTTCGAGCGGGCTGCACGGCAAACCTGATGTGCCCGATCACAACAACGGCGAGGTGCTGAAGATCGGCGCGCGGCGCCGCGGTTACCGTAAAGTCTCGAATGGCCATCTTGGCATCAACACCGTGCCGCACGACGGCCGCCCCGCCTGCCGCCAGATGGGTTTCTGCGCCGGTGGCTGTGTGATCGGCGCAAAGTGGTCGAGTCTGCATGCCGAGATTCCGCGCGCTACCGCCACGGGACACTTTGAACTGCGCGAACAGGCGCAGGCCGTCGCCATCGAACACGACGCCGCCGGACGCGTGACGGGCGTGGTGTATGCCGACGCGACCGGCGCCCGCCAGCGCCAGCGCGCGCGCGTGATCTGCGTGGCGGCGAACGGCATCGAAACGCCGCGCCTGCTGTTGCTGTCGGCCTCGGGCCGCTTCCCGAATGGCCTTGCCAACGACGCCGGCCAGGTCGGTCGTCATTACATGACCGATCTGCTTGGCCGTGTGATCGCCATCATGCCGGGCGCCGTGCACAACTATCGCGGATCGACGAATACCGGCCTCATCGCTGACGACATGGCGCACGATGCAAAGCGCGGCTTCGCCGGCGGCTTCCTGTATGTGTCGCGCGGCATCCACTTCCCGAGTTTCGCGAACGAAATCCGGCCCGGCGAATGGGGCGCGGACTACGCGCAGCTGATGATGCAATATCCGAATGCCGCGTCGGCGGCGGTCATTGGCGAGGACATGCCGGTGGCCGACAACCGCATCACGCTGGACGCCGGCACGCGCGATCAGCACGGACTCCCGGTGGCGCATATCGCCAAGCGCTATCACGCGAACGATCTCGCGCTGATGGCACACGCCCTGAAGAACGGTGAGGCGATCTATCGCGCGGTCGGTGCGACGGAGGTATACACCAGCCAGTCGCGCACCGTGATCCACAATCTCGGCACCTGCCGCCAGAGCCGGGATCCGGCGGACGGCGTGTGCAACAAGTTCGGCCGCACGCACGACGTGCCGAACCTCTACATCAGCGACGGCAGCCAGTTCGCGTCCTCCGCCGCGGCGCCACCGACGCTGACCATCGTCGCGCTCGCGCTTCGCCAGGCGCAACACATTGCGGAGCAGTTACGCACGGATGCCGTCTGATACGGCACGTGACGTATCGCCACCGACCGGGGTCTTTTATTAAGCTTGATTTAAGGCCCGCCCCGTAAACTGAACTCACTTTCAACGAACGGAGAGTTCACATGCGATCACTACTGCTTTCAATTGCCCTGATCAGCCCGCTGGCCTTTGCCGGCCCTGAATGCACCACCGCCGACAAGGCGCAGTGGCAGGACCAGACGAAGTTTCAGGAGGCCCTGACGGCCGACGGTTTCAAGATCAAGAAATTCAAGGTCACGTCCGGCAACTGCTACGAAATTTACGGCTGGAACAAGGACGGCCACAAGGTCGAGATCTATCATGACCCGGTCAGCGGCAAGCCGGTGAAAACGAAGATCGAGAAGTAAGGCCATGCCCGACACGGTGCGTCTCTGGGATCCGCTGGTGCGGCTGTTTCACTGGTCGCTGGCCATCGCCTTCTTCGCGAACTATTTCGTGACCGAAGAAGGGGAAGGCTGGCACCGCTGGATAGGCTACTACGCCGTGGCCTGGGTGCTGATACGCAGCGTGTGGGGGTTGGTGGCAAGCGGCGCTGCCGCGTGGTCCGATTGCTGGCCCACGCCGGCACGCCTCAAAGCCCACGTGTCCGCCCTCCTCCGCGGCTCGGATATCCACCGCCTGGGTCACTCCCCGCTTGGCGCGCTGGTGATGATCCTGATGATGACGGCGATGTTCGCGCTCGGCGTAACGGGCTACATGCTGGAGGAAATCGACTACTTCTGGGGCGCCGAATGGCTCGAGGAAGGCCACGAGATCATCGCCAACGGACTTGCCGCACTCGTCGGCCTGCACCTGCTGGCCGCGGTGGTCGAGAGCTTCAAACTGCGGGACAACCTGCCACTGTCCATGATCAATGGCCGCCGTAAGCCGCTGCCGGAAAGCGAATAGGCCACGTAGAAAACAGGGAACACGGAGAAAGATGGATTTGGTGGGCGCCACCGGCACGGCATCGCCCACGGTTGCGCCGGCATCGAGACTGGTCCTGAACGCGGACGACATCGAAGAGCCGTAGGTTGGGGTGACGAGCGAAGCCCAACATGCCGAGGCTATACGCAGCGTGCAACATCGGCCGGAGCCTGCCGCGCCCATTAACGCCGATTGAGTCGCGTAGGCCGTGTTGGGATTCCTGCGTCAGCCCAACCTTGGCCGCATCTGTGAAGCCACGACACGCGCACCGGACACTCCTGAAGGATCTTCATTTCTCTGTGTTCTCGGTGGCCAGGGCGCAGCCCACTCTTCACGTGCCTTGAGCAAGCCTCCATGGCGGCAGTGCGCGATGGGCGGGGTGATCGGCGGCCAGGCGCCGCTGGTCGCGCCCGAAGAAGTGTTCGCGCAGCGTATCGCCGTCATAGGCGGTGCGCACGCGGCCGCGCCGCTGGAGTTCAGGCACGACCATCTCCACGAAGTCGCGGAACCCGCCGGGCTGCACGATCGGCACGAGGTTGAACCCGTCGATGCCGGTCACCTCCATCCAGTGCTCGAGCTGGTCCGCGACCTGTGACGGCGTGCCGACGATCTTCGGCATGATGCTGCCGACCGACATGCTTTCGCCGATCTCCCGCGGCGTCCAGCGTTTGTCGGGATCGATTTCCTTGAGGACGCCGAGCACGCCCTGAATCGCGTTTGACTCCACCTTGTCGAGCGGCTGATCGGGGGACAGCGTTGAGATATCCACGCCTGCCCAGCCACTGAACAGCGCCAGGCTGCCTTCAGGGCTCGCATAGTGCTTGTGGGTGGCGAACTTCAGCTTCGCTTCTTCTTCAGTCGGCGCGACCACGACGGTGATCCCCTGAAAAACCTTGAGACCGTCTGCCGCGCGCCCTGCGGCGGCCGTCACGGCGCGGATCTTCGCAACCCCGCGCGTACAGGCGTCGAGATGCGGATAGATACAGAAAATCGCTTCGGCGTGCTTCGCGGCAAAGGTGGTGCCACGTCCGGACTGGCCCGCCTGGAACAGGATCGGCGTGCGTTGCGGCGATGGTTCGCACATGTGCGGGCCGGGCACCTGGAACCAGCGCCCGACGTGATCGATCTGATGCACGCGGGACGGCTCAATGAAGACATCGCGCGCGACGTCACGCACCAGGGCGTTTTCCTCCCACGAGTGCTCCCACAGCTTGTAGACGACGTCCATGTATTCGTCGGCGCGGTCGTAGCGCTCGTCGTGGCTCAGCGTGTCGTCGATGCCGAAGTTTGCGTTCGCATCCGCCAGATAGGAGGTGACGATGTTCCAGCCGATGCGGCCGTTCGAGAGATGGTCAAGCGTCGAGAACAGCTTGGCGGTCTGATAGGGTGCGAAGTAGGTCGTGCTGTAGGTACAGGCGAAGCCGAGGTGCTGCGTCGCATAGGCCATCGCCGATATGATGAGTGTCGGGTCATTGCTCGGGAACTGCACCCCGTGGCGGACCGCCGTTTCGCGCGACCCTTTGTAAACGCTGTAGGTGCCGTGCACATCCGCGAGAAACAGGCTGTCGAAACAGCCCTTCTCCAGCAGTTGCGCGAGTTCCACCCAGTAGCGCACGTCGCGATAGCCGCGCGCCGAGCCGTCCTGCGGGTGCTTCCACTGGCCTTCGGAATGATGATTGACGCAGCACTGCGTGAAACCGTTGAGATGAATCTGAGTGGGCATGAAAAAAAGTCCTGTGTCAGGTGCGCCAGGGCGCGCGGGCGCCGAGTATGCCGCAATCAGGGGCGTCGATGCGCTGCGTGAGCGCAACCGGACATGAACCTGGCACCACTACTGCTGTTGTGCATTGCGATGCTCGCCTTCGCCGCAAACTCGCTGCTCTGTCGGCTGGCGCTCGGCAGCTTTGCGATGGATCCGGTGAGCTTCACGAGCCTGCGGATCGTCAGCGGCGCGCTGTTACTCGCGGCGCTGCATGTGGCGCGCGGCGGCGCGCGCGACTGGCGCTTCGATGCGGTGTCCGCCGGTGCGCTGTATGCCTATGCCAGCCTGTTTTCGCTGGCCTATGTGAGCCTGGCGGCCGGCACCGGTGCGCTGTTGCTGTTCTCGGCGGTGCAACTGACGATGCTGTCGGTGGCGATCGCGCGCGGCGAGCGGCCCTCCGCACTGGCCTGGTCTGGTTTCGGCGCAGCGGTGCTGGGGCTGGTGTATCTGCTGAAGCCCGGTCTCGCGATGCCCGCCCCGCGGGCGGCGGCGATGATGCTGGGCGCCGGTGTGGCCTGGGGCATTTATTCGCTGCGCGGCGCGCGCGGACACGACCCCGTCGCGGCGACGACCTGGAACTTCGTGGCCGCCGCGCCGCTGGCGCTGCTCGTGTCGGCCACCGGGCTGTCGACGGTTGGAATCAATACGCCGGGCATCATCGCCGCGCTGCTGTCAGGCATGGGCGCGTCCGCCCTCGGTTACGTGGTCTGGTACCGCGTGCTGCCGCGCCTGACGCGCACGCTCGCGGCCACGGCGCAGTTGTCGGTGCCGCTGCTTGCCGCCGTCGGCGGCACGTTGCTGCTAAATGAACCGTTCAGTGCGCGGCTGGGCATCAGCAGCGTGCTGATCCTCGGCGGGATCGGGCTGGTCGTACGCGCGCGGCAACGCAGCTGATCGCAGCCACATTGCCAACGCTGGCGAGACGCCCGGCGTGGACCGGGCCGCGTCAGGCCACCGCGCCCGCGGCCCGCAGTGCCGCGATGTCGGCCGCTGAGCAGCCGACCGTGCCCAGCAGTTCATCCGTATGCTCGCCCAGCAGCGGTGACGGCCGGCGCACGCCGTTCGGCTCGCCGCCAAAGATGGCCGCCGGCCGCGCCTGACGCAGACGGCCGGCGTGCGGGTGGTCGTACTCA
>Ga0163144_10010809_pt1 | contig 19405 bp, 10 predicted proteins | sample OliLak19BULKMAT1_FD_123175 | JGI IMG/M metagenome (GOLD analysis project Ga0163144, IMG submission 123175) | Freshwater microbial mat bacterial communities from Lake Vanda, McMurdo Dry Valleys, Antarctica - Oligotrophic Lake LV.19.BULKMAT1 | ecosystem: Environmental > Aquatic > Freshwater >... | reverse complement strand
TGCCATGCTAATCGGCGCGGGCGGCAACTTCAGGACGCGCTCAAGTTCCTGTATAAATTCGGTGGTCGAGGCATACCGCTGCTTGGGGTCTTTCTCCAGCACGCGCAGCAGCACCACCTCGACCTGCTCCGACAATTCCGGGTTAAGCGAACGCGGCGGCGGCGGCGCTTCCGACAGGTGTAGGATTGCCACGCTGGTCGGTGACGGGTCATCGAATGGGACAGCCCCGGTCAACATCTCATAGACCATCACGCCCAACGAGTAGACATCGGACAGCGACGTGGCATCGGCAGACCGACGCGCCTGCTCTGGCGCGATATAATGCGGCGTGCCGAACACCTCCCCCATCGACCCGTGATGCGTGTCTAGCGCTAGGCCGAAATCCATCAACATGATTCGATTGTCCGTCGAAATCATGACGTTAGGCGGCTTGATGTCGCGGTGGATGACCCCGCGCTTGTGAGCATAGGTGAGGGCGCTGGCGACCCCTTTGCCGATATGCAGCACTTCATCGTGGGGCATATACTCGCCCTTGTCGGCATATTCGCGCAGCAAAGCATCAAGGCTCACGCCGTCAATATATTCCATCACGAAATAATACAGATCGTCCTGTTGGTCGGCGTAATAGACTTGGACGATATTTTCGTGCCGCCACCCGGCCATCGCCCGCGCCTCGCTGATGAAACGCTGGGCATACGACGGGTTTTTGCGGAAACGTGCATCAATCACCTTAATCGCCACCGGACGTTGAAGGCTGACATCCATACCGTAATACACATCGGCCATACCGCCATGCGCCAGCAACCGTTCTATCTGGAAGTTTGCCAGTTTCTTGCCAATCAGTGGGTCATTCGTCATGTTTGGGTTCCGCAGTCATTCGGGTCTCTCGGCTTGCGAGGGTAATATAGCGCAAATCGTTGATATAGGTGTTGAGACGTTGGGCATACGCCGCCAAATAGTGTTGTGTGATGCGCTGCGGCATCTGATATTCCCCTGCTGCATAGAATGACCGGACGTGTGGACGGAAGTCTCGCAGCGAGACGCGCATCACGCGATTCGAGTCCGTGATGACGCCCCAAACCAGTGTTTTCTGATCATTATCATCCTTCGCAGTGATGAAGCGCGTCAAGGTGCTGGTCGGCACGACAGCGCCTACGTTTGAAAACACCTCACGCCCCTTGATGATGTCGTTGAGCAAGTCAATCTTAGAAGGTATCCCATCCAGCAACCGCTGTAATGGGCGCGGCAAATGCGCCAGAAGTCGTATTGTGCTGGAACTGACGCTCTCACCAGCCAGCGCGATTTCTTTGGCGCGGCTCAGGACAGCCCCGAATCCGGCCAACGTCCCCAGATAATTGCGCTGGAGTTCATTAAAACGGCGGTATTTTTCCGTCCTGTCCCCCGTGCTGTTCTGATAATCCTTGAGGGCGGCCATCGTGTGCTGATGAATCTCAATCAAGTTCAGTTCGTGTAGCGGGACATTGAAACTCATTGGATATAGTCGGTCTGAAGGCGAGGCGGCGCTGGCGTCCACAGGGATAAGGATGGCAGGGTTATCCACCATCCTGATGGCATCTAACGCTTCTTTGGCGGCGTGGCGCAATTTGGGGTCTTTCAGCATCACCTCAAGGTCTTCGACCAAATCCTGAGCCGGCTTATAAGTCTCAGCGTGGATGGCGCGAAATAAGATGAGCAGGTCATTGACCGTCAGTTGCAACATATCGCTACGCTGCTTGAATAGCGTCCGTAAACTGAGGATGGAGCGCAGATTCACCATATCACTCTCGGCGCTGGTCTCTGGGCTGATGCGCGGCGCATGGTCGATGCGGTGTATATCGGCGGGCTGCCAATCGAACAATAACGGGCGAACCCCTTCGGGCTGAGGCGGCGGCAATTTGGGGTACACCGACAGATAATGTCCCCATGAGAGCGCCTCGTTGGTCATAATTTCGGACAGTGCGACGCCCCATGTCCCATCAAAATAGATGTGCGATTGGTCAAACACGAAAGTTTTTCCGGCATCGAACACGGTCAGGGCATGGTCGCCGATTCCGCGTTCTGACTGGCGCAAATCGGCCAATTTGAGCGAATGCGGGCGGCGGTCAGCGTTAATCAGGATGGGCGCATTCCGTAGCGCATTGAGCGACTCTCGCGCTTTAGGGTTTAACTGCCCGACGATTCCGAGGAAGGCCGAGCGCTTGACGCTTGCCAAACGCCTCAAGAAGGCGTCATCCCCGAACACGCGGTCTTGAAGGATGGCGGCCACCTGCGCCCGCACCGTCATGATATCTGGGGGTTGATTCGTCCCCGCTGCACAAGCCGGGATGAGATAATACATCCCCTCGTAAATAATCCCGACGCATAATTCCTGAACCGGGATGACGACATGGTTTTCGCTGTGCGCGTCCGGCTGGAGATATGAGCAAATCGTCATTTGTTGCTGGTACGACGGCAATTGTTCGACCTCAAGTGCGAGGACGCGCTCCTGCCATTCGACCTTCTGCTCCACCGTCAGAGTTTGCAGCATTTGCGCCATAAACTCATCAAATTTTGTGCGCCGATAGGCGACATACGACAAATCGCCGGAGTCCGCCCGCCGACCATACGGGCGCAGAGGTTGCCAATGGTTATAGATTTTCGACAGCTTGCCGCCCGAAACCTCGTTCGCCACGCGGGTGTAAATCCGTTCGCGCCATTCATTTTCGAGCAGGTCGTTATAGCGGTGCATGACATCAATGGCGGTCATCGCCCATGCCGTGATGCGGTCTACCGGGTCGAGCCGGATATTATTCGCCGTCAGCACCGAGTCGAATCCATGCGTCTCGTTGGTATGTCGGGCGGTATCTTCTCGTAGCGCATAATCGACATAGAATTGCCACGTCCCATACGGGAAGGCATCTTCCGGCGACTTACCCGCGAGTTTCAGGAGTTTTTGATACCCCCAGATGACGGCGGCTGGCCCCGCGAACAGTGCCCCATACACCGCTTGGTCTAAAACCTGTTCCACCCCTTTGAACAACATGCCGATGTCGCGTTTGACGACCTGTGACGAAGGGCGGCGTCCGGTAAGGCGGGCAAGGCCAGTGAGAATCATCCCCGACACATTACCAGCCGGAACCATCTTAGCTACCATATCCACCGCTTCTTCCATCTCTGGCAGTGATAGTGGCGACAACTCATCAACCATCAATGCCTGCGCGATGGTCTTGAGGTTATCAGCGGTTGCAATTGAGGCTTTGGCGTACTGTTGGTGGTCTTGTTGGCTCATGGCACGATCAATCAATCTGACGGATTGCTATGTGCCGTATTATAACAACACTTGCCCCCAAACCATCGGGAAAACCGCACTAAAACCTGTTTTCAACCGAATCTCTGATTTCGATGGTAGCGACCACAGGCAAATGGTCAGAGCCACCCGACTCATGCCAGACCATAGCATTTAAGGGGCGCAACCCGTCCGGGCTGGTGAAAATGTAATCTATCCGCAGGAAGCGCACACCCATCAGCGCGGCACGCCCGACCAACGGCCCCGCATGAGTCCAACCCATCCCCCACCCGACTTGGCGGTAGCTATCAACCAAAACATCGGCCAACGCTTGATAATTATCGGTCAGGTCGGTCAGGTTGAAATCGCCCAGCACAATCACCCGTTCAGTTTCTTGGCTGACGCGCTCTAATAATACGTTCACATCGGATGTCTGGTTGCTGATGTCAATATTGAACGGGTTTGCCCCCCAACCACGCGGGACAGAAGCGTGCATGTTATAGAAAACAATCGGCGTCCCATCCACATCGATCAGCACGCGCTGATTGCCGAAAGAATCGATGAGATAGGCACTTTCGATGATGGGGAATCGGCTCAAAAAACCCGCGCCGATATACCCATTTGTGTTGTCATCCAATGCCATATACGGGTATTCATCGCTCAAGCCAGCGCGGAGGACTTGTGCGGCAACCGGGTCAAGTTCTTGTAGCGCGACCACATCCGCATCGGCGGCTAGAATCACATCAACTAAGGCTTGGTGGCCGCTGGTACGGACTAATGTATTGTAGGTCATCACGCGGAGTGATTCCTCACCATCGCCATCTAAAGCGCGAGAGGGGATGAATTGTCCGCCGTAAATGGACAGGCACACCAGCACCACCGGCAGCAGCGCCAGCGCAAGGCGACGCGGCTGCCCGATGAGCAAAGCCAGCGGGAACAATACCACCGCGCCCAATAACAACAGATGTGCGCCAGTCACGTATAGCGTCATGATCGACCATGTATCGGGGATAAGCCACTGCCCCACTGTGAACAACCCAACGACTAACCCATACGCGGCGCACAGGTGCGCAAAAATGCGGCGAAAAGATGTCATAGTCATGCTTTCTTAATCGGCAAACCGATACCCCAAGCCGGGGACGGTCAAAATCAGGATCGGGTTGGCGGGGTCAGGCTCGACCTTCTCACGCAAGCGACGGATATGGACGTTAACCGTCTTTTCGCTCTCGATATCCGGCGTCCAACCCCATACGGCGTCCAACAACTGAGCGCGGCTAAGGACTTGGCCGTTGTGCTGCACTAACGTGATGAGCAGGCGAAATTCCGTCGGCGTGAGGTGTAGGGATTGTCCGGCGCGGCTGACTTGCCCGCGCCCTCGGTCAATCGTCAAGTCGCCCGCATACAGCGTGTCGCTATTTTCCGCCCCGGCCAATTCGCCGTAACTGCGGCGCAATAGGGCGCGGATTCGGGAGCGTAGCTCGCTCAAGCCAAACGGCTTGGTCACATAATCATCCGCCCCGACCTCCAACCCAATCACCTTATCGACTTCCTCGCGGCGGGCGGTCAACATCAGGATGGGCAGCCGGAGTTTCATCCGGCGCAACGTGCCGCACACATCAAAGCCCGACATATCCGGCAAGCGCACATCCAACACCGCCAGATGTGGCGCGTGGTCGCGGGCATAGGCGATTCCCCCTTGCCCGGTGGATTCCCAATGCACGGTGTAGCCATCACGGGTCAATGTTTCACGCAACGATTCGGCCACATCAGCATCATCTTCAACGATTAACAGGTGCATCATCTTGACGTTCCGGGGTGTATGGGGCTATTTTTGAATTAAGAAGCATCTTATCGGATCGGCATACGGCCATGCAACGCCATCACCCTCTGACTTCTATCCGTTGGCAACTGCCCCTGAGCTATGCGTTGATTGCGCTGGTCGCGGCATTTTCCCTCAGTATGGTCTTGATTAACTTGCTACGTGAGCATTACAGTCAGCAAGAACTGGCGTTGCTCAGTCGGACGGCCAACATCCTCGACAATATCCTTAGTACGCGCCTCTCTCAACCATTCACTGTCGATACTGTCCCAATGGAACTATCCAACCTCAGCGCGTTCTTTAATGTGCGAATCGAAGCGTTAGATTCCAAGATGATTACATTGCGAGATACCGGAATCCCGCAGTCCTTCACGGTGACGATGGCGACCATGAGTGAAGCTAGTAACCCTATATCCATACAATCGGGTCGCCCATCGCTGGTCATTTCAGGCGGTGAATTCATGGCAATACCCACCGTCGACGCCCCAATCACGCTATCAGATGGCGGCGATACTTTCACACTGATGGATAGCGGCAACCAAGATGTTTTATTGTCAACTGAACCCAGTATCGGCAGATTCGAGATTACCCCAGTGCAAGGCACACAAGTAAATTTCGACAGACCGAGGTTTTTCCCTCCAAATTGGATGTTCCAGACGGGCGGTTTTATGGAAAGCGCCCCCGTCTCGATTGATGCTGGGGGTGCCATGCTGATTCAATCCAGAGAACGGTCAGACCAACAGATTTTGATTAGCATTGGCGGATTATCGGACGGCGTGCCGCTAGGGTTTTTGCGCGTCTCGGCGCTGCCCGCTATCGGGACGGAAATCGTCAACAGCGTGGCGCAAGGCGCGTTGATTGCGGGGACGGCTGCCATGTTGCTGGCGGCGGGCGCGGGCTATTTCATCAGCCGACGCCTGACCGCGCCGCTGGGTAAGCTGGAATCCGCCGCGCATGATATGGCCGCCGGGGAATATTGGGTGCGGGCGGATGTGAAGCGCCGAGACGAGTTGGGCAAATTAGCCGACGCTTTTAACGGCATGGCGCAACAGGTCGAATCCACCGTAATAGCGCTACGCCGATTCGTGGCAGACGCCGCGCATGAACTCCACACCCCACTGACAGCCTTACGTGCCGACCTTGAATTGGCGCGGGAACAGCCCGGCTCAGATAAATTGAGTCTCGCATTGAGACAAGCCACACGCCTCGAAGCCTTATGCGATGACCTACTAGACCTCTCGCGGTTGGAATCTCCCGCGTTGTTCTGGCAGACCGAGGCCGCGCCCGTCGATATGAGTGAGATGATTCACGACCTCGGCGAGGTCTATGCCTCGCGGGCGGAACAGGGCGACATCGAATTTGCGCTAGAAGTCGCGCCGATGCTCCCCGACTTGCCGACGGGCAGTTCCAGCCAGATGCGCCGTGCGCTGGGGAATTTATTGGACAACGCCCTCAAATTCACCCCGGCAGGCGGCAACATAACATTGGCAGCTACCCCATCGGATTTCGGCCTCGACATCCATATTACTGACAACGGAATCGGCATCCCGCCATCAGAGATCAAACGGGTATTCGACCATTTCTATCGCGGTAGCAACACGCACGATTACCCCGGCAGCGGCCTCGGATTGGCGATTACGCACGCGATTGTGAAGGCGCATAACGGGCGCGTCGAGGTCAATTCCGATGGGCAAGGCACGCGCTTCCGGGTGATGCTACCGACGGTGGCACAATAATTTTCCAGATTACCAAACCGTAATCAGCCTGAAACCCAGTTGAAATCCGTACCCCCGATACTGTAAGCGTTCAAGAGCATACAGACACGGAGGACGAGATGTTAAGACGCCTATTTTTGACCCTAAGCCTAGTGATGGTGATGAGCCTCGGTTTTGTGCCGGTGGCGGCTGCCCAATCTGATACTGGGATGGTCATCCAAATTTCCATCCCCCAATTCTATCAAGATTTGTTTGAAGATACCATCATCCCGGCCTTTGAAGCGGCCAACCCCGGAATCACCGTCGAGGTCGTGCTGTCCGAGATGTTTGGCGGCCTGACCACCAGCGACGACATCGAAACAGACCTCGATAACGCGGCGGACGCCTTCAGCAAAGCCGACCTCGTGTTGGTGGACAGCACCCTGACGCCGGAATTTACCCGCTCAGGCTATGTCCTTGACCTGTCGCCGCTGGCAAGCACTGACCCGACCCTCAACCCGGACGAGTTCTACCCCGCCGCGCTCGAATCCTTCCGCTGGGATAACGGCCTGTGGGCGCTACCCGTCGGCGTGGATGTCATCCTCGCCTTCTACCAACCATCCGCCTTTGACGCGGCGGGCTTGGCCTACCCGTCCTCTTCATGGACGGCGGACGACTGGGCGAACGCCGTCCGCGCCCTGACCGAATTTGACACCGAGGGCAAGGCTACCAAACTCGCGTTTGACGCCTTCGAGGGGTTCGGCGCAACCTTCCTCTCGCTGGTTGGCGCACCATTGCGCGATGACAGCACCCTCCCCAGCGTCCCCAACCTCGATACTCCGGCTGCGGTTACGGTAGTCAATGCGCTGGCTGCCCTGTATGAGGGCGGTTATTTTGAAGTCGCCGGGGGTGAAGGCGGCGCGACAGTCACCTTCGGTGGACCGGGTGGTGATAACGATGGCGCACCCCTCAGCCATGCCCGTAGCGCTTTTTCCGCATTTAGCGCCGATTCAGAGACAATGGCCGCAGACCTACCCGGTGGCGCGGTGATGACCGCACAAGGTTTCGCCATCAGCGCAGGCACACGTTACCCGGAAGTGGCCTATGAATTCGCCAAGTTCCTGACCAACAGCCCAGAGGCGGCCAGCCTATTCTTTGGGACGCAACCCGCCCGCCGTACCGTTGGCGCGCCCGTCGATAACGGTCAAGGTGGACGTGCAATCTTGCGTTTTGGCGGCGGCGATGGAGAACTCAGCCCGGAAGCGCAGGCCGTGATTGATGCAGCATTTGAGACCGCCCGCCCGATGCGCGATTTGCACTTCACAGATCGCCTGAGCCAACTCGCCAATAGTGTCTTGAATAGCGGTCTGACAGCTGAGACCACGCTCCAAGAGCAAGAATTGACCTATCTGACGCGGCTACAAGCTGCTGACGCCCGCCGTGCCACGCCGATTGTGGTCAACACCCCGCGCAGCCAAATCGAACTTGGCACAGGTGAAATCGCGCTCAACATCGGGGTTGGGACGGGCATCTCGCCGACGCCCAATCAAGCGGACTGGGACGCGCTGGCGGCAGAATTTGCCGCCCAAGACCCACAAGTCGGCGCGGTGTTCGTCGAGGGGACTATCCCGTTCGACCTGAGCGAAATGAACGCGAACTATGATTGCTTCGTGACAACCAACGGCCTGAGCAATACCCCAGACTTCAGCCAACTCCGTAGCCTTGACCCGCTACTCCAAAGCGACATGAACTTTGACCCCAACGACTTGTTAGGCGGGGTTTTACTCGGCTTCCAAAAGGACGGTCAGACATGGGCATACCCGCTGACCCTCTCGCCAGAAGCCCTCAGCTATAACCCGACCCTGTTCGCCCAAGCCGGTGTGCCAGAGCCGCTAGGCAGTTGGACGGTCAGTCAGTTTGAAGACGCCTTGCGCCAAATCACGGCCAATACCGGTCAACCGGCCTTCGCCCCCGGTGCATTGAACTCCACCTACATCATGATTTTGGCGGCGGCCTACGGCGGCAACCCGATTGATACCCGCACCACCCCGACCACCCTAAACTATGACAGTCCAGAAACGGTGGCCGCCATCAAGCAAATCCTCGACCTTGCGCTGACCGGCGCGATTGACTATCAACCGTTGGCAGGTGGCCCCGGCGGCATATTCAGCTTCGGCGGCTCGGACTCTCCGTTGAGTTCGACCACGGTCAGCGGTCTCGGCGGTTTTAGCTTTGGCGGCGGTGGCCGCGGTGGCGTGATGATTATGCGGGCAGTCGGCTCAGACGGCGTGGAAGCACCAGAAGACCCGACTCGCTTGGTGGCTTACCCCCGTGGCACGACCTTCAACGGCGTCAGCTACAGCACGACGGCGGGCTATATCGGCAGCCGCACCCAAAACATGGACGCTTGCTATCGCTTCCTCAGCTTCTTGAGCGACCATCTCGACATCGTGGGCGGGATGCCCGCCTACCGTTCGCAAATCAACAATCCAGCCGTCATCGCGCAAAACGGAGAATCGTCGGCGCAATTCTTCGCGGATTACGCGGCGATGCTGGAAGACCCCAACACCATCACCGTCGGTCAACTTCAATTCGGCTTCGGCGAGAGCTACTGGTTCCAGCGGGCAATGGATAGCTATATCGAGAGTGACGGGACGCTTGACCTCGCCGCTGAGTTGGCTGAGGCTCAGACCTTCACGGAGGAATACCGTGTCTGTTCAGCAGACATCGCCCCCATCACCCCCGGCCCAGACTCAGACTTTGGCGCGTATATCGACTCGCTCAGTGCTTGCGCCACATCGGTAGACCCGACCGCCGATTTCGGGTTCTAGGAAAACAGTTTGCAGTGGGCAGATTCGACATCAAATAAATCGTCCTCAGCTTCATAAGCGGGCGCGCAAGCGCTGCCCCTACAGAACATCCGATTGCTGCGGATAACACACATATCATGAGCGATTTTGTAGGGGCGAGGCTTGCCCGCCCGTGCTGAAATATCGCAATACGACTTCAAACTGCCCACTGCCCACTTCAAACTACTCTGAGGAGTTTCCATGTTCCGCCCATTCGATACCCTCGCGTTCACCTTTGAGCGCCTACGCCAGCACGCTGTCCTCGCCTTATGGGTATTGATTGGCCTGACGGTGACGGCGGCGCTGGTCAGCGGCCTGACGTTGTACGTCGATTCGGTCTATACCAACCTGCTCGACAGTCGCCTCGGTGAGCCGGCCTACGCATGGCGTAGTCGTTATCTCGGCGCGTGGAACGGCGCCATTGGGCGCGAGGATGTCGAACGGGCGAAAGTCGCGGCGGTGGATGCTTTCGCCGCCGAAATCAATCTACCGACCCAGCGCGAGGCGACTTTTCTCCGTGCTGGGGCGGGCGCATCACGACTTGGAGAATGGTCGCTGGGCAACCTCGCATTGGGGACGCTTGATGGCACTTCTGATCAAATGACTATCACCGCTGGAGAATGGCCGCCCGCGCCCGCCGCAGAAGGTGACCTCATCCCCGCGCTCGCCTCACAATCACTGATGGATCGTGCCGGTTTGCAAGTCGGTGACATCGTGACCGTAAACCGAACGGGCGGCGCATTGACCGTCCAAATCGCGGCATTGTGGACGCCAAAAGACACCACTGCCTCCGATTGGATTTTCCCGCCCAAATTTTTCGATGATACCTTGCTGTTCACCCTTGATGATTTCTGGGCAAAGGTGACGCTAGGTGATACCCCGATTGACGAGGCCGACTGGTATTTGGTGTTTGATGGGTCGGCCCTTCACGCCAGTGAAGTAGACAGCCTGCTCACCCGCGCTGGGGACGCATGGCGCACGGTTGAGGCCGCCCTCCCCGGCGTGCGAGAGGACTTGTCGCCGCGCACCGCCCTCGCCGCCTTCAACGCGGAATCATCCCAGCTTCAACAACAATTGGCGCTGATTGTCATGCCAGTGGGCGGATTGGCGCTGTATTTCCTCACGTTGGTGGCCGGATTATGGGTTGAGCGTCAAGCGCTGGAAGATGTCAAACTCCGCAGTCGTGGCGCGACCCGTCGCTGGATTGCCATGATTCACGCGCTGATGTGGGCGGCGCTGGCGGTATTGGCGGCGATTTTGGGGGCGCTATCAGCACCGCTTCTGGTACAGGTCGTGGCACGCACGACCTCATTTTTGCGCTTCGATTCGCCAACCTCAGTGGGTGAAGTCACGCTCACATTAGAACCCATCATCGCGGGCGCGATAACCTGCGGATTGGCCGCGCTGGGCGGTCTGTTTATGGCGTGGCGCTCTACCGCGCAAGATGTCAACAGCTACCGACGCGCCAACGCCCGCGCTCAAAAAGCGTGGTGGCAGCGCAGCCAGCTTGACCTGATTATCGCGGGCGCGGCGGGCTATTTGCTGTGGAATTTGGCCGCACAAGGCGGAATCACCGCGCAAGCCGACGCCCCATTTGCCGACCCGGTGACATTCGCGGGGCCGACTCTGCTCTCATTCGGGCTGGTATTGATATTTTTGCGCGTCTTGCCCGTGGTATTGGGCGCGGCGGCGGGCGTGATGACGTTCACCCGCGACATCCCGATTTTGATGGCGCTGCGTGAATTAACTCGCGGGGCGGGGCGCTATCGCGGGGCATTGTTAATGACCGCTTTCACGCTCGCACTGACCGGATTCACCGCGTCAATGGCAAGCACGCTTGACCGCAGCTTAGAGGATACCGTCGATTATCGCATCGGGGCGGATTTGGTCGTGCAACCCGTCACCGACGCCATCACCGAGGAAGACGGGACATCTGCGACAGGTCAAGCCCAGACCGCTGTCACCGGCTATAACGTCCCTCCGGCGGGCGATTTGGAAATCATCGACGGCGTGGATGCCGTCTCACGGGTAGGTAAATATTCAGCCCGTTTGTCGGTGGGGTCACAGCGTATTGACGGCACGGTGATGGGCGTAGACCGCTCGGTTTTGGGGCAAATCGCCCGTTTCCGCGACGATTACGCCGGGGAATCACTCGGCGCGTTGATGAACGCTCTCGCCGCCGAACGTACCGGAATCATCATCAGCCGCGCCGCCGCTGAGTCACTCAATATTCAAATCGGGCAAGAAATCGGGTTTGAACTCAGCGCCCTAGACCAATGGTTTAGCTTGCGCGTACCGGTGGTCGGGATTGTCGATTATTTCCCGACGCTAGACCCCGCCGCCGAAGGCTTCTTTGCGATTGCCAACCTCGACCCGTTGTTTGAATTGGCTGGGACGCCGCTGCCGCACGAATTTTGGGTAGATGTCGCCGCCGATGCCGACCCCGCCGCCGTGCGTGAGGCCGTTTTCGCCAGCGGATTCCCCGCCCTACGCGCCTTGACCCCTAACCAAGCATTAGACGCCGCCCGCGCTGAACCCGCCCGCCGGGGCGTGTTGGGCTTCTTGTCGGTGGGGTTTGTGGCCGCCGTCGCCCTGACACTGATTGCCACGCTCATCCAGATTACCGCGTCGTTCCGCGCTCAAGCCGCCCAATTGGGCGCACTGCGGGCGATGGGACTCAGCGGGCGTGCCGTGGGCGGCTATGTCGTGATGCTGCAAGGATTACTGGCCGTCAGCGGGATTGCGGCTGGGACAAGCATCGGCCTCGCCGCTTCCCTCTCTTATCTCCCGTTATTGGATTTCAGCGGCGGCCTGCCGCCTTATCTCGTCCGCATTGGTTGGACGGAAATCGCGCAAGTCTACGCCGCCTTTGCTGGGATTCTGCTTGTGATGACCGCCCTGACCACCATTATGATTGCCCGCGCCCGCTTGACTACCGTCTTACGTTTAGGGGAAGCCTAACCCATGTTCTCTCGTGTTTTATTCGTATTCACACTCGCCCTGATTTTGACCGGCTGCAACCTTTCCAACATAGATGGTTCTGGCACTGCCGCTGCTCAAGCCGCCGCAACCCCGACTCCCATTCCCACCGCGCAGGCCGCCGCCCGCCCGACCTATACCGTCCAACGCGGAACGGTTGAGACCACGCTGGAATTTAACGGGCGTTGGTTGCCGCGTGACCAGACCCAATTATCGTTTGAGGTGGCCGGCAAAATCCGCAGCGTCAACGTGCGGACGGGCGACACCGTGCGTGCAGGGGATATTTTGGCCGACTATCAGATTGAAGACCTAGAAGAACAACTTGCCAGTACCGAACTCACGCTAGAAACCGCCCGCCGCAACCTCGAAAACAGCGACGGTGGCGCAAATGAGATTGAAGACGCCGCCTATGCTTTGGCATCGGCCAATCTGAGCCTCGAATCAGCCAAAAACAATGTCCCAGCCGCGAGTAGCGCCTCCCGCGATATTGACACCGCCGAACGTGCGCTTGAAAAAGCCAAACGTGATTATCAAGAAGCGCTCGGACGCCCAGACTCCAGCGCGTCGGCGGTGGCGGGCGCAGAGGAATCTATCCGAAGCGCCGAGAATCAACTCGCCAACGCATGGTCAAGTTATTACAGTTCCGGCCAAAGCTATAACAGCTATCTTGAGGGGATAGAAACCGCCGAGAACAACCAAGTTCGCGCTCAACAGACCTATGACGATGCGCTGACTGGCGCGGGCGTAGATGCTTCCCTAATTGAAGCCGTCCGTAGCGCGGAAATGAACGTGGGCAACATCCGCGAGGACATTGACCGCTCAACCTTGATTGCCCCGTCAGACGGCGTGGTCTTGGAAGTCACCATCCAGCCGGGGTCATCGGTTGAGGCGTATGTCGCGGTCATCACCATCGCCATCCCTGACCCCAAAGAGGCCGTCGTCCAATTGGCGTTCAACGACTCACAGCGCTTGAACGTCGGGATGACCGGGATGTGTTCTCCCCTCAACCAGCCTGATTTGGTGGTTGAGTGCGTCGTGCGCCGAATCCCCTTGAGCAGTAGCGACATCGACCAAACCACGCGCATCGCCGCTGATTTCTACACGGACGAGGCCGAATTGAGTGCCTTAATCAACGTGACGATGGGGCTGGAAATCCGCGAGGATACGCTCTGGTTGCCGCCCGCCGCCCTGAGGACGTTCCAAAACCGGACGTTCGTCGTGGTCGAGACGGTGGAAGGTCAACAGGTCGTCGATGTCACCGTTGGCCTACAAACCGATGAGCGCGTCGAAATCCTGACCGGCTTGGCTGAGGGGGATGTGGTGGTCGCGCCATGACATACCCAAACCACACCAATACGACTCATGTAGGGGCGACTCATGAGTCGCCCTCACTCACCCTGAATGAGGATGAATCATGACGTACATCATCTGTAAACAGGTCGTAAAAGCCTATAAGGCCAGCGGGCATGAAATCGTGGCCTTGCGCGGCATCGATTTCAGCATGACGCGGGGCGAAATGGTCGCCATCATCGGCCCCAGCGGTGCGGGCAAGTCCTCACTATTGAACTTGATCGGCGGACTCGACAAACCCACCGCCGGACAGGTCAGCGTTGAGGGGGTGAACGTCGCTGATTTGCGCGGCGCGGGGCTGGCGGATTACCGGCTGCGGCGAGTCGGATTCGTCTGGCAACAGATTGAGCGCAACCTCTTAGCGCATCGCACCGCGCTGGGGAATGTCGCCTTACCGATGATGCTGGCCGGGGTTTCGCCCCGTCAACGGATGGCACGGGCGCGGGATTTTTTGGAGGCGGTGGGGCTATCGGACGCGGCACATCGCACCATCGGGCAACTTTCCGGCGGACAACAACAACGCGCCGCGATTGCCGTCGCGCTCGCCAATCGCCCGCAAATCTTGTTGGCCGATGAACCCACCGGCGCACTTGACCGCAAGACTGCCGCGCAAGTCATGGCGCTGCTTGACGACTTACGCGGACAATTCAACCTGACCGTGCTGATCGTCACGCATGACATGGAAGTCGCGCAACACGCAGACCGGATTTTGACATTGCGTGACGGGGCGCTCGGCCAAACCTTAACCGGTCATGGGGACGACGACCACGGCTTGACCTTGCGCGACGATGGTTCACTCCCCCTACCAGACATCGCCCGCCGCGCCCTCAATGCGCCGCGCATCTCGGTTGAAGTCCGCCCAGAGGGGGTGCTACTGCGTCCCGAGTCGGATGATGACGGCGATGAATCACACTTGGGACAAGACGCCGCCCCCAAACCCGCCCGTCGGTGGTGGTCACTACGGAGGCGCGTATCATGAGCGAAAATCGTGCTTCAGCAATCGAGGCCGCCGGGGTTGAAAAACGCTTCGGTAGCGGCGAAAAGAGCGTCCATGTCCTGCGCGGGGTCGATTTAACCGTACCGGCTGGGTCACTGGTCGCGTTATATGGCCCGTCCGGTAGCGGCAAGACCACCCTGCTCAATTTGCTGGGCGCGTTGGACTCACAAACGGCGGGTCGTATCCGCGTGGATGGGGAGGATATCACCGGCTGGTCAGAAGGCCTCCGCGCCCGCTTGCGCCGCCAAAAAATGGGCTTCATCTTCCAAAACTATACGCTGATGCCGACCTATACCGCGTTGGAAAATATCGACATCGCCTTGCGCTTGGCTGGTTTTGGCTTCTTTGAGCGCCGCAAACGCGCAGATACCGTCCTGAACGCCGTCGGACTGACCGCGTGGAGCAGCCACATGCCGGAAGAATTGTCGGGCGGGCAACGTCAGCGTGTGGCGATTGCTCGTGCGATGGCCGCGCAGCCCGCGTTGGTCTTTGCCGACGAACCGACCTCTGGCCTCGATACGCGCACCACGCGCAAAATTTTGGGGTTGTTCCGCGCCTCTGCCGCAGAAAAAGGCACGACCTTTATCATCGTCAGCCACGACGCGCTGGTGACGGAATTTGTCGATGTCGCCTATGACCTAACCGACGGGAAATTGGTGCGGCGTGAACAAACCGCCCACGCGCAGTCTCCCTCTCCCACAGAGCAAACCACCCCGGAACAACCGAAATTCGAGGGTGAGACCGATGAGCCTGATTTTCTAGCACTGTTACCCATTGAACCCCCTGTTGAAAGGATGCCTGCCCCATGAAACCCGCCTCACTCATCGTCTCCCTGTCCCTGTTCGTCGGGATTTCACTCGCCGCGTTGGGCGCTATGCTGATGCTGGCCGGGACATCTGGCACGCCTCGCTTCGCCCAAGTACAGGACGCCAGCCCAACGGTTGGCGCGACCTCAACCCCGACGCCGGACATCCCACCCTCAACGCCGTTCCCGACGTCCACCGCCTCGCAAACCCTGCGCCCTGCCCCGACCTTTGAGCCAGCGACTCTCACGCCGCCACTCATCCCATCGGCCACCCCGTCCCCAACAGCGACATTGGGAATCAGCGTAGACCTCCCAGACATCCACGGCTTAGAGACGGCCACGCCGTCTACCACGCCCGGATGCGAACCGCGTAAGGATTGGAAACTGACGTATACCGTGCAGCCGGGGGATGCGCTCGCCCGCATCGCGGATACGTATGACACCTACGCCAGCGACCTTGCCGAGGGCAACTGCTTGGCTGATGCCAACGTGATTACCGCTGGTCAGACCTTGCGCGTCCCCGGCGACGCACATCCCTCCGTGCCGGAATGGGTCTGCGAAACATGGGAAGTCCTCACCCCGATGGATTGGGCTGTTGGCGTCGATGGCGGTGGTCAGATGACCTTTAACTGGCACGGCAGCAACGGCACACGCAATCTGATTCGCGTTTACGATGCGAACGGAAATCTGTTCTGGGAGCGCACGGTGGACTTGCGCCAAAACGAGACCATCAGCTTACAAGCGGAAGGAATCACGGGCGGGGAATATACATGGCAGGTTTACCCGTTGGATTTGGGATTCAAGCAGATTCCATGCCTCGAAAGCCCCAAATGGCACTTCAACGTCCGCGCTGCGGCGGCCACCCAATCGCCAAGCGTCCCGTAATCGCCCTCATAGGTGCAAGGTACTAGCTATGAGGCGTTTATGCCTTGCACTATTATTACCGAAAAAATTAAGGGAAAAACAGCTTGCCCATAAGGGTTGTTTTGAGGCATAGTTAACAGGTCTCAAACAACAACAAAATGGGCGGAACCAAAGACGTGGAACAATTGCAGGGGCGTTACCAACGGTATCAGCTCGAAGCCTTGATTGGCACGGGCGGGATGGGCAGCGTCCACAGGGCTTATGACCGGCTACACAAGCAGCATGTCGCGCTCAAGCGCCTGACCGTGCAGTTGAACACGCTGAGTTTTTCAAAATCCATCGGCCTCAGCAAAGACACTCAGCGCCAACGCATGATGTTGGCGCAAGAATTCAAGACGCTGGCCTCGCTACGTCACCCGAACATCGTCAGCGTTTTGGATTACGGATTCGACGCCCAACAGCACCCTTATTTCGTGATGGAATTGTTTCCGGATGACCAAAATTTACTACAAGCGGGGGAAAGTGCGCCGTTCGAGCGCCAAATCGACTACCTGACCCAGCTTTTGATGGCGCTGGACTATTTGCATCGGCGCGGCGTGATTCACCGTGACCTCAAACCCGCCAATGTCTTGGTGCATAACGGTGTGCTCAAGGTAGTCGATTTCGGGGTGGCGCAGACGCTAGGGGCAAACCCAGATGAAATCGGCGGCACGCTAGGCTATATCCCGCCAGAAGTGTTGATGGGCGACCCCATCACGGCACGCTGCGACTTATACGCCTTTGGGGTCATCGCCTATGAATTGGTGACGGGCATCCACCCGTTTTTTGACACACGCACCCATCAATTTGACCTCAACGCCATCATAAACCTGCCTGTCCCAGCCGACGCGCTTGGGGATTCCCCGCTGCGCCCGGTTATTCTGCACCTATTAGAAAAATCTCCAGCCGATTCTTACCGCGATGTCTCGGAAGTCGTGCAGGCACTATACAACGCGCTAGACCGAGATGTCCCATCGGAATCGCTTGAGGTGCGCGAGAGCGTGCTGCAAAGTGGCCGATTCGTCGGGCGCGATGGGATAATCAGCGCCTTAGAGACCGCCTTAGCGCAAACCGAACAGGGCCATGGGGCGGGGTTTTTAATCGGCGGCGTAAGCGGTGTGGGCAAGAGCCGTTTGCTAGATGAGTTCCGCACGCGGGTTTTGGTACGCGGCATCCCCGTCGTCCGCGCCCAGACCACCCATGAGCAAGCCACGCTCTATAAACTCTGGCAAGACATCCTCCGCGAATTCTGCCTGTTGGCCGATGTCGCCGGTTTGCTGAATGATGAACGGGCAGCCGTATTAAAACCCGTCGTCCCAGACCTCCCCAACTGGTTAGGACGCACCATCCCAGATGCGCCCGCACTACCGCCCAACTTGATTGCCGCCCGCCTCAATGAGACCTTACGCACGATTTTCCTCAGCATTGATGAGCCGCTGATCATCGTGCTAGAAGACCTACACTGGTTACGCGATGGTCTGCCGCTTTTACAAGCGGTGACACAAGTGCTGGAAAAATCCCGCGTGTTGGTGGTCGCCACTTATCGCACTGATGAGACGCCGCGCCTGCCCAATCAACTGCCCAAAATGCAAGCTATTTCTTTAGAGGCGTTGGACGCTGAGGCAGTGATTGAACTAACGGCCTCATTTATCAGCCAACGCCAAGAGGTCGGCGGCTTGGCCGCGTTGTTGAGTCGTGAAACCGCTGGCAACGCTTTCCTCATCGTTGAAATCCTGCGCGTGCTGGCCGATGAAGTCGGATTGCTGAATATGGCCGGGATGACCAAAATCCCTACCGCTATCCTCAGCAGCGGGATTCGCGGCGTCATCTTGCGCCGATATTCTCACCTCCCCCGCCCCGCCCAAGACCTCTTGAGCGCCGCCGCTGTGATTGGGCGCACGCTGGATAAGGTGCTATTGGCGCAACTGTTCCCCGGCGTCGTCCTAGCTCCATTGATTCAAATTTGCACCGAAGTCCTCTTGTTAGAGGCGGTGGAAAATGAGTGGCGATTCTCACACGATTTGCTGCGCGAGATGATTCTGAGCAATACCCCGCCCGATACCTTGCGCGACTTGCACGGACAGGTCGCTCGCGCCGCCGAACACCTCTATAGCGACCAAACCGCACAAACACCGCTGCTGGCCTATCACTACTGGGCTGCTGGCGATTGGCAAAACGCGGTACGGTGGAGCGAATCAGCGATTGAATACGCCACCGCCAAATACGCCAATGCCACAGCGGTCAGCGCGTATCGTTGGCTGTTGGGCGGGCTTGAACACCTGCCCGATACAGAAGAAAACCGGGCGCGGCGCTTAGAGGCGCTCATTCAATATGACGAAGTGGCCGCGCTGGTCATCCCATCTACCGAGCGCGTGGACATCCTCAAACAAGCTGAGATATTAGCGAACGCCTTAACCAGTTTGGAACGTATCCGCAAATTGACGCTCATCAACGTCCAGTTTGCGCGGCTATATTATTCGCTGAACGATATATCGCTGTCGCTGGAATATGCCTATCAAGCAATGGCCGCCGCACAAATGCTGAATGATGAGGCCATGCTCTCACAGCCGTGGGTGGTGTTGGGCATCTTGAGTACCAATCAAGGCGAATTCTTGAAAGGACAAGAGTTCTTCCAGCAGTCGCTCCCCATCGCCAAACGCAGCGGAAACTTGCGCTACTGGGTTTTGGGTCAAGGCTATTTCATGACCTGTATGGGCGGGCGTGGGCATCTCGGTGAAGTCGAG
>Ga0163144_10010808_pt1 | contig 19407 bp, 22 predicted proteins | sample OliLak19BULKMAT1_FD_123175 | JGI IMG/M metagenome (GOLD analysis project Ga0163144, IMG submission 123175) | Freshwater microbial mat bacterial communities from Lake Vanda, McMurdo Dry Valleys, Antarctica - Oligotrophic Lake LV.19.BULKMAT1 | ecosystem: Environmental > Aquatic > Freshwater >... | reverse complement strand
CTAACTCCGGTAAAGGAGCCTTGACGCCGAAGCGTTCGGCCAGTTGCTGCAGGAGTTGGTCGGAGGTGACGGCCGTGTCTGGATCGAGAGTGAGGCGGGCATAGCCGCCGGGAAAGTGTTCCGCGTTTTGGGCGGCGAACTGTTCGCAGAGGAGAGACTTGCCGACGCCCGCGAGGCCTTGGATGGAGGCGACGAATACGGCAGAGGGGGCGGGGCGAAGGAGGTGGGTGGCGAGGGCGTCCAACTGTTCGAGACGACCGAGGAAGAGAGACGGGGGGCGCCAGTCTTGCGGAGTGGCCGCGCGGGTGAACTGGACGGCGCCGAGAGCTTGATCGATATGCTGGCGGGTTTTTTCGCCTTCCGCCTCGATTTGAGTGGGCAGAAGGATGAGGCGGTTGATGACGAAGGCTTGGAAGAGATGGCTGCCGGTATCGTTGATCGCCTGCTGCTTGAAGGACTCGAGGAAGGCAGGGAGCAGTTGGCGGCTGAGGGCGAGGGCTTTGGTGTCCGAGAATGACGCGGCGAGTTTGGCGTCCGTGGTGAGCCAGCCTTGGAGCAGGATGGCGAGGGCCTCGGCCTCCTGGCCGGGGACGGGTGCCGTGCTGGCGGTCTCAAAGAGAGCCTCTTCGAGGATTTCGGGGATCAGCCGGTCCAGGATGGCGCGATCGTTGGTGCGGGCGAGGTTGGTGGTCCAGTGGTCGAAGTGAGGGTTCAGGCTAGGGTGGCTGGAGCGGAGCTTAACCAAGGCTGAGGTGAGAGCGCTGGCGAGGCCGAGACGCAGGTGGTGGTTGCGTTCGGCGTGGTCGGCCTTGGCTGCTTCGTCGATTCGGGCGCTGGCGAGATTTGGAAAGACGTTGCCGAGGACGTTGAGAAGCGGGGTGGCGATGGGGGCTACTAACGTGGCGAGGGCACTCAGTTCTGGGGGTAGGACGTTGGTTTGCTTCGCGACTTCAACCAGACCGGCGGCGAGGAGGGTGGCTCCACATGTCTTCAGATTCCACATATAGGTGCGCTTGCTTCTTACTTAGTATGCAGGATTGGAAGCGAGTGGTTGGTTGGTTTGATTCGAGGGGCGATGCCGTTCGAGAGTGGTGATGCCGTGATGCTTGATGGCGGGTGTGTGGCGGTGGCGCGGGAGATGATGGAAGAGAGAAGTTATAGCGATTCTTGGCGATTTCGAACATTCGCTTCCGGGGCTCTCGCGAGGGGAAAAGGCTCAGATTTTGAAGTGGGTGGTGCAGGACCTGGGCGACTCGGTTCCTGGCATCGATTCGGGTCCTGACGTCTGTGGCGGGGAGCCGTGCATTGTGCGGACGCGGATTCCGGTTTGGCTACTGGAGCAGGCGAGGCGGCTCGGGACTTCTGAGCAAGAGCTGCTGGAAGACTATCCGTCGCTTCGCGCGGCGGATTTGGTGAACGCTTGGGCGTATGTTCGGATTCATGGGGCGGAGATTGACGAACAAATCCGGGCAAATGAGTCGGCCTGAGGGCGCGTTTTCATTCGAAGGAGAATTTTCCTGCGCGGACGGTTAGAGAACTTAGACGACTAAGCCACGATGTGGTGACTTCGCTGGAGGCGGGCAATGCGAATCGAGCCGTGCCTGATGAAGAAGTGCCGGCGTTTGCCGCCTCGGCAGACCGGATCTTGCTGAGGCAGAACAGGCACCATTTTTTGAGGCTGCATCAGATGGCGCCAGGCGCTCATGCCGGCGTGGTGGTCTGCACCTCCGCTCCGGACTTTCATCGACGGGCGTGGCGGATTGACGAACTGATTAGGAAGGAAGACGCATTTTCGGAATAGTTTTGAGCATCGCTATTCTGCCGTCATTGCGTTGGCTCGGGCCCCGCCGCCCTTGAATCCGCATTTACGACCGGCTTTCTGGTCGGCGGCTGCTGGGCGATGTGGACGCCCGGTGTATTCGCAGGAGATAGGAAAATCACCGCGGACCTGCAACTGTGTTCCGCCGTCGCACTTGCCGAGAAGTATGATCATGGAGCGGCGTACCAAGAGCGAGTTTAGCCATTCGTTATGGACGCATGTGATCGGCTTGAGGCTGCGCTCCTCTCCGACTAAAGGGCTTGATACGTTGCGCTTAGCTCGGGAGGGCTGTGCCGCAGGTTGTGTTATCATTGTGTACGCAATTGAGGTTGCCCCGATGCAGACCACTAAAGTTGGAATCCGTGAGTTTCGTGAGAATCTGGCAGAGTATCTGGAATCGGAGACGCCTGTCGCGATCACGCGGCACGGGGCGACGATTGGTATTTACGTCCCTACCAAACCCAAGGTAAGCCAAGCCGACTTGGAGGCGCTACGACTGGCCGGTGAAAAAATGCAGGAGCTGATCGCGGCGGCGGGGACCACCGAAGACGCGATTGTTGCCGATTTCAAGAAGCTTCGGAGTGAACGGCGGGTGCGGAAGAACTAAGTATGCTGGTCCTCGACGCGAATATTCTGATTCGCGCGGTGCTTGGATCACGCGTGCTCGGGCTGTTGCGAAAGTACGCTGGGCAAGTTGAGTTCCTTGCGCCGGACGCCGCGTTCGAGGAAGCTCGCGAGCATCCGCCGGAGATCCTGAAGGCCCGTATGGTCCCGGTTGCTCAAGCGATGGCGTTGCTGGAACTCGTGGCTCGGATCGTTACCGTTGCCGAGCCTGAAACCTATCTCCGCTGCGAGGCTGCGGCACGCCTACGCATCGACCGGCGCGATGGGGACGATTAGCCGGTATTGGCTTCGGCGCTGGCGTTCGGCTGTCCGATTTGGACCGAAGACACCGACTTCTTCGGATGCGGTGTGGCGACTTGGACCAGTGATCGGGTTGAATTGTATTTGGCAAAAGCCGCGGAGATCGAATCATGACCGATATTTCCGCGACCGCCCTGGAAGCCGCTTGCGCGAATTGGGTTCGGATGGCCGTTACCGGATTCTGCGTCTGAACCGGTTCGGTCCTGGCGACTTGACGCCCGATGAGACTAAGGGGCCACTTCTTCGCAAGGTACGGATCAATTGCGGATGTTGCGCGAGCTCCCACCGAATGGGCGCTCCTTACTTGCTTCGCGAGAGGTAGCTCGCTCGCGCTTCACTCATGGTTTTCCAGTTACGGGAGGTTGGGTCCACCTGTTGCATCGCCTTGTCAATTGCCTCGACGGCCCGGGCGACGTCGCCGGTCAGATACAACGCCTTCGCCAGTGTCTCGTAGCTTGTCGAAGCCTTCATCTCTAACCCCTTCAAGTAGGCCAACGCCTTTTTCGGCTGCCGTAATGACACCACTTCCGTGTTCAGCAACCATGACGCCGCATCCTCCTTCTGCCAGGACTGCGCCTCCGGCGCATCGGCAATTTGTATGAGCGTGTTGAGCCCCTTGGCCGCAATCGCCGGGGCCTCGTTGGCCCGGCCCGCCAGGACGAGCATGTCTCCCTGCCGGATCTGCGCTTCGGCGCGCATCAACACATAAGTCTCCGCGCCTGGCTCCATCGTCAGCAACCGGTCACAAGCCTCCTCCACCTTCCGCCAGTAACCCAGGGAGCCGGTGTGGCGCGCCGTGTAGCCATGCACAATCGCCAGTGTCCGATGCGCACCGGCCAATGAATACAGCGCGCCTGCGTTCAACGGATCGGACGCAGAGATATTCATCCACGTCTCCGTGGCGAGCGTGCCGATGCGCAGCGCCTCGGCATGCTCGCCGGCCTGGCCCGCCTCCCAACTTTGCGACACCAGAATGGCCGCGCGCAGCATGCGGAAGATGACTGTTCCGTTGCCCGGCGGCGGAGTGCGGTCCAAATAAGCCAAGGACTTCGCGTAAGCTTTGAGCGCCTCCTGTGGGTTTCCGGAGGCGGTGGAGAGAGCTTCAATCTGATGGTTGATCGCCAGGCGCCGCAGCACCATCGGATCGTTGGAACGTGCGGCCAACACGGCCTCTAAATGTGCTCTGCCGTTCAGCACAAACCGCTTCGCTTCCGCGGCGTTCGCGTCGGTAATCCAGCCTTCGCTCTGCATCAAATGCCGGGCCAACGATTGCGACGCGGCACCGAGTTCGTAGCGCAGATCCAGGTCTGCCGGCGCGGCCGCAGAATAGGTCTCCAGGTCGGTCAACGCTTTCCGCACGAGCGCAATGCCTTCGTCCTGCGTCTTGGCGTTGAAGGTCCGGATGCCTCCTGTGATCAGCATCAGCCTAACCCGCGTCAGCCGGGCCCGCGCGTCTTGCAACGATTCCACGATGGCCAGGGCCTTCGCATAACTCTTCATCGCCTCTTCGCGTTTACCGAGGTTTGATTCGAACGGATTGCCGAGCACGTTGCCGATGCGCAGGTAGCCTTCGGCCAGTTCGTTCTTCATCTCCAGGTGGGTCGGCTTGCTCGCGCTGAGCGTATCGAGATAGGCAAGCGAACGGTTGGCCATTTCTGCTTGAACGGGCGTGCCGCCGGGAAGTTGCTGCACGCCGCTGTAGAGATCGAACAACAAAAACTTGGCGAGCTTCCGCGTCTCCTGAAATTGCCGGTCCGCTATGCGCGCTTGCCATACCATCGTCAGAAGGGTGGTTAGTAAGACCAGCGTAGTTAGAGTGGACAGGGCGACCGCGACCCGGTGCCGGAGAACGAACTTCCTGGTTTTGTAGAGCACTCCGGGCGGCACGGCTTTTACCGGCATGCCCGCGAGGAAACGCCGGAGGTCGTCGGAAAGCTGCTCGACCGTCCGGTACCGTTCCTCGGGAGACTTCGCCAGCGCCTTCCGCGTAATCGCATCCAACTCCGCCGGCAAGGTTGACGGCCGCGGCGGCTCGACGTTCAAAATCTGGTCATAAAGACTCATCGGATTCGAGCTTTGCAGCGTGTAGGGGGAGCGTCCCGCCAGCAGTTCGTACAGAATGACGCCGAGCGAATAAACGTCGGTTCCGACCGTGATGCGTTCGCTTTTGATCATTTCCGGGCTCGCATACAGGGGCGTGAAAGCTGCGCCCGCCGTGACGGTCACCGCCTGCGCCCGGGTGCTTAGAACGGTCGCGATGCCGAAGTCCAGGAGCTTGGGTTCGTTATCGGCCGTCACTAGAATGTTTGATGGTTTCAGGTCTCGGTGAATGACCAGATTTTGATGCGCGTATGTCACCGCCGCGCATACTTTGCGGAAGATTTCGATCCGGGTGGCGACGGGTTGGTCCTTGCAGACCTCGTCGATGCGCATCCCGTCGACATAGTCCATGACGAAGTACGGCCGACCGTCGGAGTTGACGCCGCCGTCGAGCAGGCGGGTGATGTTGGGGTGCTCCATTCCGGCAAGAATTTGACGCTCGCGCCGAAAGCTTTCCATGAGCGTCTTTGAGTTAGCGCCGGTCAGAATCAGCTTGAGAGCCACCTTCTTCTCAAACTGGTGGTCCGTACGCGAGGCCAGGTACACGGCACCCATGCCGCCCTCCCCCAGTTGGCGCTCGATCGTGTAGGGTCCTACCTCCATCTGTAATTTACTAGAGTACCTGACGGGGGATGGTTCAAATGCAAAGGGCAAGCACTATGACTTTTCCCCTGATTACCTCGGCGTCGGGTCGACATCATCCTGTGCGGAGAACGTTCGACGCGAAAGCGGGGGCGGTGAGCCGTACCTTATACGGACGTGAATTCCGGGTTGGCTATTGGAGCAAGCGAGGCGGCTCGGGACGTGTGAACACAAGCCACTTGAGGCGTTCGTTCAAGCCAGAACCGAACGCATTCAGATCCCGCGCGCTCTGCCTTTCTCTTCCCGCCACGATCGCGGCGGCTCGAAGTACATCCTCCTTTTCGATAGGAAACACCTCGTCGACAACGCCCAGCAGTGCTCGAATCGCCAAACTTATGGCCGCCCGCCGCTCGATCGAGACATATCGATGAACGATCTCCTGGAGGACCTCAGCATCGCAAACCAACCGTTCTTTTGCCGCCACGAGTCGCTGTAAGGTCAATTGAGAGTCCGTCTTGTTCGGATGCGCAGTTCCGACCAGATACATTGGCACATTCGAATCTATAAAAATCACTGCGAATACCCATCCGCAATCTCGCGGTTCATCTCCTCAATGCTACCCGTCGGAAACGACAGTCGCGATGCTTCCCGAATGGAAGCGAGCTTGGCCGACGCACTCCGTGAAGGCCGCCGAAGTTCATCTTCTCGTAACGCCCGGCGAACGTACTCACCCACCGTCAAATTTTCCGCTTTCGCCAAGCGCCGAACCGACTCCATCTCCCCATCCGGCAACAGAACCTGCAATCGCTTGCTCTTACGGTGAGTATATCCTGCTCGGTCCAGCCGCTCGGTTGCCTGCTAGGCGGTTAGTTCGATGGCCGTGTAGGGGCCGAGGGGCGGGAGGGCTAGTTCGGTTCCGCCGTTGGCGGGGATGGGGCGGAGGGTGGTCGGTGGGCCGGAGAGGGTCTTTAGCGTCGCGGTTTGGTAGGGCTTGGCGGTCCAGAGACTCGTGTTGTCTGTAGATCGGGGGCCGTAGTTCAGGAGATGCACTACGGCGGACTTTTCGTCCCTCGATTCGACGTAGTGGGCGTTGACCGTTCCGGCGTTCCAGAGGCGCAGGGTATCGTTTCGGCGGCTGCAGAGGAGATGGGTTTGGGTGGCGGCTTGGTAGGGATCGGTCCAGGGCGTTTCGGCTACGGCTATGCGTCCTTTGCCTTCAGCGAAGACTTTGTGGCCGTGCTCAAGAGGGGCGGGGCCGGTTCGGGTGCCGGGTGGGACGATGAGCAGGCCTCCGGCGCGGACCCAGTGGAGGTAGGCTTCGATTTGGACGGGTTTGTGGTCGAAGAGGACGATGGCTTTGGCGGATTCCGTGTTGCCGTTCAGGAGATACGGGATTTGGCGGCGACTTAGTAAGTTGAGATACTCGCCGGCGGGGAATTCGTTGGGGCCGGCGAAGTCCGAGACTACGGCTAGATTGGCGACGGGGCGCCAGGTTCTCCACTGCTTATGAGCTTCGAAGAAATTGATCGCGTTTTGGAGTTTGGGGAAGGTGGCGGCGTCAGTGGCCGCTACCCAGCGGCCTCCGTAGGCTTCGGCTTCGGCGAGGGCTAGTTCGAGGTTAGTTGAGTCTGGTTTGGTGTCGAGCCAGACGGGCTTGCGGTCACGGGCGCGGAGCATCTGGATGCGCCAGCCGTTGGCGTTCACCCAGGGGTCTCCGGTGGGGCCGGCTACGGCGGCTCCGGTGCGGCTCATGCGGACGCTGGGCCAGGGGGCGGTCGTGACTACGGTGACGGAGGTGCGGTCGGGGGCGGGTAGGGGAGATCCTTCGCCGAGGGCGCAGTTGAAGGGGGCGAGGTCCGGGGCCGGGGCGGCTCCAGACCAACGCAGCGGGATCAGATCTTCGGGGCTCACCCTTCCATCTTTAACATCTGCAAGCCGGCTTGGATGTAACCGAAGCAGAACGCGAAAGCCTTGACGCCGCCGGGATCGTTGTGGATCTTGGGGACGTGGTCGGGCATCACCATCGCGTCGTAACCCACCTCTTTGTAGGTGCGGAGGGCTTCGAGCATGTTGACGGAGCCGTTGTCGGGCAGGGTCTCGGTGAAGCTTCCGAAGCTGCCTTCGATGTTGCGGAAGTGGACGTTGAAGATCTTCTTACGAGTGCCGAAGTAGCGAATGTAGTCGTGGATTTCTTTGTTGGGATCGACGAGGCCTTCGCTGATGGTGCCTTGGCAGAAGTTGAGGCCGTGGTAGGGGCTCTCTTTGATGGAGACGAATTTTTTGAGGCCTTCGGGGGAGAGGACGGTTTCGACGCCGCGCCAGCCTTTGCCCTTGGGCATGGCGGGGTCGTGCGGGTGACAGGCCATTTTGATTTTGTATTCGTTGGCGACGGGGATGACGCGTTCGAGGAAGTAGGTAATGCGCTCCCAATAGACGTCGGCGGGGACGGGGCCGGCTTCGGTGAGGGCGGGCTCCTGCTTGCCTTCGGCGTAGCGGAAGCTGCGCTGGATGGCACCGCCGCGGCCCTTGGTGGGTTCGGTGGAGACGACACCGAGGATGGACATGTTGTACTTGACGGCGCCGATGCCGGCGGCCTTGACGTTTTTGATCATCTGGCAGATGTCGTCGATGGCGCGGTCGCGGTCGGGAGACTTGCCCATGAGGATGGACGGATATTCGGCCTTGGTGATGTAGGCGGAACTGAGGGGGAGGGGCACCATGTCGAGGTTGATGCCGAACTTTTCGATGCGGTCCTTGAGGGCCTTGAGGCCGTCGACGCTCCACTTCTCGTCGAGCTTGCGGGAGGGGAGGGTGGAGCAGATGTGCTTGAGGCCGAAGGCGGCGAGGGCGGGGAGGTTTTCGTTGTCGTCGTGGTTCTGGTGGCCGACCTTCATGAGGACGGGTTTGCCTTGGCTTTTCGACTTGGCGGCGGAGGCGGGCAGTTGGGCGGCGGCGGCGAGGGCTGCGCTTTGGAAGAGTTGACGGCGTTGCATGATTAGAGATCGTTATTTCATGAATGGGGGGGCGGCGTCAAGCTGGGCGGCGAGGATGGGTGTGGGAGTTGAAATGGATGGGGCCGTGGAGGCGTTGGGGCGGGGCGGAAATCTGAGCGTCGGGGTAGGTGGGACTGGCGCGGGGACGTGCTTGGGGTGGCCCGCAGTCGTGGTTCACCGGGGAGGTCCGGTGATGGTCGCTGTTCGGTGCTGGGTGTTGGCCGACCGATGGGGGCCCTTGCGGGAGATGGAGAACTCGATCATTCGAAGGGGATATCCACTTCGATATAGCTGCCGGGCGTGGCGGCGTTCACCGCCACGATAACCCGTTCGATATAGCGGTGAACGACGGGCCGATTCGAATTTCCTAGAACTACAATTGCGATGCGCCGCTCTTTGAAGTTCTGCTGATACTTCATGTTCTTGTCGGTGGTTAGAAGGAGATCAAAACCATCCTCCTCTGCCGCTTTCAGCAATGCACCATTGTGCAACTGGTCCCAACCTTTCGCGAACGCCTCGATCACTGTATGGGCTGTAAGCCATCGGACAATACTACGAGGTGTCTCGTGGTCGAATAGAATCCGCATCAGCGGGTAAGCGCCTCGGCCTCGTGTGAGGGTGAATCAGACGGGGTGCGGAGACTTCTGGCCGCGAAATGTAGCACGGCATTGACCTGATCGCGGGTGACGGCGAATTCATCCATGACTTCCTCCACCGTCAGGCCGGCTTCCAGATTTTCGAAAATTGTCGATACCGGCAAGCGAGTGCCTTTGAAGACCCACGCACCGCTGACCTTCCCGGGGATGCTTTCAACGGCGGGACATTGCGCCCAATCCAGTGCTGCCATGGTGTGCTTCTCCTTCTGCTTCCACATTATCGGATATGGCTGTGGATGTCACTGGGGGTGGGAGCGGGAGGATGCGGGATTATGTCGCGCGACCGGAGAGGATGCGGGGGATTTGGGCGAAGTCGGGGTGAATGGTGAGATTGGCCCAATCGGAGAAGAGGGCCTGAAGGGCGGGGGATTGGCCTTGGCCGAACTCGCCGAGAAGCCAGCCTTGGGGACGGAGCAGGCGGCGGCAGAGGGGTTCGAGGCGGCGATAGTGGTCGAGGCCGTCGGGGCCGCTGAAAAGGGCTTCGGGGGGCTCCCAGTCGCGGACTTCGCGTTGGAGGGTGGGTTGATCGGTTGACGGCACGTAGGGGGGGTTGGTGACGATGCCGCCGAACCGGGCGTCGGCGAAGGCAGAGGCTAGATCGGACTGGACGAAGTGGACGCGAGCGCCGAGGGCCTTAGCGTTGGCTTGGGCGATCGCGAGGGCGGGGCCGGAGAGGTCGGTGGCGTACGTCTCGATGTTCCATTCGAGGGAGAGGGTGATGGCGAGGATGCCGGAGCCGGTGCCGATGTCGAGGATTTGCGTGGGTTCGTTTTGGAGGGCGAGTTCGATGAGCAGTTCGGTTTCGGGGCGGGGAATTAAGACGCCGGGGGCGACCCGAAAAGAGCGGCCGTAGAATTCCTGTTCCTGAGTGATGTACTGGAGGGGTTTGCCTTGGGTTCGTTCGTGGAGCCAGCGGCCGTAGTGGATCCAGGCGAGTTCGGGGAGCTCTGCTTCCGGGTGGGCGTAAAGATACACGCGCTCCTTTCGGAGCGCGCGGCAGAGGAGGACTTCAGCGGTGAGCCGGGGGCTGTCGATGCCCTGCTCGCTGAGAAAGCTGGTGGCTTGGCGGAGCGCCTGGCCGACGGTAAGGCTAGGCGGCTTGCTGGCCATCGCCAGACTGTTCCTTGAGCTTTTCGGCTTGATAATACGTTACGAGGCCGTCGATGATCGAGTCGATGCGGCCTTCCATGACGAGGTCGAGCTGGTGAAGCGTGAGGCCGATGCGGTGGTCGGTCATGCGGTTTTGCGGAAAGTTGTAGGTGCGGATTTTTTCGCTGCGGTCGCCGGAGCCAACCATCTTCTTCCGTTCGGCACCGATGATGGCGTTTTGCTTGTCGAGTTCGAGTTCGTAGAGGCGGGAACGGAGGACGCGCATGGCTTTATCCTTGTTCTTAATCTGCGATTTTTCGTCCTGGCAACTGACGACGGTGTTGGTCGCCAAATGGGTGATGCGGATGGCGGAGTAAGTGGTGTTGACGCTTTGGCCGCCGGGGCCGGAGGAGCAGAAGGTATCGACGCGGATGTCTTTGGCTTCGACGTGGATATCGACCTCTTCGGCTTCGGGGAGGACGGCGACGGTGACGGCGGAGGTGTGGACGCGGCCCTGGGTTTCGGTTTGGGGGACGCGTTGGACGCGATGGACGCCGGACTCGTACTTAAGTTTGCTGAAGACTTTGTCGCCGCTGATGAGGGCGATGACTTCCTTGACGCCGCCGACGGAGGATTCGGACATGTCGGTGACTTCGACTTTCCAGCGCTGGCTTTCGAAGTAGCGGGCGTACATGCGCCAGAGTTCATTGGCGAAGAGGGTGGCTTCGTCGCCGCCGGTGCCGGCGCGGATTTCGAGGACGATGTTTTTATCGTCGTTGGGATCCTTGGGCAGGAGGAAGATCATGAGCTCGGCTTCGAGCTGAACCATAGCGGGTTCGAGTTCGGCGATTTCGGTGAGGGCCATTTCGCGCATTTCGGCGTCGTCGTCGGTGGCCATCCCTTTGGCTTGGGAGAGGGCGTCGTTGGCTTGCTTCCACTCGCGGTACTTGTTGACGACCTCTTCCATGTCGCGATGGGACTTGGCGGTTTTGCGATAGGCGTCGGGGTCGCTGATGAGTTCCGGATTGGCCATGGTGCGGCCCAATTCTTCGAAACGCGTTTCGAGCGCGTCTAGTTTGTCGGCGTATTGCATGTTAGGCGATGACCAATTGGCCGCCCTGCTTCTGTTCGAGTTGCATGGCACCTTCGAGGGCGTGGATGGCGATGGCGGTCTGGTCGTCGGAGGGAGGCTGGGTGGTGATCTTTTGGAGCCAGAGGCCGGGGATGGTGAGGGCGGCGAGGAGTGAGCCGCGGCGCTTGGCGGCGAAGCGGATGAGTTCGTAGCTGAGGCCGGCGATGACGGGGATCAAGATGACGCGGGAGATGATTTTGGCCGGGATGGTGTTGAGGCCGAAGAGCGGATCGACGATCATGTAGGTGGCCATGGAGATGAGCATGACGACGAGGAGGAAGCTGGTGCCGCAGCGGGGGTGGAGGGTGGAGAACGCCTGGGCGTTGGCGACGGTGACGGGCTTGCCGGATTCGAAGTTGTAGACGACTTTGTGTTCGGCGCCGTGGTATTCGAAGACGCGGCGGATGTCTTTATAGCGGGAGATGCCGTAGAGGAAGGAGAGGAAGATGATGAGGCGGAGGACGCCGTCGACGAGGCTGAAGAGGGCGGGGTGTTGGAGGGTGGGGAAGTAGTTGGAGAGTTGGCCGGTGGCGAAGGCGGGGAGCACCTTGTACATGATGATGAAGAAGCCGATGGAGAAGACGAGGTTGAGGGTCATCATCCAGGCGGGAACTTCGGAGGAGGCTTCGGGCTTACCTTTGGCGGCGTTTTCTTCTTCCATGGCGACGTTGGTGGAGAAGCGGAGGGCTTTGACGCCGAGGGACATGGCTTGGCCGAGGGTACCGATGCCGCGGAGGATGGGTAGCTTAAAGATAGGGTACTTATCGCTGACGCGGGGCAGGGGGGATTCTTCGGTGGCGATTTCGCCGTTAGAGCGGCGGACGGCCACGCAGTAGCTGTGGGGGGCGCGCATCATGACGCCTTCCATGACGGCTTGGCCGCCGACGAGGGTCTCCTCGCCGCTTTCGAGGAGGGGCAAGAGTTGGGTGTGAGTTACGAGTCGGGCAAAATGTCGGAGGGACAAGAGAGCGCTTCCTTTCTTCATCAGTATAGCGTTTGATGCGAAGGAAGCGCTTTTGGTTGCTAGCGGCGGCGTTTCAGCTCCTCCTCCACGTTTTTAAGCCATTGGCGGGCGGTGTCGCGGTTGGTGGGGAGGTTCAGCGCGAGGTAGGCTCTGAGGTGTTGGGCGGCTTCGGGGAGGCGGTTTGCTTCGGCGAGGAGGGGGGCGACAGAGAAGTGGGCGCGGCCGTAGGTGTCGCAGACTTTTTCGAGGAGGCGGATGGCTTCCGGCTTGTCCTTGTTCTGACCGGCGAGGGAGATGCCGAGGAGGTAAAGGCCTTTGGGGGAGAGGGGGTCTGCTTGGACGGCGCGGCGGGCGAAGGGTTCGGCTGCAGCGGGGCGGTTGGAGCGGAGATGGACGAAGGCGATATTCGCGAGAACGGGGTAGGCGGTGGGATCGAGGGCGTAGGCGTGGGCGAGGTCGGCTTCGGCGGTGGCAATATCTCCACTGACAATGCGGGCGCTGGCGAGGTTGTTCCAGGCTTCGAGGTAGCGGGGGTCGAGCTTGACGGCGCGTTCGTAGTGCCGGATGGCGGCGTCGATGTGGTCGGTGGATTTGGCGTGTTCGGCGTCGAGGTAGGCTTGGCGGGCTTTTTTGGGCACTTCGTGAGTGAGTTGGTGCACGGACACCGAGGCCGAGCGAGGCCGGAGAGCGATGACGGGCTCGGCGCGCCCGGTGGGCTCCAGGGTGGCGTGGCGGGGTTGGCGGGGGTCACAGGTGTTGCCGACGGAAGCAGGGGGGATCGAGCTGCCGGTGGGCGAGAAGCAGGCGTCAGAGAACTGAGCCAGAGCGGTAGAGACGGTGAGGCACACCGCGGCGAGCAGTCTAAGTGAAAACATACGAATAGATACTCCTGGAGGGATAGGTCAGTTAGAGGAAACTGGCGGAGTTTCTAATGAATGTATTTGGGGGGGACTGAGCTGCCGGAGGATTAGGCAGCGACGGGTTTCTGCTTAGAAAGATGGGCTTCGAGGAGCCACCGGATCTGGGTGGCTTCGAAGGGGGCGGCGCAGTAATCAACGGCACCGGCTTCGACGGAATCGAGCCACTCCGCCGTTTCGGGAAGGCGGCTGGTGGCGATAATACGCAGGCGGGGGCGTTGCAGGGCCGTGGCCTGGAGGAGGTTGGTTAGAGATTGCTGGTCAGCAGAGCAGAAGACTAGGTCAATGCTTTGCCAGGGGATCGGGTTAGAGGCGGCTTGTTCGGCATCTTCAATCGCAGGAACGTGATGGGTTGTGATGAGAACATCCCGTAACTCTCGAGAGAGTTCGGCGGGAAGGCCATAGAGCAAAATTTTGGGGGACATGCGGTCCTTTTCGCGAAAGACTTTAAGGATCGGCTCTCAAACCCGGAGAGTGCGCCGCTCCAGTCTCTGACCTAGAGGGACGTTGCACCTACAGATACGGTATCGGATGAGTTGGGCTGCAATCCAATCGAAAAAACTTATGGTTGCGATTTTGAGGCGGGAGGGGTGGGGTTGGTACAATTTTGGAATGGCTGCTTTAGCGCGTAGGAAGTCGGTGCCGGTGAATGTCGGCGGGGTAATGGTGGGAGGCGACAACCCGATTGTGGTGCAGTCGATGACCAACACGGACACGGCGGACGTGACGGGAACGGCGAACCAGGTGATATCGCTGGCGAAGGCGGGATCGGAGGTTGTGCGGGTGACGGTGAATTCCGAAGACGCCGCGAAGGCGTTGCCTCGGGTGGTGGATACGATCCGGTTGCTAGGCTGCGACGTGCCGATTGTGGGGGATTTCCACTACAACGGGCACATTCTGTTGAAGAAGTATCCGGAGTGCGCGCGGGCGTTGGCGAAGTATCGAATTAACCCGGGTAACGTAAATATTGGTAAGAAGCACGACGACAACTTTCGGGCGATGATTGACGTGGCGGTGGAGTATCAGCGGCCGGTACGGATTGGGGTGAACTGGGGATCGCTGGACGGGGCGCTGTTGACGCGGATGATGGACGAGAACGCTTTGTTGGCCGAGCCTTTGGATGCCAAACAGGTGACGATGAACGCGATTGTGGTGAGCGCGTTAGAGGCTGCCGCGGCGGCTGAGAAATATGGTTTGCGGCGGGATCAGATTTTGCTTAGCGCGAAGGTGAGTGGCGTGCAGGATCTGATTACGGTTTATCGCATGTTGGCGGCGCAGTGCGATTATGCGTTGCATTTAGGATTGACCGAAGCGGGGTTGGGGTCGAAGGGGATTGTGGCGACGACGGCGGCGATTGGGGTGTTGCTGCAGGAGGGGATCGGGGACACGATTCGGGCGTCGTTGACGCCGCTGCCGAACGGGGACCGGGCGGAAGAGGTGCTGGTGTGTCAGCAGATTTTGCAGGCGCTGGGGCTGCGGAGTTTTACGCCGCAGGTGACGGCGTGCCCGGGATGTGGGAGGACGACTTCGACCTTCTTCCAGGACATGGCCGACCAGATTCAGAACTACTTGCGGAACCAGATGCCGGTGTGGAAAGACGGGCATCCGGGGGTGGAGGAGATGAAGGTCGCCGTGATGGGTTGTATCGTGAACGGGCCGGGCGAGTCGAAGCATGCCAATATCGGGATCTCGCTGCCGGGGACATTTGAGGAGCCGGTGGCTCCGGTTTACGTGGATGGCAAGCTTGTGAAGACTTTGCGGGGCGATCATATCGTGGCGGAGTTTACGGATATGCTGAATGATTACGTCGAATCGCACTACGGCGTGATGGCGGCGCAGTGATGGCGATTTGAGCGCGCGGGAGGTGGCGTTTGACGCCGCTTTGCGGGTAGAGGGTGGCGCGTGGGCGGAAGAAATTTTGCGCAAAGCGGTGGCGAAGCTGGAGATGCGGGATGCGGATCTGGCGTGGGAACTGGTGTTTGGACCGCTGCGGGTGCAGGCGCAGCTTGACCATTTGATCCGGCTGTATTCAGGGAAGACGGGGAAGCTTGACGTGGAAGTGCGGGTTGCGCTGCGGATGGCGATATACCAGTTGCGGTATTTGGATCGGATCCCGGCGCATGCGGCGGTTTCGGCGGCGGTGGAGCTTGTTAAGCGCGCAAAGAAGCGTTCGGCGATGGGATTTGTGAACGCGGTGTTGCGGAAGGTAAATCGGGAGCCGGTCGAGTGGCCGGGGCGGGAGGTGGAGTTGTCGGTGCCGGGGTGGTTGTTGAGCCGGTGGACGGCGGCGTTTGGAAAAGAGAGGGCGGAGGGGATTGCGGCGGCGGCGTTATTGGCGCCGGCGGTGGGGGGGCAGGACTTGGGAGCGGCGTCGATTGTGCCGTATTTGGGGGTGGAGGCGGGGATGACGGTGCTGGATGTGTGCGCGGCGCCGGGGAATAAGACGCGGCAGTTGGTGGAAGCCGGGGGGGTGGTGTTGGCGGCGGATCGGAGTTTTGCGCGTTTGCGGCAGGTGACGGGGGTGGAGCGGGTGGTGGTGGATGCTCGGCAGCCGTTGCCCTTTGTAAAAACATTTGACCGGATTCTGGTGGACGCGCCGTGCAGCGGGACGGGGACGTTGGGGCGAAATCCTGAGATAAAGTGGCGGATTACGCCGGCGGACCTGACGGATTTGGCGGGGCGGCAGACGGCGATTTTGGGGAATGCGTTGGCGGTTCTGGCACCGGGGGGGCGATTAGTTTACTCGACATGCTCCCTGGAATCAGAGGAGAATGAAGGGGTGGTACACGCGGTTTGCAGGGACCGGGTGAAAGAAGAAGGATATCGATTGCCAGGGCAAGAACCGGGGGACGGCTTTTGGCATGCCGTGATAGCATAATAACTGCGTTCCAATGGTCGAGATTCTGCCATCTTTACTAGCTGCGGACTTTGCCCGGTTGGGCGAGGAGATTGCGCGCGTCGAACACGCGGGCGTCACGATGCTTCACGTCGACGTGATGGACGGGCATTTTGTGCCCAATTTGACGATGGGGCCGCCTGTTGTGAAGAGCCTGCGCAAGGTGACGAAGGCGCATTTGGACGTCCACTTGATGATTACGGATCCGGATCGGTTTACGGCGGCGTTTGTGGAAGCCGGGGCGGATAGCGTGTCGGTGCATCAGGAGGCGTGTCCGCATTTGGATCGGAGTTTGCGTTTGATCCAGAGCGAGGGAGCGTTGGCGGGGGTGGTTTTGAACCCGGCGACTCCGGTGAGTACCTTGGATGAGGTTTTGGAGTTTGTGGATTTTGTGCTGGTGATGAGCGTGAACCCGGGGTTTGGGGGGCAGCGGTTTTTGCCGCGCGCTTTGGATAAGATACGCCAGTTGGCGGAACGGCGGGAGCGGTTCGGCTATGGCTACAAGATTGAGATTGACGGTGGCGTGGTGATTGATAACGTCGCTGAGATTGCCCGGGCTGGAGCCGAATGGCTGGTTGCGGGTTCGAGTGTGTTTGGGGCGCCGGATTCCGGCGCGGCCGTGCGGGCGCTGCGGGATGCGGCGCGCGCGGGGCAGTTGGCTTAAACAGAGAGATTAGTAACTTATGCTTGTTTCGCGCAATACGATTTTGACTTTGTTGGTGACGGCTCTGGCGTTTACTTCGCTGACGGGCTGCTTTCGGAAGAAGAAGTACGAGAACCCGATTTCGAAAGACACGCAGCAGCCGGATAAGGTGCTTTTCGATAAGGCCGTGAAGGACATTGAACGGGGCCGTTATGAGGTGGCGCGCATCACGTTGAACACGTTGATGAACACCTACGACACGTCGGAGTTCCTGGCCAAGGCGAAGCTGGCGATTGCGGATAGTTGGATGCGCGAGGGCGGATCGAACGGGATGGCGCAGGCGGAGGCGGAGTATAAGGACTTCATTTTGTTCTACCCGACGATGGAAGAGTCGGCTGAGGCGCAGCAGAAGGTCTGCATGATCCATTACAAGCAGATGGAGAAGCCGGACCGGGACGATCGTCACGCGTATAAGAGTGAGGAGGAGTGCCGGACGTTGTTGACGCAGTTCCCGAACTCGAAGTTTGCGCCGCAGACGCAACAGTTGCTGCGGAACATTCAGGAAGTAATGGCCGAGAAAGAGTTCCGCGTAGGCACCTTCTACAACACGAAGGGTTCGAACCCGGCGGCGAGCAATCGGCTGCAAACGGTGGTAGACCAGTGGCCGCTGTTCTCGAAGGCGGACGAAGATTTGTGGTTGTTGGCCGATAGCTATACGAAGATGGGGCCGCGGTTCAAGGCTAAGGCTGGACAGGCTTATCAGCGCCTAGTGCGGGATTATCCGTTGTCAGCTTATGCGAAGGCGGCGACTGAGAAGTTGAAGGACATCGAAATGCAGGTTCCGGAGGCGGATCCGGTTTCGGTGGCGCGGATGAAGTATGAAGCGGAGAACCGGGCGAAGCCGTCGATGATCCACAATACGTTGGGGATCTTTAGCAAGAGCCCGGACGTGCTGGCGGCAGCCAAGAGCGGGAGTCCGGCGATGGCGCAGATGAAGCCGTCGATTCCGGCATCGGTGCCAATGCCATTGGGCGCGGCGTCGGGGGTGAACGACGTGGGTGGACAGGTGTTGACGGGCGCTTCGGATTTGGACAAGAAAGATGATGCGCGGTTGAGCGCGCAGACTCCGGGTGGGACGGGGAGTGCTACGCCTGCTCCGGCTGCGGCGGCTACGCCTGCGGCTCCCGATGCGGCGGCGGCTCCGGCGGCGACGCCGTTACCGACCAATCGGCAGGGTGTTCCTGTTAACGCTAAGAAGCTGAAGAAAGAGAAGAAGATTAAGGTTAAGAATTAGTGGCTGGACGGATTCTGCTCGCCGACGATAGCGCGATTGCGCAGCGGCTTGGCGAGCGCATGTTGCGGGAAGAAGGGTTTGAAGTGGTCTCGGTCACCGATGGAGAGACCGCGTTGTTGCGTCTGGCGGATGTGGATCCGGACGCGATGATTGTGGACGCCTTTTTGCCGAAGAAGTCGGGGTTTGAGTTGGCGAAGTTTGTGCGGGAGACGGCGACGCATCGACATATTGGAGTGTTGTTGACAGGAAGCATTACCGAGCCGGTGGACATGGCGCAGGCGGAGGCGGTGGGTGCGGACGGGGTGGTGCAGAAGCCGTTTGGGGTAACGTCGCTGATGGACGTGTTGCGACCGTTGCTCGAACGGGTGGCGGAGCGGCGGCTGGAGAGCGAGTATGGGGCGGAGGCACCGCCGGTGCCGGTGGTTCCGATTTCGGAAGAGGAGCGGGTGAGGGCGGCGGTGACGGTGGCTTTAGACGAGGCGATGCCGCAAATGGTGGAGTTGATTACGCGCGAGGTGTTGCGGACATTGCGTCAAGCCTGACATCATTTAGTCAGATATGGCTGATAACAGTTTTGACATCGTCTCGAAGGTTGAGATGCCCGAAGTGAACAACGCGATTTCGCAGGCGCTGAAGGATGTTGGTGCCCGGTTCGATTTGAAAGACGCGAAGTCTTCGATTGAGCTGAAGGAGAAAGACCATAAGATTCTGCTGGCTTCGGCGGATGAGTACAAGTTGGGGGCGGTGGTGGACATTCTCCAATCGAAGCTGAACAAGCGGGGGATTTCGTTGAAGGCGTTGACGTTTGGTCCGGTGCAGCCGGCGTCGGGGATGAGCGTGCGGCAGGAGATTACGCTGCAGGCGGGGATTCCGATGGAGAAGGCGAAAGAGATTGTTCGGATCATCAAGGATTCGAAGATCAAGGTGCAGGCGTCGATTAACGCGGACGTGGTGCGGGTATCGGGAAAAGATCGGGACTGCTTGCAGGAAGTGATGGCGCTGTTGAAGCAAAGTGATCTGGGCATCGACATGCAGTTTACGAACTACCGGGGCTAGGGATGGCGCGTCGGATAGAGAGCTGTGAGATCGCCGGCCCGGCGGGGAAGTTGGAGGCGCTGCTGGAGGAGCCCGAGGAGGGAGAACCGCGTTTTGCGGCGCTGGTGTGTCATCCGCATCCGCAGCATGGGGGGACGATGCATAACAAGGTTGTGTATCGGATCGCCCGAGGGCTGCGGAAGACGGGGGCGGTCGTGCTGCGGTTTAACTACCGGGGCGTGAATTTGAGTGAGGGGACGTACGCGGACGGGGTGGGGGAGTTAGAGGATGCGCGGACTTGCCTGGGCTTCTTGCGGGAGCGGTATCCGGATTTGCCGTTCGTGGTGGCGGGGTTTAGTTTTG
>Ga0163144_10010806_pt1 | contig 19408 bp, 21 predicted proteins | sample OliLak19BULKMAT1_FD_123175 | JGI IMG/M metagenome (GOLD analysis project Ga0163144, IMG submission 123175) | Freshwater microbial mat bacterial communities from Lake Vanda, McMurdo Dry Valleys, Antarctica - Oligotrophic Lake LV.19.BULKMAT1 | ecosystem: Environmental > Aquatic > Freshwater >... | reverse complement strand
TGAAGGTCCTCACGGGTAATGACTCTTTTTTTTTCATCTTAATGTAAGATTTTGTAAAAGTTTTCAACAGGGTGACAGTATACAAAATTCTGTCAACCTATTCCATGAGACCACAGCAGTCAGCAGTCAGCAGTCAGCACGAATCTGCTTGAAACCTGATCGCTGATTCCTGATTCCTGATTCCTGAAACCTGAAACCTGATAGCTGGAACCTGATCGCTGAAACCTGATAGCTGACACCTGATCGCTGAAACCTGATGGGCCCAATGTTGAATCGTCATCCGCTGTTTCAGATCGTCAATCAAACACCGTCGTCCATTCAAACCTCTCCCCATCAAACAATCCCTTATCCGTCATCTTCAGCGAAGGGATCACTGGCAAAGCCATAAACGATAAGGTCATAAAAGGTGCCCTTAACGGCGACTTGAGATCGGTTCGTACAAAGAGGTCTATCAGGCTATATGTTTTGGCCACTGCCTTACCTTCCAGATTGCTCATGATCCCTGCCACGGGAAGCTCCAGACCCATGACAAAGGTATTTAAAGCTGCCGCTATGCCACCCTTCTGTTCGATCACTTTATTGACGACCCTTACGATCGACTCATCATCTGCTCCAACCGCGACGATATTGTGCGAGTCATGAGCAACACAAGAGGCGAATGCTCCGGCCTTAATGCCAATACCGCTGATAAACCCGATAGCCGGTTTGGAAGTTTGATAACGATTGACTACCACAATTTTTAGTACATCGTGTTTAGGATCGGAAACCACAAATCCTTCCCGGATCAGCGCCGGATGATGAATATGATTGGTGACCAACTGTCCATCCATGGCTTCGATCACTGAAATGTGGTCAGATAGCGCCACTAACCGAAGGTCATTAGAGTGAATGGGGGCTGCCTTAAACTGGTTGACTATAGTTATAGGTGGAGGATTGAAGAACACGACCCCATTTTCCGCTACCCGTTCACCTTTAAAGTATACTTCATTTACCTGAAAATCGGTCAAATCATCCACCAGGATAAAATCAGCAGGATCATGGAGACGCAACCTACCCGTTTTCAATGGATAATGTAATCGCGGATTGATGCAGGCTATCCGCAATACATCAAACAAGTCAAATCCATCCTTCACCGCCCGGGAAACGATTTGATTGATATGCCCTTTGAGCAAATCATCGGGGTGTTTATCGTCCGAACAAAACATTAATTGGCCTGGAAATTCCCGGATCAAAGGGGCAAGGGCCGTGTAGTTTTTGGCAGCGCTCCCTTCCCGGATAATTATCTTCATTCCCAGGTTCAATTTTTCTTTAGCTTCATCATATCCAAAGGATTCATGGTCTGTCAGGATACCGGCTGAAGCATAGGCAACCAGTTTTTCTCCCATGAGACCAGGGGCATGGCCATCTACCGGTTTGTGGTTTTTCCTTGCCGATGCGATCATAGCCATTAATTCAGGGTCTCGGTGAATTACACCCGGATAATTCATTACCTCCGACAAATAACCAATACGCGGGTCTTCCAGCAGCCTGATTACCTTTTGGCTGTCCAAAGCAGCTCCTGCCGTCTCAAATACGCTGGCAGGCACACAGGATGGAGCCCCGAAAAGGATTTCCATTGGCAGGTTTTCTGCATTTTCTATCATATAATGGACCCCATCAACCCCGAGTACGTTGGCGATTTCATGAGGATCCGAAACGGTGGAAAGGGTTCCGAATGGGAGGGCCAGCCGCGCAAATTCAGAAGGTACCAGCATCGAACTTTCGATATGGATATGGGCATCGACAAATCCGGGTAGGATGTAAGGCCCCATTTTGGATTTTGTTTTGGTGATATCTCTGATCCTCCCTTCAACGACAGTGATCTCAACCCCATATATTTTTTTAGTAAAAAGATCGACCAGCTGGCCTTGTATACTTGTCGGCATTTTGTTCAATTTTCCGGTTAGTTAAATCCCTTAATACTTGGTCAGGTTTATGTTATTTTTTTTAAATATTTATTGATTTTGTAATTTATAATATGCTTTTTATCAAATAAATATATTAAATATACCCTCTCTTCTCCGAGGTCTGCTGTAACATTTTGCCTCTCCACCCAGTTACCTATTATATAGCAAGGTAAAAATGATAACTTTGAAACTCAAATCTTTGAATATGAAACAATTCCTTTTTGTATTAATCCTGGCTTTCGGATGGACTGTTGCTTCAGCCCAGAAAATTGCCATAGTTGATATCTCCCAGGTTTTAGAAAATCTAACGGAGTATAAAAAAGCACAGGAACAACTGGACAAAATAACCGCTACCTGGAAACAGGAAATAGCTGATGCCCGCGATAAGATCAAGGTAATGTACAATAAATACCAGGCCGAACAAGTCTTGCTCAGCGATGATCAGCGGAGAACAAAAGAAGAGGATATCATGACCAAAGAAAAAGAAGTCATGGAGTTGCAAAAATCCAAATTTGGCCCGGAAGGTTCCCTGTTTATGAAACGTCAGGAATTGGTACAACCCATTCAGGATAAAGTATATAAAGCCATTCAGGAGTATGCTACAGCCCGGGGCTTTGACCTCATCCTCGATAAGGGAAGTTCAGCAGGTGTCATATTTTCGAGTGCGGCCCTGGACAAGACGCCAGATATTCTCAAAAAATTGGGAATTCAGTGATAACTTTGCAGCCCGAAAAATAAATATACTAATTAGCGCTATCTAAAAATGAAATCTATTAAACTCATAGCTTGCACGATTGCCTTATTCCTTTTAGTGAGCAATACCCAGGCACAGAAATTCGGTTTTCTTAATTCTGCCGGTATACTCAGTGAAGTACCTGAAGTAAAACAGGCCGAATCCAACCTCAAAGCTTACCAGGAACAACTTTCTAAACAAGGCCAGCAAAAAGTAGAAGCCCTTCAGGCTAAATATACTGAACTGGCACGTAAGGAAAAACAGGGCGAAATAGCTCCTAAAGCACTGCAGGAACAAGCCGAAAAACTTAAAGTTGAAGAAGAAGAACTGGCCAAACTGGAACAGGAAATGCAAAACCAGCTGGGTCAAAAAAGAGAAGCCCTTCTCCAGCCTATACTCGATAAGATCAATAAAGCGATTACGGATGTGGCCAAAGAGCAGGGGTTCAGTTATATCTTCGACTCCAGTGCGGGCATTCTTTTGTATGCTGACGAAGCCAGCGATGTCAGCACCTTGGTGCGCACCAAACTTGGGTTACCCAATCCGGCAGATACTGCAAAAAAAGACCCTGCCCAAGGAGGAGCGACCAATACGTCTACTAAAAATGAACCTGCCCCTAAAAAGCAATAAATAACCACTTACTTTTCGGTACGCGGTTTCAGCCGGATCCCGTTTTAAGTTTACAACTACTCTCCCGTTATGAGTCTGGAAGAAAAAATCAACAACGACATTAAGGAAGCCATGAAAGCCAGGGATCAGGCCTGGCTGCGAGGTGTCAGGGCGATTAAAGCAGCCATCCTGCTGGCGAAGACAGATGGAAGCGGTCAGCCCCTGGATGAAGACCGTGAAATAAAGTTGATGCAAAAACTGGTAAAACAAAGACAGGATTCTCTGGCTATTTATGAGGCCCAAAACCGGGAGGACCTGGCCGCTGTAGAACGGGAAGAGATAATTACTATCCAAAAATATCTGCCTCAGCCCCTATCTTCAGAGGATTTAGAAGCCTTTATCCGTGAACTAATCCAGACCCATCGAGCCTCTGGAATCAAGGATATGGGCCGGATCATGGGGTTGGCTTCAAAGGGCCTTAGCGGCAAAGCTGAAGGCAAGGCCATAGCAGACCTGGTAAAAAAATTACTCAGTGCCTGAACAATTCCAATAATTTACCTTACTTTTGATTGTAATAAACCGTTTTTAGTGAAACATCCGGATGTTTTAGCGATATGAAATTCATTTTAATGAGCAGCCACTTAGCCCCGTTTCCTAATTTTTAAAACTTTCACACAGCTTTTTAATCAATCAATTCAATAATCAATTTTTTTTATTTAAATTTTTCTTAGAATGAATATTTATGTTGCAAACATCAGCTACAGTGCTACTGATGGTCAGCTCGAGGCCTTATTCGCCCAATACGGAGCTGTAAAGTCTGCCAAAATCATTATGGATCGAATGAGCGGTCGTAGCCGCGGGTTTGGTTTTGTCGAAATGGACAGTGACGACGAAGCCAAAACTGCTATTGCTGCCCTCAACGGACAGACCTGGATGGAAAAAGAATTAAATGTCAACGAGGCACGCCCTAAAGAAGACAGAGGCCCAAGACCTGGCGGCGGAGGCGGCGGAGGAGGATTCCGTCCACGTCGTGAAGGTGGTTACGGTGGCGGTTATCGTTCTGGTGGTGACAGCAGAGGCGGTAGCGGCGGAGGCGGCGGAGGAGGTTTCCGCGGTGGTGATCGTGGCGGTAGAACCGGCGGCAGTGATCGCGGTGGATTCCGTGGTAATACTGGCGGTGGCGATCGCGATTATAACCGGGATAGCGATTAAAATTACATTTAATAGTATACCAAAGGCTGTTTGACTAGTTCAGACAGCCTTTTTTGTTTAACACCATTTGCCTTTCCTAAAGAAAATATCCTGACCCAGGTTAATGCAATATTCCTCGGTCTGAATTTCCCTGCCACCTTTATCCTCTCAGGTTTTAATCCCGAATTGTTTGATTTTCATATGCTCTTGTTTGAATTGAATTGGGCACCATCCGGTTTCTTGCTCCGCTTTAAAGCTGGAATGCCAATAAAGACTGGCACTGCTCCTTCGTCGCCGACGGCCCAATTTTACCGAAAATATAGACACTCCCGGACTACTTCATTTTAAACGAAGGCAGTCCTATATGGAGGATAAAAATGGGAGGAGGCAGGACTAAAGTGCAGGAGACACCACTTTCATGATTCCATTCATGATCAACCAATGTCCCGGGAAGGTACAGACAAACGGGTAGTCGCCCGGTTTGGCCGGTGCGACAAATTTTAGCCTTACTGTTTCCTGCGGGTTTACCAGCTTTGTAGAAAACAATACCTCAGGGATGTCGGGTACATATTGCCTTTCAGCGCCTTTAGGATCAGCAGCCAGCTTATCGGCAGCTTTGCCTACTACTTCCAGTTTTCCTATTTCGGTGATCAGCAAGTTGTGTTGCATGAAGTCAGGGTTTTCGAAAACGAGTTCAACCGGTTTGCCTGCCAGCACAGAAAACGTTTTCAAATCATACTTCATTTCGTTCTGGATTGCTTTGATATGGATCACCGTAGCGTCTGCACTCGCTTCGGTAGAATTATCGGATGGGCCAGATAAAACGCCCAGATAGGTATCACTAAAAGTCTCGCCTATGGATTTTTCGGAAAACATTGATTTCACATTACTGTATTCCGTGGCCACTTCGTATTTCCATTCGCCCGCAAGGGACACTTTGCGCGATCCTATTGCCAGAAACATTTCTTCGGGTTTGCCATAGATGCCTCCTCTTCCTCCCTTGTCTTCTACGCTAACAGCTATTACATTTTTCCCTGGTTTTAAAATTCCAGCGGCTATCTCATATAAACGTTTATCGTTGACCTTGCTGTCGATGCCCCCTACCCGTACACCATTGACATACGACAGGTCCGAATCGTTAATCGGTCCGAGCGAAAGCTTGGCTTTCTTCGAACCTGGCGCAGGCAGGTCAACTACTTTCCTAAACCAGATAAACCCGTCGATATCCACACCAGCTTGTTCAATGAAAGTGGGAAGGGTCATCTTTTTCCAGGCGCTGTCATCGTAATTGGATGCCTCCCTCTTGTTCTGTTTTACTTTATTTGAATCATAACCGGGATTAGCAGCCAGGAAAGCTTGAATAAATCCATTTTTGTGTTGCACAGCCGCTACATATACTGCTTTTGAAAGCCATTCATCACCTATAGTGTTTGAATCTACACTCATTTTATACAATGATTTGCCCAAGGTTTCGGAAGACGGCATTTCGGTCAGTGATACCAAAGCTGCCAACCGGGTATTGGGATCGGGATCGTCCAATACATTGTATTTAACAACCGTTTCTTCGCGCCACCCGGATTTGGATAAAATCTGAATGGCTGCTTTTCTTACACCAGCTGCGGGGTGTTTCAGGGTCTCCAACAGCACAACTTCGGCCTTATCATCTTTAGTAAGTGCACCAAGTCCATCTATGGTCCACAATGCATGGATTGCGGCAAAACTGTTTTCATCTTTAGTTTCCTTCACTACTTTATACAAATCAGTAAGAACATCAAGGTCACCCCGTTCCACCAGCAGGCGCTGTGCTGTAAGCCGCCATAACATATTGTCATTGCTCAAGGTTTCGATCAATTTTTTTGGATCATCACTTTTCAGTTGAAGTGGCTTGTAGACAGCGGCCCGGCGGTTTATTACCCGCCAGATACGGCCATGAGATTTATCGCGCAACGGGTTTTCATAGGCATTCCCTTTTCCATTCTCACCAGGAAAACCGCCGCGGTCTGCTGTAGGTGTGGGATTATGTTGAACAATGAAGTTATACCAATCCAAGACCCATACGGCGCCATCGGGTCCCACCTTGGCTTCGACCGGGGACACCCATTCGTCTGCTCCTGCGAATAAATTCCATCCGTCCTTTTCAATAAATCCGGCACCATTCTTTTCAATCCTGGCTACATGAACCAAATGTCCAGTAGGCTCGCAAACCAGAGCAGTGTTATCCCAAAACTCCTTTGGATAAGCACGGGCCGTATAAAAGTTATGTCCTGCGGCTGCGGTAAAGCCTCCAAATACATCTACCTGTCGCACCTGATGGGTAATCGAGTGCATGGCATAATGGCCATCAATCTTCATACTTCCGCCCAATCGTATTCCTTGCACATCGCGCGCAGCTTTATTTGGAATGCCCATATATACGCTATGGGTATTGTTAGCCGTTGAAGCGAAGACATCATTCGTTGGTGTAAACCCGAGGCCCCAGGTATTGTTGCTGGTGCCGGTCATAAACTCAAAACTACTCAGGTCCGGTTTGAAGCGATAAATACCCTGGCTGAATTTACGGTTCTCGCCTGCTATCACACCCTCAAATCCGGAATAACCGACGACTCCCCAGATCTGGTTGTCCAGGCCATATTTTAAATTCGATGGTCCGGCATGGGTGTCGAAGGTTCCCCAACCTTCTATGACTATTTTTCGAACATCTGCTTTGTCATCACCATCGGTGTCTTTCAGAAAAATAAAATAAGGGGCTTGTGAAACCATGATCCCTCCATTGGTAAAAACCATGCTGGTCGGGATATTCAGGTTGTCGGCAAATAATACAAACTTATCTGCTTTCCCATCTCCATCGGTATCTTCACAAATCTTAATACGATCATCTCCTGCCGTGCGGTCATCGCGAACCGTGTTGGGATAATCAACCGTTTCAATCACCCATAATCGTCCCTTCTCATCCCACTCCATGGCAATGGGATTAATGATGTCGGGTTCCGAAGCATAAAGTTTCAGGTCAAAGCCTACCGGAACCTGTATCAACCCGGCGGATTGTTCGGGGGTAAGCGGCTCCTGATAGCGTGGTGCAGGATCCCTTTTTTCATAATTAGGAATACCCGGCGCATCGCGGTAAACAAGTTGCGGGATTTCACTTCTAAACTTTTCCCATTTTGTTTTTGCCTGGTCTCCAACTGCCCAAAGAATACCCTCCTTTATCAATTGTTGAAATCCGGGTTGATTCCATGTTCTTTCATCATGTCCGTACGCGGTATAAAATACCCGCCCTTTACCGTGAGATTTTACCCAGGTCCATGGTTCATGATGATCGCCTTCCACCCGTTCCATCAATACTTCAATGTCAGTGGCCAGTTTGTCGTGCACATAGGTTTCATCCCAGGTAATAAACTCTTTAACTTTTTCCATGACCGGATGTGCCTTATCAATTATAGCTGTGGTGAAAGAGTCCGTTTTATGGCTCTTAAACTGCCCTCCTACCAGATCTATGTATTTGGGTGAATTTTGAAAACAAAAACTCGCACAATGGATAGGGATGAACCCTCTACCCTTTTCAACATAATCCAATAATGCTTTCTCCTGGCTGGGTGTGATCTGCTCATGGTTGGCATAAATCATCAAGGCATCATACTTATCCAGGTTTTCTTCGTTTAGATCATCCGGATTATCGGTATAGGTAAAGGAAATGCCTTTTTTGGATAGATTCGATGCGAGCAGGGGCAGGTACTGGGCCGAATTATGATGCTGACTGTCGTGGCCAAGAAAAAGTATTTCCAGTTTTCCCGAGTCGTTGCGCAAACTGGTCGATGGAGAAGTGCAGGATTGGATAATCAAAAGGGATACGAATAGAAAAAGGAAAGGATGGGCCAAAACTTTCATATAATAAAATATAATTTCAAGTGAAGTTCTTCTAAAAATTGATCATTGCGTTACTCTTTTTTATCAAATACATACACTTTTTTTTGCCATTAAAGTCGGTTTTTTTAATCAAAGATTGATAATTAAACATCAGAATGGAGTGAGACCAGTAAAAAAATCGCCTATCTCCAAAGACCGTGTTTTTGAAGTAAAGCATATCCTGGACCCGTATTTTGATCCGAACTGGCATTTTCATTCAGAGTATCAATTGTTCCTTGTGCTAAAAGGTACCGGAACCCGATTTATTGGTGATCATGTAGGTCCGTTTCGTCAAGGTGAATTGATCTTAACTGGTCCAAATCTGCCCCACCTTTGGCGCAGTGACCATGAATATTTCGAAGGTTTACCGGACCCGGTTACAGAAGGCATATTTATCTACTTCACTCAAAATCTTCTGGGAAAGGACTTCTTGCATAAACCCGAGATGTTCAAGATAAAAAACCTTTTACAGAAGGCCCATAGGGGAATGGAATTTAAAGAGGCCTCCTTGGCTAAAGCGACTGAAATGATGATTAGTCTGCCCGCCGTGGAAGATTTTGACCGAGTGCTAGTGTTTCTAAACTTATTGAACCTTCTTTCAAATTCGACCAATTAAAGTCAATTGGCCAGCGAAGGATATACCAATTCACTTAAGGAAGCAGAAACGGAACGAATGAACCGGGTCCACGAACACGTGTTGAAAAACTTCAAGGCGAGGGTTAGTCTTGAGGAAGCCGCAGCCGTCGCCAACCTAAGCCCAACTTCCTTCAGCTGGTATTTTAAAATGCATGCAAATAAAACTTTTTTAGATTTTCTGACGGAGATCAGGATCGGACATGCCTGTAAATTATTATCCAGTCAAAAGATTGACGTTGCCGAGGCTTGTTATGAGAGTGGGTTCAATACCCTTTCCAATTTTAATAAACAATTTAAGGCGGTTACCCACTACACCCCGCTGGCCTATAAAAAGAAGTACGCTGAAATGGTGAGCTAAAAAGTAGATCCCGTGCGCTTATTTCATTATAAATCCATTCTTTATTTGCCTTACCAACCCTATGGAACCTTCTGCAGAACCGTTATCCTAACCTTACATCTCACCGCCTTAAAATGCAGTATCCTATGGCAATTCTGATATTATCCGTATTAAAGAATAAACAAAGCGTCCAGAAATTAAAATGTCCAAAAGCATAATGGGTAGCATTAATCTTACCCTAAACGGATAGGACGACAAATTTTCTGATAGGTTGCCTTCTGGTCATTTCAGGTTGATCTGGTTTGATAATCACAACCTGCTGCGTGGTAAACATGTAGATTCTTTTGTCCGTTTTTGACGCGTCCTTGTCCTGATTAATGCTTTTTCATTCTTCACCTTTACAACGTCAATAATGACAAAATAACAATTTCAAAATTAAAACGAGTATGAAAAACAATGCAGTAAAGTTTAATGGGATCCGTACTATCGGAAGTGCCCTGATGATTATTATATTATTCAGTTCTTGTAATAAAGAAGAATTTGACCCTTTGTTGACGCATGAATTTGCAATACAGTCGACTGCAAACGGAGCTGTATACAAAATCCGTGTTGGATTGCCGGCCAATTACAATCCAGGAGTCGAAAAATACAGCTCCATCTATGTACTTGATGGAGAGGAAAATTTCGCTTTCGTGTCCAACCAATGTAAGGAAATTTCGGACAAACTTGCTGTCCGGAACGTGGTGGTAATAAGTATAGGATATGGAAAAGACCGGAGCATAGATTATACACCCACAGAAGTCAGTACGGTGACCGGTGGTGGTCCGCAATTCTTAAGTTTTATTGAAAGCCAATTAATTCCATTAATAGAAGAGAATGTCAGTGTGGATACTGCCCGGAAAAGCAGGGTAATTCTCGGACATTCCTATGGAGGTTTGTTTGGAGCATTTGCTTTTAGTTCAGAGAATACGTTGTTTGGCAATTACCTATTATTAAGCCCATCTCTTTGGTTTGACGACCTCATTTCATTCCAATTTGAAAAGCATCACCGGTCCGAAAACAAGGACAGGTCGCAATTGGTGTTCCTGGGAATTGGCGAAGAAGAAAACTTCGGAAGAATGCAAGCCCCTTTTGATGCATTCTACCAAATACTTCATAGCCAGTACAGTCAACTAAAACTAGAAATCAATATGGAGAAAAATCTAGGACACCTGGGTTCAAAGAACCCGAATATAATAAAAGGGCTGAACTATTATTTCCAAAATAGGCAATCCCGATAAACTATATATCATATAAACTTTTAAAAACTCTATAAACTAATTAATATGAACTCAATAAAATATCTGTTCTTCCTGATTTCTTTGATGTCAGGTGTAACTATGCTCGCTCAAAATGAAAGTTCAATGTTCTCCAATCAACCATCAACTGTACCCAAACTAACCATTGAACCGGGGATTGGAATCCATACCAATTTTGGTACCGATTTCCTTATTACCAATCTCATACAATGGAATCCGATTAACCACCTGAGCATCGCTTCACATTCTTCCTTTAATATTAATAACATCACCCAACGGTATTTTAATGGTATAAAAACCAATTACAATTTTTCAATAAACCAAAAATTTGGTATTGGTACTACAATTTACACTAAGAGACGTTCCCATACCTTCCTGCTTATGACCGGTGCCAAATACACTACATTCAGGGAAACGCTGGATGATGAACGTTTCGACAAGGTGAGTTCTTCCATCCGCGCCTTAAGTCCCGATTATGGATTGATGTATAGCCAAAAGAAGATTTGGAAAAAATATTTTTTTACCTATCGAATGTATGTACCGCTATATCCATGGCCTACAAAGGGTGCTGGCGATGCGTAATTAAATCTGGAAGCTGTTTCATCAAATGGTGTATTAAGGTGCACCACCTTGGTAACGGAATTTTAAACCCAGCTCCCAGTTTCTTGGAAACTTATAACCCCAGGTTATGGATTATAAATGTCTATTATCCCAACTACTTGCAACCAGTTTGTCATTGGCACCACTATACAAAGTGCGGTAATAGGTATAAGAACGAATACCAAAGAATTTTTCTGTTAATTTTTTCTGTGGAAAAAACTCAATACCATAAGCTTTACCTTTTCCGTTTGTATTTACCGCCTCGTTGCCAAGCACTGTAAAATCAGTTCCGAGGTTTGCCAAAGAAATGCCATCTCTAGCGGCTAGCGCGACAAAAGCGTATTGTTTATAAAACCCTTCCACAGTAAAACGTAGTCCGTCATTTGGTAAAAATTCAAAACCAGTTGTATAGTGCGTTGACCGTGTGTATTTTGCATTTTTATTTACCAGGACATTATTGATATCTGTATAACCCAGCAGGGTATAAACAGGCAATTTAAAATAGATACCAGTAGATGCATTTGCTGTCCACATATCTGATAGTACATAGCTAAATGAAATTCTTGGCGATAAAGTTTGTAAGCCATTCATACCATTGGTGTTAAATGTATTCATATCTGTACGAACACCTCCACTTATGCCTAGCCTGTCATTCATTGCTCTTTTACTTACCTGCACAAAAGCACCTAAGCGTACAAAAGGATCTAATAGACTTGAAGGGTTTTGATTTACACCCGGTTGTATAATATTGTTGCTTGAATCTCTTATTTCTTTTTGAATAACGGCGAAAGTGTTATTGTCGCATTCTGCCAGTTGGGTAGAGGCTCCATAAGCCAATTTTCCAGCCATTTGTAAATTTATTGACATCAAACCTTAGTTTGGTTTCTGTTTCGTTGCTTACAAAATCCAGTATCTGAGTGGCTTCAGTTGGGTTTTCATTATCTTCGTATTTTTGCAGGTTATTATTAAACCTTGTTCGGCTCAAAGCCAAATTCCAAAAACCATTAGAGATGCTTCTTTTAAGGGATTCACCTAAAGTATAGTTCCATTGCTGAATACTTGCATTTGCATTTAATTGATATAATCTTTCCGTTGTGATATTTTTTGCACGTACAAATTTAAAATCAACAATAGCGCCAATGCCAATAAAATTGAGGGTCGTTTTGTCATTTATTTTATGGGTTATTTTTGTATGAAAATCCCAATAATTTGGTAAAAATGGTGCATCAACTGCCGCTCGCAGTATCTCAAAATAGGATTTTCTGCCAGATGCTAAAAAAGTTGTTTTTTTATTTTTAGACAAAGGGCCTTCCAATGTAATGGCGGATTCGAGTATACTTGCATGAATATTACCTTGAAATTTGTTGGCATTACCCACTTTTTGTTTAAACTGAAATACACTGCTCCGGGCATTGTCATATCGTGCATCAAAAGCCGAAGAACTTAGTTTTACATCCTCAATAAAAAATGGATTTAAAATTCCCTGCGGTCCGCCACTGCCACCTTGAGTTTGAAAGTGATTTATCACTGGTATTTCAATACCATCTAGCTAAAATACATTTTCGTTGGAAGCACCACCACGAATAATGATATCATTACGAAATGTACCTCCTCCTTGCCCACCACCTACCCCGGGCAATGTTTGAATTACTTTGCTAATGTCAAAACTGCCACCTGGGTTACTTCTTTATTTCTTCTACTGCTAATTTTTGAACACTAAGTGGCGTTTCTAAAGTGGCAGCATATAAGCTTCGTTTGTTGACCGTGACAACTACTTCTCCCAACGCTGTTGCATCTTCTTCTAGCTCAATGGTAAAAACATTTTCATTATCACTGTTTACAACTACATTATAAAGTGTAAATGTTTTAAACCCTAAGAAGGTAATTTCAAGATTGTATGTTTTAACAGGGATATTCAAAATTCTGAACATTCCATTTGAATCTGCAGCAGTTCCTAATTCAGTGCTCACCAAGTAAATATTTGCAAAGGGCAGGGGTTGCTGGGTATTTTTTTCAAGGATGCTTCCGCTGATACTGCCTTTTTTTTGGGCATAAGCCGAACCTACCATTAAGCACATGGCAACAGAAACTATGAAAATTTTGAAAAAATGACCGTTCTTCTCTAACTTGCTTTTATACATTTGTATACGTTTTTTGTTTGACATAATACTATTTTGATGAAATGTTAAGAATTATTATCATTACCCCAAACAATAATTTACAAATTTCGTTTTAAAAAATACGAATAAAGTGGAAAATAAATTTTCCAACCTAAAAAGATTGATTGATTGGGCCAAAAAATTTGAGAATCAGCTTTTAGCTGGGCAACCTTAGGCCGGTAAAATATTTGCCAGTTGGCTATCTCGTGAAGTGAATGCCACCAACCAGACAGAAAAGGATTTGCCACCAAAACTGAAGCCGCAATTACCATGTACATTACTTTCATGTATAAATATGCCTTGTTTTATTTAAGGAAAATTTTTAAAAACTCCTTAATTTATTCGATAGATTACTTAGGTGTATTGGCAACACTTTTGCCTGATAAACAATTAATGAAAGCTGATGTTATCCGTAAAAATATAACCGAAAAATCATCAGGCAATGAGGTATTAAAAAGATTACTTCGCCAAAAACTAATTAAGGAGTCCAATAACCCCAGTGATAAACGGAGGAAGTTACTTGAGATTACTCCTGATGGATTGAATGAAATAAATGCTATTCGAAACCATATACTAAAAATGGGTTCCCATGTACCAGGTAATCTTAATGAGCAGGAAAAATTAATGTTATTAAATATGCTTTCGAAATTGCATGAATTTCACTACCCTATAGTTGAAGCCAATGACGAAAAATTACTGCATGAAATGCTGGGTATTGAAAAATAGATACATGTCGGTCATAATTTGATTGTACTTCATTTGTCCTGTTGGGTCTTTCAATATGATGCCTAACGTTGGCGCTATGGTTAGTTGCCGATTTCAGAGTACGTCCCTATCAGATACAAACGAAATTTGCTAATAACGTAAACCTTGAAACTGGCACTTCAACGGCAATTAACTCTAGCGCGTGTTGTGTAATGCATTTATTTCTTTATCTGTATTGTTATGTCACATTTCAAGTTTTCTTTTTACAAAATTATTTAATACACTTCAGGTAAACCAGCGGCGGCGTTGTCAATTATCAATACCCAATCATTGTCAATACCCGAGGTAGGTGGGGTGAATGTTACAAATCCGGTATTGTTGAACTCGCCGGCAGACGAAGACGTTCCTTCTCTCGGGTTATACCATGTGGCTCTCACTTTTGTACCGGAAATTTTTCTCATTACCACTCTAACCGACTGACCGACTGACAAATAAGCAACAAGAAATGCTCCATCATTGGCTACTGCAGCCCTGCTATGGGTACTGTCTTCTGGATTATTACCATAAATAATCGATTGGTCAGGTATAAGTTTTGAGAAATCACGTAGTTCGAATAATTTACGAATATGTCTGATGTCGTTAGCACCAGGGCGATCCATCGATTCGCGCCAGTCGTACAAACAGGGGACCACCACCTTATTGCCTTTCTTAAACATTTGCCATACGGCATTATTTCCGTAAGTAGATCCACATGCCCCCGATAAAAGATCCCAGTATGCATGAACGCGCACATCATAATCAGTAAAGAACCCTTTCTTAAAAAAATCCTTGTTCTTAACCAGGTTATCCGAATCGAATACCTTGCTATACACTTCGGGGTCTTGCCGCCATTCCTCAAAGGTCCAGAATTCCATTCCTATATCCTCGTAAGCCGGTTCTGCCTCAACGGTAGGTTTAACCGGTGACAGGCAATAATCGTGCATGGCATGTTCATAAACCTTTTGATACCGGTGGAAATGAGCGGTCTGATACATATTGAAATCGATCCAATTTTCGTTGTGAAGCCAGTAGCTTGAAGAAGAAACACCACGTGGGTGATAGGATATCAAATGTCTTCCAGCGTCACCTGATTTGAGTCCTTCGGCCATTTTTTTCCAAATATTAAAGGCTGTATCACTGTCAACTCTTCTATCTCCGCCAAGTATCCAGATAATTGGCTTGTCTTTATACCTTTTCCCGATAAATTCGCCATATAATCCTGCATTTTTGGGGGTAAAAATAATTGGACCTTCACCTCCGATGACATTGGGTACTTTGTCGCCCCAGGTTGGCAACATACCAATAAACAGCCCCAACTCCTCAGCTTTATTTACAATGAAATCAATGTGTTCAAAGTATTTTTCGTTTGGTTGTGTCGGGTCAAGGTTAATGAGTGGTAACTCGCCATATGCATTAGGTGTTCGTAATCCGTCCAATTCGGCAAGCACAACGGCCTGTATCACCGTAAAGCCTTTTTCGTGGCGGTTTTCTAAATATTCGGCTGCTTCTTTGCGATCGAGCTTATGAAAAAGTTCCCACGCGGTACAACCCAAGTATAAAAATGGCTTTCCCTCATTTGTTTCTAAATAGCGATCATTTTCACTTACTCTGAGAAATTTAATATTTGAAATTTCTCTCTTTTGGCAGCTTAAAATAAATAGGCTTCCGAATAAAATAATTATTAACTTTTTCATATAACAGATAATGGTTTAACATAAAAATATTTTTGTCAATAAGTTGCACAATCGTTTTGCAGCTTTGCGTTGTGGCGGATTAGATGCCCTATCCTGTCGGAACGCACCCTGTTTACTAATTGCAGTACTATTCATACTCGCACTTCCCCCACCCGAATGCAAAGGTGCTGTTATGCACCGTTATTTTTTCTGTATGCTATCTTTCACTTAAGTTTCAGTTCTTTTCTATAACCACAAAACTCGCTTTTTTGCCAAGGTGCTGTTATAAGCATACCCTTCAATAGCTTCTGTTTTTAAGATACAACTCCTGCACTAAAACCATTACAATAACAGTTAATGGGGTTGCCAAAAGCAATCCCCATCCACCTATTAGAGCGCCCATCATTAGCTGCGCTATTATGACAAGTGCAGGAGGCATGCTGAGTAGTATTTGCTTAACAAGCGGGGTAACAAGATTACTTTCGATAAACTGGATTACAATGTAAAGCCCTGTAACCAATGCAGCGGTTATGGGACTTTGCATAAAAGCGACCAGGAGGGCTGGTATCAAAGCAAGCAAAGGTCCGAAGTTAGGAATGAAGCTAATCAGCCCGGCGATAAGCGCAAGCACCAGCCAAAGCTCTATTCCCATAATGGCTAACCCTATGGCAGTAAAAATAAATACAACAAACATCGAAAATAATTTTCCTTTGAGCCAGTTGCGTAATTGCTCACCTAATTGATTCATCACCTGTTCTGCCTTTTTTTGTCCTTTCATGGGTATCAGTTGAACAAATCCTTTATTGTACGATTGAGGGGAAATGGCCAAAATATTCCGATGAATAAAACTACATAAATATCACCAAGTACACCAAAAGTTGACTGAAAAAATTGAGCTGCAAACGCCTGCGCTTTATCCATTGAATTTTTTGAGGATAGCTTATCAATAATTTTTTCTCCTATAGAACTGTCATTCAACTGTGCTTTTACATTTTCAATTGTTTTAGGGAGCGTTTCCAATAATTCAGCTAATTGTATCTGTACTTTAGCTCCAATCAGCCAGAATAACCCTGAGACTATTAATTAGGTGCCAATAGTGGAAATACCGACGCATACACCTTCTTTCCATTTTGTTTTACCTTGATTGAAACTGCTCAATCCTCTTAAAAATATAGCTATTAGCGTTCCTGCCAAAACCAATAAAAAAACACCAAAGGTGGTTTTAAAAATTAATAAGGTAATAATTGTAAGAGCAAATATTCCGGCTGTTATCCATACTTTTTTTTGAAAAGAGGGATTGTTTGGATTTCTTTGATGTTTATTTTTTTGTTGCATGATAAGATAAATTTATCTGTTGTTCCACTTGCTTTTATTCTGCCTGAATTGAAGTAATCCCAATTGTCTTATTACAATGTTTCAAATATAAGGAGATAGGATGCTATATCCAATGGAGTATGCAATGTGAAGTGCCATCGTCAGCAGGACCTCTTCTTTATGGAGGGATAACCGTATTCAGTCCTATGCTAGAAAACGATGTGAAGCCCGTTCATCGCGTAGGTGTTATAGGTATTGGTGGACTTGGACACTTAGTTCAGAACACTCAAATCAGCACGCGAACCAGTGGGCGTAACGACAAAACTTAATCCATTTTCGTTATCATTATAAGTGTCTAATAGAATGGTTACTTGATCCATCGTCATACTGATCGCATCGCGCTCGAAGGATGGCTCCTGAATGAATGACAGGTTACCAAAACAAACGGCTGACCAATACAAATACTTCTCATCATAAGCAACGCGCAATAATGTTCTTTCATTTGGTTTTTCTTAATAGGTGGGCCAATGGCTGACTAAAGGAAGAGAGTCTGTTGCGTTCCACTCGCCCTCCGATACTTTTCCATCAAACTCAATGGGCGTGCTCAGTCGAGGAATTTCATGAACAGGCATTTGCCCAAAAGTTGGCAATGAAAGAAAAAATGCAACCAGAAAATAAATTAACCTGCTCAAGTCAAGTATCCTTAGTGACATAGATTAAAATAAACTGGCAACCAAAGTAACGCCATTTATTTACGAGTGCAAGGGGTGCAATTCAAAATTGTCGCGATTCGCTGCCGTGTCTGGTATTATCTGGAGATTTCGCTACCCTTGACCACTTCTTTTCGCCACAATGTGATCAGTGAAAGTTATTTAATGACCACTATTTAGTTTTCATGTATTAATAAGTGAATAACAAAGCATTCGATGGTTAAATTATTGCGAAAATGAATTGCTCAGTATCGCAAAAATAGTGATCACTGATAAACGAAATAAAGTGGTCAACCACCACGGAATCTCCTGTTAGCATCTGTTCCTTGATTCAAAATGTCCTAAGGAGTTGTCGCGGCTTGCCGGCAACGTTTTGCCGTTACCCGAACGGGGTGAATTTTACCTTAACTTGTCCCGCCTAAGCGGGAAAACTTGTCCCGCTAACTTTCGGGATGAAAGACTAAACTTCCATTAACCACAATCCCGATTGCTATATAGCTATCGGGATGCCTTTGCCCGCCTGAACCGGAACGGACAGGGAATCCCGCCATAACGGGAAAACCCTGCCTTTTGGGTAGCTGCTGTTGTGCGTTCGTGCTTCGTTGAAAGCATTAGTTAGATTGGTTTGGAATTACAAATCCAGTAATAAATTTAGACAATAATTTAGTAAAATGTAAAAGTTCAGGTTCTGAATACTAATTTCCAACTATTTGCAACCCTATTGGTAATCCTTCTTTGTTCAGTCCCATTGGAATTGTTGCTGTTGGGTGACCTGTTGCTGCAAATACAGTTGAGTATGGTATTACATAACTTGAATAAGCCACCTTTTCACCGTCAATGGGTATAGCTGTCCCTAACTCACATTTTCGAAATGCACAGCCATTAGTGACAGGACAAATGACGAAATCATGTTTCTTAAAAAAGGCATCCCATATTGCAAGCATTTTATCATTTTCTGTTTTCCACCCATTCCAGTTTTCTTCGGTTGGATTATTCATTGCTTCATAAAATGCTGCCATGTCAATCGAGCCATCATCAAATTTACCAAAATCCATACTCATTAACTTTCGCATAATCCAGGGTTGGTTTTCGCACATCATTAAAGCATAGCTGCGGAAGTATGATTTTTGCATATCACGATTGCGTTGTATTTATAATTTGTATTCTTAATGTTGGCTATAAACTCTTTCACAATATCAGAGGAGGTTGCTTCATGATTTTTAATCATCGCGGCCAGTTCCGTTCCAGACTTGTAAATATATTTTCCTGCCATCGGAAAATTTGTTTTGGGCTTTTCAAACAAATAGGTTTGCAACGGAGGACATTCAGCTTCGTATTTTGGTATCAAAGAATAAATGTAAATGCCTAAAGCAATTACAACTAATAAAATTGAACCAAGTGCAATTCCAGTCCATTTGATAATTTTTTTTCTTCGGCTTCATTTTACTGTTTGATTAAAGTTGCAAAATTAATGTTAGTTGTGTCTCCAAGCATGACGCACAACGTTACGCTTTCCGAAGGTGCGACGTGTAGGAGCAATTTTCGGGAAGCGATT
>Ga0163144_10010803_pt1 | contig 19410 bp, 12 predicted proteins | sample OliLak19BULKMAT1_FD_123175 | JGI IMG/M metagenome (GOLD analysis project Ga0163144, IMG submission 123175) | Freshwater microbial mat bacterial communities from Lake Vanda, McMurdo Dry Valleys, Antarctica - Oligotrophic Lake LV.19.BULKMAT1 | ecosystem: Environmental > Aquatic > Freshwater >... | reverse complement strand
GGTCAGGGCCGCCACAGGTATGGACTGCCGCCTGTTTGCTGCCGTTCTTCAAGTTGCCGTTGCTCAAGTTGCCTGCGGCTGACGCCTCGCCCGCGCCCCCTCCCGCTCCCCGTGCAATCCCACGAGACCCGCCAGGCCATCGAGGCCGTGAAGCTCGCCGCGCCGATCGAAGAGATCGTCCGCGTGCGGGTGCCGGAACTCAAGCGCGCGGGCGCTGAGTGGAAGGCGTGCTGTCCGTTCCACGCGGAAAAAACGCCGTCGTTCTACGTGAACCCGGCGAAGGGGATCTGGCACTGCTTCGGCGCGTGCGGCGAGGGCGGGGACGCGATTGCGTTCGTGCAGCGCTTTGATGGACTTTCGTTCTGGGAAGCCGTGGAGATGCTCGCCAACCAGTGTGGCATCGCGCTCCCCAAACAGCGGCGGGCGGGTCCCAACGAGGACAGCCGGTTCGAACGCCTGTACGACGCCCTCGACCGCGCCGCCGGATTGTACGCGCGCAAGCTCGCCGGTCCCGACGGTGCCGCCGCGCGCGCGTACCTCGAAAGCCGTCGCCTCGCGGGAGCGACGGCCCAGGCATTTTGCTTGGGGTGGGCGCCGGAGCAGGGCAATGCCTTGCTCGATGCTGCGCGCGACTCCGGTGTGCTCGAGCGCACCCTCATCGAAGCAGGTCTCGCGCGCCAACGCGTTGGTGGCGAGGCCTTCGACTTTTTTCGCGGGCGGCTGATCATTCCGATCCGCGATCGCATCGGGCGGATCGTCGGCTTTGGCGCGCGCCTCTTGCCGGGGCAGCACCGCGAAGGCCCCAAGTACGTCAACACACCCGAGACCCCGCTGTTCAAGAAGGGGAGCCTTGTGTTCGGCCTCGACCGCGCCCTCGACCACGCGCGGCGCGCGCGTCATATCGTTCTGGTCGAGGGTTACACCGACGTGATGGCGGCCCACCAGGTTGGCATCGGCAATGTCGTCGCCGTCCTTGGGACGTCGACGACCGAGGAACATGCCCAGCTCGTGCGGCGCACCGGCGCGAAGCGCGTCAGCTTGATCTTCGACGGCGACGAAGCGGGGCGGCGCGCCGCGAGTCGGGCGCTCCACGGCCTGCTGCCCCTGGGCGCGTTCGAGATCGATGTCGTGCCCCTGCCGGAGGGCGAAGATCCTGCGGATTTCCTGCTGCGCGCCGGGCCCGACGCGTTCCGCGAACGCCTCGCAGCGCCGCGCCCCTGGTTCGACTTCCTGCTGGACGGGTTGATCGGCCTCGCACCGGCCGCACTCGCCGAAGGGGTGGACCTCATCCTCGGCGTGATCGCGCGCCTGCGGCAGCCGGTCGAGCAGGAAGCTCTCGTGCGCGACGTCGCCCGCCGGCTCGGTCTGGGGGAAGAGGCGGTCCGAGCCCAGTGGAGCGCTCTGCCGCAGCGCCGTGCCGGGCATGGAACGGGGCACGGGGCCTCGCACAGCTCTACCCGTTCGAGCCCCGTTTCGGGACCCATGCCCGGGAACAAGTCACCCGTCTCGACCGTCCAGGAGACCGCGGACGTCGCCCCCGGCGGCGAGCGTCCGTCGCTGGCCCGGTCGCCCGTTGCGACGCAGGCGGTTCCCGTCCGCGACCGTCTGGTTCGACGTGCCTGGGGCGAGATCGCGGGTGCCATGCTGCTCGACAACAGTCTGATTCCGGCCTACAGGCCTTGGGCGGAAGCCGCCCTGGGTCGGAGCCGGTCGGGGGAAGGTGCGTCGGGAGAAGGCAGTCGCTTGCTGGCCGGTGTCCCGCCGTGTCCGGACCCGCTCCTGTCACGCGTCATCGAAGTGCTGCTGGAACTCCACGACGAGGAGCGCCAGGACGCGGACGGCGAATTCCTGCCCGTCGACCCCAGCGCCCTTTTGACTGTTCTCGCAGACGAGCCCGCGGCCCAGTTGCCCGTTAACCTTTACACCCACGCCCGACGCGCCGAGAGCCCCCGCGCTCTGGTGGACGGGGCCGTGGCCAACCTCGCCCGGGAGGCGCGGCAGATCGAGCTGCGCACTCTGCGCGGGACGTCGCGCGCCGAGGACGACCCCGACCGCGAGCGCCAAAAACTCGAAGACTTGAACCGTTTGCTGCTGTCGCGCCGTTCAAACCGCGCGCCCGCGTCAGGCGGTGTCGCGCTCGCGGGGCCCCAGGCCCTTTCGGGCGACACCACAATCACCTCCGACGCCCCCATGGCGCCGGAGGACGAACCTCCCTTCTGACCCACACGCGACTTGCGCACCGATCCGCACGCCCGCTCCAACGGGGTGTGCTCAACGAGGCATGGATGGCCGAAAAAATCGAGGACATCGTCAAGACACTCGTCGACGAAGGCAATCGTCGGGGGTACCTGACCTTCCAGGAGATGAACAAGCTCCTGGAGGACCAGTTCGTACCTCCGGACAAAATGGACCAGATCTTCGTCGCCCTGGAGGACGCGGGCGTCGACGTGCTGGACGAGGAAGAAGCGGCTGGCACGGAGATGCTGGACCGGGAAGAGGAGAGCAGCGTCAAGAGCGGCGGTGGTCCCCTGCCCGAGGACCTGATGGACGCGCCCGAGGCGCCGTTCGAGCGGTCCGCCAGCGCGGAGCGCATCGACGACCCGGTGCGCATGTACCTGACGCAGATGGGTGAGATCCCGCTGCTCACGCGCGATCAGGAAATCTTCCTCGCGAAGACAATCGAGATCACGCGTAAGCGTTTCCGCAAAAAGACGATGGGTTCCGGCCTTGCGATGCAGCGCTCCTTGGAAGTGCTCGACGCGGTGCAGCGCGGTGAACTCGCGTTTGACCGCACGCTGAAGGTCAACCCGAATCCCAAGGTCGACGACAATCCCAAGATCGTCGAGACCCTGGGCAAGCAGTTCCTTGCGAAGCGCCTGCCGGTCAACATCGAAACCATCCGCACGCTCATCGGGCGGGTGCGCGAGGAGTACCGTGCCCTGCTCGACCCGAAGCTGACCAAGCCGAAGCGCTCGGAGCAGCTCACCAACGTGCAGAACCTGCGCCGCAAGCTCGTGATCCTCATCGAGGAATGCCACTTGCAGGTGAAGAAGGTGCGTCCGTTGATGGACGAAATGGAAGAGCACCACCGCGAGATGCGCAACGTCGAGCGCAAGCTCGTCGCGGCGCGCGCGGCGAAGAAGCCGCCGGCGGCGATCCGCGAGCTGCAGGACCAACTCGCCGAGCTCGAGCTTGTCGTGCTGGAGCCCGCCGACCGCCTGATCCGGCGCCTTGACCAGACCAAGTTGCACTTCAACGAGTATGAGGAGGCCAAGCGCCTGCTCAGCTCGGGCAACCTGCGCCTCGTCGTGTCGATCGCGAAGAAGTACCGCAACCGCGGCTTGAGCTTCCTCGACCTCATCCAAGAGGGCAACACCGGCCTGATGAAGGCCGTCGAGAAGTACGAATACCGTCGCGGCTACAAGTTCTCGACCTACGCCACGTGGTGGATCCGCCAGGCCATCACGCGCTCGATCGCTGACCAGGCGCGGACCATCCGCATCCCGGTCCACATGATCGAGACGATGAGCAAGCTGCGCAACGTCACGAAGAAGCTCGTCCAGGCCAAGGGCCGCGAGCCCTCCGTGGAAGAGGTCGCCGAAGCGTCGGGGATCTCGGTGGAGGAGGCCAAGCGGGTGATGAAAATCAGCAAGCACCCGATCTCCCTCGACCGCCCGATCGGCGACAGCGACGACAGCTACTTCGGTGACTTCATCGAGGACGAATCGGCCGAGAGCCCGGTGACGGCCGCCGGTCACGAGATGCTGAAGGAGCGCATCAACGAAGTGCTCTCGACGTTGACTTTCCGCGAGCGCGAGATCATCAAGCTGCGCTACGGGATCGGCGACGGTTACACCTACACCCTTGAAGAAGTGGGGCGGATCTTCCGCGTAACGCGCGAGCGTGTGCGGCAGATCGAAGCTAAGGCGGTGCGCAAGCTGCGCCACCCGGTGCGGGCGCGCCAACTGGCGTCGTTCCTTGACGGGTTCCAGTTCGACGAGGACGAAGAGGGCGATCCGGCCGACGAATAACGGCCGATGGGTCGCCCCTGGGCCCCCCTCGCCTGTTTCGAGCGCGGCGGCGCCCTCCCTTTTGCGGGGGGCGCCGCCGCGCGCCGTTGGGTGCCGTGCCGTGCCGGGCCCTGCCTGCGGTCCCGTTCGGGGCCCTGCGCTCCCAGCACAGGGCGCAGGCGGGTGTGGTGTGGTCTCCGGTGCGAAGGGAACAGCCCTCATCCTTCAACGGGGCACGGGGGGCCGCTACACTCGCCCCCCCTCACCCTCGCGAGATTCTCTACCGATGCGGCAAACCCTCTCGATCCTCCGTGGCCTTCAAGAACTGGACACCGAGATCTGGCGGCTCGGCCAAGAACAGACCCGGATCCCCGCCGAGCGCGGCCGCCGCCGGGGTGGCCTCGACGCCAAGCGGCAGCGACTGATCGAGATCGACGCCGAACTGCGCCATCAGCGCGCCCTGATCAAGGAAATCGAGGACGCCACCACCCTGAGCCGCCAGCGGCTGCGCAAGCTCGAGCACGAGTCGGCCAACAGCCGCGCCGACCAGGCCCTGCTCGCCGCCTACGGGCACGAGATGCGGACGCTGCGGCGTGACATCTCCGACAACGAAGAAGAGGGCCTGCGCGAGGTCGAAAAGGCGGACTCCAAGCAGAAGGAGCGCGACCACCTCGCCGCCGAGACGGAGTCGGAGGCCGCGGAGTTCGCCATCCTCGACGAAGCGCTCGCAAAGGAGGAGACGGTGCTGGCCGAACGCCTCGCGGGCATGCTCGCCGAGCGCAAGAAGCGTATGGGTTCGGGTATGTCTCCCGATGTGCTCAACCAGTACGAACGCCTGCTGGAGGCACGCGATGGGGTGGCCCTCGCGGTGCTCGACGGGCGTACGTGCACGGGGTGTTACATCGCGGTGCCGACCAACATCTTCGTGCGACTGACGCGCGCGCAGGACGTGGTCGCATGCCCCAACTGCCAGCGCATCTTGTACTTGCCCGTCTGAGCCGGAGCGCGGGCCTTCAGGCCCGCTGTCATTCGGCCAACTTGCCCTGGTAGCTGCCGCGGCGTTGCAGTTCGACTTCGAGCAACTCGCGCACCTTCGTTTTGTGCACATTCCAGCGCGGTGCGAGCTGTTGCTCGGGCGGTGCGTCGCCGGTAAGGCGATGGAGGACCTGACCGGGCGCCAAACGTTCGACAAAGTCCGCGAGCCACTCCACGTAGGTCTGCGGAGCGAGCAGGGCGACCTCGCCGCGCCGCCACCACGCCGCGAGGATGGTGCGCTCGAGCACCATCAAATGGTGCACCTTCACACCGCGACACCCCGAGCGCGCCAGCACCCGCGCCGTCTCGCGCGCACCCTCGCGCCCATCGCCGGGCAGGCCGAGGATCGCGTGGCCAATCACCTCGATCCCGGCGGCTGCGCAGCGCCGCACGGCGTCCTCGAACTCGGCCACCGTGTGCAGGCGCTGGATGCGCTCGAGCAGCGCATCGTTTGCGGCTTCGAGCCCGAGCTCGACCCACACCGGGACCTCCTGCGATAGCCGCACGAGCCGCTCGAGCGCCCAATCGGGCAGCGTGTCGGGCCGCGTCGCGAGCGCCACGACCCGCACGGGGCCACCCCGGGACGCAAGCGCGGGCTCGACCGCGGCCAAAACCTCATCGAGGCGCTCCGGCGCGACGTACGTATTGGAATAACTTTGGAAGTACGCGATGGCGCCGAAACCACCCGCCTCACGCCGCGCGATGCGGGCGAGGCCGCGCTCCAACTGCCCAACGAGGTCGACCCCGCTCTTTAGGGCGCCGGTGCCCGAACCCTCGACATCGCAGTACACACACCCCCCGCGGCCGCGCGTGCCGTCGCGGTTAGGGCAGGTCGATCCCGCATCGAGAGCGACGCGGTGGAGCGGCATGCCAAAACGCTCGATCAGCCAGGGTTTGAGCGTGAGAAAAGCAGTGGGGTCGGACACTGGCGACGATCCTATAGCCTGTCCCCCGTGTTGATGCCGCTCAAACGACTGGCGGATGTGGCCGCGGACTACGACGCGCTCCTGTGCGACCTGTGGGGTGTCGTGCACGACGGCAAACGGGCGTTTGAGGGCGCGGTCGAGGCCCTGTGCACCTTCCGGGCGGGCGGCGGGAAGGTGGTGCTGATTTCGAACGTGCCGAAGCTGCGCAAACCCATTCCGGGCCAGCTCGATCGGCTCGGCGTGCCGCGCGCCGCCTGGGATGCCGTGGTGACGTCGGGCGACGCAATCCACAGCGAACTCGCGCGGCGTGCTCCGGGCCGAATGCACCTGTTTGGACCGTCCGCGGACCGCGGATTGTGGGCCGGCCTCGATTTCCAGTTGGTGGAACTCGATAGCGCCGATTTTGTGCTCGCGACGGCGCTGGGCGACACGGAACATCCGCGCGATTACGCGGAGGATCTGAAAGTCGCGCATTCGCGCGGGCTCGACCTCGTGTGCGCAAACCCCGACGTCGTCGTGCGGTTTGGCGACCGTTTGTATTGGTGCGCGGGTGCGCTCGTACAGGAGTACGAACAGTTGGGTGGCACGGTGGTGCTCGCCGGCAAACCCCATCCGCCGATCTATCACCTCGCCTTTGAAGAACTGGCCAGGCTCTTTGGTCGCGCGCCCGACATCCGGCGTGTGCTCGCGATCGGGGACGGACCGGGAACGGACGTGCTGGGCGCGAACCGCCACGGGCTCGACTGCCTCTTCATTGGGGGGGGGATCGAGCGCGATACCGTCGGGTCAGACGGCGACCTCGACCTTGTTCGTGTGTCCGACGTGCTGGAGCGCGCCGGAACCCACGCGCGTTACGCGGCGCGCGAACTGCGCTGAGCCGCACCGCACGCCAGCGCTCTGCCCGCGTCGCTATCATCGTTGGCCGTGGAGATCCGACCCGTCATCGTGGGAACCGCTGGCCACATCGACCACGGCAAGTCGAGTCTGGTGCGTGTCCTGACCGGCATCGATCCCGACCGCTGGGAAGAGGAAAAGCGGCGCGGGATGACGATCGACCTGGGTTTTGCCAACTTCCCGCTGCCCGATGGGCGGCGTGTGGGCATGGTCGACGTGCCGGGACACGAGCGTTTCATCCGCAACATGGTTGCGGGCGCGACGGGCATCGACATCGCGCTGATTGTCGTGGCGGCGGACGACGGCGTGATGCCGCAGACACGCGAGCACCTCGCGATCCTTGCCCTTGTGGGTGTGCGGCGCGCGCTCGTCGCGCTCACGAAGATCGACGCCGTTGAAGCGGGGTTCTTGGACCTTGCGCGCGAGGACGTGGAAGCCGCGCTTGCGGGGACACCGTTTGCGGGTGCGTCGATCCATCCCGTCTCGTCGGTGACTGGGGAAGGGATCGAAGACCTGCGCGGCGCACTCGTGCGCCTCGCCCTCGAAACCGAACCCCGTTCCGCCAGCGGTCCGTTCCGAATGCCGATCCAGCGTGTGTTTTCGAAGCCCGGTTTCGGCACCGTCGTCACGGGCATTCCGCTGTCGGGGGTCGTGCGCGCGGGCGACGAAGTGGAGCTCCTGCCCCAGGGCACACGCGCGAAAGTGCGCGGGCTGCAGGCCTACGGACAACCGGCCGACAGCGTGCGCGCGGGCCACTCGAGCGCCCTCAACCTCGCCGACGCGGACCGCGCCGAGCTCGCTCGGGGCCACGTGGTGGCGACCCCCGGGTACTTCGCGGCCTGGTCGATGGTGGCGGTGCGCTTGGGCGCGCTCGCGAACCTAGCGCGCCCGATCGAGGACCGCTCGCCGGTGCGCCTGCATGTGGGCACGGCGGATCCCTTCGGCGAACTCGTGTTGCTCGAGGACGACGAGCTGTTGCCGGGGGCCTCCGCGCTCGTCCAGCTGCGGCTTGAGGAGCCCGTCGTCGTCGCACCCGGCGATCGCTTCGTGCTGCGCTGGCTGTCGCCGGAGCTGACGCTCGGTGGCGGCGTGGTGCTGCTGGTGGGCGAGCAGCGCTTCAAGCGCGGCCATGCGCGCACACTGGAGTCCCTGCGGCGCCAGGAGTCCGCACTCGGGAGCCCGCGGGCCCTATTGCTCGCCGCCCTCGAGCGGCGCGAGCTCGAAGCACCCACTCCGGCCGAAATCGGGCGCGAGGTCGGTCTCAGCGCCGAGGAGGCGGCCGCGCGCCTCTTGGACTTGCGCTCCCAGGGCCTCGCAATTGCCCCGGGCCAGCGCCGGCGCTGGTTTGCCGCCGCGCAGCTCGAATCGGGCCTTGTGACCCTCGCAGACGCCGCGGCGACCTACTTCCGCGAAGAGTCCCTGCGCGAGCGCATCGAAGTCATCGAACTTGCCCGGCGCACGTCCATCCCGCGCGACGCGCTCGACCTGCTTGTCGCGGAAGCCGTCGCGCGCGGGATGTTCGCGGACGCGGGCCACGGGCTGCTCCGGATGCCAACGGTCGAAGCGATCGAGCCCCAACTCGCGCGCGAGCTCGAACTCGCCGCGGCGGCGCTGCTCGCGGATCCGTTCCAGCCGCCCACGGCCACGGAGTTTGCGGAGACGGCGAAACTGCCGGAAAAACACGCCAAGGCGCTGTTTGCGCGGCTTGTCGATGCGGGGCGTGCGGTGCGCATCAGCGGCGACTACGTCTTCGCGCGCGAACCCTACGACCGAGCGAAAGAGGCCGTGCGCGCAAGCGTCGAGCGCAACGGGCACCTTGAGATCCCTGAACTGCGTGACGGCCTTTCCACGACGCGCAAATGGCTGATTCCGCTGCTCGAGCACTTCGACGCAATCGGATACACGATGCGCGCGGGCTCACACCGCGTCCTGCGCAAGCGCTAGCCGCGCGAGCGCGTCGGCGACCCGCTGATCGAGCGTGCGGCCGGGGGCCATGTGCAGGATCTGGCCGATGGGCGCAAAGCGCCCAATCAGGCCTTCCACGATCGCTTGAAAGCGAAACTGCAGCCAACGGTCGGTGGAGCGCACACCGTCGTCCGCGAGCGGCACCCCACCCCAGGGCAGGACAAGGACTCGATCGTGTTCGCGCGCCGCGGCGAGCATGCGCCCCACGAACGCCTCGGTGCGCGCGCGGTCATGGAGCGCGCCGTAGTGCAGCCAAAACGCGGCGTGGTCGTAGGCCGAACGGTCGGCGACAAATCCGCCGGCGGAGCTGGCGAGCGCGGCCTCCTGCGCGGCGTTCTGCTCGCTCCACAACTCGTCCAGCAGGGATTCGTAGGCACCTGACACGCGGTGCAGCGCCAGCCAGTCGAAACCGGCTTCGAGGCGCTTGCGCATGCCCTCTTCGACATAGACGTAGCCCAACGCGGCCGCGAGGCGCCGACCCAGGCTGGTTTTGCCGGTGCCCGCGGAGCCGCACAGGGCAATGCGCGTCGGGCGACGGCTCGTCGCGGTCGGAAAAGCGGCGGCGGGCGTCATGGCGTGCGTTCCCCGAAGGTTTCGAGAACACCTCCCGCTTCGCTAAACAGCACTCGCGAGCGCGATCCGGTGGGGGGTGCAAGCCGCAGGGCGTTTTCAAGGCCAAGACCCAGGGCATGTGCGACGAGGACGCGGATCGGGCCCGCGTGGGTGATCACCGCGGTGGTGCGGTCGAGCAGCGCTTCGCGCTCGCGCCCCAACCACGCAAGCACGCGAATCGCCATCTGCGCGAAGGACTCTCCGCCCGGCGGCACGGTGTGCACAAAATCGCGCCAGTAAGCGCTCGCGCCGTCACCGTCTTCGATCTGTAGAGCCTCCCATGTGCGTCCCTCCCAACGCCCGAGGGATTGCTCGCGCAAGAGCGGTTCCAACTCCACCGCACATTCAAGTCGCACGCCGAGCGCCTGCGCGGCGCCCGCGCAGCGCTTGAGGTCGCTCGCGACGATGCGGTCGGGCACGCGGCGCGCCAGTTGCTCGACAACCGCGCGTTCCTCCGCACGGCCGACCTCGGAGAGGCCGGTGTCCAGTTGTCCGCGCACGACACGCTGCTCGAGTTCGCGCACGGCGCCATGGCGCACGAGATCGATGACGGCCACGCGGTCTGAGCGCATCGCCGCGCGGGTCGCCGCGTCGAACGGGCTGGCCCCGCTCAATCGGCCAACTCCGCCAGCCAGCGCAACCCACCCAAGAGCCCAACCCGCGCATTCCAGCCCAAAAAGTGCGGTTGCAGGTCGGTCGTCAACTCCGGACGATCGCCCGCGGAGTGGTAATAGGGGTCGTGGTCGACGATCACCTCGTCGGCTTGAGCGTCGCTCATGCCGAGCGCACCGTCCGAGCGCGGGTGTTTTGCCGCGCGGCCCCACGCGCTTGCGTACAGCGTCAACGCGGGCACCGCTTTGGCGCGCATCGCCGCCGAGCGGCTAAAAACGTAGGAATCCGTGCCTCCCAGGCTCTTCACCGTGGCCCACTTCGTCGGGAAACCCGGCGCGCCGCTGTGGTCGTTCAGCACGGCGAGCAATGCGTTCAGCAACGCGGTGTGGTGGGGTTCGTCGTCGGGTTCGAGGTAGAGCCGATCGCCGCGGGCTCCAAACCCCGATTGGTCGAAGTTGAGCACGCCGAGCAGCGGCATGGCGCCTTCGAGGAGTGCGCGGTCGCGGTGCGCCTGCGACGAATGGATTTCCTTGCCCCAGATCGCAAAACGCAGTTCGCGCGGGGGCGCCGCGCTGATCTTTTGTGCTTGTGCTTTAGCAAGCGCCGCGGCGATCTCGAAGACGATCGCTTCGCCGCTGCCGTTATCGTTGGCGCCCGGCCCGCCCGCGTCGGAATCGCCGTGGGCGCAAAAGAGGAGGTAACCCGGCGCTGCGCCATCGCGCGCCGGGATGCGCGCGAACACCGATTGCACTGGCGCCGTGCGGATGCGTGTTTCGAAGGCCACTTCGAGCTCCACTTTGCGGCCCGCCTCGAGCTCCGCGCGCAACAGCGCACCGTCCGCGCCGGGGATGCCGAAGATCGCAAACGGGTTGTCTTCACGCGCGGGCTGCGAAGAGATCTGCGGCCAGTCGCCGGGGTCGGTGTTGCGGCCGTCCACGAGGACGATGCGCGTGTCCGGCGCACCGCGAGAGGGTCCGCGGGGCGGGCTGGTTTGAATGAGCGCGGGTGCATCGCCGGGCCGCGTGCCCAGGGCGAAGCGCCCGGACACGCTGGGTGAAAAGCCGTAGGGCCAGGCGCGCTCGAGGGTGTGGGGACCCGATTCGGTGTGCGCGATCAGGGTCCACGCCCGCTCCTGGTAGTTGAGTGCCGGGCCGTCGTCCTCGGTCCAGTGCTCTAGGCCGAGGGCCGCGAAAGCCGCTCCGCGCGCGCTGTTCGCGCTTTCCCCGGAATCCGTGCCCCCCATGCGCGCGCCGAGGCCGACGAGGAGCCTGACCCGCGCGGCGGCGCGGCGTTCGTCCACCAAGGCGGCCAGGGCGCGCTCCGCGGCAAGTTCGGGCGAAAGCGCGACGGGGGAAGGGGGTGAGGTGACCTCCTGGGGCCAGGCGCGGGGCGGGAGCAGGGCCGCGAGGACGACACATGCTCCCAGTGAGATCAGGGTCAATCGCCAGCGTCGCAGCGGTGTCATGGGGGCATGGTGCGGCCCCCGCGGCGGCGCGGCAAGGCCGCGCGGGCCAGGCAACGGGGTTCGCGCGACGGGGTTCGGGCGGCGCCGCGCGAAAGTTCCGGTGTGGCCTTCAAACGGGTGCCCCCCCCTGTCGATAGCCCGGACGAACCCGCGCACCACAGCGCGCCGGGCGTCGCCCCGTCAGGGGTCGATCCGCGCGCTCCCCCCAGCCGACCCTTCGCTCCGATCCGCTCGATGGAACAGCCGCACGATCAGCACGACGACACCACGCGCCCCCGTGGCAACCGCCCCGCCAAAGGCGCCCGCGTGGTGACCCCCGGCGAACTGGTTCAGGGAGCGCTCGGTCAAAACCCCGCCAACGGCGACTTCCTGGGTCTTGGCGGCACGGGTGCAGGGCACCTGCTCGGGATGGCCCAGGAGCTGGCAGACGACGAGGCTCAGCGTCACGCATCCGCGGGTGTGCGCCTTTCCGGCGCGGACGACGATGAAGGGGAGCCGGATTTCGGGATGCTCGACGCGATCGAGCCCGCCGCGGCGCCGTTCGGTTTGCCCGAGGACGTGCCGGCTCCCGACATCTACGCGCGTGGCAAGCCGCTCGCACTGCGCGGCGATACCGCGGCGGAAGAGGCGGAGTCCAACGACGACGACGGCTGGGAAGAGGATCTGGACGGCGAACCGCTCGCCGTAGGCAGCGCGGACGCGGACGACGAGTACAGCGACGAAGACGCGGACGACGTGTTCGACGACGAGCCGATCGAAGCTCCGGCGCTCATGCAGGCCGGGGACACGGGGAGTTTTGCAGACGGAGCGCAAGACACGATCGCGGGAGACACGTTCGCCGACGAAACCGAGGACGACGGTGTGTACCGATCGGACGACGCGTACGACGACGAAAGCGCGGATGAAGGGGCGTTCGAAGACGAATCGGACGACGGCAGCGGCTGGGCCGCGGACGAAGGCGCGCCGCTCGAGGAGGGCCTCGAGTTCGCCGCCGTGCCCCGTCGGCGCTGGGGCATCGGACTCGCCGTGACGATGGGTGCGGGACTCCTGCTGACCGCGAGTTTGGCGGTAGTGCTCCCCGCCGGCGGCACGCTGCCCTTCGGTCTGAATCAACACGTGCCCGCGAGCGTGCGCAGTTTTGTGGCGCAGTTCCGCGGGGGTGGGCAAAAGAGCGCGCCGACCGAGATCCGCATCGCCGCGGCCACCGCCGAGGAAAACCGGACGGCACCGACCACGACCCCCGCGTCGAACGCAGAAGCGCCGCTCGCCAACCCGGCCTCTGGCGCGAGGGCGCCCGCGGAACTGCAAACGGCCGCGTCGCCGTCCACGGTGTCGCCGTCCACGGTGTCGCCGTCCACGGTGTCGCCGTCCACGGTGTCGCCGTCGGTCGCGTTGCCCGCCACGGCGCCGGCCAAAGTGCCCGCTCCAAAGGTGGTCCGCGCCGAGGTCCCACCGCCCGCGCCCGCCCAGCCGGTGTTGCCGACCGAGGTTGCGAGCGCCCCGCCCGCGGCGCCCACGACCCTCGCTCCGGCGGCCGCCGCGGTCGAGGTCGCCGACACGCAGGTCGGGGCTCCCGCCGCGGAGCCCGGCGCGGTCGCCAGCGCGGTCGCCAGCGGCGAAGTCGTCCATGGGCCAAAGGGCGCCCCGGCGCAGGACGCGCTCCCGACCGGCGCGGGTGCCAACGTGGCCGCGCTTCCCGCGTTCCTTGCTCCGGGAGTTTCCGAGAGCACCGTCGCGCAGCAAGCACCGGGCGCACCGCGCGCTCCCGGGGCCGGCTCCTTCGTGGGGGGAGCGCTCGGCGGTTTGCCGAAGGTGCGCCGCGAAGGACAGCTCCCCGAAGCACAAAGCGGGCCGAGCGCCGACAACCTTCCGAGCGTTCGTGTGCCGACGGCCGTGGAACTGAGCGGCCGATGGGATGGCGAGGCCGTGCCGCCGCTCGAGCGCATCCACAGCACCGAGCGCATGTTCACCCCCGAGGTCGGGCGTGTGCGTGTGCTGACCAAGCGCGGCGACGTGTTCGACGGCCGCCTCGATGCCGTCGGCCAGGGCCAGGTGTGGCTCGAAATGAACCTCGGCAGCATCGCCTTGGCGGGGGACACCGTGGCGCGTATCGAGCGTCTGCCGGATGTCGCCGGTCAGCCCGCGAAGGCGACGGACACCGCGACAGGTCACCGGGTGCGTGTGAAAACTGCCGGTGGCGTCATCTTCGGGCGGGTGCTCGCTCGGGACGGCAACCGCGTCACGATCCTGACCGACGCCGGCGGTCGGATCACGCTCGTGGACCCGGAGATCGAGCCCGCCGACCGGCGTGTGCCGGGGGGCGTGCTCGGGGGCGCCCGCGGCAAACCCTAAAGTGGTCCCACGGCCGTCTCGATGCGACCTCCGGCCTTCGGGGCCGGGTGGGGCGTCACCTCGGGCGGCCGGGTGGGTAAGCTCGCACCGATGGTGCGCTCGATCCCCACCGCGGCAATCGTCCTCTTTGCGCTCCTCGCTGCGACCTTTGCGGCGGCCCAGGAGCCCGCGAGCACGCTGGACGACTTCCGCAAGTTTTTTCGCAAGCTCGAAGCCCGCGCGGATCGCGTCGAGGCGGTTTTGGCGCTGGAACGGGTCGAGGACCCCGCCGTGGTCGACCTGCTCGTCCCGGTGCTCGAGGACGAGGATCCCGAGGTCTTTGCGGCGGCCCTGCGCGTCCTTGGGGGGCTGAAGACCGATCCGCCGCGGCTCGCACTGGCGGCCGCCCTCGAAAAATCCAAGGCGCCGGGCCAGCGGGCCGCGCTTTTGAATGCGGTCGCGAAGATCGGGCTGCCGTTCGAGGGCAAGCTGGAGAAGGCCATCGAGCGCTCGCTCTCCGACAAAAACTGGAGCGTGCGCCTCGCGGCCGTGGATGCGGCCGTCGGCCTTGGTGGCAGCGCCGCCGTGGGGCGTGTGCTGCCGCTTGCGGCCGATGCCGAGCCCGCCGTGCGCGCGGGTGCGCTCGACGCACTTTCCGCTCGGCGCTTGCGCGAGGTGGTCGAGCCTGCGTTGGCCGCGCTGGTCGACCCCGTGTGGCAGGTTCGTTTGGCCGCGATCGAAGCGCTGACTCGTGTGCGCGACGTGCGTGCGGTTCCGGCCTTGATCGAGCGTTTGAGCCGGGAGGAGGGACGCCTTGCGGTCGACGCCGCAGCGGCGCTCGACGCGTTGACGGGCCGCAGCTACGGACTCGACGTCGACGGGTGGCGGCGCTTTTGGGACACCTTTGGCGCGCGTTATCAGTTGCCGACCGACGACGAACTCGAGCGGTTGCGGGTCGCGCGCGCCGCAAACGCCGCGCGCTATTCACCGCCGGGCGCCACGAGCTACCACGGCATCGAAACCCCGAGCCGCGCCATCGTGTTCGTCATCGACGTTTCCGGGTCGATGGAGACCCACGTCGTGCAAAAGGAGCGTTTTGCCGAGGGCAACTACCCCTCCTTTTCGCGCATAGACATCGTCAAGACCGAGCTGATGCGCACCATCGAACGGCTCGAGCCCCACGTGCGCTTCAACATGCTCGCGTTTGCGACGGACGTCGCCCCGTGGCGCAAGGAGATGGTCCCCGCGTCGGGGCTCTACAAAAAAAGCGCGCTGGATTGGATCGAGCGCTTGAAGCCCCTGGGCACGCGCGAGGACATCGCGCTCGTTTCCGCCGGGCTCGCGGGGGCGTCGAACCTGGGTGCGGGCAAAACCAACACCCACGGAGCGATCATGGCGGCCCTCGGAGTGCCGGTGGGCTCGAAGGCCGCCGCGCAAACCGGCGCGTACCAGGTCGAGACGGACACCATCTTCTTCCTCTCCGACGGCCAACCCACCCACGGCGAGTTCATCGAAGAGGCCGACGTCCTGCGTGTCGTGCGCGAGAACAACGCCCTGCGCCGGATCGCGATCCACACGATCGCGATCGGCGACTTCTCGGACCAACTGATGAAGCGCCTCGCCGAGGAAAACGGCGGCGTCTTCGTCAACCTCGGACGCTGAACGCCGCGCCGCGCCGCTGCGCGATGGGGTCACCCGGTGCTGTGGCTCGGCGGCTCGCTCGCGCCGCTCACCCTCCACGCGCACCGCGATTCTGCCCCTCCGACTTGACGGAAGCCCTCCGCCTGATACCCTCGTCGCCCTTCCGGGTCGGGGCGTGGCTCAGCTTGGTAGAGCGCTGCGTTCGGGACGCAGAGGTCGGAGGTTCAAATCCTCTCGCCCCGACCACTTTCCCGAAGGGACTCGACGGCGACCCGCAGTCGCGGGCGGGTTAGGGCACCACTACCTGGTGGCGGACGGCGCCGAGGTACAGCTCGCCGGACGGCGAGATGAACGCTGCCTGAAGGGGCACGACGAGCACGGCGCCGGGGGCGAGTTGCGGGGCTTGGACAGGGAGGGTGCTCACGCCGCCGGAGTCCGGGGAGAGGAGCGGGTCTGGGCAAGCATGTATCGCGAGTAAGGCCGATGCTGACCGCGAGGGAGCCCGTCCGCGGGCGAAAAACCGGGGGACCGTGGCGCGGAAAGGGGCGGCGCGCGGTCCTTGGCCCGGTGCTGGGCAAAAATGGGGTGCGGGCGCTTCCCGATGGCATTGCAACGGCGTCCGTGCCATGCTGTTTGTCCGGGTGGTCGCCCATGGGCGTGCCCGGCACCGGGGTGGCAGCGTTTCAGGCTGCGCGCTCGGGCCGGGTCGGCGGTGTTGGCACCGCGGCGGGCCCGGTGACCGGGTAGCCACGGCTTTCGATGGCGCCCGCCCCGCCCGATCTCCTTGCCCGAGTGGCCTGATCGCGCTCCTTCCGACCCATCCGGCCTATCCGGGTGCGTCCAGCGCGGCCTGCCCTCTGCCTTGCTCCCAGGGACGGCGCTCCTTGGGACGGCGAACTCGCCGCGGCCTTTGCCGCGTGTGCGAGCCGCCGGGTGCCCTCGCCGCCCCCTCACGACTTTGGCCCTTCCTGGCCCGCGTCTCGTCCCGAGCGCGTGCCTGCAACCCTTCGAATCGAGCGTGGCCCTCCACGATCCCAAGCCGTCCCGCCGTCGCGCGGGCTCGTCAGCGTCCTCGGCTCCGTCCCAGGCGAATCCCCCCTCCGCGCCCAGCGCCGCGGATGGCTCCTCCGTCGGCGACTCGGGCCCGCCCCGCCGTAAGGTGCGCCACCGGGACGACCCCGCCTACGACCGGCCTGGACCCGCCCCAAAGGGCGACTCGCCGGCCCAAGCACATAGCCCAGCCCAGGGGTCGACTGCGAGCGCTCCCCGGCGCGAAGGCGGCGGAGGCGACCCGAACGGAGCCGGTGGGAGTTCCGAGGGTGGGGGCGATTGGCGCCCTGTGGGCAAGCGCCGCGGAGCGGGGCGACGGGGCGGCCGCCGCCGCCGTGGAGGCCGCGAAGATGGGCCCGCAGACGGAGCGGTGGGCCGGGATGGCCCGCGCGAAGGCCCTGAAGGGGGCTCGAACGAGGGCCCTGAAGGCGGCCCCGGCAGCGGCCCTGAAGGCGGCCGAGGCGGCGGCGCGGTGGCGGTCGTTTGGTCCGAATCGGGTGCGGGCGATGCGCCCCGCGCGCCGGGCGGGGAAGGCGGAACAGGTGGAGCGCTCCAGGACGAAGGCGGGGGCGGTCGCCGGGGCCGCCGCCGTCGCGGTCGCGAGTGGCGCCCTACCGGAGCTGCTCCCGAGGGTCAGCCGCCGGCAAGCGACGGTGCGCCTGCGGCCCGCGGTGCGCGCCACAAATACGGCAAGTTCCGCGACCGTCCGCGCGTCGAGGGCGGGCCCGGCGGAGCGCCGAAGGTGGTCGCCACCGACGACCACGAGGGTGTGGAAGGCGCGGGCGACGAAGCCGATAGCGGTTCGGACCAGGCCGTCGGCGGAGACTCGAACCGCGGCACGGCGGAAGGCCTTCTGGTGATCGACACGGGTGGCCACGGCAAGCTGCGCCGCATCGAGCGCATGTGGTTGCCCGACGCAAAGAACGACGTCCACGTCGCGCCTCGGCTGATCCAAAAGTTCGCCCTGCGCGAGGGCTCGATCCTTCGCGGGCCCTATGGGCCAGGTTTTGGCAAGCACCGCTTCGACCTGATCGACGTCGACGAAGTCGACGGGCGCAATCCCCAGGAAGTGCGGTCCCTGGTGCCGTTCAAGGCGCTGACGAGCATCGACCCGGACTTTCAGTACGAGCTGGGCGATTTCACGAAGGACGTGGCGCTGCGTCTGGTTGACATCATCTGTCCGATCGGCCGCGGCCAGCGCGGCTTGATCGTCGCCCCCCCGCGCACGGGCAAAACGATCCTGCTCCAAAAGATCGCCAAGGGCATCTCTGAGCACTACCCGGACGTGCGCTTGATGGTGTTGCTCGTCGACGAACGCCCGGAAGAGGCGACCGAGTGGCAACGCGCGACGAAGGGGCAAGTGTTCGTCAGCACGAACGACGAACCCCCGAAGAACCACGTCGAACTCGCCGAATCCGTGTGGGTGCGCTGCAAACGGTTGGTGGAGCTTGGCGAGGACGTCATCTTGCTGCTCGATTCCATCACGCGCCTCGCGCGTGCGTACAACCACGTGCACGGCACCAGCGGTAAGACGATGTCCGGCGGAATCGACGCGAAGACGATGGAGCGCCCGAAGCAGTTTTTCGGCTCGGCGCGCAACACCGAAACGGCCGGTAGCCTGACCATCCTCGGCACGACGCTGATCGAGACGGGCAGCAAGATGGACCAGGTCATCTTCGAGGAGTTCAAGGGCACGGGCAACATGGAGCTCGTGCTGTCGCGCAAGCTCGCGGAGCGGCGCATTTTCCCAGCGCTCGACCTCGAACGCTCCGGTACGCGCAAGGAAGAAAAGCTGCTTTCGTCGACGCGCCTGAAACGCATCAACACCCTGCGGCGTGTGCTGATGCGCATGCATTTCGCCGATGCGCTAGACCTTTTGATCACCAAGCTGGAAGCGGTCGAGCGCAACGACGACTTCTTGAAGCGCTTCGAGGTCGACCCCGAAGCGTGAGGGCCCGGAAAAAAATCGGCTGGGCCGAAGCGAAGGATCTCTCAAGTGCCGTCGGGTCCAGCGCCTGGCGGCGCTGGAGCGGCGCCCGGGCCCGTTTGCGCCACGCCCGATGATCGAAGTTCGCGGCCTCACCAAGCACTACGGCGCGTTGTGTGCCGTGGACCACTTGGACTTTTCGATCGAGCGCGGCGAAGTTGTCGGATTCCTCGGACCCAACGGGGCGGGCAAGTCGACCACGATGCGGATGCTGACCGGTTGCCTCGCACCGGACACCGGTGACGTCTCGATCGGCGGTGTGCGCGATCCGGCGCGTTCGACGGCCGCGCGCGCGCGGATCGGTTATTTGCCCGAGAACGCGCCGCTCTACCGGGCTATGCGCGTCGATCGCTACCTCGATTTTTGCGCGCGACTCGTCGGCATAACGCGGCGCGAGCGTCCGCGCGCGCTGTTCGCCGCCGCCGAATCAGTCGGCCTGGAAACCCACGTGGGCCGGCGGATCGACGAGTTGAGCAAGGGGTATCGCCAGCGTGTCGGGCTCGCGCAGGCGCTACTGGGGGACCCACAGGTCCTGATCCTCGACGAACCGACGAGCGGGCTCGATCCGGGCGAAATCCAGCGCATCCGGGCGCTCGTCCGCGATCTTGGACGTTCGCGCACGGTGTTGCTGTCGACCCACGTGCTCTCGGAGATCGAGGAGGTTTGTGGCCGCGTTCTGATCCTCGCGTGCGGCCGCCTTGTGGCCGACGGACATCCGCGGGATCTGGTCGAGGGTGGAGGCGCGACGTTGACGCTCGAGGTTCGGCTGGATCGGATGTCGGGCACGGCGGGTGCATTGGCGCAACGACTGGAGCGTGTGGCCGACGTCGCGAGCGTGCGAACGGCGGGGGACCGGCCCGATGGCATCGCCGCGTTTGCACT
>Ga0163144_10010801_pt1 | contig 19412 bp, 19 predicted proteins | sample OliLak19BULKMAT1_FD_123175 | JGI IMG/M metagenome (GOLD analysis project Ga0163144, IMG submission 123175) | Freshwater microbial mat bacterial communities from Lake Vanda, McMurdo Dry Valleys, Antarctica - Oligotrophic Lake LV.19.BULKMAT1 | ecosystem: Environmental > Aquatic > Freshwater >... | reverse complement strand
TCAGTGTAAACCGGCTCAGGTACACTCAAAGCAATGAGAACTTTTATTTTAGCTGGCGGCTTTGCAACGCGGCTTTGGCCGCTCACCGAACACTGCGCCAAGCCGTTGCTCCCGCTCGTCGGCAAACCCATCCTCACGCATATCGTCGAGAAACTACCGAAAGAGTTCCACGTGACCGTGAGCACGAATGCGGCATTTGAAGAACACTTCAATAAATGGCAACAGGAACTCGGCCGCCCCGTAACGGTGTACATCGAGTCCGCCCTCCACGACGACGCCAAGCTCGGTGCACTCCGCGCCGTAGCCGACTGGGTGACGCGCGAAAAGATCAACGAAGACGTACTGCTCCTGACGGGGGACAATTACCTGGGGTTCGACATGGCCACCTTCATGGCGGCCTACCGCCCGGGCACGCCGCTCCTCGCGGCCTACGACATCAAGGACCTCGCGGCGGCGAGCAAGTTCGGCACGGTGGTGCTTGGCCCGGGCGGCAAGAGCGTCGCGGCATTCGAGGAAAAGCCGAAGGAACCCCAATCGACCTTCATCTCCACGGGCTGCAGCATTATACCCGCGGCCACGCTCCCCGTGCTCGTGGAATACGCGAAAGACCACGCAGACAATGTTGGCGGCATCTTCGAAGAATTCCTGCGGAGGTCACAATCGGTCGATGCATTCACATTCTCGGAACCGTGGTTCGACATCGGTTCCTTCGAAGCCTATTTGGAATCGACCAAACTGCTCGTGGGCGATGGCCTGGTACAGGGAGAGAAGTCCCGCTTCGAAGACAGCCAGCGGACCGGCAGCGTGGTCCTCGGCACGGGCAGCGACGTTATCCGCAGCACCCTGACCAACACCGTTATTTTCGGCGACTGCTTCGTAGAAGACTGCGTACTCGAAAACTGCATCATCGACGACCGTTGCACACTCCGCGGCGTGGAATTGTCCGGGAAAATGCTCCGGGCCGACACGACACTCATCCTGCCCCGGTAAAAGGGCGGATTGTCTCGTCCAGGATGACGCGGCATTCAAATTGCCCGGCTGGCAACCTTCGCCTACACTCCCCGGGCATGCGTTTTTCCACTCTTACAGCTTTCGGCCTTTCCATGGCGATTCTCGCCGGTTGCGGAGGTCCGGCGGACGTCAGCTACCGCCTCACGTTCGATACCCAGGACCCCGGTCAGATAGAAGAATTGTCGAAGGCGAGCATCCGCGTAATGCAGCGTCGCTTGGACAACCTGGGCGCCGATCTGACGGGTCAGACGATTTCCAAGGACGCCGACAGTGTGACGGTGAACCTTACCGTGTCCAACGGCGCGGCTGCCGATGAGCTGACGAACCAGATGACGGCTCCGTTTGATCTACAAATCATGGTCCTGACGGATTCCGCAACGGGCGCCGAACTGGTGGTGGAAGGTATGGGCGGGTTCAACGCGACGGGCGTCACAGGCGAAGACATAGAAATGGTGCGCGCCGGCACGAACCCCGAAACAAAAGGAGGCTACGTCATCATCGACTTCACCGACGCCGGCACCGCCAAAATGCGGGCCATCTTCGCTGCGAACGTCGGCAATTCACTCGGTCTATTCGTCCGCGACAAACTCGTGAGCGGCCTCGATGTGCTGAGCGCAGACCTCCCGGACCCGCTCGTCATCGACGGCATCCCCGAGCCTGAATACGGCCATATTTTCGCCGACGACGTGAACGTCGGCTCCCACGTCACCGTCTCCCCCCTCTGATCCTATGGCACAACGCACCTCCACCTGGCCCATCGTCACCGCGGTCGCGGGCGCCGCGCTCCTCTTCGTCGCTCTTCCTTCGGGACTCAAGTCCTCCTGGGCGCCCTCGTGGCTGAATCCGTCGTTCCACTTCGGGCTCGACCTCGCCGGCGGCACGCAGCTCGACTTCCGCATCTCGGAAGACGAACTTCGCTCGCAATTGCAAACCATCGAAACCGACCTGGCAGCCGCCGAAGCAGCGAACGCGGGCAACGACCGATTGGACATACTCCGTGAGCAGCGCCGCGTGATCCAGGAACAGCAAAAAAACATCGTTGAAGCCATCCGCACCGTCCTCGAACGCCGCATTAACTCGCTCGGCGTCAGCGAAGCAACGATCACGCCGTCCTACGTCGGCGATGAAAAACACCTCCTCGTGGAGTGCCCGGGCATCATCGACACCGAAACGTGTATCAACACGGTGGGCAAGACGATCCAGCTTGAATTCAAAGAAGAACAGACGGAAGCCACGCCTGAATACGAATCGGGAGTCCGCGCCAATGTTGCCGCCACGGTGGATGATATCCGCAGCGGATCCGGCACGCTCCAGAGCATAGGCCAGGACATGGGCGACGAACTCGGCATGTCGTTTGTGGACAGGCGGATGTTCTTCCGCGACCAGCTGCCCAAGGGCCTAGAAGGCGTGTGGAACGAATCCCCGACGCGCGGCGTCATGCAGCTCCAAGGCAGTCTGCCATCCGCCGTGCAGAACGATGACGGTACTATCGCGCAGCGCGAAATCCCGGGCGTCTTCCTCGTTGAAGCAATCGGCCCGAAGACACAAACCGGCCGCGTCCTCCAGGAGGCATCCGTCGCCTTCGCGGAACTCGCCGCCACCCGCCCGAACCTCGCCACCACCACCAAGCGCGACGCGGCGCTCGACGCGAGCATACCGACGCGCATCGTCTCGACGCTCCGCGGCATGGAACAAGCCGACCTCTCGGTCGCCACGATGGACGACGGCACGGCGCATGTGCTCTTCCTCCGCCAGTTCATAGCGGGCACAGAACAGGTCGACGTGAGCCATATCCTGGTCGCGTATAAGGGCGCCCAATCCATGGTTCCGACGGTGACGCGCACGAAGGATGAAGCCCTCACACTCGCCGAAGCGATCCGCAAACGAATCGACGGCGGTGAAAGCTTCGACGCGATTGCTCGCACCGACAACGACGCGCTAACAAAGAATCAAGGCGGACGCATCGGCGCCGTCGGACGCGAACAACTCGCTCCCTCATTCGCAGAAGCGGCGTTCGGAGGTAAAAAGGACCAGGTCCTCGGCCCCATCGAAACGCCCTTCGGCTACCACATCATCATGGTGAACGAGGCGAAGTTTACGACGCCCGACGTCGCAACGTACGACGATCTCGCCGTAACGGGAGACGACGCCGGTGACCGCGCCGACGACATCCTCACGGAACTCCAGACCGGCAAGGTAACCAAAAATGAGGAAGCTATCCCCCTCCGCATGCTCTTCTTCTCGCTCGAACCGACGGGCTGGAAAGATACCCCCCTCGACGGTAAACACTTCCGCTCGGCCACGGCTGTCCTCGACCCCACAACGAACATCCCGATCGTGCAGATTGCCTTCGACGATGAAGGTGGCAGGCTCTTCCAAGAACTGACGAAGGCCAACATCGGCAAGCAGATCGCCATCTTCGTCGGCGGCGAACTGGTGACGGCACCGCGCGTCGAATCCGAGATTATCGGCGGCACCGCTGTGATCACCGGCACCGTCAACGCCCAAGCTGCCCAGGCGCTGGCACAGGACTTGAATACCGGCGCGATCCCCGCTCCGATCCACCTCGTGGGCCAGCGGACGGTCGAACCGACGCTCGGAGCAGCCGCACTCACCACGTCGGTGCAGGCCGGCCTCATCGGCATCATCATCGTGATGCTCTATATGATCCTCTTCTACCGCGCGTTCGGCGTGGTGGCGTCGATCGCCCTCTCGATCTACGCGATTATCTTCCTCGCTCTCTTCAAGCTTCCGCTCTTACTCTTCACGAGCCAGTACATGGTTCTCACGCTTGCGGGCGCGGCCGGTCTCATTCTCTCGATCGGCATGGCCGTCGACACGAACGTGCTCGTCTTCGAGCGCGTGAAAGAAGAGCTCCGAAAGGGCAAGAGCCTCAAGACCGCCGTCGACATCGGCTTTGAGAAGGCGTGGCCCAGCGTCCGCGACAGCAATATCTCCACGCTCATCACCTGTGCCCTCCTTTTCCTGATCGGCACCTCGATCGTCCGCGGCTTCGCGGTCACGCTCGGCATGGGCGTCCTCATCTCGATGTTCACGGGTATGATCGTCAGTCACTGGATCACGACAAAGATCGCCAGCACTGACCTCGCGAAGAACCCCGCGCTCTTCCCGGGCATGCAGGAATAATCCCGCACCGAGCTTCCGAAACGGCGCCCGCATGAATAATGCCGGCGCCGTTTTCGTATGCCGAGCCTTACGCCGCTACTACCCCCTGCAACTCGCTGACGTCGCCGCTGCCCCGCACCACCTGGCGGAACTTCGCTTCGCCGACCCTGCGGACGATGTCGATCACGACGTTCTGGCCCTCCACGTACACTTCCTCGGGCTGGCCTTCACGATGGCTATCGATACCCTTCCCCACCGCTTTGTTACCCGCCAATTCTGCATCTCCTTCCAAGAGGAGGAGATGATCAATCTCTTCGCCGTTTACGACGAGCGTGCCGTGGAGCTGCGCCTGTTCGCCATGAGCCCGTTCATGGGCCGCCACGTGCTGCGCTTGTTCGATATCCGATGCATCGCCCGCACCCGCGAATACGTCGCGGCTGAGTTGCACCGACCCGTCGCCACCACCGACCATCGCCTGACCGAGCACGCCGCTCTTCAGGTCGGCCAAATGGAGCGACTCACTCCCCTGGGCAGCCTTCTCGACCACCGCGAGGCGCTCATCAACCTCCGCCTGTTCCGCGCCGCCCTGCTCGATCAAATTGCGAGTCTGTACGCGGAAACCCCGCATGAAATCGCCCACCGTCTCGGCCGATTCCGCGGCTTCGATCTGGGCATTATCCAATCCTTCGACTCCCTCCAGCCTGTCTCGCGTATCCAAGGCTGCCATGTGTCCCTATTTTCAGCTTTTACTACCCCCACGTCAACAAAATGGCTCACTTTCTACCCCCGAGCCGCTCAAACACCATCTGCGTGAACGCGTACGTATGCTTTTCATCCGTTACATGCTCCGTGCGCGAGACCTCGCGCCACGCCAGGAAGTCGATGAAGGGGAAGAAAGTATCCGCATCACCGATCTCGGTGTGCACGCGCGTGAAGTACAGGCGGTCCGCGATCTCCACGCCGTACTCGTAGAGCTGCCTGCCGCCGATGATGAAGACTTCGTCGCTGGAAACCGTCGCGAGCTTCACCGCCTCGTCCACACCCGGCACAACGTCCGCGCCGTCGGCCTTGTAACCCTCCTGACGGGTCACCACGATGTTGCGCCTGCCCGGGAGCGGCCTACGGGCTTCAGGGATCGATTCCCACGTCTTACGACCCATGATGACCGGCTTGCCCATGGTCGTGTCGCGGAAGTATTTCCACTCGTCGGGGAGGTGCCACGGCATCGTACCGCCCTTGCCGATGGCGTTGCATTCGTCGGCGGCGACGATGAGAGAGATGATCATTCGACGACGTAACGAACGGACTGCACGGACGGGAATTGCTTGAGGTTGGCCGAGACGGAACGCTGGGCAGAGACTGAGTACTCCTCGCCGTCCTCGCCGAAAATCTCGTTGAACGTCCGCGACAATTTCACCGTCGCGACGCCTCCGGCGATCGTCACGCCGCGGTAGTCGTCACCGATTAACCACACTCCATCGCAATCGACGGCACCCTCGTGGTAGTTGCCGCCTGGTAGGAACAGCGCGCGGAGCGTCATGTCGGCGACAGCCGAAGAATAGGGCACCGTCTGCTCGACCGTGACCGATGGAACGTCTCCGCCCGGAGCGCACAGCAGCAGCGTCACGCGCATCGTCGGGGCGACCTGAGGCACGTACGCACTCTGAAAAGCGATCGAGTCGAGGAGTGACTGGAACGCTTCCTCTTGGCGCTCGTAGGATACGTCAACATTGCAATCGAACGTCCGCATCACGACGACGGATCGCACAGCATCCATCGGAATCAACACGAATTCGTCGCCTTCGCACTCCACACCCCAGCGGAACACGCGCGACGGCCGACCGTCAACGGTGACGGGTTCCACCTCCACCAGGTGCCCCATGCCCAAGGCGAGATGCTCCACGGTCCGATCGACGATACCCACGCCGATCTCGATCATGCTGTAGGACGGACGGCATGGCCCTGAGATGCCCGCCATACCGTTGCAGCCTTCAACCTCCACTTCCGGTTCGACATGCGACACGAATAGCCCGCGTGCAAAGACGCTACCGTGGATCAGTACAAATGCATCGGGAATAGAGAACGCACGCTCTTTCGCGCTGAACGATGAACCCGGAAAGGAAAACTCCACTTCAGGAGACAAGCGCGAGACATACATAGACGACACATCGTCGCCATCCTCCAGCGCCGCGAACCACTCCATCGAGGTCTTTCCTGTCTCGAGGCGATAGATCATCTCGGCCATTTCGCCACGTGTGAGCGCTGCATCGTAGGCTTCGACCGTGGGTGGCACGGCGTGATGCTCAAGCAACGCATAAGAATACGGCGCATACCAGCGCTCATCCCACTCGTTAGGACCATCCACCTCCAACCCATACGCGTTCGCCGCGATCTTAGCAGCCTCGGCGTAGTTGATCAGATTCGCGGGACGAAACGTTCCATCGGAATACCCGTCGATGACGCCATGGCAACGCGCCTTATGAACTGCGGGACCATACCATTCCGCCATCGGCGCATCCGGAAATGCGGCCATCTTGCACATCCGACCATCGTCATCGAGCACGCTCATGAGAATCTTCGTGAACTCTGCCCTATTGATCGGAACATCGGGGCGGAAGGTACCGTCCGGGTGACCCTGCACGATCCCCTGTTCCTTCACGTATTTAATCGCGGGATATGACGAATGGCAACCGCGCACGTCGCGGAACCATCCCTCTCCCCATCCCTCGGCGTTGCAGCCGGTGGTGGCGAATGCCGGAGCGGCGAAGGCGATTGCCGATACAGCGGCGACAGTCAACGGGAGGGTAAGGCGCATGCCGGAAGCATAGCGTGTCATGGTGAGCCCGACGAACCATACACGCGCCATTGTCATCCTTCGCCGAGCTCAGGGTGACAACATCAGACCGCAATCGGCGCTTTGATTGCGGGATAGGGGTCGTAGTTCTCGAACGTCACGTCTTCGAACCGGAAGTCTTCGAGCTTCGTGATGGCGGGGTTGAGCTTCAGGGTCGGGAGCGGCTTCGGCTCGCGCGAGAGCTGCTCGTTCACCTGATCGAAGTGATTGTTGTAGATGTGCACGTCGCCGAATGTATGGATGAATTCGCCCGGTTTGAGTCCGCACACCTGCGCGATCATGCATGTGAGGAGCGAATACGACGCGATGTTGAACGGCACGCCGAGGAAGGTGTCGGCGCTGCGTTGGTAGAGCTGGCAGGACAACTTCCCATCATGCACATAGAACTGATACAACGAGTGACAGAGCGGCGGAGCGGTCTTCGTGTGCGAGGCGACGTCCACCGGATTCCACGCCGAGACGATGATGCGCCGCGAGTCGGGGTTTTTCTTGATCATCTCCACCGCGGCACCGAGCTGGTCGTAGATTGTGCCATCAGGACCTTCCCAACGGCGCCACTGCTTGCCGTACACGGGGCCCAAATCGCCCCACTGCTTGGCGAATTCGGCGTCGTCTTTCAGCTTCTGGATGAAGACCTTCTTCTCAGTAATCCACGCCTCGGAGTACATCGGAAACTTCTCGGTCAGTTGGTTCGCGATCAGGTAATCCTGAAACGGCCACTCGTCCCAAATGTGCACGTCGTTATCCGCCAGGTACTTAATATTCGTATCGCCGGCGATGAACCAGAGCAGCTCGTGGACGATCGCCTTCACCCCCATCTTTTTGGTCGTAAGGAGCGGAAAACCGTCGGCCAGATTCACACGAAACTGGTAGCCGAACACGCTTTTCGTCCCGATGCCGGTGCGGTCTTTTTTCTCGTACCCGTGCTCCATGATATGCCGGAGGAGGTCGTGATATTGCTTCATAGATATGCAATCGCAGCGTAGTCCATTGACGAAGCCGGATGCTTCACGAAACAAGCTTATAGCTTGTAGGAGCTAGGAGCTAGGACGCACCCAGAATCTAGCTCCTCATCCCGTTGTCCTGAGACACATTTTCCGCTATAATTTCTTGAACATTCACACACACCCCATGAACGACCCACGTAGCATCTCCGCAATCGACGACGACCTGGTCATGGCCGTCATCGACGGCAACGAAACGCTCATCGCACGTCTCCAACAGGAGCGATCGAGTATCACGGACAGAGCGAGAAACAGCATGAACGACCTCGACATCCTCTGAATTTGACGGACGTACGAAGGACGGCGACACTTTCGGCATGACGATCGTTTCTGAATTCAAGGAGTTCGCCGTAAAAGGCAACGTCATGGACCTCGCGATCGGCGTGGTCATTGGTGCGGCATTCCAAAAAATCGTAAACAGCCTGGTCAACGACGTGATCATGCCACCGATCGGCGCCTTGATGGGCGCCGTGAACTTCGCGGACTTGTTCGTGCAGCTCTCCGGGGAAAGCGTCACCAGCTTGGCGGACGCGAAAGCGAAGGGTGTGCCGGTGCTTGCCTACGGTATGTTCATCAACGTCATCATCGAGTTCGTCATCGTCGCCATCGCGCTCTTCATGATCGTGAAGGTCATGAACAGATTGCGCAGGCAGCAGGAGCGGAAGGAGGCGAAGAAGGAGAAGACGGCCCTCTAGAACCGCAGCCAGGAACGGCTGCTACTGGGTTGTTTTATCACACATATATTCCAGCAGCACCTCATCGCGGGTGCGGCGCACATGGTGCACCTAGGACCCAAACGTAAACGCATACGCCTCCGCGCCTTTGCCCGTCACCTTGAGCACCAGGTCATGGTCGCCGTACTCGCCGTCGTAGAGCGTGAAGAGGTCGTCGCGGTCGATCATGAAGGTCTTCACCATCACGCCGTCGATCCATGCTTCGGCCTTCGCGGGTGCGGCGTCGCCTTCGAGCCCCATGACCAGGTGGATCTGCGCGCCTTTCCACTTCATACGGATCTCGCCGCTGTCCGAGCGCAGCACCTGCTGCTCGTCCTCGACCAGTTGCCAATCTCCTACCAGCGCAAACCGATTCATCTGCAGGGCGGCGGGCGCAATGTACGTCACCATCTCCGCTGAGGGGTCGCCCTGCGCGTTCTGGAGCGCGGGCCACGAGCGGGCGCCGAGGTAGATTTCGGGCGTTTGGTCCTTGCGATCAACCTCAGGATTCACGGCCACGGGCATACCAGACGTGTCGACGCCTGCTTCCGCGAGGAGGCTCGCGATCGCTTTGTCGGTCTCGTCGTAGTCCCCCTCCCCGAAGTGCGTGTAGCGGACGTAGCCGTCGGCATCGATCAGGTACTTCGCCGGCCAGTAACGGTTGGCGAACGCGCCCCATACCGCGTAGTCGTTGTCCTGCACCGTCGGGTACGTCAGGCCGTGGCGCTCGATCGCTTCCTGCACGTTCGCGGGAACGCCTTCGAAGGCGAACTCCGGCGTATGAACACCGAGCAGCACGAACTTGCCGGTGTCTTTGTATTTATCCCAATATCCTTCGATGTACGGCAGCGTACGGATGCAGTTGATGCAGCTGTAGGTCCAGAAGTCGACGAGGATGACTTTGCCTTTCAAGTCCGCCTCGGTGAGCGGCGACGAACCATGCCACGGGCCTTGGGCAGCCGCGATGGCATCGAGAGGAGCGCGGACGATTTTGGGGAGCTGCATACCGTCTTGGGGAAGAACGGAACCGGAGCCGGCATCGGGTTCGAAGGTGTCACCGATGAAGAATTCCTCCACGCGCGTGCCGATCTCTCCGAAGACCGTATTGTCGACGAGCCACACCTGGATCTTCTCGAATGTACGCAACTGGAGCAAGACAGCCGTGATGATAAGCAAAACTCCCGCGGTCTTTTTAACGAGGCCCGTGTACGTGTTGAGGAAACGAACGGAACGCACGGCCCACTGGCCGCCGTAGCCGATGATCAAAAGCGGTACCGAGGTACCGAGAGCGTACATCGTGAGGAGGAGTGCGGCGCGGAATCCGGGCTCGTCGCGCACGAGGGCGAACGCGAACCCGAGAGCCGGACCGGCGCACGGCACCCACACGAGACCAAGCGTGAGACCGATGAGGAACGCCGTCAGCGGCGAATCGGCGCCAAAAGTCCCGCGCGCGGCGACCTGCACGTCGGTGCCGGCCTGCTGGATACGCGTGGCGACCCACCCGCCTGCCTGCATGACAGCGAAGCACGGGATAGCCGCGATCACCACCGCCACTACGCCGTAATCGAGGAAGAAAAGAGCTGCTCCCACGCAGCCGGCCTGACGAAGTAATCGGTTATGCGTTAAAAACCCAACACCAAAGAGAAAAAGAATCGCGAACGTCGCGACGCGGAAGATATCGGCGACCGACGGGAACGCGCTGAGGAAAAAGTGGAGTGCGAACGTGAAAGCGACGAACGACACCACCATACCAAGCACCACCGCAAGCGGGCGCAGCCTGCTCTTCCCCGCGATGCTCACGCCGAGGACGATCGGCACCAGCGGCAAAATGCACGGGAGCAGGATCGTGAGGAATCCCGAACCGAAGAGCACGAGGGCGAGGAGCAGCGTGTGCATGGAATAGATGGAGAGAATCAGGCCTGGAGTAATGTCTGGAGCTGCGCGTCGGTCGGACCTTCGATGACTTTGAGCGCGTTGCCCTGGCCGTCGACCAGGACGAACGTGTGCTGACGAACGACGCGGTACTTGGCCCTGAGGGCCGTCTCAGTGTCGTAATCGAGCTTGTACGTGCTATTGGCGTACTCATGTGCGCCGTACCACGCTGTAAGATCGGTATCAGCAACCTTGCAGGTCGGGCACCACGCAGCGTGAAAGAACAGCACCTTCGTCTTGCCATCCTCGAGCACGCCCTGCGCGTACGTCATGTACGATCCAGCCCGGTCGACTTTCGGCGGCACGACGCGCACCATCGCGTCCGGCTTCATCATCGCGTCATCGTTCATTTTATTGTCATTCATCATCGAATCGTCGGCCGGTTTTTGCGTCGGAATACATCCAATAAGGGCAACAGACAGTGCTACGGGCAGGAGAAATTTTGTGATACGCATGGCATGAGGGGGGAAAAGTGCAGACATGGTACAAGAAGCAGCGCCTACGGTTCGTAGCCTACGCTACAACGCGCGATTACGGCAGCACGATCAATCCTTTTTCATCTACCACGATATCGCCGCGCATTTTCAAAAGTTTAATCGCTCGTGTGACCGTGACGCGGTTCAGCCCCGTAAGTTCGGCGAGCTTCTCATGCGAGAGGGCGATCGGGTGGTCCTTCGAAAAAATCGAAAACGGATTCCGTTTCTTGCGCTGGTAATTGCGCAGCGCCGCGTAGACCCGCTCCGCCGCGCCCTTCGCGTCCGCGTGCAATTTTTCCTCGTACTCGTGCAAACGCTCCGACAGTTTATAGAGCAATCGTGTGAGTATTTCGGGATGCGCGGCCGTCACTTTCTGGAAATCCGCGACTGACAACACGCAATATCGGCTGCCAGGCATCGCCTCGGCGAAATGCATGACGTTCGGCGACGACGGGAAGAAGTTACCGAAGATGCTTCCCGGGCCGAGCACGTCGAAGATCCGGCGTTTACCGTCCTCGCTGTGGTAGAGGATGACCTCGCCTTCCTTCAGCATGAAGACTTGGCGATCGAGGCCGTCATGCGGGCCATACACGTGCTTCGCGGTTGAACACCGGTGCTCCACCGCCTGCTCGGCGATACCCATCATCTCGTTGTCCGAGATCCCCTCGAACACGTCGAGGTGCGAAACGTACCATGCTTTGTCCATGGCCACAGCCTAGGAGGTACGGGGAAGAAGCGAAAGCCAAGGGCGATCGGCACCAGAGGTAAAATGCATTGCAGGGGAATCGTGAGGATGCCGGAGACGAAGAGGGGCTAAAGAGCCTTCTTTGAATGCTTCTTCGACTTTGCTAAATCGGGCTTTCCTCGCGTCAGCGACGAGGGGCACTCGTTCTTGAAGACGCATGCACCACACTTCCTCCCGCGTGCCGTGCACACAGCGCGACCATGCGAGATGAGCAGCACTGTCACATCGCGCCACTGCTTTCTCGGAGCGATCATGAGGTCGAGTTCGATCTTGATCGGATCGTGGTGGATCGAGAGTCCCAGGCGCTGGCTCAACCGGATGACGTGCGTGTCGACCGCGATGCCGTCGTTGATGCCGAACGCGGCGCTCATGACGACCGACGCCGTCTTGCGACCGACGCCGCGCAGGTCCGTGAGTTCCTCCATGGTATTGGGCACCTCGCCACCATGCTTCACAATGAGCATCTGGCACGTCTCCTGGATATACCTCGCCTTGCTACGAAAATGCCCACTGCGGCGAATATCTTGTTCTAATTCCGGCCGAGGCACAGCGAGGTAATCTTCCGGCGTTTTGTACTTCGGGTAGAGCGTTTCCTTCGTGATCTTGTTGATCATCACGTCGGTGCACTGCGCCGAAAGAATGACGGCCACGAGCAGATCGAGCGGCGTGCGGTATTCCAAAAACGTCCGCGGCGGATTGTATAGTCTCCCCAATTTCTTGAGCACCGTCGGCAATGGAATGCCGTTTCGACGACGCATTGGATACTGAGGTAAGAAGTATGAATGATGATAGAACATTAAGATCATAATTCGTAATTCATAATTCCGACTTCGGCGGTATTATCGTCGTCCATGGCACTCCCCGCTCTCACCGTCTTCGACATCGAGACGACCGGCCTGGACCCCCGCAAAGGGCACCGGATCGTGGAAATCGCGGGTGTGCGGATCGAGAATGGGAAGATCACAGAGAAGACGTTCGAGAGTTTCGTGAACCCCGAGCGCCCGATTCCGCCGGAGTCGCGCCAGATCCACGGTATCAGCGACCAAGATGTAAACGCCGCGCCGACGATCATGAGTGTGCTGCCTGAATTCCTCGCCTTCGCGCAGGGCACGATCCTCGTGGCGCACAACGCCGCGTTCGATATGGGGTTCCTGGCGTGCGAGAAAGAGTTCTGCTGGGGCTACGTCGAACTGCCGGAATGCTTCTGCAGTATGCGCCTGAGCCAGAGCCTGTACCCGTCGGCGTTCCGCCACAACCTGGACGTACTCACCGAGCGATTCGGCATGAGCATGCCAGAAGGCCGCCACCGCGCGCTGCCGGACGTACTGCAGACGGCGCAGATCCTGCTGAAGATGGTCGATTTCGGAAAGATCCAGTCGTGCGACGAATTGCGCAAGAAAGCACGGCTGGCGCAGGCAGTAGGAGTGGGATGAGTGGGAAGTGTACGAGTATACGAGTGCGAAGTGTATGAGTGTACGAGTGCGAAGTGTACGAGTATACGAGTGCGAAGTGTATGAGTGTATGAGTGCGAAGTGTACGAGTATACGAGTACGAAAGTGTATGAGTGTGCGAGTGCGAAGTGTACGAGTATACGAGTACGAAAGTGTATGAGTGTACGAGTTGTTTTTCGTTCTTCTAGTCAGAAACAGCACTCATATACTAGTATACTCGTACACTCGTTCTTATGGCCCTCAAGATCGTCACCGGCGAGGACAAGAAAATCCTGCGGACCAAAACCAAGCGCGTCCCCACGGTGACGAAGGACGTGCAGAAATTTTTAAAAGAAATGGAAGCGACGACCATCAAGGCCGACGGCCTCGGGTTGGCCGCGCCCCAAGTGGGCAAAGACCTGCGCATGTGCATTGCGCGTTTCAACGGCCGGCTGACGCCGATGGTGAACCCGGAGATCACGTGGAGGAGCAAAATTACCGAGACTGCTGAGGAAGGCTGCCTGAGCCTGCCCGGAGTGTGGGTGCCGGTGTCGCGCGCGGTCGAGATCGTTGTGCGGTATCAGACGGCGCGCGGCGACACGAAAGAGCTGAAACTGAGCGACATGGACGCGCGCGTGGTGCAGCACGAAGTGGACCACCTGGACGGTGTCCTGATTATCGATTACGTCTCGGCGGGGGCGGTGCTCTAAGCGGCGTCCGTTTCCAACTCTCGACCGAGCCGACGACGGGCATTGTGCAAGCGACGCTTGATCGTACCCATCGGTATTTGACGGCCTTCTTCCTTGGAAAGAATGATCTTCATCTCTCTGAGGGAATTGTCTTGAAGATGGAATAGCTCCAACGCACGGCGGTCCATCTCACCCAACGAATCGAGTGCGGCATGGATCCTAGCGCGTTCTTCGTTCGCAATGAGACTATCAGGCGTGGGACGATCATTTTTATTTACAAAGATGTCCTTATCTATCTCCTGATGCTGACACTCCCTACGTCTACTCTTATTCCGCGTGCACACATTGATCGCCATCCGGGTCGTCATGATCCGCAACCACGCGAAAAATGCGAGAGGATCCTGCAATTGGCCAATCTGCCGGAACGCCTGGATAAATACATCCTGCGTTAGGTCCTGCGCATCTTCATGGTGTCCGTCCAGTGCCTTCAATGCGATGAAATGCACACGCGCCTGGAAACGCACGGTCAATTCTCCGAACGCTTCGCGATCTCCCACGCGGGAACGTTCGATGAGCGAAGACAAAGCATCTGCATCGCTTTCTGGGCCGTACATGGCTGCTTCCAACGCCATTGGTGTCGCACTGTACTCCCCGTCACTGCTCCGTCAATCCATTGAGAAAAGGCTCCTTCGCCCCTAGGCTATGGCCGACATATGACAAACCTGGAAGTTATCATCCACCTACGCCCTCACAGGACTTCGGCGGACAGGTCGGCTTGGGCTACCATCTATCCATCATGAGCAAAGCATTAGAGGTCATCATCGGGTTGGAGGTGCACGCGCAGATGAGCACGAAGACGAAGATGTTCTGCGGGTGCGACAACGACGCGTTCGACAAGCAGCCGAACACCACCGTGTGCGAGATCTGCATGGGCCACCCAGGCACGCTCCCTGTGCCGAACGCAGAGGCAATCAGAAAAGCAGTGAAAGCATCGCTCGCGATCGGCTGCACGGTTGCCGAAGACTGCCACTTCGACCGCAAGCATTACTTCTACCCTGACCTGCCGTACGGCTATCAGATTTCGCAGTACGACCATCCGCTCGCGGAGCACGGCGTCGTGCAGTACGACATGAAGGATGACAGTGGCCGCAGCATCTGCGAAGGCGTGTGCCGCATTCACCGCCTGCACATGGAGAACGACGCGGGCAAGCTGACCCACAGCGGCACCAAGACGCTCTGCGACTACAACCGCGCGGGCACGCCGCTCATGGAAATCGTCACCGAGCCAGACCTCCGCTCGGCCGACGAAGCCGTCGCCTTCGCCGAGGAATTGCGCCGTATCCTCATCGCGGTCGATGCCTCCGACGCGGACATGTTCAAGGGCATGATGCGCTTCGACGCGAGCATTTCGCTCCGCGAAGTCGGCACCGAGAAGCTCAACCCCCGCAGCGAAATCAAGAACCTTAACTCGTTCAAAGCCCTCGAGCGCGCGCTGCAGTACGAGGAAAAACGCCTGCGCCAACTCTGGGAGGAGACGAACGGACCCATGAAGGGCGACATCACCGTGGGTTGGCAGGACGACGAGGGGAAGACCCGCATGCTCCGCGACAAGGAAGGCGCGCAGGACTACCGTTACTTCCCGGAGCCCGACATTCCGCCGTTGCACTTCACGCAGAAAGACATCGCCGACGTGAAAGCCGCGCTCCCCCCGCTCCCCCGCGACCTGCGCAAACGCTACACGGCTGAAGGCCTCGACGAAGCGCAAGCGATGCAGCTGCTCGATGACGTCGCCCTCGGCGCGATCTTCGACGCGGTGTGGAAGGTCACGAACGATGCGAAGCGCACGTCGGGACTGGTGCTCACGCAGTTGCAGGGTGCGCTGAAAGCCGCGAACAAGACGGCTACGGACGGCCCCTCTGCGGTAGCAATCCTCGAACTCGTTGCGGCCATCGATGCCGGGACCATCAGCGCCAACGCCTCCAAGGAAGTCCTGCCAGCGATGGTGGAGACCGGCAAAAACGCTGCGACAATCATCGAGGAGAAGGGTTTGAAACAGGTGACGGACACGGGCGCCATCCAGAAGCTCGTCGACGAAGCGATCGCTGCGAACCCGAAGTCGGTGGAGGACTACCGCGGCGGCAAAGAAGCCGCGCTCGGTGCGCTCGTGGGCCAAGTCATGAAACTGAGTAAAGGTTCGGCAAACCCGGCTGCGGTGAATGAGCTGCTCAAAAAGACGCTCGGCTGAAGAAGTGGTAGTAATGGTCCGCACGACGCGTTACAGTTTCGCCATGCGCACCACCCCCTTTGCCCTCGCTTCTCTCTCGATTCTCGCCCTTTCCGCATGTTTCGGCCCCGCGGCCGATGAAGCACTGCAGGAACAAGACGGCGCCATAGAAGCCATCCCCCGCATCACGATCAACTGGGTTTTTGAAAACGAAAAAACCGACGACACGGGCATGACTACCGCCGACATCTCGCTTGCGGTACGCACGTCCGCCGATGATGTGGAGAACATCGCGCTCGGCACCTACGCCGGCTGCGGCGAAGAAGCGATGCCCGCGGACGGCGCGATTCTGACCCTGAAGTGTTGGTGGGCGGGCGGCGGCGACGAGTTTCAGGTGCGCATGGACGGCATGAATATGCTCGCAATCGACTATCGCGGCTTGGACGAAATGGTCGATATCCCGGACTTCGCGCCCATGAAGAGCATTGAGATCCCAGACGGCGTCATGATCATGACGATGGGCAAGAAGAACATCTGATCTTTTTCGAAAGATTCTAAACGCCGCTTCCTTCGTGGAGCGGTGTTTTTGTGTCATGGTTCGTCTCCGCTCACCATGACACCGGGCGACTACTGTGGGTCCTGTTTGTTCTACGTTCGCTTGTGTCATCCTGAACGGAGACGAAGGATGACGGAGGAGCCGAAAATTGATCGTTGTAGCATCCACGGAAAGGGATCAATTGTAGGTACTGTATGAACAACAAATATATTCACAATACATTCTTTACGGCTTGTACACGCCAGATAGTTGCTCGTTTAGTGTGTAACTGTATGATGGCGTGATTTGCGAACAGCAGCTCACTGAGCTCCCGCCCGCACATCACCAACACACAAGATACACACAAACACTCGTTCTTTTCTCTCCACCGCGACTAACAGAGAGAGTGATGGTCACCCCTGACCCCATGCTCGTTCCTCCCGGCCACTCATAGCTACTTATGCGCATTCTGGGTATAGGTACGTGATCATGGAATACGTCCCCGCGATGGCCATCACCCTCTCTGTTACATTCGTGGGAAAACCAAGGTTTCCCCACGGACCCCATCCTTCAAGGAGTCCTCACCGTCGGCCCTTCGTCCCTCGACAGGCTCGGGGTGACATAGCTCAGGGTAAACTCGCCTCGGTTCGGACACGGCTTATTCTTGCGCGCGGCGCGACGCCGATCGTGCAGGCATGGGGAAAGCCGAGAGAGGCAAGACCATCCCGCGTGGTTTCGCCCCTCTCTGCTCTGCAATGTTTCGTATGACGGAGGTTGAGGTGACCGTCGTACGCGCCCCCCTCACTCCCCAGTGTGTCACCTGCGCCGCAAGGCCGTGCTGATACCGGTCCGGGGACCTGGTGTGGTTACCAGGAGAAACAAGAAACCAGAGCAAGGCAGAGATACGAGGCACTCCTCGCCTCAGTCCCCTTCCATATTCGCTCAACGCCACCAGATGGCGTCGATAGCCCGGAAGACGGATAAAACACCAACACAAATAGGTCACGCGAGTGGCCTTTTTGTAAAAGGCGCGGAGGAACCAAGGTTCCTCCACGGGCCATCTCCTTCAAGGAGTCCTCACCGTCGGCCCTTCGTCCCTCGACAGGCTCGGGGTGACATAGCTCAGGGTAAACTCGCCTCGGTTCGGACGATCCGCTCTCCCGCGGCTGCGGGATCGCAGTTTTTTGTGCCGCTGCGCGGCTGTTCTCGGAGAGCTGAATTGACACGAAAAGTAGACATCCGTATAACGCTGGCGCGACCAACCGGTCGACACCGTCCGTTCATTCATTCACCCTTTACGGAGATCCTGGATGAAGATTCCCCTCGTGAAAGCCACCTCGTTCGAGGCGGCCTTGACCATGTTCCAGCGGAAACCCCGCGCCCTGCTCGAAAGCGATCGCCAAATCTTCCTGCACTGCCAGGAAATCGGTATCCGCAGCGAGGATCCCATCCTCGCGACCAAGGCGTTTACGCTCGCCCACCACACGGTCCTTATTGAGTGCCAACGGTCGAGCATCGTTCCTCCACAAGCGAATGACGACATCTTTGCCGCACTGACGCGCGAAATGATCGAACTCGGCCCCGGGTGGGACGACGAGATCGCGAAGCGCCTGCAGTCGGACCAACGGAACTTCCATGCCGTCTTCGACGGTTGGGCACGGAAAAAACCACGCCCCACCCTCGTGCGCCACAACGCACTTCGGGCATTCCGGATCTTCGAACTCTTGCTGCAGCCCCTCTAGAGTTGCGGCGTCGGAACCGGTGAAAGGAGCAGGCCTCGCGCTTGCTCCTTTTTATGCGTCATAAAAACGTGCCTCACGAGCGCTCTGCGCGAAGTGGAGGCACTCCTTGCCCCGGAAAAAGAGCCCGTGAGAAAAACCACAGAGGGGTTTGTCTCACGAATGAATTATGCTTCTTGGAGCCTCCTGCGCATCTCCTCCTCCGCGCGCTCCAATTCCTCGGGCGTATTAATGGTGAAGCTTTCGCACGGCTGAAGCACGTCGAGCGCATGGACGTCCTTGCCCACAGAGAGCAGGTACCCCGGCGCATCGGTCACGTAATACTCTCCCGTGACGGGGCTCGGGCCCATCTGCTTCAGAAACTCCGCCAAGTCCGCGGCATCGAACACGTACGTGCTCAGGTTCACTTCGGTGATCGCCTTCTCTTCGGGCGTCGCGTCCTTCTCTTCCACGATCTTCTGGAACCGCTTGTGACCGTCGCGCACGATGCGCCCAAGGCCGAACGGGTTATCGGCGTAGCCGGATCCGAGGAGGCACGAACAATGGAGCAGCTGCGCCTCGGTAACGAGACGCGCGACGGACGAACCCTGCGTGAGGGGCGAATCACCCGTGACGACCACCACCGAGCCGTCGTGCGCTTCGATCTGGGGAAGGCACGACTTCACCGCGTGGCCGGTGCCCATCGGCTCGCCCTGCATAACGAATTCGACGTTCGAACGGTGCGCCAACGCGGCCTTCACGTCATCGGACTTGTATCCCACCACCACGAGCACCCGCGCGATCTCGGCCTCTTCCAGCGCGTCGAGCACGAACTCGATCATGGGGCGCCCACGCACGGGCACGAGGACCTTCGGCAAATCAGACTTCATGCGCGTACCTTTGCCGGCGGCCATGACGATGGCGATGGGGGGATTCATTGCGCGGGAGTATAGCG
>Ga0163144_10010800_pt1 | contig 19416 bp, 18 predicted proteins | sample OliLak19BULKMAT1_FD_123175 | JGI IMG/M metagenome (GOLD analysis project Ga0163144, IMG submission 123175) | Freshwater microbial mat bacterial communities from Lake Vanda, McMurdo Dry Valleys, Antarctica - Oligotrophic Lake LV.19.BULKMAT1 | ecosystem: Environmental > Aquatic > Freshwater >... | reverse complement strand
GGATCAACCATCGGCGGTGGAGGGATGGCGCCTGTTTGTCCATAAGGTTCTGGAGGCGGATAAACCTGCGGTGCATACCCCATTGGTGGTGCGGGTTGCGGCGGTAAGGCTGAAGCCCCCGCAGCAGCAGCTTGCGCCAATGCATTCTGCGTCTGCTGATACTTCTTTTCTTCGCTCTTGACGATGCCAAGCGCGGCAAGCCCACCAAGAACCAGTCCACCTGCAGCCCCTGCGATGAGTCCATACTTAGTGGCGAAGGTTTCTTTAGCAACCTTTTTCATGGTGTCGACTTCACCACCACCTGACTTACCTACTTTTTTAACCGCTTCAGAAAGCGATTCTTTCATTTTTGTAGGAAGCTCCTGTGCCACTTTTAATGCCTTGCTTATTGTGTCTTCAACACCATGTGCTTCTTTAAAACTATTGGCATCTTTGAAAACGCGAGCCACACCTTCAGCTGCTTCATTTTCTTCTAAATCTTTAATAGCACTAACTTTGAGCGTGCCATCTGAGATATCGATATCAAATGCTTTCGCATTCTTGTAGTCGGCAATATCCTCCTTATTAAGCTTTTTAAAACCATAATTATCTAGTACAACAGCACCGTGTGAATGAGCAGTGGTAGGGTGGGCACCAGGACCAGAAGGAGGACCTTCGAATTTAAAGTGTCCCTCCAATAAAAAAGCACGTTCACCTTGTTCGAGTTTGACTACATCGAAAGCTTCTTTCTTAGGGTTATAGACCTGAAATTCATTAGAAGCTGTTTTAGTTGCGTCGTACTCAACCAATCTGACAGTATCCTTAAGTGAGCCATGTTTATCATCAAAATGAACCAATACTTGCTTTAACGGGGATTCAGATGATCTGGCTTTTCCCTCTGTATTTTTATACTGTGCAACCGTTTTTAACCTGGTGTTTCCACGTTGACCACTTTTTTGAGTGTGCGTAAGTTCTAATGTGTAATCACCACCAGCTTTTTTTTTGCTATTAGGCTCATACGTTTGAGCAACTTTGTACCGGCCCTTGTTACCATTAAACTTGGTTGTGTATTCGTGCTGATAACTTTCTGATAACTCTCTCTGCTCGTGGGAAACACCACGAGTATCTGTGAATGTTTCTTTACCATTCGTTTTTATAAGCTCAATTTTTTGTTGTTCCGCAAACTTATCCAATGTTTTTTCAAGCTCTGTTAGGTCTGCTGGTCTGCTGGGAGCGGTCACTTTATCAGGAACCAAGTCAAACCTGTCTCCTCCAATTGCTTTACCGATAGCTCCACCTGCGACTGTTGAAAGAGCCAACGCGCCTGCAGCCAATGGGCCGACGTTTGGTGGTGGTGCCTGAGGCACCTGTTGATTGTTGTTGTATGCTGATCCTATTGATCCCATCATCATCTCAAATACTCCGTTCTATGTAGCCAGTGTAAAAAAGGTGCTGTAAACATCCTTGGTTGTCGTCACCTGTGTTTTGGGCTGTGTTGCATATCCGATAAAAGCCAGTTGCTTACAGCACCCTTTGACAGTCAATTCTTTTATCGAATTGTACTATACATATGCAGGAAACCAGAGCATAAGATGTTTTGTGCTAAGGCGTGTTATATTTTCGTAACATTACCTTGACAGAATTCAAGACCAACTAATACCCTTTATAGGAAGTAAGGGCGGATGGATGGATTTTAGGCGACGGCTCTTTTTGTGAAACAAATGTATACATAGTACATGTTTGAACAAAAAGAGGCGGCAACAACGAAGACCCGATACGCCCTTGCTTAATTTAATGGGTATTATTGCTTGTATTGGGTTCCGATACTCTACAATAGACCTCTTTCGAAAGAGGTCTATTCTACAAAGCCATTTGTCTTTCCCGCTACGCAAGTGGTTGTGTCATCCTATCGGATGTCAATTAGCGAACATTGCATCCTACTGAGCAGTTTCGAAAGAGGTCGACTCTTATTCATGCGATTGCCCTGCCCTCTATTCAGGGGAGGGCTTTTGCCAGTGATGCGACGCGCTCTTATAATGAAAGATGAATCACTTTGAGAGAAGAGAGTCGTCATGCTAATCGATGCCACACGCCTGTTGAAAAATAAACGCGCCTTCTGGATGCTCGGCGGGGTGTTCACGTTGCTCTCTCTTGTCATTATGAGCCACGCAGATGCGGCGGGAATAGCCCTTCCGAAGATTGAACTAGGCATTGAAAACGCCAGCTCCCCCGAGCAGGTATCGCAAGGCGTACAGATTCTCATCTTGATGACGGTGCTTACCCTCGCCCCCAGTATTCTCGTGATGACCACCGCCTTTACGCGCATCGTGATTGTGCTTTCCCTCGTACGGCAAGCCATCGGTACGCCAACATTGCCGCCGTCTCAGGTGATTGTTTCACTCTCGTTGATTTTGAGCTTTTTTGTTATGGCACCCACGTTTACCGAAGTGAATGAGCAAGCCTTCACGCCGTTTATGAAGGGGGCTATCAATGTAGATGTCGCCCTTGAAAAAGCGCAGAAGCCGCTACGCATGTTTATGTTTAAACAAACCGCTCAAAAAGACATCGCGCTGTTTACAAAACTTGCGAAAATTGATAAGCCTAAAACCACAGCAGATGTCCCCACATATGTCTTACTCCCTGCCTTCATTATTTCAGAGCTTAAGACAGCCTTTCAGTTAGGGTTCGTCCTCTTCCTTCCCTTTATCGTGATTGATATTGTGGTCTCAAGTATTCTCGTATCGATGGGGATGATGTTCCTCCCCCCTGTGACCATTTCTTTGCCGTTTAAGCTGATTCTTTTCGTACTTGTCGATGGCTGGCATCTCATTGCGGAATCCCTCGTGCTGGGGTTTAGGTAAATGACTATATTTAGTCTTATCCTCCCTCCCTTAGGGGGGGAGTTAGAGGGGGGGATACGACCAGCTCTAGCCCTTGATTTCCCCCACCCCAGCCCTCCCCCTAAGGGAGAGGGAGTTAGAGCGGAGAGTCCACTACCATGAATGAAGCCTTGTTTCTTGACCTCCTCAAACAAACCCTGTGGATGACGGCACTGATTGCATCCCCTATGTTGTTGACAGGTCTTTTGGTTGGAACCTTTGTGTCGTTGATTCAAACCGTTACGCAGCTTCAGGAACAAACCCTCACCTTCGTTCCCAAATTGCTCATCAGTGGCGTGGTGCTTGCCGTCACGGCTCCGTGGATGCTCCAACAGTTGACCGATCACGGTCGGCAAATGTTCGCCCTCATGATTGAACTGGCTAAGAGTAGCGGGAATGCTTAATTGTTTTATCCTTTCGCCCCTTGGGGAGAGAGCTAGAGAGAGGGGTTTCCCCAGAATGCCAGCATCCACGTGCACCCCGCTCCCCTGCTCGCTTCGGCGCGTACGCGCGTCGCTCTGGGAAAGGATGTTATCCTCTCCCAACCTCTCCTTTTTAAGAAAGTTGTCACATGACTACAGGGATTAACACACTCGGAACAGATTTGATCCAATGGCTTTCGATGCCGCATATGATCGCGACCTTCCTTATTTTTTGTCGGGTAACGGGGTTGTTTATTGCTGCCCCGTTTTTTAATCACTCGGGCTTTCCTGTGCAGCTACGCCTCTGGTTCGCGCTTGCCACTGCGTTGATTTTTTACTTAACAGTGAACGTTCCTAGCCAGATTGAAGCACTGAGCTGGATTCCCATGGACCTGCCGCACCTCCTTCCCTTTATCTTAAAAGAGCTGATTCTTGGGTTGGTGCTCGGGATAACCATGAAGTACGTCTTGGATGCCTTTCACCTTGCAGGGGAAACGTTGTCTATGCAAATGGGCCTCAGTATCGCCAACGCCCTTGATCCTTCAACAGGGATGCAGGCCCCGATTATCGGTGGGATTCTCTCTCAATACGCACTGATTCTCTTCGTTTGTTTGGGGATGCACCATTGGGTGTTGCTCGCACTTCATTCCAGCTTTGATCAAATCCCCTTGCATTTAATGCCCGATGTTGGCAAGATGGGGATTCTGTGTAAGCGGATGCTTTTGGTATCTGCGGGGATGTTTAGCACAGGGCTGATGCTGGCGGCGCCGATTCAGGCCACGCTCTTTATGGTGGAAGTTGCGCTGGGGTATGTGTCGAAGCTCATGCCACAAATGAACATCTTTATGGTGGCCGCGCCGTTAAAGTTGATGATCGGGATGTGGGGCTTATTTACCTTCTTACCGATCATGTCCAGCTTCATGACGGATCACTACAACGACCACATCAAAATCCTGCGCATGATGCTGAATGGGCTACTTTAGTTGATGGATGCGGATCAATTGCGATTGCCATTCACTCGATAGATAAGAAAACCCTGCAACTGGATATTCTTATGCCATCGACTCAATCACCCCCTCACTACGTTGGATTCTTCCAGCGATTTATGGCGCGAAGCATTGACGACAGCATTATCATGACCCTGCCCCTTGTATGGATTACGGTTCGCGCGACGAACCTCATCAACGCGCAAGCCTCTGTAGACTTGATTTACAAAAGCCTGAGTGCGGATAGCTCCACGCTCACTATTGTTGTGGTAGGGATGTGGATACTTTATTATGCGGGCTTTGAAGCACTTCCCTGCCAAGCGACGCCTGGCAAAATGATTATGGGCATCACCGTTACGGATGCGAATGGCCATCGTTTACCCTTACTCAAATCAATTATTCGCACAATCGGTGTCCTCGTTTCTCTTGTCACCTTCGGCGCAGGACTCATCCCAATGGCGTTTAACCCTTATAAGCAAACCCTCCACGACATGATTGCAGGCAGTGTTGTCATTACCAGAAAACCCAAAGAGTATCACTACCAGAATCCCACTCCCTCAAAAAAGGAAACGTCTCGATGAACCACCCCACGTCTACCGAAATTCAATACGCAGGGTTCTGGAAACGCCTTGCCGCCTATGCAGTAGACTCCATTATCTTTTTGACCATCGGTATAGGGGCAGGTATCGTCTGGGGCATTTCGATAAAAGTAGGAAATCCTGAAGCCACTACTGAAACATTGCAAACCTTGATTAAATCCAATGAAGTGACTACAAATCTTATACCCGTTCTGATGTGGACCCTCTATTTTGTATTGATGGAATCCTCAAAATGGCAGGGATCGATTGGCAAGATCGTCATGGGCATACGCGTTAAAACATCTGAGGGCAAGCGTTTAAACCTTGTTCAAGCCCTTTTCAGACACCTGTGTTCCTATGTATCCCTAGCAAGTCTCTGTATTGGTTTCGCTATGATCGGGTGGACGCAAAGAAAGCAGGGACTCCATGACAAAATAATGAGCACCATCGTGGTGGATAGCACGCCGAAGAACTTTATGTACATCAACCCTGAAGTCACAACAGTGAACGACTAAAGCCTTTGTGTCGAATAATTACAGCTTTTGAATATAGGCACTTTATCGCCCGACATCCACTTATATAGACACCCCACTTTCTGGAGACTTAATAGACGCCATGTCCGCATTCACTGAACACGCAGGTTTTCGCAAGCGTTTTTTTGCTTTCTTGATTGATAAGTTTGTGATCACTCTGTTGACCATTCTCGTCGGCATTGGCATTATTGTTTTTCATGTGGTGATCCATGAAATGAATCCGCAAGAAGTGCAGGATCAGCTCAGTGGATACTTCATCTACATCATTTACGGGCTCACCGCAGGGTACTACGTCGTGATGGAATCCTCCTCCAAGCAGGCCACCATCGGCAAGATGGTCATGAAGCTGACGGTGACGGATTACAACGGCCAGCGGATTAGTGTTGGCCGAGCCTTGTTGCGTCATATGGCCTCATACCTATCCATGCTTATTGCGTGCGTGGGTTATTTCATGATTGGTTTCACGCAGAACAGACAAGGCCTTCATGATATGTTGGTTTCTACCTTTGTCGTGGATGCCCCGCCAGAGGCGTTCTAATACCCTTTATAGGAAGTAAGGGCGGATTGATGGATTTTAGGCGACGACTCTTTTTGTGAAATAAGTGTATACATAATACATGTTTGAACAAAAAGAGGCGGCAATAACGAAGACGCGATACGCCCTTGCTTAATATAATGGGTATAAAATAAGAACCTCGTCATCCCGACCTTAGTGGAGGGATCTCCTCAACAGCAGTTCAACTCTTCGAAGCACTACATTGCTTCGAAAGAGTCGCTTATTGCTTGGAGGATCCTTCGGATTCGCCGCTATGCGAGTGATTGCTGGCCATCAACAGGATGACGAGGTTCTTTTAAGGTTAAGAGCTTATTGTTGAGAATTGATCTTCCTTGTATCCAAATGTAACAGCGGTGCAATCACGCCAACCCTTAACCCTTTATTAAGACACCAAAGCATCTTAGACACAGCATCGATTAATTTTTAACCATAGAGCACGTAAAGAGAGAACTTCATATGTATTCAAAATACACCCTGACCCCTTCAGCTACCCTTGACGTTCGCGATAATGGCTATAGCCCTGCTGGCTATTCCCGTGTAGCACAAAGCAATGCCGCGTACAGCCCAATGGGCGCGAACCGCATGAACGTCGCAACACAGCATCCTGGTTACGGATCATCCCCTGTTGCTCAAACACCCGTTATGCCTTACACCTCAGCACCAACGCCTCAACAGGCGATGAGCTTCACGAAAGCACCACAGACTCAGCAGCGTTCAATGTTTAACTTCACCTTCAAAAACATTCAATTGCCCGCCTTTATGAATCCATCGAGACAGCAAATGGGATTGAATTATGGACAACAGCCTCAGCAGCCAGCTGCTCCTGTAGTTCATCAAGTACCGAATCAACCTGACGACGTGTATTCCTTCGATCAGTACATGACAGATAAACCCAAGGGTTCCGATAATGGATACGGGTATGAAACACCTGCCTACCCACCGAAGCCTCCAACGCCAGAATACCCGCCACATCGCCCACCCGTAGTTATTGCAGAGCATCAAAAAGCAGGCATCTGGGGAGACCCTCATGTCTTAAACCCCGATGATAAAGCCGCCATTGCCAACGGCACACGCACCTTCGATAGTTATGATGTCGGCAGCTTCAACATCCTAAGCGATAAAGGCATTAAACTGGATGCTGACTTCATTCAGCGTCGTGGAACGGTGACTGAAGTAGGCGATGTTCGCTTCCAGATCGGTAATGCAGAACTTACGATTGAAGACAAATACAACGTTCGTTTAAACGGTAAAGCCCTTACCCATGACGGTGTTTACCAAATTGATGAACACAATAAGGTCATCAAAACAGGCAAGAAGTACGACGTTCAAAGTCCTGAATACAACATCACCTTTGATGTCATTGACGGGTTTGATAACAACACCTTCCTCGGGATGTGGATCCACACTGGCGCACAGGGCGTATACGCGGATGGTATGATGCCAACAGGAATGCTCGGTGATTTCTTTGATGCCGACAACAACATAGAACAGAATTGGAAGCAACCACTCGGGGCTTACCGCTTGAATCAAAGCGTCGCGAATTACATTGATCGTCAGCCCTTTGGTAGCCCTACGCGCTTTTTCTAAGTTCGACAACTCAATAGACAACATACAATTAAATACCTACGCAAACCCCTATCGCCTTACCCAAAGTGATAGGGGTTTGTAGCTAGCGAATCGTCCCTAGAATTCGTACGCGTCCTGTTTCTAAGCTGTAATACGCTTTAACAATCTGCGTTTCGTTCTTCTGAAGCGCACGCTTCACTGTTGGTGATTGCTCAACCAGTGCCTTTGCGACATTATCCACATTGTTGAGAATCGAATTTTCATACTCATCCCCTGCCTGATGTTTTGCCTGCATCACCGCAGGCGCAATCGCACGAATAATGTTGTTGATGTGATTATGAGGATCAAGGTGATTAACGGCTGCAGCTACTGCTCCGCAGCTTTCGTGACCTAAAATAATCACGAGAGGTACATGAAGTTCAGAAATGCCAAATTCAATGCTACCAATAACAGCGTCATCCAACACATTTCCTGCAACTTTAATATCAAAAATGTCACCAAGGCCGACATCAAACAATACTTCGGGAACAACGCGTGAATCAGAACAGGTCAAAATAACCACGTGAGGGTGCTGACTTTTCGAAAGTATTGTCAGCTGTTCGATGCTTTGATGCGGATGTGTCAATTTATTGTTATAGAAACGAGCATTACCCTCTAGTAACTCATTCAAGACCTGATCGCCCGTAGGGTCGGCATTCTTATGTGGAAAAAGGCTCACGGCATTGGCAGCACTCGCAAAAATCATGGTGCAAAATAAAAAGACGAGAAAAAGCATCGTGCGTTGCATAGTGTTGCCCTTTAATATGAGAGAGGGAATAAGGTACTTGTTTAAACACTAAAACACAAAAACATTCTATGCCCTATGAGAGTCGACAAAACATGTCATCGCAAGAGAGTAGGCTTCATGCGAAAAGTCACAACCTATTTGTCTTCACTTAAGATTACGACGTTTAATTTATACCTACGCAGGTGTTAATACATTTCTATTAGGTAGGCGTGTCATATTACACCTGCTCTAAAGCGGATTCCCATTGCGCATTTAACGATGCTAACTCGCCTTCGGCCGCCTGAAGCTCTCCTGAAAGACGTTGCATTTTCTCGTGATCGCTACCAGCGGCGTTAACGCCTCGGTGTAAATCAGCAATAAGCGTTTCCTGCGTTGCAATGTCTTTTTCAATTTTTGCAACTTGCTTGGGGCTCATTTTCTTCGCTTTGACTCGCCCTGTCTTGGCTTTAGGTGTATCAATCACATCGAATGAAGAACCGCCTTTTTTTAAGCGATTTGTATCGGCTAACGCGCGAAACTCCGAACGCTTCTGGAGATAATAATCATAATCGCCGTTATAGCAGATAATCTCACCCTTGTAGAGTTCCCAAATATCAGTAGCTACCTGCTGAATGAGGTATCGATCATGAGAGATACACAGGATAGACCCCGCAAAACTTTTGAAGGCACTTTCCATCACCAATTGCGCGGGAATATCCATGTGGTTGGTGGGTTCATCCAGCAGAAGAAAGTTATTCTTTCCCAATACGAGACGCGCCAAGGCGAGACGGCTTTTCTCACCACCACTGAGGACTTTCACCTTTTTATCGACACGATCACCCGTAAAGAGAAAGCGACCGAGAACACCCCGTACTTCGGTTTGATCCATTTGAATCGGTGCGGCTTCTTCAAGGCTTCGCAGAACCGTATGCTCAGGATTCAACGTTTCTAACTGATGCTGGGAGAAGTAACCAATATCGGTATTGCCGCCAATGTTTAATTCACCGCCATCATGTTCTTCCAAGCCAAGAATCAAGCGTAATAAAGTTGTTTTACCTGTACCGTTAGCACCTAGAAGAAAAACACGCTGCTTTCGTTCAAGCATGGCATTTAAATCTGTGTAAAGGACATTATCACCATAGGCTTTTTTCAATCCGCGAAGTGTTAATACTTCCAGTTCGCTTTGAGGCGGTTCTGGGAAACGCACGTGCATACGACTTTTATCCGTTTCAGGAGGCTCGATGCGTTCAACTTTAGCCAACTGCTTTTCACGAGACTTCGCCTGCGTTGATTTCGTCGCACTCGCACGGAAGCGATCAATAAATTCCTGCTGCTTTTCGAGTTCTTTTCTCTGACGTTCCGCAGCCGCACGGAGTTTCTCAAGAGCTTCTGCCTTACGCTCTAAGGCTTTCGTATAATTCCCAGGCCAAACGGTCAGTCTGCCGAGTTCAATTTCAGCAACTTCAGTAACTACTCTATCCAAGAACTGGCGATCATGGGTGACGATCAACAACCCACCTGGGTAGTTTTTTAGAAACTCTTCAAGCCATTCCCGCGCTTCAAGATCAAGGTGGTTGGTGGGTTCATCGAGTAATAAAAAATCCGGCTTCTGGAGCAGGATTTTCGCAAGGTTAATCCGCATCTGCCAGCCACCACTAAACTGCTCGACTTTTTGGTCAAACTCATCCAGTGAAAAACTCAACCCCAACAGCATTCTCGAAGCATCGGCTTCAAGATGCCCCATTTGATCCTTAATAGAACCCAATTCCGCGAGACGCTCACAGGCATCGAGCTGTTGTTCTTCGGTGAAGTCTCCCCATTTAGCAAGAAGTTCTTCTTCTTCTTTATCTGCGGCTGCATTCGATGGAAATGCAGACATCACTTCCTGCATGAGGGTATTGCCCTCAGTGATTTGAGGCTCTTGCGTGAGGCATTTAATCGTCGTATTCGGCATACGTGAAATCGTGCCCTTTTCGGGGGTGATTTCACCTGTCATCAGCTTGAACATCGTAGATTTGCCTGCACCGTTTCGCCCCACGAGTCCAATACGGCTGCTAGGACTAATTTTTAGTGAGACATCATCAAAGACGGTGTGTGTGCCATAAATTTTACTGACGTTCGAAAGCTGGAGCATGAAGATAATGAACCCATTGAGTTGACGTAAATACCTTCTAAGCCTATGTCAAACAGAACCACTTGTAAACGAACGATGGCTAATTTGCTATCTGCGCTTCCTGATCTCGCTTACTTGCTTACGCATTGCTTTGATTCCTTCGTTATTGCGGTCTTTATTATAAAGACGCTTGGCCGTGGTCGCGTCCGCTAATGCCTTATCGTATTCTTTCAAATAAAAATAGGCCTCACTGCGTCCGTGATAAGATTCCGCATCATGTTGATTCTCACAAATACGCTGATTATAAGTACCGATATCCTGCCAAACCGTACTTGCGAAATTAGCGGGCATGGCAAATAACCCTGCCATTAAAATAACCGTCAATAACCTGAAAATAAACATCGTTGAATGAAGCTCCTTATGCTTTAGCTAAGCCTTTAGAGGCCACGTAGTAGAAGACAGCCGTCTGGATTTAAGCTATACTACACTTCAACGGCTATTGCAATTGAGAGGTATATAGATATGGATCCGATTTCGATTATTATTAAAGTAGTGGGTGGTATTATCGTACTCCGTATACTTTTCGGATGGCTACGCATCTTCAATGAATACGAACGAGGCGTTGTCTTTCGCTTGGGGAAAGTTTTGCCGAAGCCTTTAGGACCAGGGATTGGCATTGTCATTCCCCTGATTGATAAAATGGTGAAGGTGGATATGCGAACCGTCACGCTAGATGTGCCACCACAGGATGTTATTACGCGTGATAACATTACCTCGCGGATTTCAGCCGTTGTCTATTACCGCGTAGAAGACCCCATTAAAGCGGTGGTTGCGATTGAAAACTACGGATACGCCACCAGCCAGAGTGCGCAATCAATTCTTCGGTCTATTATCGGACAGTTTGATTTGGATAAAGTGCTTTCGAATCGCGAAGAAATCTCCGAGCAAATTCAACTTATTATTGATGACCAAACAGAGCCGTGGGGCATTAAAGTGATTAACGTCGATATTAAAGATGTTGAGCTTCCTGTAGAGATGCAGCGTGCCTTTGCCAAGCAGGCAGAAGCAGAACGTGAGCGTCGCGGGAAAATCATCTTGGCGGAAGGCGAATTTCAGGCAGCTGAAAAACTGTGTCAGGCAGCGCAGCTTATGCAGGAATACCCTATGGCTCTTCAGATGCGTTACCTTCAGACGCTTGCCGAGATCAGCACCGAGAATTCGAGTACCATTGTCTTCCCGCTTCCGATTGATATGATGTCCGCCTTTCAGGCCGTTCTTAACAAATCAGGCATGCCACTTCCACAAGTGCATATAGATCAAAAATAAACAACATTTCCCCCTCTTCCCATCGAGGCGAGGGGGGCAGTAATGATTGTTTTTATAATTAATGCAAACAAATATAACAGTTCATTGCCATTTGCTATACTCGTATTAAAATGTTAATATAAGTTTACTTAAGCTTGTTACTCTTATATTAGACCTCTTTCGAAACTGCTCAGTAGGATGCAGATTCGAGGAAAGACAAACGGCTTTGAGGGCGTGAACATATGGTTCATAACCGAAAAACGGCTTGGCTTGACAAAGAAGGTGCGCCTAATGGGGAGTTTCGAAAGAGGTCTATTAAGTCATACACCTTTAGACGAATAAAAACCTGTTCAAATACATCCCCCGATGCATGAAAGCACCCCTTATCTCATCTAAACTATGTATATAAGAGTTAATTTAACCACCAAACGGTATTTGTTTGATAAGATTACTTTTATCCATTATTCCTAAGAGGCTAATCCCTATCGACTAACACACTCATATCGGAGAAACGAGAGATGATCGAATCCAATGCCATTGGCTCAAGCCAAGCTTCACCTATTCAGGTAGGTGAGACCAGACACTCTACTTCTCCCTCTGTTCAGACTAAACCCGAAGGCCAGATTAAACACTCCCCTTCTACATTTGCTCCCGACATCGCTGTAGCCATCTCAGAAGAAGCTAAAACCAAAATGAATAATGAAGCCGAGACGCTAAAGTTTATTCGTAAGATTCAAGCCCAACCTGAAGACCAAAGCAGACGCACCCGAGTAGACGAGTTAAAACAACAACTTGCTACCCCTGAAGGCAAAACCGCCTTCATCGCAAGCATTAACCTTGAGAAAATCAGTCAGAACATTTTGAGTCAAAACCAGCTCACCTAATTTTACCTTAGAGAGAAAAGCCAGAACCCTGTAGAGATTTATCCCTACAGGGGTTTTTTTGACTATTCTTTTTCGCTGCTTCTGCTGCTGCTTTTGCATCTCTTGCCGCCCACTTTTTAGCTGACTTCTTTATTGCAGCTTTTACATTAGCATCGGTACGTACAGGAGGTTGGCCACCTCCTCCTACTATTTTCTTTATATTCACTAAAGCTTCGCATTGTTTATCACGGCAAACTGCCTTCGTAGGCTCGTAATCCGATAAAAAGCGATCTGTAAATCCTTGGAAGGCTTCATTAACTCTTCGCATTAAGCCCTTAAGCATAGATTCTGGTTGCTCAAGAGCTACTTCCATGCCTTCACGCTGTTGATGTGCTTCCTCATTCAGCGACTGTTTTTTCTGGAGAGGAAGGGAGAAAGAGTGAAGGCCGTGGGGTAATGTTCATTATTGTAATATCCATATTCTACATTAGGTTAATAAAGCTTTCGTATTGAGACTTCGTTGAATTAGTATCTCAAGAGTATAGCAACTTTACAAGTATTTAAAATGGTAAAGGATTTGTTACATAGGCCTCCTTCATAACTAGATATATTAAGTTATCAATAGCCAATACCGTTTCTAGGAAGTAAGGGCGGATTGATGAATTTTAGGCGATGGCTCTTTTTTGACATATAGACAACGTTATAATCTTTGATACGCTTTCGGGTTGACATGACTGGTTTCCCCCACCCCTGAATAGCCCGCCTATCGCCCTCGCCTGCGAGAGGCTTGCCCCCTAAGGGAGAGGGAGTAAGACCTATAGTGTACCATTGTTTTAGACGTTAGCTATGCGTCCTTGCTGGACATCCTACACTATGCGACTTAACCATTCACCCGTTTGCCCTTCATTTAAAAAGCCCTCTGTATTTTAGACAAAGGGCTTTTTAAATGAAGGATTTGAAATTAAGCAACCGTGAGTTGTGGGTATTTCAATACGTCTTCAATAATACTATTTACAATAAACTGATGAGTAATGGTGACAGGGTAGTGAAGTTCATCTTCCTCAGAAGAAGGAGATTCTTGCCAACAATCGCTAAAGGTATATGCACCCGCTTTTGTCGCTTCTGCGATAAAACTAAAGTTCAACCGACGCGACGGCATCATGGGTTGGCTCACCGTGTGTAAGGCATTTTCCTTAATCAAAGTGACACTGCCATTATCTTTTACAAATACGACAGTTTCACCTTTGGACGTGGTGATAGTGGATGTTCCCGATGGAAGCTGTGAGAAAAAATCTTGGTATTTGCTGGGGTTCATAAAGATCAGCCTCCTAAAGAGCTAAAGTTAGCATTCAACGTTCGTTAATATTAGTGTAGCGTGGCACAACACTCTTTTAAAGATGCACATTACTATATCTAGTATATACGACGTAGGAGACTTAGGTTATAAACCTCTAGGTTTATTTAATATTCACCTGCCACCTTTAAGCATCGGTTTAATTATGATACTATACAAATTTAATTAAGTATGGATACGCCCAATGCTCCACTCCCCAATAGAGGGTAAACAAACCCCTTATTTTTCTCGCTCTCTTTGTAGGCAGGGGAAAAAGGACGCGCCCACATTAGCTCCCTCTCAACAGCAAGTGGAATCTCCCATAGCCCCATCATCGAAAAATACGTTACCCTCATGGAAGAGCATTAGCCTTCAAGCAATAGGAGCAGGATTTGTAGGAGCCTTTATTGCACGAATCACAGGGTTTAATCGCTATGAACATCAGGCAGAAACCCACGTTGAAAATCGTCACTACACCGCTAAAATTGCTGGTAACCATCGAATTCGGGTAAGTATGCATGAAACGGGCGACCCTATCGATCATCGTTTTCTTGTAGAGAACAATACAATTAAAGAATATACACATATAAAGCATCCGAATAAGCCCAACGAATCCAGCGTTCCTCTTGTGAAAACAACCTATCGATACGATGATGCTGGCCATCTGGTAGACATGGTCAGTAGAAACGTTCAACAGAACACCACTAACCTATCGGGAACGGCGTGGGACAAACAGGGAGAATTAGTATCGTGGTCATCAATTGGGCTGGATAAACCTCCAGACTGGCAAACACTGGATGTCCACGATATTCTCAAAAATGCGGCTCCCTCCATTCGTGTGCATCACGATAATTTTTTGCTACACCATTATAGCCAAAGTGCCCAGGATCACTTTAAACACATTATCAATGTTGAGTCTGACAACTCGCTATTTAATGTTTTAGACGCTGATTTCCGTAAGAGCTACAATCAAAAATTAAGATTTAGAACCAAGGGTCTCAAGTCGTTTACCCTGCCACCTCAACCTTCTCATAATGGGTTAAGTGTAGCGAATCTACTGAAGAGCTACCCTGAAGTCTTACAAGAAGCTGAGGCTCAGTTTAAACAGCTTCCCCAGCGTAAGTTAACTGCAGTGTTGATAGGCGCCTTTTCAGGAATCAGCATCTACATGAGTGCAGTGGTCATCGAACTATTTTTAAAGAACGTGAATCGGGAACACCAGACACGGATAGACGAGCAGGACGAACTGGAATAGATCTCATCCCCTTTATAGGACGTAAGGGCGGATTGATGGATTCTAGGCGACGACTCTTTTTGTGAAATAAGTGTATACATAATACATGTTTGAACAAAAAGAGGCGGCAACAACGAAGACGCGATACGCCCTTGCTTAATAGAATAGACCTCAGGACTCTCATTTAAACAGATGATACGTCAAAAGAACGTTTACTCATCTTCCGATAAGCCTAATATCCAGAGTATTCTATCGACCCTTATCGGATTTATGAGAGAGCCACAATATGACTATTCGTTACATCAATACCAATGTCAATTCTTTGCGTGCGTTGCAAAATCTGCGTACCAACATTAACCGTACTGATCGTGCCGCAAACACCATCGCGAGTGGGAAGCGCATCAACCAGAGTTCGGATGATGCCAGCGGCTACGCGATTAGTCAGCGTGTTACGGCGGACATCCTTACGGGTAATCGTTCATTGCAAAACATTCAGGACGGTCAGTCTATTCTGGAAGTAACGGAAGGCAGCTTGAGCGTAATGGGTGATAACCTCCAGCGTATTCGAGAGCTGGCTATTGGGATGGCATCTGATGTGAATACCCTCGCTCAGCGTGAAACCATTGCGAAAGAAATGCGCAGCTTACTTGATGATATTAACCGTGTGAGTGATGCCGCAAACTTCAACGGAATCGCAATGCTGGATGGCACACTTACAGAAGCCAAAGTTCAAATAGGCGGTGGGTCAAATGTGGCCAATAACACCATTGATATTGCTCAGGCGTTTCTTGATACCGATACCACTGCATTAAACCTTGAAGGGGTTGTGGCTCCCCCGCGCTGGACCCCCGCAACCCTTGATGATATTTTTGATGGCACCACAACACAGTTAAATTCATCTGAGCGCATCCTCTCTTACCTTGGCGATATTGATACTGCTCTTGAACGCATCGGTTCAAGACGTGCAACCATTGGTGCCTTAAGCAACCAGCTTACCCGTAGCCAGGAATACCTCCAACTCAACGTGGAAAACCTTACCATCTCACGCAGCCGTATTGAAGATACGGATATCGCAAAAGCGTCGGCTGAATACACGCAGGCACAGGTGCTTCAGAAAGCGGCAGTGAGCATCCTCAGTCAGGCCAACACCAGCAATCAGGATGTACTCGCACTACTTCAGAGGTAATGGATCAATTTAAAAAATCCCCCTAAGAGCTAATCTCAGGGGGATTTTCATAGATTAAACGCCTAGGGTTAGGCGACGACGGATGACGCAATCAACTGATTGTTCACCGACGCCTGAAGCGTATTGGAATCAGCATTAAAGTTAATTACTGCTTCTCTCGCGCCAAAGGTTTGAATAGCCTGAACCACAGCATTCACCTGTGCTCGGTTAAACTGTGTCCCTTTACCTGTATGAATAAACTTCACATAATCAATATTACTGCGATCCGCGTCCGTGGAAATGGCAACAGAAGACTGATTATCCTGGTTGATGGTCATGATGTTCCTGACTCTATCGTAAGACAGGAAAGCATTAAAGCTTGTCGCACCAGTGACATCGAATTCGTAAGAATTTTTACCCACTAGATCAAGCACTTGATCCCGTCCGTCTCCAACGGCGAAGAAGTACATGTCATCACCTCCACGGCCGTTGAGAATGTCATTCCCTGTACCCCCAAAGATGAGGTCATTTCCAGACCCACCCGTAATGCGGTCATTGCCTGCATTGCCTTCAAAAATAGACCCTGCACTATCGCCAGCTTCGATGGTGTCATCGCCTTGACCGCCTGAAATAAAAGCACTCATGGCAGACGAGAAGAACATGGTATCGTTGCCTTCTCCACCCAGTACAGACGCGTTTCTAAGGCCGTTGATGCTAAGACGGTCGTTGCCTTTTCCAGCATCGAGAGACCCATTGGTCAATGCTCTAACCGAGAAGACATCGTCTCCATCTTCACCCAGAAGCAAGGCATTTTCGGCAGTGTTGATGTTAATGATATCGTTACCGCTTCCACCTGCAACCCCACCATCACGGACGCTGAAAACTTCCAGACGATCATTACCATCGCCACCACTCACATACGAATTTTTAAAATCGGTGACCGCGATAAAGTCATTGCCTGCGCCGCCTAAAACGGCTGAATCCAACATGTTGGAAACACGAAGGGTATCGTCACCACTGCCACCATCCACCGTCGATTGCAAGGCGGATTTCACAGTAATCACGTCGTTATCTTCGCCACCCTCAAGGGTAGATTCCTGAATAAATCCATTCACGATCATGGTATCGCGACCAAGCCCACCAGAGATAAAACTAGTACGGGCTTCGCCAACCGTGATTCTATCGTTGCCTGATTCCCCCAGAATAGAGGCGTTTTTAGTGCTGGTAACACTCAACACATCGTCGCCTGTACCGCCATCAACGGTGGCATCAATAAGTTGTGCCGCGGTGATGGTATCGTTCCCCCCACCCCCTAAGATAAGACTTTGCTCAATAACGGAAAACGATAAGATATCATTGCCGAGGGCAGCATCAATGGTTTTATTTTTAACATTGCCTAATGTGGCACTATCAGAATTGTTGGTAAAATTTGTTGACATCTACATGTGACCCTTAACATTGGAGTAAAAGATACCCTTTAGCTCTTTTTTAATTACGGACATTGAGGGTATCTTTGTATTAAGGCACAAGGTTAAGAAAAAATGCTTACAACTTTCTTAAAAATTTACAAACTACAAGCGCACCAAATAAAATTCCCGAAACCAATATGAGGGTTTCGGGAATTTGAGGTCTATCCGTTACGCCATAAGGTTCAGCGTATTGGATGAAGAGGCTTTGGGCGTCAGGGTCTTCTTGAGAAGAGGAGGCAGGGTATCGGTCCAGTTGGGACTGACAAGATGCGTTTTTCCTGAATCTACTTGAGCTTTCATCTGGTGCAACCCTTGCATCTGAAATGGCAGAGGCATCGGGCGTGTGTTAACGGGATTCATAAGAAATCCCCTTATGCATTAAATGCGGACTCGTTTCAGGACGCTAGCCTCCACTCTTTAAAAAAAGAGAAACGAAGGACGGAGTCCACGTGGTTCATTTAATGTCCAAATCTATTATAAACCTTACGGTGTACACCAGTCAACACTTAAATTTATAAAGGCATTAGTAGAGTAACGGATGACACTGAACGAGGATTCTGGCGCAAGAAATTCTTTGAGGAACCTCTGAAAAAGTCCCATTGGGCGCATATGCTTCGTTAAACCAAGCCGTTTTTTGGTTATGAACTAGCGTGTTCACGCCCAAAAAGCCGTTTGTTTTGCCTCGCCTCTGCATCCCACTGACTCTTTTTCAGGAATTCTTTGAGTTTACTTTAGGCTTATGATGCTCTTTTTCATACTGGGCTTCCTGAAGCCGCTTAGCAGGAATGGCTTCTTTCAGAATATCCACCCACCTCTTCTTTACGAAGGCAGGGCTAAGTTAATAGATTGCAAAAAGCGAGGGTCTTTGCGCCAGTTGTTCTTGGTCTTCACGTTTAAATCCAGATGCACTTTTTGGTCCAGTAATTTTTCAATCTTGGTACGCGAACGCTCACCAATGAGCTTAATCATGCTTGCGCCTTTACCGATTAACATGCCCTGCTGCGATTTTTTATTCACGTACAAGGTCGCAATAATTTTGGTAATGCTTTCTTCTTCGGTGAATTTTTCAATTGCGATGGCGACAGAATGGGGAATTTCATCCTGCGTGTTGAGCAACACTTGCTCACGAATCAATTCCGCCACCATTTCACGCAAGCGTTGATCGGTGAGTGCGTCATCATTGTAGTAACGCGGGCCTTCGGGCAATGATTTAAACAAGGCGTCAATCAATGCTTCTTTTTGCTTGCCTGTTTTTGCCGAAACGTGCAGCGTTCTGCGTAAGCGCTTGGGGTCTTCATTAAACAGAGATTGATACCCAGTCGTGCGGAGTTTGTAGAGGTCTTGATTGCCCCGCAACCGATCCACCTTGTTTAAAACGAGGTAGACAGGACGGCCTGTATCCATGGCTTGGTTGACAATCCACGCATCGCCACGGCCTGGTGCTTCGGTAATATCCATCACACACGCCAATACATCTGCTTCTTTGAGAGCCGCATGGCCTTCTTCTACCAGATATTCACCCAAGTGATCCACAGGTTTAGAAAACCCAGGGGTATCAAGCACGATCAATTGCGCGTCGGGGCGGGACATAATGCCTCGAATACGGTGGCGCGTCGTTTGCATCACTGGGCTGGCGATAGCAATTTTCTCACCGAGCATTTGATTCAGT